>Ga0366818_10092_pt1 | contig 23767 bp, 20 predicted proteins | sample TotcelFGM3001N14_FD_207090 | JGI IMG/M metagenome (GOLD analysis project Ga0366818, IMG submission 207090) | Enriched cells from coal bed in the Powder River Basin, Montana, United States - Total cells FGM rep3 HSBNCT.FGM.300.1.N14 ...
CCTCAACAACATTGCCAGTGCCTACGCTCTCACCGCAAGCGAAGAGGATTACCTTAACGCTGGTCATCCGCGACATCGCGTCCGAATTACAAAGCCCTTCTATATCGGAACGCACGAAGTCTCACGAGGGCAGTTCCAACAATTCGTGGAGTCGACCGACTATAAGACTGACTCGGAAAGGGATGGCATAGGAGGATACGGATGGGATGAGGCTGAGTATCAGTTCGTCGTACGTGACCCCAAGAATAATTGGAGAGAGACAGGATTCCCGCAAACTGACGATCACCCGGTTACCAATGTCACTTGGGGTGATTGTGTGTCCTTCTGCAAGTGGCTCAGCAAGAAAGAAGGGAAGTCATATCGCCTTCCGACCGAGGCGGAATGGGAGTACGCCTGCCGAGCCGGCACCAAGACACCATATTGTTTCGGTGGCAACCAAGAGGACGTCGTCATGTACTCCAACGTTGCTGACGCGAGCGCAAAGAAGAAATTTCCGCATTGGCAACGCGTGGTCAGTGCAGACGATGGCTACGCCTTCTCTGCACCTGTTGGTCGTTTTCGACCGAACGCGTACGGCATTTTTGATATGCATGGCAATGTACAGGAATGGTGCCACGATTGGTTTCACTTCGATTACTACCTCACGACAGCGAGCGATGACCCTGTGGGTCCAAATAGTGGGAACGACAGGGTCATCCGCGGGGGGGACTTCGGTTGTAACCCCTGGTGTGCGAGATCCGCTTTCCGCTCGCATGCGACTCCCGATACCCGCGCCGCCTACATCGGATTTCGTGTGGCCTTGGACATCGCTCAGGACAAGTAGTGACATCCCGGTGTGAGGTCAGAAGACTCAGCTGACCGTCCACCTCGACCGGGAGGGCCTCGATCCTCAGCAGCGAATATGTCTTTGGCTCGGTGGGCAGTGAGTCTCCCTCCAAATGGGCCACATGGCGTGGCCGTGTTCGGCTTTCTGTTGGTAACGGTGGAAACGGGGTCGGGTCTCATTTGTGTCGGTGGGTCAGAAACGGGGTCGGTCAGAAACGGGCGGAAACGGGGTCGGGTCTCATTTGTGTCGGGGCGGAAACGGGGTCGGGTCTCATTTGTGTCGATTTGCCGCGTCGTGCGACGGTTCAGCGGTCGGGACGGAGGCGTTTTGGGCGGCCAGGGGGACGTAACGTGGATTCCAATCCCAGACGCTTCGCCGTGGCCTGCTGCCAGACTGTTTCGCCGAAGGGAGTGCCAACCTGGGCGCTCCGCCGCAATGCCTTCCATTCCGCCTCCGTCTCGGCTTGAGTGACATAGTCCAGCCAGGTCTGGCCGGGGCGGACAGGCCAATCGGCAAGTGTCACGGCTGCGCTCCGGTTGACTCGGTGCCACAAGCTCGACCAACGCCACTGCTCGGCCGAGGTGACGAGGTTGGCACGCAGGGCGTTGCGCTCGACGTACCGACAGACGGTGAAGAAGTGCTCGTCTTCCTGAATCGGAAACGACTTGAACCGCCCTTGGTACAAAGGGCCCGTTCCAACCGTCCCGTGCACCAAGTGCCAACGCCGTGTGTGCGTGTTGGTCAGCCATCCCATGTAATCCGATAGGTCCCCATCTTCGCGAGGCCAGAGTACCAAGTGCCAGTGTTATGTGCAGCGTCGAATTATGTTGAGCAGACGGGCTTTTCCCCCGCTTTCCAAAGAAATGGCGGATTGATGCTTCACATAATCCGCTGCTCGCATGGCAGCCCAGATCGTCATCATACCCCCAACGAGACGGATTCCTCTGTCTGCTCGACGCTTCTTGTCCGTTAGTCGCCAGCACGGCACGGGGCGAGGAGACTCGTGACGTAGCCACAGCAAGGGCCAATTATGTGAAGTTGTGCGATGGGGATCATCCGCCAAATCCACAAATACAGGTGCTTTCGGGGGCCGGCGCAGCGCAACTTCACATAATTCGACGCTGCACATAACATGGGTTATGTTGAGCTCAACATAACCAGTGGTTGGACAGCAGACAATAGGCCAACACCCGCATCGGCGCGGACTCCTGGGTCTGGCCGAACAACCGTAGGAAGGCGGCGTAATCGTCTTCGTTCCCGAAAATGGTGCGCTGGTCGTTGCCACGATTCAAAACGTGGAAGATCATCCCTCCCGGCGCGACTCGTGCTGCTCTGGGCATGCCCAGCATGCTTACCACAAGCATCCGCCCAAGTCAATAATTGGACTTATCCCCTTTTCCGCTCCCCTTTTCCGCTCCGATGCCAATGTTCACCTTGTCGATCCCCGTTCACCGGGCGGCATCCGGATGGTCAGAGACGCCGGTGGGAGTCGAACCCACTTGGACCGGGTTGCAGCCGGTTGCCGTGCCGTCTGGCTCCAGCGTCGTGGTAACAGCGCCCTCGCCAGGAATTGAACTTGGTCTACGACCTTCGCAAAGTCGCGTGCAATCCGGCACACTCCGAGGACATCGCAAGCAGCCCGCCGAGGAATTGAAAGAGCGTCTTGCGGTTCCGAAGACCGCCGTGCCGTCCATCACACTCGCAGGCCGTAACCCAGTAGCCCGTCCAGGAATTGAACCTGGTCCAACAGCTTCGGAAGCTGTCATGCGATCCGGCACAACCACGGGCCATGTTGTCAGCGTCCCGACCTGGAATCGAACCAGGACCAAAATCTTAGGAGGATTCTGGAGGGACTCATCGCACTGCCTCGATTCACGAAGGGTTTGGGGAAAGAAAGTGAGATATCGCGTGTGTTCAGGGCTATGTTCGATCGTGCGCTACATTGGTTGCTCCACGAGGGATCGTCGGAAAACCCTCGGGGATCGTTGCGCGGCGGTCGGTGCCATTTCATCTGGCGGCGTTTTCCGACCAGTTCGTGCAAGCACTGCTTCTTGGCATTCTAGGCATGGACGCTCGGGGGCAACAGGCCCTGCTTGCGGAGTTCACTATAGTGGCTGCTTCGCCAGTAGTCGTGGAGGGGTTCCCCGATGAAGAGTTGAGTGAAACGGCATTCGGTCCCGGAGCGTAGGCCCTGCTCGTTTGGGTTCGGCCGTTCCATGCGAGTTCGAATGGTCATGAAGGACGCGATCGAGTCCGGCGACGGCTTCCGGAACGATCAGGCGAGTCGCCGAGCGGGCGGCGGCACGCGCAGAGTGATCCGCGCCGTGGCTCTGACTTTGTAGCAAATGCGCAGGCTGATCTCGTCAGCGGGCGGAAGCGAAACATTTTCGATCTACAACCGGGCTGTGTGTTTCACTCACGATTTGGAATCTTGCCGCAGCGTTACCGCCAGGCGCAATCGGTCGCCGGCGCAAGGCTCTCGTCGCGGTTCTTCTCGTCGACGATCGTCCGGTCCGCGTCGCGTTCGGCTTCGTATTCCTCTTGCAGACCGCGCATCGTGCGGAGTCGCGTCTTCGACTCCGCTTCCAACTCGTCCGCCACGAGTTGGCTCTTCGGGGGGGCCTGCACGTAACGCTATTCCACAACTTCGGCTTCGTAACGAACATGCTCGACCTGTTGCTGACGCCGCCGGTCCGCTTCTTGGGATCGGGACGGAATGTGTTCGTTAGTACATATGTACATAAAGGCACAACTTTGGTGGGAGGAGATTTGCTCCCTGGTCGGCTCGATCACCAGCACGCGCGCTGGCAGCCAGCCCACCACCACCTGTTCACGCAAACCGCCCCGGCGTTTCATGCTTTCCGTCTTCTGGAAGACCTGGCGGATCATCGGCTTGGCAGGCAGACAGATCAAGAGATATATTCAAATAAATAGTAGTGTTCGTATGGGCATATTTCATGCGCGGGCACTGGGGCGCCTGACATGGGAGGCAAGTGCATCGTTCAGACCATCGGCCTTCTGGCCCGTCCTGCCCGGCGTGGAGTCCGGAACCCCGCAGGCTCATTTGGCGAACGTTGCTTCCGTCCTGCTTCGCCACGTTGATTGACAGCACCGGAGTGGATCAGAGTCCGTCTTGCGTCCGGCGAGAATTCTGGCACGCGTCCGAAACGTCCGACCTGCAGCGGCTGCCAAGCGATCGGCCTGGCGCGCGGGGGACGCGTTGGTGGTCGCAAGCCCAGAATCGGGAGCGCCGTCCTCCCTTCGGTCAGCGGTTGCCCAAGCCGATCTGCTGGCGGTCTGAAATGATCACGCTGACCGGCTGGCATACCCTTGGCGAGGGATGGCGTGGCTCATGCGCTCATGGGCGCTCTGGTCGGAGCTTGGGCGTGGTCAGCTCTGACGAATAGCCCAGGATCCCGTGCGAGGTGCTGTCGCGCAGCTTCCGCAGGCGGGTGATTTCCTCTTGGTCGGCCCAGAGGAGCCACAGTTTTTGCCCCGGCGTCTGACGCCCATGAGCCCAGCCCCGGATCGCCCACTCGCGCAGCGTTTGCCAGGGCATCTTCAGGTTCTGGGCCAGATCCCGAACCCACCATTCATCCGGCCCCAGCAGCGAGGCATCGCCTTGTTCGCGACGCAGGCCGAGCTTGAGCCGCAGGTCGCGCACCATGTCTCCTGTGAACTTCTTGGTCGGATTGATGGCGGCGAATCCTTCCGCGTTGAGGATCGCTGCGGTTTGTGCGGCGGTGCGGCCCAAGGCATGGAGTTCCGCGACCCGTTTCTTCAAGTGGTCGACATCGCGAAGCTGGTCGTACCAGCGGACGGGACGAACGAGCTCGAGGCGATTCTGGTAACCACCGGCCCAGTGGACGACCACTTCCACATGTTCGCTGTGGCGCTCGACATGGACCACCACCCGCTCCACCAAACAACGAATAATCGCTTGGCGATCGGCGTTGGTGGTCTCGGGGGAATGCCAGAGGGCGGGAATGTCAGAGGCCAGAGCCAGAATGCGGGCTTCCTCCTCCGGCGTTAGTTCTGGGCGAGTTTGTTGGCCAGCACGGTCGTATTGCTCTTGGAGCTCGCGCTCGCCACGCAGGGCCTGTTCCCATTGGCGTTCCAGCGTTGCCGCCACGAGCCGGTTGTCCGGGTCGACCGCCCGATAGCGACGTTCGGCCAATTCAGCATCGTACCGGGCGCGTTTGAGATTCTGCTGCGCCTGCCGATCCAGCCGCTCGCGCTCGCGACGCACATCGGCCTGCGCCCGCAAGCTCAATTCCAAGCTCCCCTGTTCCAGCACACGCAGAACTTGCTGGGACACGAGTTCATCCAACACGTTGCCTGACAAGCCGGAGCACGCGCTATCCGCAGCAGCCTTGGCTTCGCTCTGGTGATGCTGGCAGTCGTAATGGGGCTTGTCGGCGGTGCGGTAGGTGACCTGCATGCGCCAGCCGCATTCGCCACAGAACAACAGCCCGCACAGCAAAGCCCGACCGTTGCGCGGCGCACCGCGGGTATCGGGACGGTTGTGGTTCTGCCGGATTTGTTCCCCGTTCTGAAGGTAGCGTTCCCAGGTGATATAGGCCGGCAGGAGATCCCGGATCAGCACCTGCCATTCCTCACTCAAAAGCAGTCTGCGGCTCCGAGGTTTGCCGGAAGCCTGGCTGCGTTGCGAACTCGGTGGTCGACGCCCATAGGCGTAAGCCCCGGCGTAGATCGGATGGTGGAATACCTGGTTGAGCGTCGACAGGCTGGGACACCGCCACTCGAGTTCTCCTTTGCGTGGTCCACGCTGGACACGGTAGGGCACTTTGATTCCCTGCGCCACGAGCCAGTAAAACACGCCCCGGACGCTTCGTAGTTCCTCGAACTTCTCAAACAGCAGGTGCACGACCGAGCGAGCCTGCTGGTCCGGGTCGAATTCGACTTTGCCGTTCGGCAGGAGGACGTATCCCAAAGGCACACTGTAGAACAGTTCACCACGCTGCGCTTTGTTGAGCCGACCGTATTCCAGGCGGTTGCGCATCGTCTGAAGTTCCATTTCGCTCATGATTCCCTTCAAGCCCAAGATCAGCCGGTCGTTGCCATCGTTGGCGTCGTACACGCCCTCCTGATCCGCCAACAGCGTTCCGAAGACCCCACACAATTCGAAGAGCTGGTGCCAGTCTTTCGAGGATCGTGAGAGTCGGTTCAGCTCCAGTCCCAAAACGATCCCTACATGATCCATCGTCACTTCGGCTATCAGACGCTGGAACCCCGTCCGGTTCTCGGCCAGCGTGCCACTCTGTCCCTGGTCTTCGTCAATCACGATCACCCGCTCGGACGGCCAACCAAGAACCTGGGCGTAGTCCTTCAACGCATACTGGCGAGCCCTTGATTCGCGATGATGCAGAACCTGTTGCGGGGAGGACTGCCGGACATAAACGATGGCCAGCTTCTCGAAATGCCGCGATTGGATTTTCGGTGAACCCCGCGAAATAACCGGTGTCGCGTTGTCCCATCCGCCGCGCGGCCCATTCTCCGGCGCCACGTTTGAGCGGGCGGTGCTGCAAGTCTTCTCAGCAGTGGCCATCACGCACCTCCTTTCGATCGGAAGGTGCCTGGAGCTGTCGGGTGACAATCTGGCTCAGTGTCTGGAGTGTCTTGTTTCGCGTTGCTTCGGACAGCGTCTCCCAGAGACGCGTCAGCGGAATCGGCTTTCCCTGTAAAAAGGGGGGGCTCGTTGCTCATCCTGGCACATGTTTCTCCTCCTTGAGTTGTACGGAATCGCCGCACCCATTCGGCGAGTTGCAGCAATGCTGTCGCCGATACTACCGGGTACTCGGGCGGATGTCGAGAGCATTGGGTTCGAGTGGTATTCCGATTGTTGCTTCTGTGGGGACAGTTACCTGGTTGAACCCGACGCGTTCGGCGACGGCTGCATGACGTATTATCTGCAGGTCGCCGGGTGTGGCGAATCCGACGCGGAAGGAGGCGAGTGATGGATCCGCAAACTGCGTGGGATGATCTGCTCGTTGCGTTGGGCGAGCAGGATTGGGATCGCGTGGAGGACTTGGCCGGGGGCCTGTCGCGTTGGCTGCGGGCCGATGGCTTTCCGCCGCGCGCTGTTACCGGCAGCAATCTAGGCCTCGACTGGGACCGCGAAATCGCGTTGGCCGGTTGCCGGTTCGCGTTGGCGTTGGCCAGGGAGGGGGTCGTTCATGTTCCATAACGACCGCGTCTGGTGCGTGACGGCGGTGGGTTCGCCCGAGGAATTAGCCCGCAAGCTGACGGACACCACATGGGCGTGTTGCACGGCGTTCGAGCTTGGCGGGTACTTGTGGCTGAATGACGCCACGTCGCCCGATGGCGCCCAGGAGTTTTCCGTGATCAAGAAAGCCGGTCCGTTGGGCCGCCCGTGGCAGGTCGAGAGCATCACGTTCTCGTGGTGTGACTTCGACGAGGCCCTTGCGTTTGTCCAGCGAACGCTCCGCGGCGAAGACGACGGCAGCGAGTTCGCCCACGAAGTCTCGCCCGTCCTGGAAACGCCCGCCGAGCACCATCGCTGCCGCCACTGCGCCTGACGTTCAGATAGGCCCTCAGACCATTGGTTTGGGGGCCTTTCCATTCGCTCCCACAGCAGTTCCTCGCACGAGCCAATTCCATTCATCCTCCCACCCCTTCGCATATTCTGGTATGGCTCCCTCGTTGAAACCGCTCTGATACCCGAGATCCCTTTGTGCCGCTCCGTTTCCCCTGTCTGCCGCTGACCGAATGAGGCGTAATCCCTGCCGTCTGTCCAAGGCGACGCCATCGCCCCGAAAGAATCGCAACCCCAAAGCGTAGAGCGCCGGAGCCAAGCCTGCATTTGCCTTCTCGACGAGCCGTTGGTCGTCGTAAAGGGGGATGTCATCGGAGGGGAAACGATTTTCATCCATAGTATTCGTTGTCAGGATACCACAGCCGCTCGCTGGATGCCCACGATAACTTGCCCGATGCCTGCCGCGCCGATTGGGCCTGCCCTTTCGATTACTCCCCAAACTCGAATTCCCGCTGCACCAGCCGCGGCGGCAGACGCAGGAGTTCGCGCCCCGTGGCTGCCCGCCAAAATCGATCGGGCGACACGCTCAGAACGCGGCGGATCGCTTCGGCCTCTCCCTTGGTCAGCCCTTCGATGAACAGGGTCTTCGTGCGGCGTTTCGCTGCTTCGACCAGCGGTCGCCAACGTCGGCCGAGCAGTTCTTTGGGCCGCTGGCGTTGCTCGAATCGCCGGTTGTACAAGCTGTCCGGCCGGTAGAGGTACGTCACCCGGTACGGGAAGAATTCGTCGTCGGGTTCCAGGGGCATCACCCACGGACCGGCGCCCCAGTGCTTGGATTTTGTCGCTGACAGGCAACTGCCGAGATCGCCGATAGCGATCGCTTGCTCATATTCCACCCGAACGGTCGGGCTGGTGCGGACATTGTCCGCGGTCCATTCCGGCATCGCCGGATCGGCCATGAATTCCTGAACCCAGCGATTTGCCAGGCACGCTTCGACCAGTACCTTCGCGATCCGGCCGGCACGCGCCGCCCGCATCCGGAATTCGTCGTCCGATTCGCCGTCGAAGCGGAGCGTATGCATGGCGGTAGGTTACCACGGGCAACCCCCGCACGCTTTGCCCATTTTTTGCCTTGTCTGGGTGTTTGCGAGCGTCTCTGCTGGTACTATTGGCTGCAATCGACCGGCGGTTGCGTCAAACGAAATGGACGGTCCACTCGTCGCCGTCGATTGATCCTAAACGTTAGCTCAGAAAAGCACCCCCATAAATGAGTAATATCCACTCCCCACGATCATCCATGATTGATACAAGCTTCAATATGTACAGTGACGCGAATGGTGGAGATCCTGATGCCACCAGTCCCACATTGAAGGCCTATCACAGATTTCTGTGGAGCAAGCCCTTGCCCAGTGGCCATCTCTTCGACTTACGCGACGATAAGCGATACTACCTGTACCACAACTCTGCATTGGGCGACTTTTCACTGGGGAGTGACGCCATCACGCACTCCTACAAGAATCAGGCTAAAAAGAAATGGTTGGTGACGCAAATTCCCAAGGAAGTGCAGGAGCTTTTCGATCGCGGCTCAACAATTGGTGCATACATCATCTTTCCCAATAACCAAATAGATGGGAAACACACAATTAATCAGGCCCGAGGAATACTGCAGCTCATTGATGACCGATTCGATTTGACCTTGGAGTGCATCCGACGCTTTTACATCAGCAAGCCAAATCCGTTAGAGAAAGTCCTTGAAAGATATGATTCGTTTTTCAAATTGTTTGAGACATTCAAGGGCTATGTCGAGTTCTTCCTCCTCAACGACTTGGTGGATGAGCGTGGCAACGTGAGGTTCTACTTGCCGTTCGATGACTTTCAGTCGGCGCCAGAGTTTAAGGACGTACAGGACTACCTTGTCTATAAAGACAGAACAGCGTCGTTCATCGAGTCTCGTAATCGACGGATAGAAGACTATGCGATCCAGACAAAGATTTGACGGCTATGGAAACCGTCATACAAAACGTCAAAGACCTGGACTTAGCGGATCGCCAGACGCTCGAACGCCTTATCGGGCGGAACTTGACGGACGACCTCCGGTTGATCATCCACATCCTGAATGTCGACGCGCCGCACCTGCCCTGTCCTGGGTCCGCAGAAGGCTCCGGCCCCCTTCCGGCGTGGTGTAACGTCTACGAGGGCCTGAGCGACGAGGCGATTGCCTCCGTCGAGGCAACCTTCCTCACCCCCGTCAGCCTGACCCGTGCCGGCGAATAGCTCGGTCCATTGGCCATTTGTGCCACAGGCCGTGGCACAAATGCTGACGAATTCCTCGCTTTGAACATACCGAAATAACACTCCCGGCATGGGGGCCAACTGAATACCGCCAGAAATACCGGCTGCGGGTATTCAAGAACCGCTGGACTACTTACAATAGCGGCCATATTGTCCTGTTGTCCTCAATATGCCAGCTTGCCACCCAGAACCGGCCCCCGCGGAGAAGGAAATGGCCCGAAACACGGATATGGAAATCCGCCGACTTCCGCCCAGGCTTTGGCCTGTACGGCACTTTCCTCGTCCGCCGGGCATGACTCGTTCCTTGAAAACGCATTGCATCGTTGCGGCGGGACATGCCGCCCGTTCCGGAGAGCCGCGATGACAAACCCGGAACAAGCTCCGACGGCTCCGCTGGAACCGCAGCCGAATGCGGCAGCGGTTGGCGATGACTCCGATGCCCAGCTGACGGCCATCCGTTTCGCCCCGGTGATCGCGGCGGCGGAGGAGCCGCCGTTCACGCCGTACCATGCCAAGTATCTGGCCTACGAACTGACCAAGCAGGTCGGCGCCGATCAGGCCGGTAAGCTGGCCCAGTCGCTGTGCAATGCCACCGTCGATTTGAATCCGCACCAGGTGGACGCGGCCCTGTTCGCCTTTCGCTCGCCCTTGTCGCGGGGCGCCATTCTGGCCGACGAGGTGGGACTCGGCAAAACCATCGAGGCGGGGATTATCAAGAGCCAGCTGTGGGCCGAGAAGAAACGTCGCTTGCTGGTCATCGCCCCTGCGTCGCTCCGCAAGCAGTGGAGCCGGGAACTGGCCGAGAAGTTCTTCATCCCTTCGGTGATCCTGGAGTCCAAGAGCTATCGCGAACTGGCCCGCAAGTCGTCGTCGCCGTTCGACCAGCGGAATCTGGTCGTCATCTGCTCGTACCAGTTCGCCCGGGCCAGGGCCGCCGAGATCGTGGCCGTGCCGTGGGACTTGGTGGTGATCGACGAGGCCCACCGGCTGCGGAATGTGTACAAGAAGGATAACAAGATCGCCCGGGCGCTGCGCGATGCGCTCCGCAACCGGCCCAAGGTGCTGTTGACCGCGACGCCTTTGCAGAATTCGCTGATGGAATTGTTCGGGCTGGTGTCGTTCGTCGATGAACATGTGTTCGGCAGCGAGGAGGCTTTTCGCGAACTGTACGCCAAGAAAGCCGATACGCTGTCGGCCGGGATGCTGGCCAACTTGCGGGCGCGGATCGCGCCCGTCTGCCAGCGTACGCTCCGCAAGCAGGTCATCGAGTACGTCCGGTACACCAAACGCATCCCGATTACCCAGGATTTCACGCCGTCGCAGGAGGAACAGCTGCTGTACGATCAGGTGTCCGATTACCTGCAACGGGACAACCTGCTCGCCCTGCCCAATAGTCAGCGGCAATTGATCGAACTGGTCCTGCGGAAGATTCTGGCCTCGTCGTCGTTTGCGATCGCGGCCACGCTGGGCACGATGATCGACCGGCTCAGGAAGCTGGAGCGGACGGCCAGGCAGGAGGCCGACGAGCAGCTGGCGGACATCGTGGGCGAGGATTACGAGCAGGCCGACTCGGTGGAAGAAGAATGGAAGGAATCGGCTCCGGAAGGCGGCGAGCCGGTGGCGGAACCGGCGGCCGAGGACGAGGCGGCGGCCCGGTTGCTGCAGAGTCTGCGGGCCGAGGCCGAGGAATTGACGCGGTACAAGACGCTGGCCGAGTCGATCCGGGAAAACGCCAAGGGCGAGGCGCTGATCCGCGCGCTGCGGCTGGGGTTTGCCAAGGCGGTCGAGTTGAAGGCCAAGCCCAAGGCCCTGATCTTTACCGAGTCGCGGCGCACCCAGTCGTACCTGCTGCGGCTGTTGGAGGCCAACGGCTACGCGGGCAACATCGTGCTGTTCAACGGCACCAACACCGACCCGGACTCGAAACGTGTCTATCGCGAGTGGCTGGAACGCCATGCCGGGCACGATTGCGTCAGCGGGTCGCCCACGGCCGACATGCGTTCGGCGCTGGTGGAGGAGTTCGAGGAGCGGGCGTCGATCATGATCGCCACGGAATCGGCGGCCGAAGGCGTGAACCTGCAGTTCTGTTCGCTGGTCGTGAATTATGACCTGCCTTGGAATCCGCAGCGGATCGAGCAGCGGATCGGCCGCTGTCATCGCTACGGCCAGCAGCATGATGTGGTGGTCATCAATTTCGTGAACCGGGCGAACGATGCCGATCAGCGGGTTTTCCAGTTGCTGAACGAGAAGTTCAAGCTGTTCGACGGCGTCTTCGGGGCCTCCGACGAGGTGCTGGGGGCGCTGGAGTCGGGGATCGACTTCGAGAAGCGGATCGCCGAGATCTACAAACGCTGCCGCACGTCGGAGCAGATCCGGCAGGCGTTTGACCAGCTGCAGTTGGAGCTTAACGAGCAGATCACGACCAAGTTTGAATCCGCCCGCACGAAGCTGCTGGAGAACTTTGACGAGGATGTGCATCACAAGTTGCGGCTGCGGGAATCCGAGACGAAACCGCAGCTCGACCGCTACAGCGATTGGTTGTGGGCGCTGACGGCGACCGAATTGAACGGGTATGCGGACTTCGATGGCCGCGGGCATGATTTCACATTGCGGCGGGTTCCGCCGGGCCTGGACGCGGCGGGCATTCCGCTGGGCCGTTACCGGCTGCAGCTGCCCGCGGGCCGTTCGCGGGGCGGGGAGTGGCCCGACGATGTTCACCGCTACCGGCCGGGCCATGCGTTGGCCGAGGGGCTGATCGCTGCGGCCAGGGAGCGTGCGCTGCCGCCGCGGGAATTGATCCTGGACTACGAGCGCCGCGGCGCCCGCGTGTCGCTGGTCGAGCGGCTGCGGGGCCGGTCGGGGTGGCTGTCTGCGGAGCAGTTGACCATCACGTCCCTGGACACCGAGCAGACGCTGCTGTTGACCGGCGTGACCGACGAGGGGGACTTCCTTGACCGGGAGACATGCGAGAAACTATTGACCGTGCCCGCCCGGCTGGGCGACCCGGTCGAGTTGAACGGCGACGTCAAACAGCGGATCGACGAGTCGCTACGGTCGCAGGAGCAGCGGATTCTGGGCGAGTCGCAGAAGCGGAACGAAGTGTTCTTCGATGCGGAATCCGACAAGTTGGACCGCTGGGCGGATGACTTGAAGGACAACCTGGAACGGGAACTAAAGAATATCGAGGTCGAGATCCGCGAGGCCAAGAAGGTCAAGCGGCTGGCGCAGGACTTGGAGAGCAAGATCGCCGCCCAGAAGCGGATCAATGAACTGGAGCAGCAACGCAACCACAAGAAACGCACGCTGTTCGATGCCCAGGACGACATCGAGCAGAAGAAGGACACGCTGATCGCCGACGTGGAATCGCGTTTGCAGCAGCGCACGACGCGGCAGGAAATCTTCGCGGTTCGCTGGAGGGTGCGCTAGGATATGAGCCCACAATCTTCCCACAACCAGCCAGTGCGAACGAGCAGCAAACTGCCGATCAACCTCAAGGACCTGCTGCGGCAGCGGACGGTCGAACGGGACCGGATCGAGTACAAGGCGGGCTGGAATCCCGACGCGACGATCCGCACGCTGTGCGCGTTCGCCAACGATTTCGAGAATCTGGGCGGCGGTTACGTCATCATCGGCCAGGATTGCGACGACGACGGCCAGCCCATCTTCCCACCGGCCGGCATTCCCGAGGCCAGGTTGGACAAGATCCAGCGGGAACTGCTGGGCTACTGCAAACTGATCCAGCCGCCGTACTTTCCCAAGCTGAGCATCGAACGGGTGGACGACAAGAATCTGATCGTGCTCTGGGCGCCCGGCGGCCAGAACCGACCGTACATGGCGCCCAAGGAAGTCACGGCCAAGCACCGCGTGAACCACTACTACATCCGCCGCTATTCCAGCACGGTCGAGGCCAAGGGCGACGAGCAGCGAGAGCTGATCGCCCTCACGGCCACGGTCCCCTTCGACGACCGGCTGTGTCACAGGGCCAGCATGGAGGACCTGCGGGTGCCGCTGATCCAGGCGTACTTGAAGGATGTGGGCAGCGGCCTGCATGCCCAGGCGGCCAAAATGCCGCTGGTGGAACTCGGCCGGCTCATGAACATCGTGGATGGGGGCGACGAGTTCGTCCGGCCGCGCAACGTCGGCCTGCTGTTCTTCAACGACGCGCCCGAAGAGTTCTTTCCCGGAACGCAGATCGACGTGGTGATCTTTCCCCAAGGCCCCGGCGGCGACGAGATCATCGAGAAGATCCTGCGCGGACCGATCCACCAGCAAATTCGCGACGCCCTCGCCTACATCCGGAACAACGTCATCATCGAGAAGGTCATCAAGCATCCGGACCGGGCGGAAGCCACACGGTTCTTCAACTACCCGCTGGCGGCGATCGAAGAGGCGCTCGTCAACGCGATGTATCACCGCGGCTACGACCAGCGCGAGCCGGTCGAGGTCCGGTTCAACCCGCACGGCCTCGAGATCGTCTCCTATCCCGGCCCCGATCCGTCGATCCGCCCGATGGACTTGAAGGCGAAGCGGATTATTTCGCGTCGCTACCGTAATCGCCGCATCGGCGAGTTCTTGAAGGAACTGGAGATGACCGAAGGTCGCGGCACCGGCATCCCGAAGATTCAGGCTGCCATGAAGCGAAACGGTTCGCCGAAGGCCAGCTTCGAGACCGACGAGAACCGGCTGTGGTTCGTCGCGAAATTGCCGATTCACACGGCATTCGCGGGTGCCCCGGAGACACAAGCCAGCGGTATTTCAGACACTAGTCGGCGCCATGTGACCGATCATGTAAGCGACCATCTGAGCGATCATGTGAGGCGACTGCTGCATACGCTCGCGAATGGGGAATTGAGCGCCCCCGCGATCATGCGGGACTTGAAGTTGACGCACCGCCCGACGTTGCGCGCGAACTACCTGCATCCCGCATTGGAGGCTGGGCTTGTCGAAATGACCTCACCCGAATCGCCCCGTAGCCGCCAACAGAAGTACCGCCTGACTGCGGCGGGCCGCCAAGTCATGGAAGCGGCTCGCCCCGAACCCTGAATCCCGAAACTCGAAATCCTAGCCACCGGACGCGGCGGAAGATAAGATCGCCACAAGAACTATGGCCAAAACGAAACTTGAACTCACCTGGATCGGCAAGGACAACCGGCCGCGGCTGGAACCCCGGATTCTGCTGGAAGACCCGGACAAGTCCTACCATGCGCCGCATCGCGTGACCGACAACGACGTGTTCGATAAGCCTCCGCCAAGGTCACGGTAGCGGCTACTGTATCGCTTTGGGAAAAAAGAACTTGCGGCTCGGCGTCGATGGCTACTTTCGTCCACTTCTCCGCTTTGGTAATCTTGACCATCACGCTCGAAAGGGGAGTCACGCAGCGGAGTTACGGCCATGATCAAACTCGATGAATTCGTCACGATCAAGGAAGCGGCCAAAATCCTGGGCGTGTCGCTAAACACGCTTCGCAACTGGCACCGAGACGGCAAGATGACGGTGTACCGGAATCCGATCAGCGGTTACCGACTGTTCAAGAAGACCGATCTGGAGCAATTCCTGCGACAGATCGAGGAATCGGGCAAGCATCCCACCGGGTGGAAGCGACCGGCAAAGCCCAAGTAGGCAGCATCGAGAAACTCAACCGCCGAGGCTGGTCATGCCACGCATCTTTGACAACATTGACCTACCGTTGCTGCCGGCACTCTGTCAGACGATCCAGGTCGCCGACCGTTCCGACTTCTGCGTCGGCTACTTCAATCTTCGCGGCTGGCGAGCCCTCGATTCGTACATCGAAAATTGGTCGGGCGGCGATGGCCACTGCTGCCGGCTGCTGGTGGGGATGCAGCGACTGCCCCAGGAGGACCTGCGAGACGCGCTGCGTCTGGTCAAGGTGAACGGCCTGGACAATCAGACCGCCCTGCGAATGAAGCGTCAGTTGGCCGAGGAATTCCGCAACCAATTGATGGCGGGTTGCCCCACGAATGCAGACGAGGCTGGGTTGCGCCGCTTGGCGGCACAGATCAAGGCGGACAAGGTTCGCGTGAAGCTGTTCCTCCGCCACCCCCTGCACGCCAAGCTCTACCTGCTTTTCCGTCCCGATCCGATCAACCCCATCGTCGGTTACCTGGGCAGCAGCAATCTGACGATGGCAGGATTGGCGGCCCAAGGCGAGTTGAACGTGGATGTCTTGGATCACGACGCGGCGCAAAAGCTTGCGGCTTGGTTCAACGACCGTTGGACGGATCGCTGGTGCATCGACATCTCGGCCGACCTGTTGGCGACAATCGAGGAAAGCTGGGCTCGCGAGCAGTTGCCGGCACCGTACCATATTTATCTCAAGATGGCGTACCATCTGTCGCAGGACGCGCGAGCCGGCCTGACCGAATTCCGCATCCCTTCGGACTTTGAAATAAAGCTATTTGAGTACCAGACGGCGGCCGTCAAGATCGCGGCGCATCACCTGAACAAGTACGGCGGCGTGCTGATCGGCGATGTGGTCGGCCTGGGGAAGACCCTCATGGCGACCGCATTAGCCCGAATTTTCGAGGATGACCACGGCCTCAGCACGCTGATCATTTGTCCCAAGAACTTGGTCAAGATGTGGCAGTACCACGTGGACAACTACCGGCTGCATGCCAAGGTTCTGTCGATCAGCCGGGCGATTCGCGAATTGCCCGATGTCCCGGCCCGTTTTCGCTTGGTTTTGATCGACGAAAGCCATAATTTGCGGAATCGCGAGGGAAAGACGTATCGCGCAATCCACGAATACATCCAGACGAGCGCCAGCCGCTGCATCCTGCTGACCGCGACGCCCTATAACAAGACTTACCTTGACCTTTCCAGCCAATTGCGGCTGTTCGTCGGCGACGACAAGGACATCGGCATCCGCCCGGAACGGCTCCTGCGCGAGATCAGCGAAACGGAGTTTATCCGCCGATATCAATGTCCCGTCCGCTCGCTCGCTGCCTTTGAGAAAAGTGAACATCCGGAGGATTGGCAGGAACTGATGCGGCTTTATCTGGTCCGACGCACCCGCAGTTTCATTCAGGAGAACTACGCGGAAGTCGAATGCAGCTGCGGTCGCGGAATCAAGGCGTTGGAGAAAGCCTGCGGCCATTGCGGCAAGCGGAAGCCCAAGGACGGACGCAAGTTCCTGACGTTCCAGGACGGAAGCCGCTCTTATTTTCCGGTTCGGCTTCCGAAAACGGTGCGGTTTGAAATCGACGACAAGAATCCCGGCGACCAGTATGCCCGTCTGTATTCGGACAACGCAGTTCGGGTGATCAACAGTCTCGGACTTCCCCGCTATGGGCTCGGCAATTACGTTTCGCCCAGCCCCCACGAACCGCCCACCCAGGCCGAAGCTCGTCAGATTCAGGGGCTGTCCCGTGCGGGCAAGCGGCTGATGGGATTCTGCCGCACGAACTTGTTCAAACGCCTCGAAAGCAGCGGTCAAGCGTTCATCCAATCCGTCAGCCGCCACATTCTTCGCAATTTCATTTTCCTGCACGCGATCGAAAACGGCGAAGCGATTCCGATCGGGACTCAGGACGCCGAACTGCTCGACCCGCGCTACTTTGATGAGGACGTGACCGTCGGCGACCTGTTGGGCGAGGAGGATACGGAAGACGGCCAAACCGAAGCCGTTGGCACGCTGACCACGGAAGATGACTACCGATCCCGCGCAGCCGAGGTCTACGCCCTGTACGCCGGCCCACACAAGAATCGCTTCAAATGGCTCCGGCCGGGCCTGTTCGTCGAGACACTGACCAAGGACCTGCAGAAGGACGCCCGGTCGCTGATCCGATTCCTGAATGCGTGTGGCCCCTGGGACGCGTCGCAAGATACGAAGCTGGCAGCCCTCCGAGAGCTGTTGACGGCCACGTACCCGAACCAAAAGGTCCTCGTCTTCACGCAGTTTGCCGACACGGTACGTTATCTCGAACAGCAGTTGATGGCCCTGGGCGTCGACCGCATGGTGGGCGTCACGGGGGACACGGCCGACCCGACGGCGATGGCCTGGCGGTTCAGTCCCGTCAGCAACCAACGGCGGCAGGCCGTTTCGCCCGCGGAGGAACTGCGCGTCCTCGTGGCTACGGATGTGCTGAGCGAAGGGCAGAACCTGCAGGATTGCTGTATCGTCGTGAATTACGACCTACCTTGGGCGATCATCCGGCTGATTCAGCGCGCCGGCCGTGTCGACCGCATTGGTCAGCAATCAGAAACGATCTACTGCCACTCGTTTCTGCCGGCCGACGGCGTCGAGCGAATCATCCGGCTGCGATCCCGCGTGAAGCATCGCTTGAAAGAGAATCGCGAGGTGGTCGGCACGGACGAAGCGTTCTTTGAAGACGACGACAGCCAAGGCACGATTCTCGATCTTTACAACGAGCGGGCCGGCATCCTGGATGGCGAAGATGAAACCGAGGTCGACCTGTCGTCCTTTGCTTACCAGATCTGGAAGAACGCCATCGAGGCAGATCCCAGTCTGCAGAAGACCATCCCCGCGCTTCCTTCGGTCGTTTACTCCACCAAGCCGCACCAGCCAACGCCGACGGAACCCGAGGGTGTCTTGGCCTACGTTCGCACGGTTCAGGGCAACGATGCCCTCGCTTGGATCGACTACAGCGGCCAGAGCGTTACCGAGTCCCAATACGCGATTCTCAGGGCGGCCGCCTGCGAAGCGAACACCCCCGCCTTGCCACGGCACGACAAGCACCACGAACGGGTCGCCGATGCGGTAAGACTGATTGCGACCGAGGAACGGTCCACGGGCGGACAACTCGGGCGGCCTTCCGGCGCTCGGTTTCGCACCTACGAGCGGCTCAAGCGGTTCATCGACGAAATCGAAGAACGGATGCCGCTGTTCGATTCGGCCACGCTGCGGCGGGCGGTGGACCAGATCTACCGGTATCCGCTGCGTCAGTCAGCCACCGATACGCTCAACCGGCAGTTGCGGAGCGGCGTGGCGGACGACGAACTCGGCTCGATCGTCGTCGCACTGTACGAAGCGGACCATCTCTGCCTGGTCGAAGAGGAACAGCAGTCTGGGGAGCCCGAGATCATTTGTTCTCTGGGCTTACGGAAGGAACCTGAAGGAGATTAGGCCATGCCGCTGAACCTGACACGGGTGAGAAAGTGTCTCAAAGATTGCGATCTGGTCGGGCTTTTCACGCAGGAGCTCGGTTGGGACCACCACTCCGGTGAACTGCGCGTCACGGTAGAGGGCAGGGAATATGCGCTGACCGCAGTTGCCACCAAGCGCGGCATGGTGGCCTACGATTGCCCCGCTACCGATTCCGCTATGCTGCCAGATCACGCCACGCGGCGGAAGATCGAACGGCAGGTCACGCGCACGGTTCACGAACACATTTTGGTCTTCACCGACGCGGGGCGGAACACTCAGGTGTGGCAGTGGGTGAAGCGCGAAGTGGGCCGGCCCACGGCCTGCCGTGAACACATCTACCACCGCTCGCAGCCCGGTGAATCGTTGATCCAAAAACTGGCCGCCATCGAATTCACGCTGGAAGAAGAGGAGAGCCTCACGATCGTCGATGTTGCTGGTCGGACGCGAGCGGCGTTCGACGTGGACCGCATCACCAAACGATTCTACGACCGGTTCAAGGCCGAACACACGGCATTTCTCAAGTTCATCAAGGGCATTCCCTTCGAGGATGACCAAGAGTGGTACGCCTCGCTCATGCTGAACCGGCTAATGTTCGTCTATTTCATCCAGAAGAAAGGATTCCTGGACAACGATCCCGACTACCTGCGTCACCGGCTGCTGGCCATGCAGCGGGAACACGGCCAGGACAAATTCTACTCGTTTTACCGGCACTTCCTGCTGCGGCTGTTCCACGAAGGACTCGGCCAACCGCCCGCACAACGGAACAAAGACCTCGACGACTTGCTGGGCGTCGTACCGTATTTGAACGGCGGCTTGTTCGACGTCCACAAGTTGGAAGACCGTAACCGCGAGATTGCCATCCCCGACAAGGCGTTCGAGCGGCTGTTCGATTTCTTCGACGCTTATCAGTGGCATCTGGACGAGCGTCCGCTACGGGCGGACAACGAGATCAATCCGGACGTTCTGGGCTACATCTTCGAGAAGTACATCAACCAGAAGCAGATGGGAGCCTACTATACCAAGGAGGACATCACCGGCTACATCGCTCAGAACACGGTCATCCCGTTCTTGTTTGACGCCGCGAAAAAGAAATGCTCGGCAGCCTTCCAACCCCATTCGCCCCTGTGGGGATTGCTCTGCGAGGATCCCGACCGGTACATCTACGCGGCGGTACGGCACGGCGTAGACGTGCCACTGCCGAAGGCGATCGCCGCCGGGCTGAACAACGTGTCAAAACGGGATGGTTGGAATCAAGCCGCGCCGGGCGAATTCGCGTTGCCCACCGAGACCTGGCGGGAACATGTCACGCGGCGAAACCGGTGCCTGGAACTCCGCCGCAAGCTGGCTGCGGGCGAAGTCCATTCGATCAACGATCTGATCACATTGAACCTGGACATCCGCCAGTTTGCTCAGGACGCCGTGGAGAACTGTGAAAGCCCCGAACTGCTGCGGGCCTACTATCGGGCGATCTGTTCGGTTAGCGTTCTCGACCCAACCTGCGGCTCGGGCGCGTTCTTGTTTGCTGCGTTGAACATCCTGGAACCGCTGTACGAAGCCTGCTTGGAGCGAATGCAGGCATTCCTAGACGAACTCCCCTCGCCATCTGGGAGAGGGGCCAGCGGTGAGGGGGGCGCACAATCTCGCTCCCTGGCGACACATCCGTCGGCGGTGACTTCGCCCGAATGGCTCGCGGCAGAAGATGCGACAATCGAGGCATCTGAACCGAAGGCAGAAGCCAGGCCCGCCGCAAGAGCACCCAAGCCCAAGCAGTTCTCCGATTTCCGCCGCACCCTGGCGGAGGTGGCCAAGCACCCCAGTTCACGCTACTTCATCCTCAAGTCGATCATCATCAGCAATCTGTTCGGCGTGGACATCATGGAAGAGGCCGTCGAGATCTGCAAGCTGCGGCTGTTTCTGAAGCTGGTGGCACAAGTCAATCGCTTGGAACAGATCGAACCGCTGCCTGACGTCGATTTCAACATCCGGGCCGGCAACACGCTGGTGGGCTACGTCTCGCTCGACGAAATCCGTGAAGCCGTCGAACGAGAACGGGGCGGGCAGAAGAAGCTGGCGTTTTCCGACGGCCAGGAAGAAGTCGCAGCCATCGAGGAGAAAGCGTTGATCGCCGACCGCGCCTATCAGCGCTTCCGAGAAATGCAAACCGAACAGGGCATGGATGCCAGTCAGTTTACGGAAGCCAAACGCGAACTGCGACGGCGTTTGGACACCCTGGGCGAAGAACTCGACCGCTATCTGGCGGCCGAGTACGGCGTTGTTCCACGAAAGCGCGAAGCCTTCGCTGCGTGGCTCAAGAGCCACCAGCCGTTCCATTGGTTCGCCGAGTTCTACGGCATCATGCATCGTGGCGGCTTCGACGTGATTATCGGGAACCCGCCATACGTGGAGTGCAAAGGGTCAAATGTTCCCTACTCGGTGCGCAGTTACGCGACTCTCGAAACAAAAAACCTTTACGCATATGTGTGCGAGCGATCACTGGCACTGATGACGTATGGTGCAAGAGTCGGCCTTATCGTACCACTGGCAGCAATTAGTGTTTCGACAACTAGGACGTTGCGTACGCAGCTGCTAATGTCCACGGGGCTTATATGGCATTCTAGTTTTGGCTTCCGCCCAGCAAAGCTGTTTGAAGGCGTCAATTTGCGATTAACGATCCTCCTGGCTACAAAGCATTCAACACACACGAGAACTCTCTCGACGCGGTACATACTTTGGAGTCAGGAAGAAAGGCCAAGCCTTTTCTCGAAACTGCAATACGTTGAAGCAACGTTCACAGATGAGGATCACTTTCCGAAAATCAGTGATCCCATAGAACTGTCGATCATCGCCAAGATACTCGGAACGAAAGTAGAGTTGGGAACGCACTTCGTTCGCACTGGCGGCAGTGTGATTAATTTCCATCGGAGTCCTCTTTACTGGATTCGCGCGATGGATTTTGAGCCACGGTTCGAGTCGGCTACAAAGACCCGATCCACGTATCATATTCGTGATATTCGGGTGTCAACCGATCCACTTGCTAAACTAGCCGGTTGTGTCTTAAATAGCAGTACATTTTTTTTCTGGTTCAGCAAGATGTGTAATTGCCGGAATCTAACCAACGAAGATGTCCGAGACTTCCCAGTGGGCTCGCCGCATACGCACATGGTGGAAAGATGCGCCGTACTTTTCAAACGCCTGATGGAAGACTATCGCCGCAACTCGACAACAACGGTCAGATACAACTGTCAATACGAGACATTTTACCCAAGCCTATCTAAGCCAATCATCAACGACATTGATTCCATCCTCGCTGAACATTATCGTTTCGATGAGGAGGAGTTTGACCATATCGTCAATTACGACATCAAGTACCGGATGGGGCAAGAAGACGAAGCAGAAGGAGACGAATAGAGGTGACTGTAATTGAGAATTACCTGACAAATCTCATGGCCGAATTCGAGATGCTCCTGGAGAAGATCGAGTTCACCAGTTCACCAGCAACGTCGGAGTGCGGGCCTTTGGCTCAATGCTCGGAGAAGAACATGCGATGACGCCCCAGGAAGTCCAGGAACTGGTCGCCGACGTGCAACGCCGGCACGGCGAGTCGGACAGTATCGAGGTCAAGGCGGCCCGCGGCGGGACGCCCAAGCGGCTGTATGAATCTTTGTCGGCCTTTGCGAACCGGCCGGGCGGCGGCGTGGTCTTGTTCGGGTTGGACGAGTCCGGCGATTTTGCCGTATCCGGGGTGGGAAATACGCAGCGGCTGCAGGAGGAAATCACGCACTTGGCCTCCAGCGAGATGGAACCGCCGCTGCGCCCGAACTTCGCCGTGGACGAAATCGGCGGCCAGACGGTGATCGCCGTGGAAATCGATGAATTGTCGGCGATTCACAAACCGTGCTTCTACAAACCCGCGGGGCTGCCCAAAGGGGCCTACTTGCGGGTCGGCAACACCAATCGCCATATGACCGACTACGAGGTCTTCGGCTACCTGAGTGGCCGCGGTCAGCCGACGCACGACGAGGAACTCGTGGCGGACGCGACGCTGGACGATCTCGATCGGACGCTCGTCGACGGCTACTTGGACCGATTGCGGCGCACGCGGCCGCGCACCGGCTACCTGGACGCCCCGATCGAAGACGCGCTGATCCGCCTGCACGTCTGCCGACGCGACGGCACCGCGTGCCGGCCAACGCTCGCCGGACTGCTGATGTTCGGCAAGTTCCCGCAGGAATTCTTCCCGCAACTGATGATCACGTTCGTCCAGTACTACGGCACGACTGAAGAAGAAAAGACCCCTCGCGGCGAGCGGTTCTTGGACAACCAGCGTTTCGAGGGCCCGATCCCCGAAATGATCACCCGAGCGGAAGACTACGTGATGGCCGCGATGCGGAAGGCGTCGCTGATCGAAGGCGTGTTCCGGCGCGACGTACCCGAGTATCCGCGGGAAGCGTTCCGCGAGGCACTGGCCAACGCCGCGGCCCACCGCGACTATAGCTCGTACGTCCGCGGCAGCTATATTCGCGTCCGGATGTTCGCCGACCGCCTGGAAGTTCAAAGCCCCGGCGGACTGCATGGCAGCGTGACCGTGGACAACCTCGAGGACGAGCACTCGACGCGCAACGCCCGGCTGATGCGGATGATGGAGGACATGCACGTCGTCGAAAACCGCGGCAGCGGGATCAAGTCGATGCTGCAGGCGTTGCGCGACGCAAATCTGGAGCCGCCGAAGTTTGACGATCGGCGAGCCTCGTTCTTGGTCACGTTCCGCAACCACACATTGCTGAATCCCCCGGCCCTCGCCTGGCTCAACCAATTCGCAGACCGCCCGCTGAACGACCGCCAGCGCCTGGCACTGGTCTACCTACGGCAGCACGGGCAGATCACCAATCCCGACTATCGCCGGCTGAACCGGGTGGACCCGCTGGTGGCCGGCCGTGAGCTGCGGAGCTTGGTCGAGTCGGCATTGGTCGAGCAAGAGGGGACACGGCGATGGACTTCGTACCGGTT
>Ga0366818_10164_pt1 | contig 23753 bp, 20 predicted proteins | sample TotcelFGM3001N14_FD_207090 | JGI IMG/M metagenome (GOLD analysis project Ga0366818, IMG submission 207090) | Enriched cells from coal bed in the Powder River Basin, Montana, United States - Total cells FGM rep3 HSBNCT.FGM.300.1.N14 ...
GCCTCCGCCTGGACCCGGACTTGGCAAAGAAAAGGGCGGACACCCAGGTCCGCCCCTACGGGTCTTTCGGCATAAGATTTTTTGCTGAAAGCTGACCGCTGATAGCTGCCTTTCTAATCCACCCAGTAATTCGGGGCTTCTTTCATGATGATGACGTCGTGGACGTGGGATTCTTTGAGGCCCGCGGGTCAATCCGGTGACTTGCCCCTACCTTTACTGCGATGCTTGGCAATGAGTTCCCGAACCACCGGCACCAGTTCAACGGGGACCTCCATGGCGGTTTGGGTTTGGTTCTCAAAGGCGGCCTCATCCTCCGCCACCGCTTCTGCTTCGGTCTGTTGCTCATAATGGGCCAAAACCCGGTGCACTCGGGCTTCATCCCACCCTGGTGGATAGGTGCTTTTCTTTTTCATTTCTTTTTCCTGCGCCGCCTACGATAGGCGATCAATGGTTTTCCCTTCAATTCATAGGCAGTAATAACAAAAACGCTATTCGGCTGGGGATCGGGAACATAAATAACCCTCAAATAACGCCCGGATAGCGTCTGACCGATGGCAACCCGGGAGCCTTCCTCACCGGGCCGGTCCTCCCCAGTTCTGCCCAACACTTCTACGACTTCTTTTTCATCAACTCCATGTTTATAAATATGCGGCTGACCCGTCTCTGGGTCAAGATAAAACCGAATATTCATCCCTTGGCCCTAATGTGATTTCCTTTTACGGGTGCGCGGTGCGCACCCTGCATGTACTACAGGTTTTTTGCTGAAAGCTGAAAGCTGAAAGCTGACCGCTGCCTTTCTAATCTACCCAATAATTCGGCGCTTCCTTCATGATGATGACGTCGTGGACGTGGGATTCTTTCAGGCCCGCGGCGCTGATGCGGATAAATTTCGCCAGGGTTTGGAGTTCCGGGATGGTTCTGGCCCCAACGTAGCCCATGCCGGACCTTAAGCCCCCCATCAGCTGGAAGATGACTTCGGAGAGTTTGCCCCGGGACGGCACCCGGCCGACGATGCCTTCCGGCACCAGTTTATTCTCCAGGTTGACGTCTTCCTGGCAGTAGCGGTCGCGGCTGCCGGCCTTCATGGCCTCCACGGAACCCATGCCCCGGTAGATCTTGTAGCTCCGGCCCTGGAAGATCACGGTTTCACCGGGGGACTCGTCGGTGCCGGCAAAGAGGCTGCCGATCATGACCACGTCGGCGCCGGCGGCCAGGGCCTTGGTGACGTCGCCGGAGTATTTGATGCCGCCGTCGGCCACCAGGGGGATGTCGGCCGCCTTGGCCGCCTTGGCGCAGTCCATGATGGCGGAGAGCTGGGGCACCCCCACCCCGGCGATCACCCGGGTGGTGCAAATGGAACCGGGGCCCACGCCCACCTTGACCGCGTCCACCCCGACCTTGATGAGGTCCCGGGCGCCGTCGGCGGTGGCGACGTTGCCGGCGACCAACTCTATATCGGAGAAATTCCGCTTGGTATCCTCCACCGTTTCGACCACCCGCCACGAATGGCCGTGGGCGGTGTCGATGACGATGACGTCCACCCCGGCCTTGATGAGGGCCTCGATGCGGGGCTCCCGGTCGGGGCCTACGCCGATGGCGGCCCCCACCCGCAGGCGTCCGAACTCATCCTTGCAGGACAGGGGATACTTGCGGATTTTTTCGATGTCCTTGATGGTGATGAGCCCGGTCAGATTGCCGTCACCGTCCACCACCAGGAGTTTTTCAATGCGGTATTTATGGAGCAGGGCCTTGGACTCCTCCAGGGTGATCCCCACGTGGGCGGTGACCAGGCGGTCCTTGGTCATCACCTCTTTGACTTTCTGCTTCAGGTTGGTTTCGAAGCGCAGGTCCCGGTTGGTGACGATGCCCACTAATTTCTTGCCCTCCACCACCGGGATGCCGGAGATGCGGTAGCGCTCCATCAGTTGCAGCACATCGGCAATCAAGGCCTCGGGGCCGATGGTCACCGGATCGATGATCATCCCCGACTCCGACTTTTTGACCTTTTCCGCTTCCAGGGCCTGGGCCTCGATGGTCATGTTGCGGTGCAGGATGCCGATGCCGCCCTGGCGGGCCAGGGAGATGGCCGTGTCGGCCTCGGTCACCGTGTCCATGGCGGAACTGATGAGGGGAATGTTGAGGGAGATGCGCCGGGTCAGGCGGGTGCTGAGGTCCGCTTCGCTGGGCAGCACCGCCGAGGCCCCCGGCAGCAGCAGCACATCATCGAAAGTGTAGGCATAGTGAATGCTATCCTGAGACATACGGTTTTATCCCCCAGCGTTTGAGTGCCCGGTGGCAAGATGCTCCCGCCATGCGCGGCGGAACAGGGTTACGTGGTTGGTTTATCTATGGATCGATCATGAGCCCAGCGCTTAAATGCCAACAAGTAGTTGGGTAAAAAAATTAATTTTACCCTTTTCTGCCAAATCCCGAAACTCAAAACTTGCGGGCCATTTCGTGCAAGACCCCTTCTAAAAGACCGGCGTCGATCACTACCAGGGAATCCTGCCGGAAGACCGTCAGGATAGTCAAAATAATCAAGGCCCCGGCCACCATGACCCCGGCCTTGGCGGGCTCGATCCCCGGCAGGCGGGCCCGGGCCGCTTCAGGCATTGCGGCCAAACGTTCGGATAGGTCCACCACCTGGGTTCGGGTCAGAATCAGGTTGTTGATTTTGTTCGGGTCATACGCCCGCAATTTTAATTGCAGGGCCGCCAGCGTCGTCACCGCCCCGGCGGTGCCTACCAGGCAAGGGCCCCCCCCCTTTAGATGGGGCCTAATCGCTCCTTGATAGAAAGACCCCAACCGGTCAGCTATTTCCTCTTTCAAGGCCGCGACGAGCTCAGGTAGCGGTGGATCGCCTAAGGGCCGGGCCTGGCTCAGGGTCAGGACCCCCAGGGGCAGGCTGGCGAAGACCGGCTCCCGGCCCGGGCGCCTGAGGGCGAACTCCGAGCTGCCCCCGCCCACGTCAAAGACCAGCACCTCCGGGGCCGTCAGCACTGCCGGCGCCAGGCTGGTGAGCACCCCGGCGAGCGACAACCGGGCCTCGGCCTCGGGGGCCAGCACTTCCACGGCCAGCCCCAGGGTTTCCTGGACCTGATCCAGAAAGACCCGTCGGTTGCGGGCCTGGCGCAGGGCTTGGGTGCCCACGGCGCGGCAGACTTCCACCCCTTGGGCAGTCATCACCTCCTTGAAGGTTTGGAGAGCCTTTAGGGTCAGGGCCATGCCTTTCTGGTCCAGCTCATTGGTGGCGGCCAGACCGCGCCCCAGCCCGGTAATCTCCCGGCGGTGGAGCAGCACCCGGAACTGCCCACCGGGGATTGGCTCCGCCACGGCCAGGCGCACCGTCAGGCTGCCCAGGTCCAGGGCGGCGAAGCGGCGTGGGTGAGCAGGGTTGGTCATGGTCTCCCGAAGTTAAGAACCGATGTAGGGGCGGGTTTAAAACCCGCCCCTACCGCGTAAGAGGAGATTCAGCATGCAGGGCATACACCGCCCTCCTATACGGGTTATGGCGGGCAATGCCCGCCCTACGAAGCTCTTTCCCAGGTAAATGTAGGGGCGGGTTTTAAACCCGCCCTTACGGTGCAGTATGCATGTCAAGCTGAACCCTAAAGGGCGCATGAGGTCTTTTCGCTATCAATCCTTTTCCAACACAAAAATTTCCGGCAGGGTGCGGCTCTGTTCGCCGCAGTCCAGGCCGTAGCCCACCAGGAAGCCTTTTTCCACCACAAAGCCGACGTAATCCAGGGGGACGTCCACTTCCCGGCGCTCACGCTTGTCAATGAGGCAGCAGATCTTGAGGGAGCGGGGCTGGTGCCTGAGGAGGTGTTGGCGCAGAAAGTCCAGGGTGAGGCCCGTATCGACGATATCTTCGACGATGAGGACATCCCGGTCCCGGAGAGACATTTCCACATCCTTGGTGATGTGAACCTCGCCGCTGGTGGTGGTGCCGGCGCCGTAGCTGCAGAGGCGGACGAAATCCACTTCCACGGGGAACGGCAAGGCCCGCACCAGGTCGGCCATGAAGATGAACACCCCTTTCAGGACCCCCACCATCATTAAATCCGTCCCGGCATAATCCCGGCCGAGGCGCTCGCCCAACTCCGCCACCCGCCGGGCAATCTCGGCCCGGGAGATGAGGCAACGTTTTGTGGTACCCATGATAACCCCTCCCTGCTGGCTTAAAAATAAAAGAAGCCGGCGGGGTTGTCAAACCCTAATGCCGGAGCCGGCGCCGTTGGTCCGGCTGCTGGCTGCTGGAACTATCGGGGGTCCAGGAGGCAGGGCGGGACGGTTTGGGTCAGCTTGTCGGGCCAGGAATAGGCGCAGAAGTAGAGTTGGGAGTCGCAGAGGCAGGCGTCGGTCTCATGGGCCAGAAGATAGACGCACGCAAAGCAGCACTCCGGGAGTTCATCCCCGCAGGAGAAGGGCACGCTGTACTGTCCGGCGCGAAATTCGTCGAGGTTGATCATCTGGCCTGGTCTGATTCGGTTTTCAGTTTTCGGTTCTCGGTTAAAAGAGATATAAATATCAAGATGGTAAATATTTGATTTGTTACATTTGCAAGTGAATCCGGTCTAAGAGATGCAGCCGGGGGCGACCGGCCAGTTTCGGGAGTCTTGCCCTTGGGGGTCTTTTAGGGCAATTGGCAAAAGCTTTTTCCGCTCCGGGAGCCTTATAATCCCCCCTGCCTCCCTTTAATAAAGGGGGTGAACTAGAAGGAATTACTGGGAAAGTCCCCCTTTGAAAAAGGGGGATTTAGGGGGATTTGAGAACTTCCAAGGGGAAAGAATTTTTGGCAAACGCTATAAGAACCTCCAAACCGAAGAAATTTGTGGCAAACGCTATAAAGCCAACTGTTCAGCGACCCTTAAAAAACTATAGCGGAATCTTCCCCAAACTGCAATTCCCCTGAGGGGCGGGCCTCCAGGTTCGCCAGCGAGGGGCGGCCGGAGACGGCCGCCCCACCGAAGGCCGCGTTTTTTCAACCGACTGACATTCCTTCACATCTTAGGGAGAAATTTTATAATTTATTGATATACTGGGTTCAGGCACCCGGACCAAGGCGTCAAGCTCGAGGACCCGGGGTGAGAATAACCAAGGAGACCAAGGACGGCCGCCTGACGGCTGGATTTCGGCCGTCCGCCGAAGGCGCTGGTATCTGGAGCCGTTATGCACAATGACCCGAGTAAAAAGGCGCACTTGATCCCCCTGAAACATTACGGGTGGATCCTGATATGGGTATGGACCCTGGTGGCGGCGGCGTCCCTGGGGTGGAATTTTCTTCAAGACCGGCATGAGGGGTTAAGGGTGGCCCGTCAGATTGCCCTGACCAATTATGAGCGGGACGTGCTCTACCGGCGTTGGGCCGCGGCCCACGGGGGCGTTTATGTGCCGGTGACCCCCAACACGCCCCCCACCCCCTACCTGGCCCAGATGCCGGAGCGGGATATCGTCATGCCTTCGGGCCGGCGGCTCACCCTGCTGAACCCGGCCTACATGACCCGTCAGATCTATGAACTGGCCCAAGAGTCGGGTCTCCCCCGGGGTCACCTCACCAGTTTGAAGCCTCTCCGGCCCCAAAACGCCCCTGATCCATGGGAAAAAAAGGCGCTGGAGGCATTTGAGCACGGCACCGAAGAAGTCAGCGAAGTGGTCTTCTTTGACGGCCAGCCCTCCATGCGTCTGATGCGTCCCTTCCGTATCGATCTTAGTTGTCTCACCTGCCATGAGGAGCAGGGATATAAGGTGGGGGACATCCGGGGAGGCATCAGCGTGTCGGTACCCCTGGCTCCCATAATGACCAAGCCCTCCCATACCTGGTCTCTCATCCTGGGACATGCGGTGCTCTGGATGCTGGGGGTAGTAGGAATCGTATTGGCGGGGCGGCAAATCAGCGTCAGCGCCGCCGACGCCATGAAGGCCCAGGAAGCCGCCGCCGCCGCCACCATGGCGGTCCAGACCGTTGACGGCATGCTGGACGGGGTGATCATCACCGACCTCCGGGGCCGCATTACCCACACCAATAAGGCCCTGACGGAATATTTCGGCTGGGGCCGGGAAGTGGTGGGAGAACTGGCCACCAGGCTGGTGGTGGACCGGGATAGCGTCAAGATTCTGCCCGGCCTCACCGCTAGCCTGGAGCAGGGCTACGCCCGGGACCTGGAGTGCGACCTCTTGACCAAAGACCGGCGCGAGGTCCCGGTCCTGATCAACGCTTCGGTCATAACCGATCCCCATGCCCGGCCCCTGGGGGTCATCTGGGCGATCCGGGACATCACGGCCCTGCGCCAGGCTGAAGCAGCCCTGGAGGCGGAACGGCGGCGCCTCATGTCCCTCCTGGAGGAGTTGCCCGCTTACGTGAATCTGAAGGGCCCGGATTATTCCATTAAGTTTGCCAACCGGTTTTTCCGGGAACGATTCGGGGACCCTGGCGGACAGCCGTGTTACCAGGTTATGCGCGGCTATAATGCTCCCTGCGAAGATTGCCACGTCATGCAGGTCTTGGACGCTCACGAACCCCAGGAGCGGGAGTGGACTCACCGGGGGGGGCGGAGCTATCACACCTATGACTATCCTTTCGCCGACAGCGACGGTTCCCCCCTGATCCTCGAGTTGGGCATCGACATTACCGAACGGAAACGGGCCGAAGAAGTCCTCAAGGAAAAGACCCGCAGCCTGGAGGCCTTCTTTGCCCATACCATCACCCCCCTGGTATTCCTGGATAAGGAATTCAACTTCATCCGGGTGAATGAGGCCTATGCCCAGTCCTGCCAGCGCGACGTCTCGGAGTTCCCGGGCCACAATCATTTCGCCTTTTACCCCCACGAAGAAAACCAGGCCATCTTCACCCAGGTGGTGAAAACCAAGACCCCCTACCAGGCCGTAGCCAGGCCCTTCGTCTACCCCGACCACCCGGAATGGGGGGTGACTTACTGGGATTGGACCCTGGTACCGATCTTGGACGACGCCGGGGAGGTGGATTTTCTGGTCTTTGCCCTCAATGACGTCACCGACCGGAAAAAGGCCGAGGAAGAAATCCGCCAGCTCAATGCCGAGCTGGAGCAGCGGGTGAAAAGGCGCACGGCCCAGTTGGAGGCGGCCAACCGGGAGTTGGAGAGTTTTTCCTATTCCGTGTCCCATGACCTGCGGGCGCCACTCAGGGCCATTGACGGCTTCTCCCGGATTCTCCTGAAAGATCATACCGACCGCCTGGATGCCGAAGGGCAGCGGTTGTTGGATATCATCCGGGCCAATACCCAGAAGATGGGTCAGCTGATTGACGACCTCCTGGCCTTCTCGCGCCTGGGTCGGCGGGAAGTGAAAGCGGCCGACCTGGACATGGGAAAGCTGGTCCGGGAAGTGGTGGGGGAATTACAAAACACCCTGGGGGACCGAAAGGTGCAGTGGGACCTCAAGCCCTTCACCGACGCCCGGGCCGACCGGGCTTTGATGCACCAAGTCTGGGTCAACCTCCTGGGCAACGCCCTCAAGTTCACCCGCCTCCAGGAAACCGCCAGCATCGAGGTGGGCTGCCAGCCCGGCGGGGACGAAGATATCTATTACGTCAAGGATAACGGGGTGGGCTTCGATATGCAGTTTGCCCATAAGTTATTCGGGGTGTTTCAACGGCTGCACCGCTATGAGGATTTTGAGGGCACCGGCGTGGGGCTGGCCCTGGTGCAGCGCATCATCCAGCACCACGGCGGCCGCATCTGGGCCGAAAGCCAGGTCAACGGCGGGGCCTGTTTTTATTTCTCCCTGCCCCGCCCCCAGGCCCACCAGGGAGCACCCTGATGAAGGGTAAGGGTTGGCAAGGGAATAAATTTCGCTTAAGGCCGAGGTAATCCTTGCCAGCCAAGGGTTGAAACCCCATTATATAGTGATTGATCATAGGGCTTAGTGCTCACCACCACACGAGGCGGAAAGATATGGATAAAGAAACGGATGCGTTGGATTATCGTCGGCGATATCGCGGTTTAATCGGAGTCAGGAGCAAAATGCCTATCCGGGATGTCTCCGTGTTGAGCCGCATCTATACCCCGGGGGTGGGAGCGGTCTGCAAGGAAATCGCCCGGAACCCCGCCTCGTCCTACCGCTATACCTGCCGGGGCAATTCCATCGCCCTGATCTCGGACGGCAGCCAGGTGTATGAGTTCGGCAATATCGGGGCCGCGGCGGTGTTGCCCAAGCTGGAGGCCAAGTCGGTTATCTATAAGACTTTTGCCAACGTGGATGCGGTCCCCATTGCCCTGAAGACCCAGGACCCCTATGAGATCATCGAAGTCGTCCGGGTTCTGGCCCCGTCCTTCGGGGGCTTCTGCCTGGAGAGTATCGCCGCCCCCAAATGCTTCACCATTGAAAATCGGATCCGGCATGCCGTCCGGGTGTCGGTGCTCCACCACGAAAACCACGCCTCGGGAATCATCGTCCTAGCGGCTCTCTATAACGCCCTCAAGTTGGTGGGCAAGAACTTGAAGGACGTGCGCGTGGTGATTAACGGGGCCGGCGTGGCCGGGACCGGTGTGGCCAAAGGGCTGGTGGTGGCCGGGAATAATAACATTGTCATCTGCGACCGGCACGGGGCGCTCCGGGTTTACCGCACTGTGGGGATGGATTGGGCCAAATCGGAGATCGCCCGTCTGGTGGGTCCCCAGGACGTCAAAGGCGACCTGGCTGAGGTCATCAAAGGGGCGGATGTGTTCATCGGGCTGTCCGCCGGCGGGTTGGTCACCCGGGAAATGGTGGCCAGCATGGCCAAAGACCCCATCGTTTTTGCTTTGGCCCTGCCGGAGCCGGAGATCAGCGAAGCGGAAGCTTTGGCCGGGGGAGCGGCGGTGGTGGCCACGGGCCAGGCGGACAGCGACAACCAGATACGATCATCCCTGGTGACGCCCGGATTTTTCCGGGGCTGTCTGGACGTGGGGGCCCACAAGGTCAACATCGAAATGTACCTGGCCGCCGCCCGGGCCCTGGCGGACATGATTCCGGAAGACAAGCTGTCGCCCCAAAACATTATTCCCCGGCAGATGGACTGGCACATTTCCCCGGTCATCGCCGAGGCGGTGGCCCGGGCGGCCCAGGAAACCGGGGTGGCCCAGATGACCCGGGAGGTCGTCACCCCGGAGAGGATTCACGAGCGCACCGAAAGCTATATCTATGAAGGTGAGCTGGCCTGGCTGCCCTCGGAAGGCCAGGACTACGGGTCGCTGAGTATCGAAGAAGAGGCCCTGGAGTTGCACAGCCGCTACCAGGGGTGCATTCAGGTTTACGCCAAGGTGCCCATCAAGGACGAGGTTATCTATCGGCGGCTCTATGCCCCGGCAGCCGTGGCCGAGGTCTGTACCAAGATCCTTCAGGACCCCATGGGCGCCTATGACTATACCTGCAAGAACAACCTGGTGGCCATCGTCACCGATGGCAGCGCGGTCCTGGGCCTGGGGAATATCGGCCCCCGGGCGGCGCTGCCGGTTATGGAGGGCAAGGCCATCCTGTTTAAGACCTTCGGCGGGGTGGAGGCCTTTCCCATTTGCATAAGCACCCAGGAGCCTGACCGGATCGTGGAGGTGGTGGAGAACATCTCGCCGGTTTTTGCCGGCATCAACCTGGAGGACATTTCCTCGCCCCGGTGCTTCGACATCGAGCGCCGGTTGTGCGAACGGCTGGATATCCCGGTCTTCCACGACGACCAGCACGGCACCGCGGTGGTGGGCCTGGCCGCCTTGCTCAACGCCTTAAAGATCACCGACCGGAAGATGGGCGAGGTCAAGATCGTCTTCAACGGGGCCGGGGCCTCGGCCATTTCGGTGACCAAGCTGTTGATCCAGGCCGGGGCAAAAAATATCACGGTGTGCGACACCACCGGCGTGGTTTACCAGGGCCGCGTCAAGGGCATGAACCCCATCAAGGAAGAACTGGCGGCCATCACCAACCCGGACCGGCAGCAGGGCTCCCTGGCCGATGCCTTGCGGGGCGCCGAGGTCTTCATCGGGCTTTCCGGGCCCAATGTGCTCACCCAGGACATGGTGAGGTCCATGGCCGCCGACCCCGTCGTCTTCGCCCTGGCCAACCCGGACCCGGAAATTCACCCCGACGCCGCCAAGGCGGCCGGGGCCTTGGTGGTGGCCACGGGGCGGTCGGATTTCCCCAACCAGGTGAACAACTGTCTGGCGTTCCCCGGCATCTTCCGGGGCGCCCTGGACATCCGGGCCCGGGGCATCAACGATGCCATGAATATCGCCGCGGCCCACGCCATCGCCGGCCTGGTGGGCAACAAATTAAGCCCGGGCTATATCCTGCCGGAAGCCATGGATTTTCGGGTGCCTCCGGCGGTGGCCGAGGCCGTGGCCCGGGCCGCCATGGAAACCGGCACCGCCCGAATCCAGATCGACCCGGAACGGGTGGCCCGCCATACCCGGGAATTCATCTACGACGAGCGCCTGTCGATACTGTGAGCACCTTATCTGAAGCTAACGGCAAGGGACGCTGAACGGTAACGAATTGAGTGCAGAAATGCTTGGTTGCTAGTTTAGAGATGGGATACTGCTAAAGGCGGGGTGCGTTGCGTTTTCTCGCCCTCCGATCTCCCTTTTTGCAAAATCTCCTCTACGCTGCTCTGCTTTTGCCATTGCCTACACTTTCAGCAAGATAACTCCCCAGCCCCTATACTTTCCCCTTTTAACCCCAAGCTTTCGCCGATTAACCGCCTACATTCCTGGCACAGATTGTGCTCTTTACTCAGGGCAGCATGGCAAGCATCTGGCCCAGATCATCGAGAGCCCGGGTGGATGATGTGCGGGCTTCCGGTGTCGGTCTCAGCAGGTGCATTTGGAGACAACCGGTTGACCAGAAAAAATGAGGGAAGGAGCCAGCGATGAAAAAAATGCTGATCATCATGGGAACGGTTTTGTTGGTTCTCAGTTTTAATTGTGCCGCTTCGGCCTGGATCTTCGTGCCCGACCAAGGCGATACCGGTTGGCAGACCTATAATTATACTGTCGGCTCCGGAGGGTTTGCCGGTAGCGCCGGATTTGTGGTGAGCAATGTCATTGATAATAATGCCTATTCAGAATTGCTCCTGGATAACCTTAGCCTGGGGGGAGAGGGCACCAACCAGGGATTTGAACTGGGGAACCTCTCGGGATACAATTTACTCGGCACAAGTTTTGCCAACGTCACTGACTCGGTAACGGCCTACAGTTACACCACGTATATACGGCAACCGAGGGTTATTATTTTGCCAATCTCCAGAGTTTATATAACGGAGTTGACACCTCCCAGTTCCTCAATGCCGCCGGGGAGGCCGGCACCGTGGGGTCGATTCTGGAAACCGCCATCACCCTCGGAGCGGGAACGACATTTTCTTTCGATTGGGCCTTCCTGGGAAATGATTTCAGTCCCTGGAATGACTTTGCCCTGTTTTACCTGAAAGACCAAGGTGGCAACATTGTGTTTTCTGAGGGCCTCGCCCAGATAGGTTCCGCTCCGGCGGTCCCGCTCCCATCGACCCTCCTGCTGCTGGGCAGCGGCCTTTGCGGTCTGCTGGGTTTGGGTCGGAGGGTTAAGAGGCGGGTTGGATAAATGGGTGTGATTTGAGCCGAGGCAGGGGGCTTATCCTGATCATGCCGGCTGCTGCATGACCGGCGGTGCGGACCCGGAAGCCAGCTAATCGGCTGACAGCAGGAGAGACTTAGGCCGGGTAACCGCCGGGAACGGCTGGCTACAGGTCTGTCTCTCCGGCAGCATCACCGGCCTGGCTGTCCATGGCTTCTTCCACCATTTGATCCACCTCCCCGGGGAAGTCCTCCCCCATCTCCTGGCCCATCCTTTTCAGCACTTTGGCGACGCTTTTGGGATCGTTCTCATCCACCCCGGACCAGGCGGAAGGGTCGGCCAGGCGTTCCAGGCGGGTTTCTTCCGAGAGCCGCACATTCACCCGGGAGAGGACTCGTTCCAGGGAGTGACTGCCGCAATGCTTGCATACCGGGACTACGGGGTCTCTTAAATTCAACAGCAAAAAACTGGAAACTCGGCGACATTCCTGGCAGCGATATTCATAAATCGGCATAATGTTTCTCCTGGCGCCGCGTGCAGTTGCCAGCAAATCTTTCTGCTGTCCGCCTCACCGGGGTCTAATTACGTACCCTGACTTTCATTTTTTCCAGACGGGTCAGTTGGGCCTGCACCTCGCGGTAATGGGAGTCATTGGGGGATAAGTTCTTTAGAGCCTTTTGAAAATGAAACATGGCGGTGGGCAGGGCCTTCACCTTAAGACTATGAAACCCTAAGTAATAGTGAGCCAGGCCCATCTGCCCCTTTTCGCCGTAAAGCGTCCCCAAATTATAGTAAACTTCGCTAAAAGCGGGATTGAGCTTGTGTACCTTTTCAAACAGGGGTAAGGCCTGATCACGCTTTTTGCTTTCTTGATAAATCCGCCCTAGATAGTACAGGATCACGTCGTCCTGGGGATAACGCTGGGAAAGCTCATTCAATTTTTGCAGAGCCGCGGGGTATTGATTACGGTTAAAATAAAAAATGGCTAAATCCCGTTTAATCAGGCGGTTATCCGGGGAAAGCCGCAACGCTTGCTGGAACGCGGCCAGCGCTTCATCGTGTTGCTCTAATTTGGACAGAGCCAGGGCTCGGCCGTATTGAAAGGCGGGATTATGCTTCTCCCGCAGTCCCTCCTGGGTCATCCGCCGCAAGAGTTGGTTCGGGTTGCCGCAGATCGATTCCAACTTGATGGTGAAATATTCGAAATCAGAATTGTTGCTTTCCGGCGGTAACTCCTTCTGGTGTATAGCCAATTGGTGCGAAAGTTCCACAATCCGGTTATCCACATCCGGGTGGGTGCTGAGGTAGATGGGAAGCTTGCCTCCTTCCAGCCACCGCTGTTTATTCATTTTGCTGAATATGGACACCATATCCCGAGGATTATAGCCGGCTTTAACCATCCATTTAAATCCCAATGAGTCGGCCTCTCCTTCGTTATCCCGGCTATATTTCAGCATGGCGCTTTCCCCGGCGGCCATGGAACCCACCAGCAGAGGTTGCGCCAGGGCCCCGCCCAGAAAAATCGAAGCCAGCGTCCCAATTAAACTGGCGGCAGTGACCAGCCGAGATTTTTTCATCATCTTGGCCATATGCCGGGCGTAGATGTGGGAAATTTCGTGGGCTAGGACAGCCGCCACTTCTCCTTCCCGCTCAGCCATGCGAATCATGCCGGTGTGGAGGAAGATATAACCCCCCGGCACCGCAAATGCATTCATCGAAGGGTCGATCACGATGAAAAACTTATACTGGAAGGGCTGGGGGCCGATTTGGGCCACCAGTTTCTGGCCCAATTGATTGAAATATGAGGTGACAAAAGGGTCTTCCACCAGGGGGTAATATTGCTGCAGTTCCAGGAGAAACTCTTCCCCGATTTGCCTTTCCTTCTCCAGGCTCAATTCCCCGCTCAGCTGGTCGAAAAAAGCCCAGCCGGACCGGACAGGCCCTAAGAGCAGACTTGTAACCAGAATGAAAATGGCTACCTGCCTCCAGGGAGAACATTTGTACATGATGGGGTTACTCGGGTGGCGTATCGGCGTCGGGCCGGGACTCCGATAAGGAGGTGGAAGTAGTTTGGGCGCTGCTGTCGATGTCTATCTGGGTCTTGGGGACTTCAGACCACAGGTCTTCCAGGTTATAAAATTCGCGGCGCGGCTGCAGGAAGATATGGACCACCACGGTATTGTAATCCATCAACACCCATTGTCCTTCTTCACGGCCTTCAACCCCCAAAGGTTTAACGCCGGCCTGGGCCAGAGCTTCCTCCACATGTTGGGCCAGGGCCAGCACGTGACGCTGGGACCCGCCGGAGCAGAGGACGAAAAAGTCCGCAAACGAACAAAACTTGGTGACTTCCAGGAGCACCGGTTCTATGCCCTTGTGGGCGACGATGGTCTTGATAATCAAATCTGCCAGTGCTGCCGGGCTGAGAGGGGGTAAAGTTGCCGCCGCGCCTTCCTCCTTAAAGATAAAGTTTATGGGTAATTATATATTCTCGAACGGCCTCCGGCAAGAGGTAGCGAATCGAACGCCCGTGGCGCACCATTTCCCGGATGCCGGTACCCGAGATGTCCATCAGGGTGGTTGCCTGCAAGAACACTTTATGCCCGGAAGGATGCTGAAAGCCTGGACCCTCATTGAGAGGCCGAAATCCGGGATGGACTTCCCCGAGGAGCACTTCTCCCAGCCGCCGGCGGTCATACCCGGGCCGGTCCAAGACCACGAAGTGGCTCAGGGTGAAAAGATCTTTATAATCCTTCCAGGTGGCGATTTCCAAAATGGCGTCCAGACCGAGGATAAAATACAGTTCCCAGGTAGGCCCCACTTCCTGGCTGATCTGCCGCAAGGTTTCGATGGAGTAGGATCGCCCCGGGCGCTGCCCTTCCAGGTCGGATACCGACATCACCGGGTGGTTTCCCACTGCCAACCGGCTCATTTCCAGGCGCACCTCAAAGGGGGTAATTCCCGGGCCAGTCTTGTGGGGCGGCTGGCCCGCTGGAATAAACCAGAGGCGAGTCAGAGCCAGGGCCTGGCACACCTCTTCCGCCGACCGGAGGTGGCCGTAGTGTATGGGGTTAAAGGTGCCGCCGAAAAGCCCCAGACGCAGGGGAGCCTCAGGTTCTGATTTGCCCGTCGCCATAGACGATAAACTTGGTAGTGGTCAGCTCTTCCAGCCCCATGGGACCGAAGGCGTGCAGTTTGGAGGTGTTGATGCCGATTTCCGCCCCTAACCCGAGTTCACCCCCGTCATTGAAGCGGGTGGAGGCATTGACCAGGACCACGGATGAGTCCACCTCCTGTAAAAACCTCTGGGCCCGGGCATAATCCCGGGTGATGATGGCCTCGGTGTGGTTGGAACTGTACCGGGCGATGTGCGCCAGGGCCGCATCGAGGTCGGGCACTACCTTTACCGCCAAAATCAGGTCCAGAAATTCCGCCCCCCAATCTTCCTCCTGGGCCGGGCTCACCAAAGGATCAATCTCCCGGGTACGGGGGCAACCCCGCAATTCCACCTGGGCCTGGCGGAAGCGCGCCATCATCCGGGGCAAAAAATCCGGCGCTGCGGCTTCGTGGACCAGCATGGTCTCCATGGCGTTGCACACCCCCGGCCGCTGCACCTTGGCGTTGAAGCAGACCTCTTCCGCCATGTCCAGGTCGGCGGCCTCATCCACGAAGATATGGCACACCCCCTTGTAATGCTTCAACACCGGAATGCGGGAATGCTCCGCCACAAACCGGATCAGCCCTTCGCCGCCCCGAGGAATAATCAAATCCACCAGATCGTCCTGCTTCAGCAACTCCAAGGTGGCTTTCCGGGCCACGCTGGGGATGACCTGCACTGCGGCCTGGGGAACTCCGGCCTGGCCCAGGGCGTCCTGCATGAGCTGAGCCAGGGCCAGGTTGGAGTTAAGGGCCTCCTTCCCTCCCTTGAGGATGACGCTGTTCCCACTTTTCAGACAAAGGGCGGCGGCATCCACCGTGACATTGGGACGGGACTCATAAATAAAGCCGATCACCCCCAAGGCAATGCGCTGTCTCCCCACTTTCAGGCCATTAGGCCGCACCCACATGCCGGTAACGGCCCCCACCGGGTCAGGCAGGGCCGCCACTTCCTTGAGCCCCTTGATCATGGAGGCGCAGACTTTATCGGAGAGCGTCAGCCGGTCAATAAAGGCCGCGGGGTGGCCCTGGGCCTGGGCGGCTTCCACATCCAGGCGGTTGGCCGCTTGAATCTGGGCCTGGCGCTCCTGAATAAGTTCCGCCACCCGGAGGATGATCCGGTCTTTGACTTCCCGGGACAGCGTACCCAAATGCCGGGCTGCGCTTTTAGCTTCCCGGGCCATCTGCTGCACCAATTCTGGGATATTCATCAGTCCACTCCGTCTAATCTATTAGCCTGATTATAAAATATCATACTCAGGCGGGATTAAATATCCAGCAATTTAATCCCTGAATGAATTTTAATTGAGGCGCCAGAACTGAAAGTTGAGGAGGGCCGCAAAGCTGACCCACAGAAGATAGGGGACCATCAGGAGGCCCGCCAGGGGGCGGTGAGCCCAAAAGCCCAGGAGAGTAGCGCCCACGGTCAGCCACAGCGCAGCCAGGTCGATCAGGGCCCAGCCGATATGGTGGAGGCCGAAAAAGAGCCAGGACCAGGCGGCGTTCAGCGCCAACTGCACCAGAAACAGCGCCAGGGCCGGAGTTACTCGGGCCACCCGTCGCTGCCGCCAGACCAGCCAGGCGGCGATTCCCATCACCAGGTAGAGCAGGGTCCACACCGGAGCGAAGACCCAGGCCGGGGGATTAAAGGTAGGCTTGGCCAGATGGGTGTACCAGTCTCCCGGCGGGAACCGGGAGCCGACCCCGGCGGCAGCAAAGCTCAGGGCCACCCAGAACGCCAAACTGATCCAGGAGGGTAAGGTATATCTGGCGGTGTGTTTCATGGGCGCCGGTACCTCCTGGACTCCCGGCAAACGGTCGCCCCCGGCTGGCCGCACGGCCACGGGGGAAGTGGCGGCCACCCTCAGTCTTTAGCTTTCCCGGGGTGGCAAGGAGAACTATGGCCGGAGAGAAGCTCTGAAACGGTCACCATCCGGTAGCCGGCGGTTTTCAAGGCCGGCAGGATAATGCTCAGGGCCTCCAGCGTAGGATGGCGGTCAGCCCGGGCATTTTCATCATTGTCATGAAAAATAATGATGGAGCCATTCCGCACCCGGCTCAGGACATTTTTGATGATGGCCGGAGCCGCTAGCCCGCGCCAGTCGCCGGAATCGATGCTCCACAATACCAGGCGCCGATGGGTGTGGGCCAGGTAGGTCTTCAAGCGATCGTCATAGGCGCTGTAAGGTGGCCGGAACAATCTTCGCGCCTGGGGGCAGCCCAGGAGGTCCAGATCTACGGCGGTGCGCTCCAGTTCCTGTTCCCGAGAGGTTTGCGCAATTTTGGTAAAACGGGGATGGCTGAAGCTGTGGTTCCCCACTTCGTGGCCGGCCTTAATCAGCCTCTCCACCAATGCGGGGTGCTGCTCCACCCGGTGCCCCATGACAAAAAAGGTGCCGTGGGCCTGGGACTTTTTGAACAGGGCCATAATTTGGGGGGTGTAGACCGGGGAGGGACCGTCATCAAAAGTCAGGGCGACGGCTTTCTGGTTAGTCGACCCGGCCCAAACGTCCACGGGTTCGGCCCCCCGGGCCGGTCCGGGGAGAGCACCGCCGAGAAAAAACCCCAGCAACGTCAGGATGACCCAGAAATGCAGGCGATTGAGATGCAGCATATTCTTAATTGTATTCGGGACGGGCGAAAATTAAAACGGCTCCGCTCAAGGAGCACCAAAATATTGGGTTACGCCACCCGGCAATCCGCCCCACGGTTCGGGTGGTGCAATGCCGAAAAGACTACAACCCCGGCGTGGTTCAGATGATAGTAATTCCCCGGGGGCTGTGGGTCAGCCATTCCACCCCGGCGGGGGTGATGCGGCCGGTATCCTCCTGCCCGATCATGCCGATCTCCGGCAGGAAAAATTTGGGTTCAAAGGCCACCACCATGTCGGCCTCCAGGGGGTAGGGGAACCGGGCGGTGATGAAGGGGTATTCATCCAACTCCAGCCCCACCCCATGGGCCAGAAAACTGACCCGGTCGTTGCCCAGCCCCATGAAGAAATCCGCCAGGCCCCGGCCCCGGACGGCGTCCCAAAGAAGGTGGAAAATCTCCCCCGGACTTGCCCCGGGCTTGGCCGCCAGGGTATAGAGCCGGTAGAGTTCCTCCACCACCTCCCAGGCCTCCCAGACCTGCTCCGGCAGGGAACTCAGGGCGTACATCCGGGTCATGTCCACTATGTAGCCGTTGACGCAGGCGGCCAGATCGATGCTGATCGGCTCGTTGGGGGCCAGTTTTTTCAGGGACGGCCCCTGGGGGAAGGCGGCGCTGAACCCCGGGCCGCCGCTGGGGGTGTCGGTATAGGCCGCCAGCAATCCCGAGACGCCGGATAGGACGTGGCCGTAATGGACCTCCAGGTCCCAGTTGCGCACCCGCACCAAACCCTGGTGGCCCAGGAGCCGCAGGCGGTATTCCAGAGCCGCCGACACCTCTAGTTCGGACAGGCCCGGCTTAAGAAACGCCGGCACCTGCGCATGGACCTGGTCCAGGATGGCTGCGGCCCGGTGAAATTGGGTCAACTCATAAGGGCTCTTGACCATGCGCTGGATTCGGATCAGAGGTGAGAGGTCGACGACGGGCTGTCCGGGAAAGATCTGCTCCTGAATGCGTCTGAACCAGGCGGCAGGAATGACATCCAACTCCAGCGCCACGACGCCCCGGGGTTCCAGTCCCGCCTGGCTGAGGATTTGGGGAAGTTCCTTCAAATCCCAGTACCGGACCCGGGGCCAGGGGCCCGGAGTCGAGTGGTCTTGGTGGTGGGGGCGGCGCACCAAGAGTGATGGCTGCCCCTCGGGGGCCACCGCCAGAAACCCGTCCACCAGCGTCCCGGCATAGTAGAACAGGTCTGCGGGTTGGCGGATCAGAGCCAGGCCGATGCCGGCCGGCGACAAGGCTTTTTGCAAGGCTTTGACCCGCATGGTGAGCTCAGCCGTTGGCACCGGCTCCATCAGGCCTCCTCCTGGTACAGGAAAATCTCAAGATGTAGAGGCCCCTGAGCTCCCAGCACCAGCACTTTTTCGATGTCCGCGGTCCGGCTGGGGCCGGTGAGCCAGCTCACCAGACCCGGTCCCCGGTCCCGGACATAGTTGAGGGCCTGGGCCAGACTCAGGCGGGAACTATTCCGGTCCAGCAGGACAATCTGTTTCCCGGCCCGAAAGCCCAGAACCGCCCCGGGTCCAGCGCCGGAATCCACCAGGACGCTCCCGGTTTCCGGAATAGCCCCCAACCCCACCGTAACCGCAGTGCCGGCCATGGGGGCCCAATCGGCCTGGGCGGTGCGGAACCTGACCCCCAGCTGTTCGAGTTCGTCGGCCACCGGGCGAAGCCAGGGATGATCTTCCAGCCACAAGGGTTCTGCCTCCCCAGCCAACCGCCGGGCCAGGTCGGCCGGGCCCTTAACCTCTGCGAGTGAACTACCGGCTTCCCGCAGCCGTTTCGCCAGCAGGGCGGTGAGAGAGTCGGGGTCCGGGTTTTCATCCGACGCCAACCTCCCGGTTTCAGCTCCGTCGGGCGCGAGGGACTTGGGCCCCAGGCAAAGTGGAAGTGCGGGCCTTTCCTGATCACCGGCACCCAGGAGGGGATCACGCCGGCGGCCCTGTTGCTTATGAAAACTCTCCGGGGATAGGGTCGCAAGCCCGGAAAGGCCCCAACCCTGGCGGGCCGCGAGACCGGCCAGCCTGCGCGTCGTCGGCTCCAGAGCCCGGTACCAGCGGGGGTGGCTGAGCACCGCCCCAGCCGTGGTCGTCACGGCCCGGAGCGGCCGGAAACGCCGGCTGTGCCGGCGCAGTCCCCGGATCTTATCTGCCAGCCGGATGCCGACCGGACAGACTTCCTGACAGGCCCCGCATTGGGTGCAGAGATCGCAGATATCCCCCAACGGGGGCAGGTGCGGGGCCAGCAGGATGCCGATGGCCCCGGGATAGACCCGGTTGTAAAGGTGGGCCGCGCCCACCTGAAAAATCGGACAAACATTAAGGCAGGCCCCGCAGCGGAGGCAGTACAGGGCCTCGGCCATCTCCGGGTCCGCAGCCAGGCGGCGCCGGCCGTTATCTAGGAGCACCAGGTAAAAAATTTGGTTTCCCTGAGGCTGGATTTTGAGCCCCTGGATAAAGTGAACCAGGGCCGTGAGGCGTTGGCCGGTGGCGCTGGCCGGCAACAGCCGCAGCATGACCTCCAGATCGGACAGGTGGGGAATGATTTTCTCCAGGCCCATCAGGGCCAGGTGAACCTTGGGGAGCGTGGCGGTGAAGCGCAGGTTGCTTTCATTTTCCAGGAGGACCATGGCGCCCTCCGGGGTCGCGAAGTTGACCCCGGTGATGCCCATCTGGGCCTCAAAAAAATAAGGTTGGATATAGGTCGTGGCCTGGCGGGCCAGGGCCTCGGGTTCCGCCGCGGACTGAAATCCCAGGTGCGCCGTAAATAGATCGGCGATCTGGTGGCGATTCAGGTGGAGGGCCGGGGCGGTGAGATGGGCCGGGGGGTGGCCGGCTAGTTGGACAATAAACTCCCCCAGGTCCGTCTCCATGACCTGGAGCCCCGCGGCGGCCAGGGCCGGATTGAGGCCGATTTCCTCAGTGGTCATGGACTTGGCCTTGACCACCGTCTTGACCCCGTGTTCCCGGGCCACGTCGAGGATAAGCTGGCGGGCCTGGGCGGCGTCCCGGGCATGGAGCACCCGGCCGCCCCAGGCGGTCACGGCCCGCTCCAAATTATCCAGGAGTTCATCCAGCCGGGCCACAGCCTCGGTTTTGGCTACCCGGGCCTGATGGCGCCAGGCTTCCCAAAGGGGATAATCAGAAAGAAGCCGGTCCCGGGCGGCCAGGGCGCGATGCGCCGCGGGCCGGACCGCCGGGGACCGGCCTAAGGTGACGGCGGCACGGTGGAGTTCAGGGTGAGTAGTAATGTCCAACGCCTTGGGAAGGTTGGCCGGGACTACTTCTTCCCGGTGACGCTATTTTCAAAGGCTGCCATCCATTCCGGAAAATGCAAGTCTTCGGGGGATTCAGTGGCAATGCGGAGAAATTCGTTGATCTGTTCCTCGAGCCAGGGATGTTTCCTCAGATCATCCAGGGTTTTGTCCATCACCTCTTTAAAATCGGCCGGCAGGTTTAGATCTGCGGCCAGGCGGCTCTTCATGAACCCTACCATCAGCGCAAGGGAGATCAGCTTCTTTTCCACTCCCAGTTGGCGCAAGGCATCCTTGATATCGTCCCGTACCCGATCGTTGGCGATATCACTGAGAAAGTGGAAAGGGTTGATGCCGCTGAACAAAGATTGAAAGAAATAAGAAAAATAATAGAATCTTCTCCCTGAACTCCAGATGTCACGGAAAATCTCGCGCCTTTCCGGTTCCCGGACCAGATTGGCCAGGGCCTCGCGGTACGGCTGTTCGAAGCGGGCCTGGATCAGGCTGTAAAGAAAGTAGAAGTTGACGACGAACATGCCGAAAACGCTGAGGGTAAGCATCGACGCAGGAATCAGGGATGGCCAGACAATAGGCATCCAGGCGAAATAAATGAAGACAATCAACAGGATGACTACCTTAAACATGCTGATTCCGCGCCTGTCATGACGGTAGATGACAGAATACGCCACGAGCAGAATGAAAATGGCGAGTTCAGTGAAAGGGGCGCCGAAAAAGCCAATCACACTTTGGAACATGGTATCTCCTCTCGATGGCCAGTGCCGGGAATAACACTATGCGGATATATTGGCAAACACGTTTTAGAACTCTCAGGGTCCGGCAGTTAACCCATCTCTCCCGGAATCCATTTTATCACATTATAACCGCTGCATCCGAGACAAATTCCCCTGCACCCTGACGCTGCCCTGCGCGCCGGGAAAGAGCCCCTCGGACCCGGTTTGGGGAACCGGCTAATCTTCAGACTTGACAAAAACCTGAATTTTGGCGTTCCGGCGCTCCCCGTCCAGCCAGGAGGCCAGGAGGAGCTGCTGCTTCTGGTTAAGAAACTGAGCTTGCATCTGGTCGCGCTCCTTTTGAAATTCCCGGGCATCCGGCTCCCGCCGGGCCTTAAAGGCCAGCAAATAATATTGGTTCTGGAACCACAGGGGCTTCTCGGGATAGGGGTGCTGCTGAGAAAGTTGAAACGCGGCGCCGGTTATGGCCTCGGCCTGCCGCTGCCCCTGAAAACCCTGGAACCGGGTAAAAAAGCCACTGTTCTTGACAGGCAGGCCGGCGGCGGCCGCCACCTGAGCCCAGGGCTTGCCTTGCCGGAGTTCGGCCAACAGACGGGTGGCTTCCTGTTCCGCCTGCTTCCGGGCCAGACTTTTCTGCAACGCCGACTTCACCTGGTCCTTGATCTGGTCCAGAGGCGGCAAGTGCGCGGCTTGATGTTCCAGGCCTTTCAGGACGGCGAACCCCGCAGGCAACTCCACCACCTTGCTGATTTCCTGGGGCTTCAGGCGCAGGGCGGCCTGATTGAAAGCGGGTTGCATTCCCAGCCCCGGCACGGTTCCTGACAGGGCGATGAGCGGGGTCTCCTGGGAGGTCACTCCCAATTTCTGCGCCACCTGGGCCAGGGACCCCCCGGCCAGTTCTTCCCGGGCCTGCTGGGCCGCGTCTTTGGCCAGTTGCCGGGCCTGCTCCTCCTTAAGAAGCGCCTCCACCTGCTTGGCGGCGTCGGGGAGGAGCTCCGTTTCCGTGATTTCCTCCAGCTTGATCAGGTAAATCCCCTTGTCGGTGGTGGCCAAACCCATGGTCCCGGGTTTGAGACCAAAGGCGACATTGTCCCATTGTGCGGCATTCTGGCCCCGGCGGACCAAGCCCAGGTCCCCGCCCTTATCCCGGCTGGCGGCGTCCTGGGAGTGGGCCCGGGCCAGACCGGCGAAATCCTCCCCCGCCCTGGCCTTGCCCAGCAATGCCTGGGCCTTCTGGGTCGCCTGCTGGCGCTCGGCGTCCGTGGCTTTGGGGGGCAGCGTGATCAGGATCTGCTGCGCCCGAATCACTCGCGGCCGGGTGAACTCGTCCTTATGTTCCTTGAGATAATCTTCCACGGCCGTGGGGGTGAGCTTGACCCGGTTGAGGTAATCCTGGGGCCGGAAGATCAGATAATTCACCCGGGCCCGGTCCGGCAGGCGAAACTCCGCCTCATTTTCCTGGTAATAGCGGGCCACCGCATCGTCCGCCGGGTTTTCCCGAGCCAGGAATTTTTCCGGGGACACCGCCAGGTAGTTGACGTCCACCTCCTCTTTGGCCATACGGAAGAACTCCTGGAGTTCCGCGTCCGATACCTTGGCGAAGGAGGTCACTTGCTCAACGACTTTCCGCAGGAGGAGTTGTTGGCGTTCCTGGGCTTCGAAAGCCTGGGGGGTCAGGCGGTGCCGGGACAGCAACCCGAAGTACCGTTTCTCGTCGAATTTGCCGTCTTGCTGGAAGAAGGGGTAGCTCTGGATATGGTGCCGCAGTTCGGCATTGGTGACCTCCAGCCCGAGGCGCTGCCCGGCCTGGAGGAGCAGGGCCTCTTCAACGAGCTGAGCCAGCGCCATCTCCTTGAGCCGCAGGGACTTGATCATCTCGGGCGTCACCTCGCCCCCGGTCCGTTCCTGGTATCTCTTCACCAACTCGTTGTATTGCCGACTGAATTCGGTCATGGGGATGACGACGCCGTTGACTTCGGCCGCGTCTTGGGACCGCGAGGCTTTATATGAGCCCACGCCCCAGAAAATGAACACCACCACAATGGCCCCGATGGCCAGGTAAATAAACCAGGAACGCGTGGATCTGCGCAGCCACTTTAACATGAGTTCGGATTACCTCGACTTTTCTGTTGCCAGCCGGCCCGCTTCCCCCGGGGAGGCTCCGCCGGGCAGGGCATTTACCGGGTGGCTCCCTTGGAGCTTTCCTTCAACATTTTCTGGGCTTCTTTGGCTTCGGGGCTGTTGGGGTATGCCTTCACCAACTTTTGGAGCGTGCTCCGGTAGGTGCCCGTTTGCTGCTGGTTTTTATAGCACAGGGCCTGGCGCAGGAGACCGGCGGGGGCCAGGATGCTCTTGGGGAACTGGATTCGCAGTTTGTTGAACTCCACCCC
>Ga0366818_10165_pt1 | contig 23594 bp, 16 predicted proteins | sample TotcelFGM3001N14_FD_207090 | JGI IMG/M metagenome (GOLD analysis project Ga0366818, IMG submission 207090) | Enriched cells from coal bed in the Powder River Basin, Montana, United States - Total cells FGM rep3 HSBNCT.FGM.300.1.N14 ...
CAGCAGCGGCCGTCTGCCCAGTACAGAACGAAATCGCGTTCCGCGTTCGGGTCTGCGGTCAACAACCGGATCAGCTCTTCGGGCAGCGAGAGAGTCTGCCCGGTCGCGGCGGCCTGTTTCACCTCGTCCCGGCCGAAATCCAGAGGGAAACACATCGACGTGTCGGTGTGATAGACGATCGCGCGTCCGCGCGCCGCCTCGAAATGAAACAGCACCATGGTTGCGTCGAGCGCCGGACGTTGATCGCGGGCGGCTAGGATGTAGCCGGCTGCCAAATGCGGGTCGCTCGCCGCAATGGCTTCAACGGCCAAGTCGTAATACCTCCGCAGGTAAGGCAGCATCTGATCTCGATACGGGAAAGCTGCAATCAGGCGGTCCAGGAAGTTCAGGTCGGCGATTGCTGCTTCGCCCGACTGTCGTTCCCGTTCCGTGGCGATCAGCAACTCGGCGGCCAGCAACTGCAATTCCTGCGTTTCCCGACGGTGCCGGTCCGGATAGTTGGCATCCAGGTCAAAGCTGCGCAGGAAGGCGCGCAAGGCGGACAGCCTGGTTTCCACCTCCGCATCTTTCACCAGCAACGTCGCCTCGGCCAGCTTTCTCAACAGACGCACACGCTCTTCGTGGACGCCGATCACGATCTGTTGCGTCACCCGCGCGCCGCTGATCTCCTGGCGGGCCTCGACGACTTGCCCGGCCAACGCCAGCACGATGGCCCGTTTGCACGACATGGCGATCTGTACCGCCGGATCATCGGCCTGATCCCGGGCGACGGAATACAGCCGGGCGGCTTCCTTGAGGTCTACCGGGGCGCCGGACGCCGCCCCGCCATACAATTCGCAGTCCGCGCGGCGTTCGCACGAATTCGACCAGCGTTCGCGCAGATCGCGCCGAAAACGTTGCCCGCCGGGACGGTCCGGTTGCGATTCCGCTTGGGCCAGCGCCTTTTCGACCTCGCCGATTACCAACTCGTACTTGGCTCGCGCAATCCGGTCGTCGCCGCAATAGCGTTCCGCCATCGCCAGGCCATGATCGTTGTGAAACACGAAGATCTGCGCGAACTCGTTCTTGGACTTCCAATAGTTGTCAAAGCGGATGTTCCTGGCTTCCTGAAACTCCTGGCCGGCTCGGAGGACGTTCCACTGATCCATCAGAACCCAGGCGTATCGCTCGCGCACGTGCGCCAGCAGCGGGTGGTTCGACAGGGGGGGCCCGGCATCTTGGATCACCTGCTGGGCCTGGGTGAGCGCAACACCCGCATCGATGTACTTGTCGGCTGCGTGCGGATTCGCTACGGCGCTGGCGATCCCCTCGCTGAACCAGGTTTCCGTCAGTACCAGGCGAGCGGCTCCCGCCAAGGACCGTGCTTCGCGAAACCGGCGGCGGGCTTCCGAAAAGTCCTTGAAGACCAGCGCGTGCAACTGGCCGCCGTCGACCAGGCACCGGGCGCGCAAAGCCGCACCGATCGGGTCTCCGGCCGCGTACGCCGCCAGCGCGGCGTCGTAGGATTCCGCCGCCTGCTTGGCCAGTTCCCAATCGCTGCGGATGGCCGAGATCTTGTGCTGCAGGACGGCCTGCGTGTGCAGATCGGCGGCCGACCAGGCGGCGGAAGCGGCTTTCGACTGCTGAAACCGATCCAACCCGGCGTGCAGCCGCGCCGCGAGCGGTTCGTCGCCCAGGTCTTCCTGCGACAGGGCCAGCAGATCGGCGATCAGCGCCGCCTCGGCGGGCGCGAACTGGTCCAGCGATGGACGGACGCGGCTCAACAGCTGATCCTGGACTGTGCGCACGTTCGGATTCCAAAGCCATGAGGCTTCGGCGGCGCGCGTGTTTTCCGCGGCCTCCGTTGTCGCGGACGGCGTGTTTCGCGCCAGGTGCTCGCGGACGTGGGGGATCAGCCAAGGCGTCTCGTCAAACCACCAATGACCGTTCAAACCGGGAAGCGAGGCGAGTTCAACAGGCACGGAAGACGGAGCGCGGTCCTCCGCCCGGCCCAGCAACTCGAACGAAGGCGTCCCGCCACCCCAAAAACGCAGCACCAGCCATGCGGCCAATACCGCCAGCACCAGCGCCGCAGCTCCAATCGCTTCGATTCCCCAGCCCATCCGATGTCGCCGGAGCTTGGCTCGGCTCCTGCCGGCGCCGCCCGGCGGCAACCGTCTTGCGGCATTGGCCCACGTGGTGGTCGCCACCATCGAACCGGCCGACGATTTTCCTCGGTCCGCACCGGACGCATTCTGGCAGACGGCCACCAAAGAATCCAAAGCCGCCGGCTCCGCAAACATGCCGACGGCGTCGGCGACTTCGCCCGGCGTGTCAAATCGCTCGTCCGGCTCTTCGGCCAGCATCAGGTCGAGGATCTTGTCCAAATCGGGCGGGCAATCCCGGCGCAGCGAAGCGACGGGGGGATGCGTGATCTGTGCCCCCGGCCTGCGCGGCAGCGGCGTCTTGCGTGCCGACATGGCGTTCGGCGACTGGCCGGTCAATAGAAAATACAGCGTACAGCCCAAACCGTAGATGTCCGCGCGAATATCGACGACGCTGGGGTCCACCCACTGCTCGGGGGCCATATAATCCACGGTTCCCATCGGCATGCCCGGTTGGGTGAGTTCTCGCGAAGCCGGAAGGGTTTCCAAGCGGACCAAGCCCAGATCTAAGATCTTGACCGACGCGTCGCGTGCCAGAATGAGATTGGCCGGCTTGATGTCGCGGTGTACCAAGCTGTGCTCGTGGATGTGCTGCAACCCCACCGCCGCTTGCCGTATCAATTCGCACGCGGCGCCGGGATGAAGTCGGCCGGATTCGTTGACCAATTGCCGAAAATCGAGGCCTTCGATGAACTCCATGACCAGATACGGAACACCTCGCTCCTCGCCTGCATTCAACGCGCGAACGATGTTGGGATGGTTCAGCCTGCCGATCGACAGCATCTCGCGCTGGAACCGCCGCAGCGCTTGCAGATCCCCCAAAGACGAGTCGGACAACAACTTGATGGCGACCATCTGGTCCAGCAGGCGATGCTGGGCCTGGTAGACGATCCCCATCCCCCCGTGCCCGATCTCCCGCAAGATGTCGTAGTCGCCCAGACGCTTGCGAACCCACTTGGCAAACAGAGCGACAATCGCTTCTTGCCGTTCGGGAAACCGCTCGACGTACTCGTCTTCCGCGGGCAGATCCCCCTGCTGTTGGCGAGCGTGCAATTCGGTTTCCAGCAGTTCGCAGAACAGCAGACGGCGTTCCTTCAGCGGCACACGCTCCAGAGCGTCCTCCATCCGCGGCCCCGCTCCCGTTCGCCAGGCCCGCGCGAATTCGGCGCAGATCATGTCTGCTTGCGCCGCATCGGACAGCGGTGGTGCAGAATCGTTTTGTCTCGGATTGCCGTTCACGTCCCATCCTTGTCTTTTCGTGAACACCGATCGTCCCGAATCTTGCCGATCTTGGCAAGCCCAACGGCGACGCAATGTGGCCTGGCCGAAATCCGGCGTCTCAGGGAGCGACGATCTTGCGGAGATAGACAGTGAGCGCGCCGTCGTTGTCGGCCAGTTGATTCCACGGGGCGCGGCAGCGGAGATACAGATCGCCTTCTTGCGGAGCCGTGGCGTTCCCGCGGCTGCCCAATTCGAACGGCTCGCCGAGAGCAAAGTCCTTCATCACGATCCCCACCAAGCGGCCCTGGCCGTTGGTGTCGCCGTCGGCCGTCAAATCGTTGCCTCCGGATTGCAGCTTCCATGTACCCTTGGCCGAATAGTCGAAGGCCTGACCGGCGGCAAGTTTGACGCCGGTGGCTTGCCAACCGTGCTTCGCCGCCACTTTGATCGTGACGTAGCCCTGGTTGGGCAGGTACTGGAATTTGCGTCCCCACTGCCAAGCACATAAATCCGAGCGATATCCGTTGTCCAGATGCTGGACGAAGAAGTCGTATTCGAACGAGATCTCTCGCGCTACCGGCCCGTAGACGCTCTCGAACGAGACGCCGGGCTGTTGGGTCATCAAGGCAATTCCCAACGCCTTGAACCGGCCGGCGTAGTTCGGATTGCTGGCCAGTAAGTGGCACAGGGCCCATCGCCAGGCATAAGCTTGCCACGAATCGCCGGTGATTTGCCCCGCCGCAACAATGTCCAACATTTTCTTCGGCGGCGAATTCTTGAGATAGTTGATGACCACGGGATCGATCTCGACGGCGAGCAGATCCTTTTTCCAATAGTGTCCCATCTCGGCCAGGCCCTCGGCGTACCATGTCGGTCCGGTGTCGCCAAAGGTCTGTTGACAGTAGGCGTGGATCGCTTCGTGTTGGACCACGCCCACTCGATCGCACGAATAGACGACCGACTTGGCAACGTTTCCTAAACGCACCGACAGCGTCACACCGGCCGGTTCGGCGATTTTCGCCACCGCCTCGGGAGGAATTACCCCCGGCGGCCATTGCTGCAAGTCGCGGACGACGTAGCATTCGATGATCCCAGCCGGCAGCCGGCCGAAATAGTTCGACACCAGGACGATCATCGTTTCGAGCGTGTCCAGCAGGATCTTGGCCTCGCGATCGGACACGTCGGTGTGCAGCATGAAGTGCGCCGACCGCACGTCCCGCGGCTTCGAGGGAGCATCGGACAGTTGCCGGTACTTGCTCAGGTCGACCGACGCCGTTTGCGGCGCCGGCGCCGCGTCACCCGCTACCTCGATCGCCAATTCCTTGACGACCACGTCCCCGGTCGAGAATCGCGCTGCTAGCAATCGCGTGACCGTGTCCCCCGGCTTGGCGCGGCGATAGTTGTCGCTGTCCAGCGAGATGTTTGCGCCTTTGCTCAAATTGAATGCCAGCCGGTTGTTCCGCGCATACTCCGTCGTGGGAACGGTCACGACCAACCGCCCGTCGCGGCAAGAGAATACCTCGCCGACGATCAGACAGTCGGCAAAGCCCCCACGTTCGGCCGGCTCCTTGACGACTTCCAGCCCCAGTTCATAGCGTTTCTCGTCGACGATCGCGATTTCCTCGACCGCACCTTCTGTGCGTCCTAGCCGACTGACCCGGCCCGAAAAACGGACCAGCGTGCTAGGCGTCAAGGCCCCTGACTTCAGCACGCCGCGGATCTCGACTTGAGCCGGAAAATCGATCACCGCCTGGACGCCCGATAAGGGCACTCCTTTTTCGCCCTTCGGCTGGATCTTGAATTCCGTATCTTTGCCGGCCGCATCGGTCACCGTGATGACGCCCACGCCAACCGACTTGACGGTGCCCGCGGTCTGTATCTGCTCCAACAGCGTGATCGTTTGTTGAGCCTGGACGGACGGTCCACACCAGACCAAGAGAATCGCCGCATATACCGCATTCGGAATTCGACGATGGCAGGCAGCCGGCATCAGGCAGCAGAAAATCTGGCACGAAAATGGGGGCAGAAAGATAGGAATTCGTCGCGCCAATTTTGCGGCCCTCATTTTTCTGCCAGATCCTTCCCCAGATCATAGTCGTCTTCGAGGACTCTCTGCAATTCGCCTTCGACGCCTTTTCGCGAGGCTTCTTCCAGCCACTGGCGAGCTTTGGCCTTTTGCTCGTCGTCGATGTCTTTCAGCGATGCGAGGTAGGCGCCTTTGACGGCCAGGGATACTGGGTCGTCCTTTTTCAGCCAGCGGTCTGCGAGAGCCACGGCCAGTCCCGGGGGCAGGCTGTCCAGGGCATAAGTCCGATTGCTGCCCGTCACGCGCAGCGTGATCGAATCCTGGGCCGCGCCGACGAATCCAACGGTACTGCTGCCGATTTCGATCTCGTCACCGGCCTCCAAGCCGGCGATGCCCGACCGCAGCGCCGCTTGAAAATTCTTGGCATAACCCGCCAACAACGTCAGCCGTTCGTACTTGGCGTGATGCCCCGGCAATTTGGGCAGCTTGGCGATTTTTTCCAGCTCAGCAAGAGCTACGTCGTGCTCACGTTCCAAGATCGCCGCGTGCGCGGCTTTGAGCGTTTGACCGAGCGCGGCGATCTGGTCCGGCTTTACGTCCGCTGCGGCGGGCGCTGCTTTGGCCGGCTTCGGCGGTTCGAGCTTCCCGTCGGATAACGATGGTTTGAACTCAGGCGAGGCGGGCACGGCCAACGACTCGTTCAGCGGATCAAGCGTCGGAGCGGTAGGAAACGCGGGCAACATCAGTGCGGCATCAGGCCCGGGGCTTGCTCCAGGCATTTCGGCCGGTTGAACGGGTAACGGCAAGTCCATCGCGGGCGGCGTGAAGCCTGGATCCATCGGCGATTCGGCGGGCGCCGGCGACGAGTCCCGCGGCGCGGCAGGTACGGCGGGAAGGACCGCCTCGGGCGCCCCGGGAACCGGCCAATCGTCGTGACTTGCCGCGCGCCGCAGCGGCTTTGACTTCTGGCGCACCGGGCGCGCCGGACGATGCGAGGGACTTGGCCTGCGAAAGCTCTCAGGATTCGGACTCGGACTCGGACTCGGACTCGGACTCGGACTCGGTTCGGTAACGGTCGGTCCGTAGCGAACGGCCGGCCGGTAGCCCTGACGATTGCGATTGTCGGCTTGCCGAGACAAGACAATGACAAGAATAGCTCCCGCCAGGAGAATCATGCACACCCCGGCGCCGACGGCCAGAAAAATCAGGCTCGAACTCTTCGCCCGGCCGCGGACCTTTGAGGTGGTGCTGCGGTTCTTGCCCGCTATCGACGCTGTGGCGACGGGAACCGGCGTCACGACGCTGACCCCGGGAGCTGCCCGCATCGGCATTCCAGCGGTCTCAGGTCCGCGGCCAGCCGGTGGATACCCATAACCGCCGCCGACCGGCGCAGCGGGCATCGGCGTGCCAACGGCGGGATGCCCAGGTGCCGCCGCATAAGCGGGTGTGGCCGGCGATGGCTGTGCCTGCGGAGCGCTGTCTCCCGCCGCGCGTCCGTACGTCGCCGTTGCCCGCCCCCATCCCGCAGATACGATGGGCGCCATCGGATCCACGTATCGGCCGGCGCCCGCCGGCCCCTGAGAACTCGCGCTCTGCGGAGTTTGCATGGGCAGCGACGCCGACGCGCCGCCGGCCGCAGGCACGACCCGGCTGCGCGGAGCCGGCCGGTTGAACCTCCTGCCCGCAGCGGCGTCACCGCCCAGTTGGCGATCGTACTCGGCGCGCCGCGCCGGATCGCACAGGCAGCTGGCCGCCATCGTGACTTGTTCGACGAGCTGCGCCAGTTCGGCCGCCCGGGCGCCGGGCTGGCAACTCCGCACCTTGGACAGCGTTCGGTTGGCCGCCTCAGCAATCCTTTGGACATTCGTCTCGGTGGGCGCCAAGCCCAGCAACTGATAATGGTTGGGACGCGTCACGGAGCGTTCCAAACCAAGCCACAGGTGGTAGGGATTGAAGCTGGCGTCAGACATGCTGGTCTCTTTCGGTTCGGCGTCATCGGGCGGCCGCGAGAGTGCCAAGTTGCCTGTTAAAAACAACTTAGAATCACGAAAGCCGGCGGAAGTTCCCCCAAAATACTTATCTTCGTGCCGGGGATTCCGATTTCTTCCCCTGCAGTTTCTTGCTGATTTCTTCCTTGAGGCCCGCCAAAACCGACTGGCGATCCGTCTGTTCCAAGATCCTCCGCACGACTTCTTTCGGAGATTCGTTCCCCCACGATGAACCATGTTCGAAATAGTGCTTGGCCGCATGTCCGACCAAGTACGATCCGAAACCTGCCGCCGCGCCCTGCGGAATGGCCGTGAGCACGGTTCCGTAACCTACGGTCAACAGCTTGAAGGCGGAGGCGGCGAGGTCGACGGCATACTCGAGGGCAATGCCGCCGGCCAGCCAGCCGGCGGCTTTCAGGATCGACGCGATCAACTCCCGCGCGTGTCCCCAAGAGATCTCCAGCCCGTAGATTCGGGACAGCGTGATCACCATGGTCACGTCCACCGCACTGCCGCCCAGCATATCGGCGATCGGCACGGGATTGAGGGCCACCGTCATGGACTTGATTGCCGCGTAACTCCAGATCGCCTGGGTCGCGGTACGGTCGCGGAAGGCCACCCGCAGCGCCGCAATCCGGTCGCTGCGGTCGGCGGCGTACAGGGCCCCGTTCAGGGCCAGCAGGGCCAGCCCTTCCTGGTCCAGGATTTCCAGGATCCGGGCCTTGAGTTGACCGACGTCCGGCTGCGGCGTCCGCCATTCGTGCCGCGTCGATCCGTCTGCGGCTTCGATCACGTATTCGACGGGCCGCGGATCGGCGGCGGTCATGACCACGTTCTCCGCCGGCACGATCCCGAGCAGCCTGTCGTCGCGCAACACCTCCAGCAGCCGCCGGCGCTGGTCGGGACTGTACAAGTCGATCTTGTTGAAAATCAGCAAGATCGGCTTGTGGATCGCGGCCAGCGCCGCCAGCGCCGAGAACTCGGTTTCGTTCAGGTCCGAATCGGTGACGAACAGGATCAAGTCGGAACGTTCGGCCGCCTCGCGGGCCATCTCGCCGCGTTCCGCTCCGCCCACCTCGTTCAGGCCCGGCGTGTCCACCAGCACGATCTGTGATTGGGCCAGCCCCCGAACACAATAACCGCAACCTTTCCAAGGCACGTGCCAGACGTCTTGTGTCCAGCCGCCGCGGACGTCCACCGCGGCCACCGCTTCGCCGACCAACGCATTGAGCAACGCCGATTTTCCCGTGCTGATCTCGCCGAACACGACGATCTCGACGCGGCCCTCGGTCAGCTTGCGAAGCATCTCCTGCAGCTGGTCCCAGTCGCGATGGAGATGCTCCCGTTCTGCGGCCGTACAGCCGCGGAGCCGATCCATGGTCCGTTCGACCGATACGATCGCGTGGCGGTAATTGTCGTCGGTTTGAATTCTGATGTCGCTCACAGGAGTGCCACGTTATGGGTTGGTGCTGCCGCCTCGCAGGCGTCTGTCGCCTTGTTTAACGCCAAGCCGAAGGCGACGGCTCGCCGGATTTGCCGGCGTCTACGGCTGGGCGTTAAACAAAGGACACGAACTCACCGCTGGATTACGTGCGGTCTCGAAAAAACTGGCGGGCCGTCTTGACCAGTTTGCGCAGCTCGTCCACGCTGGTCACACGGTCCCATTCTCGCCGAGCCAAGGCCGTCAAACCGCCTTGGGGCGTTTGCATTTCAGCGCGGAAATAGGCCACAAACACGCCGCCGATCCAGCGGGTGATCAAGGCTTGCACGATTCCCTGTAACATCCCGCCGGCGATGGTGCCCGCGCCGGGAACCGTTTTCAGCAGCGAAGCCACGCCGGCCACCACTGCCGGGGTCGCCGCGCTGACGCCCAGGATGGCAAGCAAGTTCTTACCCAACTCGCCCAACAGTTTCACGGCGGCGTCCAGGTCCACGTCCTGCCGGTAGACGTGGGCCAAGTCGACGACCATCTTGGACGAAATTGCGCATCCGGCCGCCAGATCGACCAGCGGAAAAGGGCTCAGCGCCGCGGCTCCGGCGGCGCCCCAGGTATACCGCTCGACGATCTGCCAAGCTCGCCGGTCGAGCGCCTCGCGAACCCGCCGCCGAGCCTCCTCAACCAGCCCGCGAGACTGCAACAGCAAATTGGCCAGCAGCAACCGCTCGCCTTCGCCCCGTACGACCTGCAGCAGCCGGTCGGCCAGCGGACTGATGTCCGGCCCCAATTCGACCTGCTCCTCCGCCTGCGACCCGTCCGCCAGGATGCGGATGCGGGTGCGGGTGGACGCCCGCGCCCGCACAGCGACGACGTCTGCGGCGGCAACGGCCGGTGCCGCTTGCTCGGTCAACTGGACCAGCAACCGCCGGCGGTCCTCGTCCGGGTACCAGTCCTGCTTGTTCAGGCATACGATGATCCGCTTTTCCATCTGCCCCAGCCGCGCGAGCAGATCGTGTTCCGCATCGCGCAACGGTCCGTCGACCGCCACCAGAACCACGTCGGCGTCCTTGGCCGCTTCGGTCGAGATGGCCGCGCGCGCTTCGCCGTCCACTTCGCCCAAGCCGGGCGTATCGACGAGGGTAACGTTTTCCAGTCCCGGCCAAGGCGTTTCGCTGCGCCGCACGGTCGTGCCGCCTTTGGCGTCGGTGGCGAAGATGTCGCGTCCGGCCAGCGCGTTCAGCAGCGACGACTTGCCGCTGGAAATCGTGCCAAACGCCACAATTTCCAGCTTGTGCGTTTCGCGTTTCTCCTCGAATCGGTCCAGCAGCGGTTCCAATTCGCCACGCACTTCGGCGGACGGCTCGCCGTCGGTCTGCAAGTCGGCGATGGCGGCCAGATTCTCCTCGATCTCCTGCTGCTGTTGCTCGTACGATAACTGGCTGGGGCTCTTACTCTGCCGGGCACGCTTCTCTCGTTTCCGCCGCGTGTGGCTCCACACTTGCCAAATCGCCCAAACGGAGCAGCCAGCCAGGATCAACGCCCCCGCGCCGACGACAACCAGATAGACGTAGGCCCACGTCTTGCCCAGCTCCAAGGCGCTGCGGTAATGCGCGATGATTTGCGGCGGGATGGCGACCAGCAAGAACCCCATGAACGCCAGGGCGGCGATCAGCAGTAATCCGTGAATAGTGCGTCGTGGGGTCATGGGTTTGCATTCTAACCAGAACCATCCGCGAGAGCGATATGACAAGGTCTCGGCGACGTTTCACGACGGCGGTTCTGCGGTAATGCAGTGCACGGGCCGGGTTTTCTCGGTTCCACTTCGGCACCTCGTGGCTTGTAGAACGAGCCCGGTGGGCTTAAAATCCGCTCTGGCGGGAGGATTCTGCAAGCACCCGCGTTTGGAGACCTTATGCTGAAACGGCAGCCGATTTTTCCCCACGTCATCGAAATCAACCATCAAGCCGGCCATATTATCGGCTCGAATGTCTATTTGGTTTACGATGGCGACCAATGGCTGCTGATCGATATCGGCTATGCCGATACGGTCGAGGAGGTCATCGACCTGATCCGCGAAATGGATTTTCCGCTGTCCCAATGCCAAACGATCGTGGCGAGCCATGCCGACGTCGATCATATCCAAGGCTTGGCCAAAGCCAAGCAGATCCTGCGGACGACGGTCACGGCCCATCCCTTGGCCGCTGAAGCGCTCCGCCGCGGTGATCGGCTGTTCAGTTTTGCCGAGATCCCCGCTCAAAACATCGACATGGAATTGCCGCCGGTCGAAATCGAACACGAAGTCAACGAAGGTGATCGGCTGCGCGTCGGCGAACTGGAACTCGACGTCTGGTTGACGCCCGGGCACAGCAGCTGTCAACTTTGCTTTCGGATGGGCGATCTGCTGTTCAGCGGCGACAATGTGTTTCGCGACGGTTGCGTCGGCGCCATCGACGCGCACCACGGCAGCGATCTGCCGGCGTTCGTCCGCTCGCTGCAGCGGATTCGCGCCAGCGACGCGAAATGGCTGCTGCCCAGCCACGGTCCGTACTTTCGCAAAGAGGATCGGTTACTGGATGCCGTCATCACGCGTTTGCAGCGTTATCAGCACATGGCCGATTTCGGCACCTGCGCCGCGGAATGGCCGTTGATGGACCAATGGGAACAGGAATTGATGGCCGGCAAACGGCCGAATTAACCAGGGTCTTCACCACCGGCTTTCTGTCGGTGGAAGGGTAAACAGGTACGCTTATGCCCCACGATCGTTACGAAAACCCGCTGATTTCTCGTTACGCTTCCGGGCAGATGAGCGGCCTGTGGAGTGACAACAAAAAGTTCGGCACTTGGCGGCGGCTGTGGGTGGCGCTGGCCGAGGCCCAGCAGGCTCTGGGACTGGCGATCACCGATGCGCAGATCGCCGAACTGCGAGCGCGCGTGGACGACATTGACTACGATGCCGCCGGGCGTTACGAACGCCAGTTTCGGCACGACGTGATGGCTCACGTCCACGCTTGCCGGGACGTCTGTCCCGCGGCCGGCCCGATCATCCATCTGGGCGCGACCAGTTGTTACGTGACGGACAACACCGATTTGATCCTGTTTCGCGAGGCGTTGCAGCTGGTCTGCCGCCGCTTGGCGGGCGTGATCCATGCCTTGGCGAACTTTGCTGTCCAGCATCGCGACTTGGCCTGCCTGGGCTTCACGCACCTGCAACCCGCCCAGCCTACGACCGTCGGCAAACGCGCCTGTCTGTGGGCTTACGACTTGGCGCTGGATCTGCACGAAGCGGAGCACCGCCTGGAACAGCTCAAGGCCCGCGGCGTGAAAGGCACGACGGGAACGCAGGCCAGCTTTTTGGCCCTGTTCGACGGCGATCACGACAAGGTCCGGCGTCTGGACCAGCTCGTGGCCGAAAAGATGGGCTTCGATGCTACCTATGCCGTGACCGGGCAGACGTACACGCGGAAGATCGATGCCCAGGTGCTCGACGCCTTGTCCGGCATCGCCCAATCGGCACATAAAATGGCCACGGACGTGCGGTTGTTGGCCAGCCGCAAAGAGATCGAAGAACCGTTCGAGGACCAGCAGATCGGCTCGTCGGCGATGGCTTACAAGCGGAATCCGATGCGCTGCGAGCGGATCTGTTCGCTGTCCCGCTACGCGATCAGCCTCCAGTCCAGCGCGGCCCAGACGCTGGCGACGCAGTGGATGGAACGGACGCTGGACGACAGCGCGAATCGGCGACTGGTCTTGCCGCAAGCTTTCTTGGCCGTCGATGCGGTGCTGATCCTCTGCCAGAACGTATGTTCCGGACTGTGCGTGTACCCGCAAGTGATCGCCAAGAACCTTCGCGACGAGCTGCCGTTCATGGCGACGGAGAACATCCTGATGGCCGCCGTCACAGCGGGCGGGGATCGGCAGTTGCTGCACGAGCGAATCCGCCAGCACAGCCAGGCGGCCGGGGCGGCCGTCAAGCTCGAAGGCCGCCCGAACGACTTGATCGATCGGCTGGCCGGCGACCCGGCCTTTGCCGGCACGGATTGGCAAGCCGCCCTCGATCCGGCTCAATTCGTCGGCCGCGCACCGCAACAGGTGGACGAATTCGTCGAGCAAGTCGTCGCGCCCATCCGCCACCGATACGGCGAGATGCGGCTGCAGGCCGAAGTGGTGGTCTGATCATTCCGCCAGGATTCCTCCCGCGGCGTCGAACAGCAGCAGCGATTGCCTCAGCGGCAGGATATCGTGGACGCGGATCACCTGGACGCCTTGCCGAGCCAGCGCCAGTGCGACGCCGATCGTCCCCGCGGTTCGGTCCGCCTGGGGATCGTCCAGAACCTTGCCGATGAAGCCTTTCCGCGAATGGCCGACCATCAACGGGCATCCCAGTGCGTGGTATCGCCCGCAATGAGCCAGCAGCGTCAAATTGTGCTGGTGCGTCTTGCCGAACCCGATGCCCGGATCGAGGCAGATCCGTTGAACGTCCAGTCCGCTGGCGATCAAGGCGTCGCGGCGACGGCGCAAATATGCCCCGACGTCCTGAACGACGTCGTCGTACCGGGGGTCGTCCTGCATCGTTTGCGGTGTGCCTCGCATGTGCATCACGCAGGCTGCGGCGCCCGTTTCCTGGGCAACTCGCATCATGCGGGGATCGGCCTCCAAACCGGTTACGTCGTTGATGATTTCCGCACCGGCCGCAATCGCTTCGGCCGCCACGACGGCTTTCGAGGTGTCGATCGAGACGGGAATCCGAGTTCGCTCGCACAAAGCTTGGACGACAGGCAACACGCGCCGAAGCTCGTCGGCGGCGGAGACCGGAGCCGAGTAGGGCCGCGTGCTTTCGCCACCGACGTCCAACAAATCCGCCCCCTGTTCCGCCAGTTGCAGGCCCCACTCGATCGCCGCTGCCGGCTCGAGGTATTGGCCGCCGTCCGAAAAACTGTCTGGCGTAACGTTCACGATTCCCATCAGCATCGGTCGATGGGAAAAAACGAGTTCACCAGTGCGCAACCGCCATCTGGCGGCTCGTTGAGGGTGCCGAGCGTCAAAGGGTGTAGGCAGATCCGCGGTCTTCCGTTCATTGGGCATTGTCCCAGTTTACCAAATCCAGCCTTCCGATGGGATGGTGCAACCGTTCAGCCGAAGAATTGTCCGTTCCGAAAAAGACCGAGAGGCCGAAAAGCACCGAGAGGACCGAGAGGACCGAAACGGAACTACGCTCGACTAAAAACGTCAAACTGCGAAATGAGAAAGAGCTGTTGCATCGCGGCGACCTTTGGTAATAATGATGTGCGGATACAAAGATATCCCGCCCGGCGGCAATCAGGCCGCTAGTTTGCAACAAACCCCGCCTTGTTTTAATAGTTCGTAACCTCGCAGGAGACGCAGCTCTTGAAATCCTCCTATCGAATCGGCATGCTGGCCATGCTGGCCATATTGGGCTTGCGACTAGCCATCGGTTGGCATTTTTATCGTGAAGGGGCCGACAAGCTGGTGAGCGGCGAATTCAGTTCCGCCGGCTTCATGACGGTCGCCAAGGGCCCGTTGACGCCCGTTTTTCATTGGTTTGTCTGGGACCTCGATGGCCATGCGCGGCTGGATCGCGAAGGCACACTCGACGCCTGGAATCAGTATCGCGAACGTGTTGCGGCTCATTTCGGCTTCGATGAAAAGCAAGCCGCCAGGGCGAGCGAAGTGCTGAAGTTTCGCGAACGGCAATACGCAACGCTGCTGGATGACAACGCAGCGGACATCGATACGTATTTCCGGGGTCTGGAGCGGCGCGACAAGTACCGCCGAGAAGCGGGGCGGATGGAGGTCGCGTCCTTGCGTGGCCAGGTCGAGACGATCGAACGCGAATTGGTCAGAGAACGGAACGGCTGGCTGGCTTCGATCAATGCCATCTGGAAGGGCCTGGAGAATGATTTGAACGCGTTGGCGACGCCCGACCAGGCCTCGCGCGGTCATTTAGCGCTCGGCAAACCCGGCCGCAAGCTAATGGACACGATTTTCATTGACCAGATTATCCCGACCTTCGATTTGATCGTTGGAGTCCTTTTGATTTTGGGGCTGTTCACCCGTATAACGTCCTTGGCCGCGGCGGGTTTTCTGGCGATGATCGTGGCCACACAATGGCCCGGATCCCCTGGGGCGATTCCAGCGCACTACCAGATCATCGAAATGTTCGGTTGTCTAGTGCTTGCCGCTGTCGGGGCCGGTCGATTCGCCGGTCTGGATTTTCTTGTCGCTTGTCTGCTGAGAAAGTGCTGCCCACCCAAAACGGAGAAGAAGTAAACAATGTTGAGCTTAACGCCTGAACAACGCGAAGTTGGACGAGAGAATTATTGGGAAGCGATCGGCGTCTCCCGTCGAGACTTCCTCAAAGGAGTTATTGCCGCAGGTGCCGTTACCGGCGGCGGCCTGGGGGCGATGTACTTCGGCTACGACAAGATTACCGATCCCGTGCGCGTCGGGGTGATCGGCACCGGCGACGAAGGCAACGTGTTGATTGGGGCCCTCAACCCGGAGTATGTCCAGGTCACGGCGATCGCCGATATCCGGCCATACAACATTCATCGAGCCTTTCACGGCGATTGGGCATCGCCGGCGGCATTGGCGGTCCGCAAGGGGCTGATGTCGGTTTACGGCTGGAAGTCCGAGGACGAGGCCCGCAAACACGTCAAGGTCTATGATGCGAGCAACGGCGGGTATCCGGCGTTGCTTAAAGACTCCAACGTCGAAGCCGTGATCATTGCTCTACCGTTGCATTTGCATGCCTCTTCGGCGTGCGAAGCGATGTTGGCGGGCAAGCACGTGCTGATCGAAAAGCTCATGGCGCACAACATTGCTCAATGCAAGGTGATGGGCCGTTTGTCCGACGAACTGGGCCTGTACCTGGCCGTCGGCCACCAGCGGCACTACAGCGTGTTGTATGACAACGCGGTGAACCTGCTCCGCTGGGGCTTGCTGGGCCAATTGCACCATATCCGCGCCCAATGGCACCGCGGCAACCTGCCGGGTCGAGACAGCTGGCAACAACCGCTGCCCGGCGGAGAAGTGGTTTTCGGAGGCGGGAAGGGTGTGGATCGAATTCTGCGAGAATTGCGAGGCAAGGAAGCGGAACTGAAGGACGAAAGGGACCCGGCCCGCGCCGAACTGCTGGCCAAACAGGTCGCTCAATGGCGCGCTTGGGATTCCGACCGCAATGTGAATGCCGAGGAGCAAGGCTACATCTCCACGACCCTGCCCAACGGCCGACCGCGTCCGGCGATCGAAGAATTGTGCCGCTGGCGACTGTGGGCTCGTACCGGTGGCGGCCTGATGGCCGAATTGGGAAGCCACCAACTAGATGCGGCGGGGATCTTCGTCAGCGCGCTGCGCGCGGACGGCAAGAAGGCGCACCCCTTGAGCGTCCATGCCGTCGGCGGACGAAATCTGTTCCCGCTCGATCGCGATGCCGAGGATCACGTATGCTGCCTGTTCGAGTTCCCCGGGCCGGCCTATGAGCCGGCGTTTGACGTCGGTTATCGCGATGTCGCCCTGAACTATCCCAATCCGGAGAAGGGCATCCCTGGTTTCGAAGACGGAGCCTCCGGCCATAAAGTCGTCGTGATGTACTCGACCATTAACGGTAATGGCTTCGGCGGCTACGGCGAGATCGTCATGGGCACCAAAGGCACGTTGGTCCTGGATCGCGAACAGGAAGTCATGCTGTACAAGGATTCGGACACCACCTCGCGCGTCGCCGTCAAGGAGGGCAAAGGCGGCCCGACGATGGATACCCAAGCCAGCGGCGCCCAGGCCGCCGCGGCCAAAACGGCCGACAGCATGGGACCGGTCAGCCGCGGGTATACCGAGGAGATCGAGCATTGGGCGTGGTGCATCCGCAACAAGGCTCCGGAAAACCAGCCCCGCTGCAAACCCTCCGTTGCCTTAGGGGATGCGGTGATCGCCTTGGGCACCAATGTCGCCGTCAGCAAGAAAAAGCAGGGAGAACCCGGTTTCTTGCAATTCGACGACAATTGGTACGACCTGAATCACGACGCCACTCCGGACGGCAGCAGCTGTGAAAAGGAACGTTCCACCCTGGTCGCCAAAGCCTAGTCACGGTCTTGCCGAAAAATGTCGGCGATCGGTCGAGTCAACGCGATGATCGATCGAGCCATTCGAGAATTCATGGCCTTCAGGCGGAGGATGACTCCGCCGAGGCAAACTAGGCAAGCTCGGTGACGTCCGGCTGAGCACAGTGGCGTTGATCGGGTATTGCGCAGAATAAGTTTGCATTGGGCCATCGGTAAGCCGAAGCGTCAGCGAGAAATAAGACTTTTCTCTCTCGCTAACGCTTCGGGTTGCGGTGCGCAAACACTCCGATCAAGCCAGCGTAGCGTCCGTTCAACCGGCCTACCTCAGCCTGCCCGTGAATGGAAAACTGGGTCAGAGACCAGCGCGGATCGACGCGCAAAAAGCGAGTCATCTTGACAATTTCGGTCATTTGTCAGGTTCAATCTATTCTCAGGATCAAAAACCTCTGTTAACATTGTGCAAACCGGCGATCGCCGATATGGCTATCGCTAAGGTAAGGTTCAGTGTTTTGAGTAAACGTAAAGCAACGCGTCCCCGGGACAGACCCGGAGCTGCGGGCGATTCGCGGTAAGTGATTTGAGTTCAGTTTACGGAAGTACTTGTCCTGTAAACGTTTCAGCCAGCCGTTGACTTGATGACGGTTTGACCTATGTACCTGATCCTGATGATCTTGCGACTGGTGTGGGGTGCGGCTCTGGACGCTTGTCTCGAGTTGCAGCTGATCCCGATTCGTTCCGTGGGGTCTCGTCAGGGTGGTTTTCAACAGACACGGACTGTCCGTTACTGTTGGACACCGGGTCGGGGTTGGCTGCTTGGGGACTCTGAACCTCGGCAAAACCAGAAAGTGTTTCAGCGGTTAGCGGCAAGTGTTTGGTGGAAGTGCTTTGGCCCCGGCGCGGGTGACCCCTCGTGGCGCCGTCACGGCGGATGCTAAGAAAGAATTCCACGTAAGCTTGCCTCCCTGACCTTCTGCCGAGGTTCCCGGTTCCGGGCTGGACTCGCAGCCTCCTGCGATCGTCCGTCTCGTCCTGCCCGCGGACGCTCCTGATCAACAACGGAAGGAGCGGACCGTGACCGAAGTCATTGCTGCTATTGTCGCGGCTGTGATCGCTGCCGGAGCAACTTATGCGATCATCCAGGCGCTCGCCCGACTGCGTCGTAAGGACGCAGAAAGCGAAGCGCAACGGATCCTCGCGCAAGCGAACCAGGATGCGGCCAACCAACTCAAATCGGCCGAGTTGGAGATTAAGGAAAAGGCGATCCAACAGAAGGCCGAAACCGAAAAGGAGCTGTCCAAGCTGCGGGATGTGCTCCGCGAGCGGGAACGCATGCTGGATAAGCGCGAAGAGATGCTGACCCAGCAGGCCGATGCTTTGCAGAAACAAGAACGAATCGTCGAATCCACCCAGCGCCGCCTGACGGAAAAACTGGAAAACAGCACTCGCCAAAATGAAGAGTTGGGCAAAGTGCTGGAAATGCACCGCCAGACGCTGCACAAGATCAGCGGGCTCAGCCGTGAGGACGCCACCCAGCGGCTGCTCGGAGCGCTGAACGACGAGCTGGCCCAGGAGACGGGCCAAATCATCCTCCGGCACGAACGGCAGGTCGCCGAACGTTGTGAAGCTCTGTCGCGCGAGATGCTCCTGACCGCCTTGCATCGCTACGCCGCAGCCCATACGGCCGAGAGCACGACCAGCACGGTGGATATCCCCAGCGATGATATGAAAGGGCGGATTATCGGGCGCGAAGGCCGGAACATTCGTGCATTCGAAAAGCGGACCGGCGTGGACGTGATCATCGACGATACGCCCGGCGTCGTGATCGTCAGCGGATTCGACCCGGTCCGCCGCGAAATCGCGCGCCAGTCCCTGGAAAAACTGATCGTCGACGGCCGCATCCATCCATCGCGGATCGAAGAAATCGTCGGCGACACCGAGAAGGAAATCGAAAAGTTCATCCGTCGCAAGGGCGAGGAAGCGGCGCAGGAGGTAAACGTCCACAACCTGCACGAACGGCTGGTGTATATGCTCGGCCGGCTGCATTTCCGCACCAGTTACAGCCAAAACGTGCTCCGCCATTCCGTCGAAGTCGCTTTCTTGGCAGGCATGATGGCGGAAATGATCGGCCTGAACGGCGACCTTGCCCGCCGTTGCGGATTGTTGCATGACATCGGCAAAGCCGCCGACCACGAGTTGGAGGGCGGACACCCCAAGATCGGCGCGGATCTCCTGAAACGTCACGGCGAGCAAAAGGACGTCGTTCATGCAGCCCTGGGGCATCACGATGAGATCATTACCGAGTACCCCTATACCATGCTGGTGGCCACGGGCGACACGTGCAGCGCGTCCCGCCCCGGCGCGCGGCGGGAATCGCTGGAACGATATATCAAACGCATGGAGGAATTAGAGGCCATCGCCACCGGCTTCCCCGGCGTGGAACAGGCGTTTGCCATACAAGCCGGCCGAGAGCTGCGCGTGCTGGTCAGCGCCAAAGAAGCCGACGATATCCGCGCGGCGCGGATCTGCCGCGATATTGCCAAGGCGTTCGAGGAGCGTCTGACATACCCCGGCGAAATCAAGGTCACCGTCGTCCGCGAGTCCCGCTTCACGGAGATCGCCCATTGAGACGCATCTCTTGAAAGTTGCTCGAAAACGCTTTGTCAAGACACGGCCAACCGGTTTTCGCGACAAGATGCTCGCCAGGCCCCGGCGCTTGGTTGACCGCCGCTGAATAATCCAAAGGTCGGGATCTTCTCGGAGTTCCGGCCAAAGCTCTAACACCACGATCGGCTGCGGCTTGATGGCGGTGGGTCGCCGCCCAGCAGACGTTCCACGTCGAAGTCTGCCGATGGAATCAGGTTTGGGAACGACACGGGTTCCGTGCCCCCCGCCCCTTCCCGCCTCGCCGATCACCGTTTTGGCGCAGATCTTGCACTGCAACGAATCCATCGGACGCGCGCCATAAGACAGATAGGGTTAGAGGGAGGACCGATCATGCGAACGCGAATACTATTCGCCGTCTCCATAGCGCTAAGCGCCGCGGTGACCGCGGCAGGCGCCGAGCAACGGCATTTTGATCAGAGTGGTCGTGCGGCAGCCATCGAGCGCTGGACGGATCACTTGTTGAGCGAATTGGATCATTTGCAGGAGGATATCAGCTTCGAACGAGAAGCCGACTTGCGTCGCTTGGGGGCACCGGTCGACGAAGCGTTGACGGCGGCCGTTCACTTTCAGCGGGTGCTTGCTCGAGGCGCCGGTCACGCCCACCTCCTCCGCGATTTCCGAGCGCTCGACACTGCCGTTCACAACCTTCTGGAACGATTATCGTCTTATCGCCAAAGTTGGCTGCGGCGTGCGGCATCGCGCATCCAATACGCCGACCAGCAGCTGCATTACCTGTTGGCAGCGACCGACGCCCCGGGGCAGGACGGTTATCGGGAGCTAGTCGCTCGGCACGCTCACGTGCTGGAGACAGAAAGCCGACAGCTGGAGCAGGTGGCGCGGCAGGAACGTAGCCGCCGCCAGCTGGACGGGAGCCTGGAACGAGCCGTCCGCTCGTTTGCCGATGACGCCAAGCACTTTCATCAATCGGTCGAACGCGGCGCCGACAGCGAACACCTGCGGAACGATTTTGCCGAACTTGACCGTAGCTGGCATCGCGTCGTGAACCAAATCAACACCTCGCCGTACGGTATGTATCTGCGCAGGCACGCACAGCGCGTCGACGCGGTTCACAACCAGTTGCACGAGATCCTGACGGGAGCTGGGCACGGGGAGACGGGACGGCGGGAAGCGATCGGCGACCACCCCCGCGAGTCGGATCGCGACCGGCGGCGAGCGCCGCAGATTCAATTCAATATCCCGGGTGTGGGCCAGTTTCGGCTGGAGTGATGCGGACCATGCACAACGACCGCTTGCTGTTCCCCGCGGGCGACGGAACGGGTAAATCGGAGGCCGGCTACAAACAGCACGCCAACGCGCTTCAGGCGAAGCAGAGCAAGTCGCGACGGCGATCCACTCGGAGGGCATAGGTCCTCCAGCGGCCTCCCGAGCGTCCAGTTCGAGAAACAACGCCTCGGCAGCAGCTATAAGCGATTCTTCCGGGACGTCGCCAGATTCAGCCTCGACCACGCCGCAGCCTCGTGTTTCTCAGCGTCCGTCAAAGCGTCAAACGTCCAAAGCAATTCCTGTACGGCCTCACGACGACTTCACCGGCAGGACCGCGGAACAGGATCTCTAAGCGATTCAGATTTGGGACCGTTTTCGTCGCCCGCGTTTCTTGCTGCTGGGTGGTCCCCGCCGCCCGAAAGCCTGCTGACCAACAACCCGATGCACAGAATAGCCAGGGCGCCAATGACCGGAACCATGAACGCGTGGAACGGGCTGCGCCAGCCGGCCGAATGTTGTTGGAGCTGGACGCCCAATTCCTGGACCGCGCTTCCAAGTGGTTGGGCGAGCAGATAATCGATCAGTTTCGGAAACGACATCCAGAGGATGACCAGCACGCCGACGATAACGCCCGCCACGGCTGCTGGATTCTTCGCCCGACTGATCATGCCCAACAAGAACAGGCCGCACATGCCACCGCCAAAGATGCCGGACAGTGTCCACCAGATGTCCAGTGCGCTCTCGGTCAGCTTTACCAGCATCAGCGCCATCCCCGTACCCAAGATCCCCCACACGACCGTGCCCAGGTACAGTGCGACCATGCGTTGCTTGTCGGTGGCCCCCGGATTGAAAAAGCGGTGGTAGTAGTCGCTCATCAACAACGTGGCGGACGAGTTCAAGCTTGTCGATACCGTGCTCATGGCCGCCGCGAAGATCGCGGCGATCAACAACCCCGTCAGGCCCGCCGGCAGGTGTTTGGCGATGAAATGGGGGAATACGCGATCACCGATGTCCCGATCCGTCAGTTCGGCCGCTTCGGCGTCCAAGGCCCGGCGGTAGGCCTCCGTCAAAATGCCTGCTTCTGCTTCAGCGTTCTCATACTCCGGATGGACGCCCCGTTGCATCAGCCGCTGTTGGGCGACCAGTTGCTTGATCTCCGGCAACTCCCGCTCGTGCTGCTCGGACTGGTAGTACACGAACAGCGTCGTTCCGATCAAGAAGAAGACGGCCGATACGGGGACGTAGAGGATCCCGCCCAGCCAGAGACTCTTGCGGGCCTCGCGGTCGCTGCTGGATGCGATGTAGCGCTGGATATAGCTCTGGTCGATCCCAAAGTTCTGCAGGTTCAGGAACAAACCGTACAGCAGAACGACCAGGAACGTGGCCGAGCCGGCGTCAAACCATAAACGTCCTTGCTGGCTCCCCGCACCCAACTCACCCAGACTGAACTTGCCGGCCGCGGCGGCCGTCGTGAGGACGTGTGCGGGGCCGCCTTCCACACTGAACAGCATCACCGCCAGGCAGATCACCGCGCCGGCCATCAAGACAAGCGCCTGGATCGCGTCCGCCCAGATCACGGCGATAATCCCGCCGACAAACGAGTAGACGGTCACCGAGAGGCCCGTGAAAAGAATGATCACCCGGATATCCCAGCCGAAAATCACCGCCAGCGGCAGGGCCATCAGGTACATGACGACGCCCATGCGCGCGATCTGGGTGAGCAGATAGAACACGCTGGCATACAGCCGGGCCCACACGCCGAACCGGCGTTCCAGCAGCGCATAGGCCGACACTTCGCCGCTCGCCCGGTAGTACGGCAGAAACCATCGCACGGCAATCCAGTTGGCAATCGGGATGGACAGACTGAATACGAAAGGATTCCAGTTGTCGACGAACGATTTGCCGGGCAAGGCCAGGTAGCTGATGCTGCTCAAGTACGTCGCAAAGATCGACAGCCCGCACACCCAGCCGGGCAACGAACGGCCTGCGGCAGTGAAGCCCTCGGTGGACCGGCTCCTGCGCCAGAAATAGAAACCGATCGACATGGTGGCGGCGAAATAGACCCCCAGCACAATCCAATCGAGAACGGTGAAATGGTTCTGCATGCTTAAGTCACGGTGTCGAGCGAGGCGGCCGCAGCCGTCGGACGGTAGCTTGGCAGAAGAGTTTTTAACAACTTCTTTGCGGAACCACAAATGCGAGAGCTTGGGGGACTGCCTGCACCTCGATCGAGTAGGGCGGATCGGCCGTCGTCTTCTCCGGCCACGGCTGGTCATCCAGGTGAAACTCTGCCGTATTTGCTTGCACCTGCAAGAGCTTCCCTCGGTGGACCGTGAGGTGCGGCCGATCCCGGCCGTTCTTCGGCTAGTCTTGAAGGTGTTCGTTCAGTTTCGCGCGATCGTCCGCCGAGACCAAAACTATATCCAGCAAACCATCGCCGGGATCCGCCGCGGGAGCGAGGCGGAGATTCGGGCCGATCGAGCGGGCATTCATGGCCTCGAACAGCAGGAACTCACCCGATAGGTCCCGCTCATCGAGCCTAATCTGAAGTGGCCGTGCGGAGAACTGCCGTAATTGGTCGCGCAAGAATCGGCGCGCGGCTCGCAGCTCCACGTCCTTAGCCTCGCCGCCGTCGTGCTCGCCGAGATCTTGTTCGCCGACATCGTCGAACCGGCACGTCATCCAGCCGAAGAGGCCCGTACCCAGACTCTCCAAGAAAATATCCTGCCCCCACGGCCCCCTGGCGACTCCAACATCAAAGGCCAGCCGCCGTGCCGTCGCCCAGCCCGCGACCAGTTGTTGCAGCGGGATTTC
>Ga0366818_10167_pt1 | contig 23243 bp, 22 predicted proteins | sample TotcelFGM3001N14_FD_207090 | JGI IMG/M metagenome (GOLD analysis project Ga0366818, IMG submission 207090) | Enriched cells from coal bed in the Powder River Basin, Montana, United States - Total cells FGM rep3 HSBNCT.FGM.300.1.N14 ...
TATTGTAGTCAGGGAAATTGAAAAAGCCATACCAAATCTTGAAGCAACAACTAAAGATTTAATGAGCGATTTGGATCGCATGTGCATTCAATACCAAAGAATAGATCAAGACTTACGTATAACGCGAATTCCGGAACCATCAGAAGCCCAATCAGAAATTTTACGAGCTTTGCAAATTGAAATTCCAGAAGCCATATGTGTACCCATGGATAATAAAATAGCTTAATTAATAATGCCTAATTATTTCAGAAAGATATCCGCACATTTTAGTGTTTTGTAGCTGGAAGCTTCGTTCAAAGCCATAATTGCTGGTTAGGATAATGGCGCCTTTTTCATAGCGGGTGGAAACCAGTTGGAAGAGTAAATTGGCCTGCTCCGTAGTTATGGGCAGGTAGCCCAATTCGTCCATGATGATCAAATCTAACCGGGAAAATGATAATAAGGTTTGTCCTAGTTTGCCGGTCTTATAAGCAATCAGGAGATTTTCCAACAGATTCTGAGTTCTGATAAACAGCACCCGATATTTGGCCATACAAGCCTTGACCCCCAAGGCAATAGCCAGATGAGTCTTCCCTACCCCGGGAGGCCCAAGAAATAAAACGTTTTCTTTCTGCCGCACAAATTCCAGGGAAGTTAAGCGCAGCAACTCCTTTTCATTGAGGTTGGGCTGGAAGGTGAAGTCAAATTCTTCTATGGTCTTCATAAAGGGAAAACGAGCCTTAAAAAGTTTGGCTTTGAGGCCTCGATCCAGTTTGTCCATGGCCTCCATTTCCACCAATCTGGCCAGATAGGCTTCATAAGGAAGTCTATCCTGAGCCGCTTGAGTGGCTTGTTCCTGGTAGTGGGCCAGTATCTGTCTCAAAGCCAGATTTTTCAACTGCATTTCTAAGCGGGCCGTCATACGACACCTCCGACATAACTGCCCCGATAAGCCGACAGCGGTCTTTTGTCCACCGTCGGCACCCCTGGTATCGCGGTATATAACTGTGTTGCCGGCTGTTTGAAATCCTCTTTCAACAACGCTTGAATCGCAGCCACTGCCGGCGTACCTAAAGTTAAGGCCTCATCAATGGCAGCAGCTACTGCCCCATAAGCATAGACGGATAAAAGATCGAGAATCTGGTGCAGGTGATAGCCGGCATTGGCCTGTAAACGTTCTTCGGCCAGACGCACAAAACCTGCTCCTGATTCCGGAAAGGTCTGCAGAAAAGCAACTTTGTCCCGTCCACGTCTGCTGGCCTTCTTCTCCTGATACATTTTTTCTAAAGCGGCATGCTCAGGATGAGGCAAAGTAATCCCTTTCTGCCGGAGAAGATCGAAGCGGGCCACTAACTTCAGACCGGCGTCCTTAATCTCTAACCAACGCCCCATAATCTGTTCCACCCATAAATCTTGGCCGGCTAAAGATAGCGCTACGGGATAACGATTGCCCCCCACATGGACATAACCATCCCAGGATACCTGCCGCGGTTCCAACTTATAAGCTAGCGCTACCGACTGGGGCAAGGAAGCCAGCTTTTCTTCCTGCCGCCTGACTACCGGGGCCTGGCCGGTAGTACTGTGGATCCGCTGATTATATTGCTCCATGAATTGAACCAAAAGTATGTCCAGCTCTCCCCAATTCGACACCTCTAAACCACGTAAAAAATGTTCCTTCAAATAGTAAAAAGGATTTTCCACTTTCCCTTTGGTGCGGGCTCGATAGGGCATACAAGGATCAGGCTTTAAGGCATAACTGCCTAAGAAGGCTAAAAAATCATCCTGATAGCGTATAGTCCCCTGACGGCTATGGGAAATGATCATTTGTTTGGGATTATCTATGACGAGTTCTTCCGGCACTCCACCGAAGGCCTCCAGGGCCTGCCGCAAAACCCGAATAATTGTCTGCGTGGTGATATCCAAAGAAAAGGTCACAAATTTGTAACGGCTAAAAGAAAGAATAACTTGGTGAAAATAGACTTTAATCGGTACTCCACCTACTGGCAGGAACCATTCACTCCAATCATACTGCATCTGTTTTCCGGGCGGAGTCTCAAAGTGAATGGTAGTTTTTTCAGCCTGATCTTTATCTACCCGGTATTGTTTCAGGTAGCGATAGAGACTGGTGATCGATCCCACATACCCCATCTGCCCTAGCTCATTAAAGATTCTGGTGCCAATAAAGTTATTGGAGATCATCTATTTAATCTTTGGAGCATATGGATCCAACATTTTTTCCTGAGGTTCCCGTTTATATGCCGGGGGAGAATTTTGGTCCCAATATCGTTTGACCGTTGTCCTGGAAATCCTCAGTTCCCGGGCAATGCTCTTCTTACCTCTACCCTGTCGTTTCAAAACTTGGATTGTCTGCCATATTTCCATAGCTATCACCCCTCTATCCCCCGATGCCATTTTTTACATCGGATTGTCTCTTACAGGGGGGTCAGGTTTCAATGAAAATAGGGGGTCAGTTTTCATTGTATATCTTCACTTGCAAACTATCGTGCAAATCTTTAAGCTGAACATTGAATTTATAGCCCAGACGCCCAATTAATTTGAGTGATTCAGGGACGTTAATAAACAGATCATTATCCTTAATTTCAAGGCAATTACTAATAGTTGGAGTTGACTCTTCTTTTGGTTCATCCAGATTTAGTAAAATGTCAAAAAAATGGTCTGAAACATCCTCCCGTCTGCTCGAACAATCAATAAATTTCTGCCGCCCGATTTTTTCAATGTAGGGTTGCAGATTATAATCAACCCCTATGATCTGGCACAAGAGCCGATGAAAGGCTAGAACTAAGGCATGATTATCGCACAGACGGTTGTCTGGGATAGCTTCCCAGAGATCGGTTTTGGCCTGGGCAAAGCCCTCCTGCCAGTTGGCTTCAATGGTTTGGCGAAAGGCCATGACTTCAACAAAGAAGTGGGCAAATTGTTCAATCGGCACCGCCATAAGTTCCTTGAATGCCTGCCCAGTCTCAGGGGTCACATCTTCTTTGTTAAATTTAAGCGAGATAACACGCTCACGTTGTGCCCTGGTTCTAAAAGGTTCTGTATTTTGAACAAAGAGGAGAGCAGCAAGGAAGGGTAGATCTTTGGTACGATTGTCATTGCTCTTGAGTGCGCTGACCTGTAGAGAATTGGAATTGTATAACGGCAAAATTGATTCAAAATTGAACCGAGTTTTCTCGGCATTATTAGCCTCAAGCAAGGCTTTAAATAATCCAGAACGTTGGGCCAGCTTCCTTATTTCGCCTTTGGCTGTATTTACCTGGGACATTGGCAACCCTTCTTCATTAAGGGCCTGACAGGTATTTAGAATGCGAGTCAGGAAACTCTTCCCGGTAGCAGGGTCATTAAAAAAAGAGAGGAAAGGGAAAAAACCAATAGCTAATTTAACTTGGTTAACAAACCATGAACCCACTATCCAGGCCACAGCCGCGGCACCCCGGGAGCCCCATGTGCGAAAGATGAGAACCCAGATTTCTTTAGCCGACTTGCCCCGTGCTGGATTGATGGTTTTGTGCCCCGCGGGTCTTAAATAATTCTTAAATTCAATCTCAAAAAAGCCATGTTTGTTGGGCTTGATACAATTGCCTTTCGGTTTTATGAGGAAATTATCAAAGACATAACATGCTGATATTGGACCATAACCTGTTATTTGAAGTTGGCGGACAACTGGCGCTCCAGCCTCTACGATCTTACGGACAAGGGCCAAAGATGCAGGCCGGTCACCTGACCACCAACCCCGGATCCGTCGCAAAAACATCTCGGTCAAGGTGGTAGGCGCTGACAGTTCGTGGGCTGTTACTGAGCAGGCAGTAGGTTGGCCTTTTTGGGGGGTGATATTTAAATAATAGCGGTTTTCCGGCTCGGTCTGATTAGTAGTATCAAGCTCATAATGGCCTACACTTAAGGTAAAATTTGAAACACAACTCGTAATAACGACGGTTTCTTTCTTGATTTTTTTGACATTCGCAAAGAAGTAGCATTCATCAAACTCGAAAAGGCCGGGAGATTTGTTATAGAAATCAAAAAATAAATCTGCATATTCATTCCCGGATTGGGCCAGGGCTAATGCCGCCTGCAGCTTCATTTCCGGCTTTTTTTCCTGGAAGTAGGTGATTGCCTGATCTCTGGGCAAAGAGGTCAACAAGTCATTCCAATCACCCCTTAACGGCATGATTGCGCCGGAATCTGGAAAGGCCGCCTTCCACTTCTTTAAAGCCCGCCTTCCGGCCTCATCTCGGTCAAAAGCCAAAACCAGCTTAGGAAATGGTTTGAGGTCTAATTTGGTGGGGTCTTGCCCGGCGCTTAAAACGGCTATGGCCTGAAAGCCCAATTCAATTAAGGAAAGAGCATCTATTATGCCTTCTACTACATATGTTTCCTTATCTGGATTATATTTTAATGTTGGATGTATCCAGAAAATCCCCGACGTAGAGCCGATATTATGAGTTTTCCCCTGGCCTGGTGGAGAATTAAAGAGGCGTCCGTTCTCAATCTGCTTACCTGTTGCCCCATTGCAGATTACGAACATAACCCCGCCGCTGCCAGTGCCGCGGATGTTCCCCCGGTAGATGTATTTGACGCCCGCCAAAGACCCATTAAGTCCTCGCATTTTCAGATAGGCGGTTGCCGGCGCGTTCGGGTCTTCTTTGGTGGGCTTATATTCCTGTTCTATCTTTTGGATGAGATCGGGGAATATATCCAGGGTTTTTGTCCGGGCTCCGCACTGATTCAGCCGATTACAGTTAATGCTCCAGGGCTCCTTAGAGTAACACCATGCCGTCTTATCGCCACACTCAGGACAGATCAACCCTGACATGATTGTGCCGTTATCTCTAAAGCGCTCGCTTTTAAATTCACTTTGGCGGATGCGGTCGGCTAATCTTTGTTGTAAAAAATCATGGACTTGTGCATTAAGCATTACACTAAGCCTTCATTGCCATGCGGAGTATTTATGGATAAAATGCGGTTAATATTATTTTTCGTTATATTTTGATGCCCCTCTCAAAATAAACATTTCGATGTCCTCGTTGCGAAAAAGCGTCCTTCTGCCTAATTTCACGAAAGTTATTTTTCCTGTAGCCATATGCCGCCGCAAGGTTGGTTTTGACAATCTAAGAGCTTGGGCTGCTTCATCGATTGTTTTAAGAATCTCCATGATCTCCTCCATCATAAATCATGAAATCATTGTTTATGTTTTTATAAGATCAAAAAAATTAACTATCTAATGCCTTAATTTTATCGACAATTTCTTCTCGTAATCCGCTTAGATCAATAAACATTATACTCTTGGCACCTTCAATTTTCCAGTTGAATTCCCCTCTAGTATAATGAAACATTGCACCTATGAGTGAAGATACAGCAATACTAGATACTGGTGTTTTTTCTTCAATAAAACCTTCTACGACAAGACAAATGTGTTGTAGGAAAATTTGTTTATCTAAGTATCCGGATTTTATGTATTCGTCCCAAACAAAAGGCCCAATATCTTCTTCTGTAAGTTTAGGATAACCTTCTGCCCAAACTTGAAAAAAACCATTTTTCCAGGCTCCGGCCAGTAAACCCTTTAGGATATTTCGCCGAATACCAGCTTGTTGAAGCTTTAACATGACCGCAGCCATTAAAACACTCGCCAAAGAGAATAATCGCCGTGTGCCTTGGCCGGAGGGTTGCTGCACGTCAGCAATAAATAACCCTCGATCTGCCCAATCAGCAACAAACCGAGTTGGCTTTCCTAATATCTTAGCCATTTCATTCAATGTGAAAGCTTTTTCATTTGTCATAATAAATTAAAAAATCACAAAATCATATTTTATGGTTATTTTAAACTCACAGGTTATCATTGTCAATTACAAATTATATTTATTTTTGCTTTTTTTAGAATATATTCATTATCTGGTGTCACTATAGGTGACACCAAAACCGATTTTTATTGACTTATTATGATTGCTATTGATAAGTTAAAAATTGTTAACATATTGATTATGATAGCTTATGATATTATGGTATTAATCCTGCCTGATTAATAATGGCGCACTGCAAAACCGTTATTCTCCGGTTCGAATCCGGATGCCGCCTCCAATGACTTTCAATAGTTTCTTGTTATTGATTAATCTCCCCATCAACAATGATTCCGGATGGTACTGTTAAGGCCCTTCAATGTCTCGAATTTGGCGGCGCAGTGAATTCCGCTGACGAATCTAGCTGGCCCCGCAACTACCAGGAAGCCCTGGCCTGCCAACAGGCCCTGCAAAATAAGGTTAGATTGACGCCTCTGGAGCGGCCGCCCCGATTGGTGGCCGGGGTAGATGCGGCCTATGACAAGAACCGCCCCATCCTCTTTGGTGCGGCCGTGGTCATGTCCTTGCCGGAATTGCAGCTAGTTGAAAAAGTAGCGGTAACCGGGGAAGTGCTTTTTCCCTATATCCCCGGTCTGCTCACCTTCCGGGAGGCCCCGATTCTTCTCGCCGCCTTAAACCGACTACGCCGGCAGCCTGACGTAATCCTCGTCGACGGACAAGGTATCGCCCATCCTCGGGGGCTGGGACTGGCCAGTCATTTAGGGCTGCTGATTGGTAGGCCGACCATCGGCTGCGCTAAAAGTCGTCTGATTGGAACAACGGATGATCTGAGAAGGGAAGCGGGTAGCGTCAATCCGCTCCGGTGGGAAGGGAAAATTATCGGGATAGTCTGGCGGAGTAAATTGAGGTGTAACCCCCTCTATATTTCCCCCGGCCATCTTATTACCCTGGAAGAGGCCCTGCGGGTGGCGCAACAATGTCTGGGCAGATACCGCCTGCCGCTCCCGTTGCGGGAAGCCCATCTGCTCAGCCAGCAACAACGACAACAAGCAGTATTGAATCAGTAACCGTGAGCCCGTGAACAATAAACTTACAGGTGGTTGGGTCCTAATATTTAGACTATCGACTCATAGGTACATAAGTTGACTGGAAACCTTGGCGGTGGCGTTTCTGGTCCGGTTTTCCTTGGATAAAGGACATACCCGGGTGTTATGATTCTGGCATTGCTTTTGGCCTCTATCCCATTCCAGCCAAAGGCAGTTTTGACAATCACCTTGGATTTCACCATTAATACAGATAATTCCCATGTTCTTTAAAGCTGTCATTTAACCGAAGTCCTCCTGGGGCCAAGATCCGACACCTTACACAGGTGAATTTTTTCACAGCAACTTCTACCACAATACCCTGGCCGCTGGCAAGAAAAAAAATGAATAAAATCGGCGCGCCGACCCATCCCCTGACTACCACGTTGAAAACTAAAAGAAATCGCCTTTATGAAAGACCAGCGGCTGAATCTGCGGATTTAGGATCTTGGCGGCCACTACTTCCCCCACGAATAAATCATGGTCTCCGGCGGGATAGGTATGGAGCAGCTTCAGGTCCAGGTAAGCATAGCAATCCGGTAAAATGGGCGCTCCGGTGACAGCGGTGTCGTAGGTGAGACCGGCGAATTTATCGGTCCGCCGGCCACTTTTATAGCCGAACCTTTTGCCCAGGTCAATCTGGTCACGGCTCAATACATTTATCGCAAAGATACCGCTTTTATTAATTATTTCATGAGAATAACGGGCCGGGGCGATAGAGACCATCACCAGCAAGGGATTAAGAGAAACCTGGGCCACCCAAGCGGCGGTCATGCCGTTGATTATATCGCCGTCCCGGCTGGTGACCACATAGACCCCCTGAGTAATAGTCGAAAAAATTGTTTCTAGCATAGTCCCTCCTTTACCTAACCAGTGTTCCTACTTCATGGACTTCGTGAGCTTGGAGCATAATAACAAGGCACAGGAATGCTCAGGCGCATTCTTGCCGTTTTCTTCCAAGCTGATGTTTTGCAACCATTCCTCGCAGTGCCAAAACTGCCCCACCCCGCGGTTTTCACGGTGGCAGATCCCCTTATTTTCATAACTCCAATGGCTGCAAGTTTTGCAAATTTTCAAGATTGTTTCTCCTTTGCCGCGTGCAGGCGCAGCTTCGCTCAAGTTCAAATACACCCATTGATCATAATTCTTCAGCCGCCCTATGGTCAAGTATTAATTACTCTCCTCGACTCGCGCTCCGCCTTTCCCTTGCCCAATAGGGAATGGGATACATAAAAGTATGTTCTTTGGTGGCTGTGATTCATGGTATTTGCCGGTATAGTTTGTATCGGCACATGTTTCAGGCCCAGGGTGCCGCCCCGGCTGCGGGGCTGAAACGCCTTCGCTTGAGCAATCTCACCTCTTGCGTTAATCAGGTCGCCAGCCTGTTAACACATCAGGTGCTAGACCATCGGTCCCCCGGTTATTTGGAGCAGGTTTAGTAGCTGAAAAGTCAAGAATAACATTCATAATGGCAGAACATATGGTTAAGTTAATTGCTGCACCTGAAGTTTTGTAGGAAATTTTCTGACGACAAAATCAGAATTCTTCTGCTTTCTTGAGATTACCACCCCTGCTACATTACAATACATGAAAACTGTAGCTCGAAAGCTTTTTACTTAATATTTCGGAATGAAGCAGCTAATGCTGATTTTATTTGACACCGGGAACCATCTATAATAATCTTTACCTGTAAAAAATATCTTTCACAATGTGGACCGTTAATCAGATAATCAGGCTGAATTGTTGTTAAACGCTCAACTTTCAGTCCTCAGTTTAAAATCCGATAGTTATGCAACAGATTTAACCCGTGCAAATTTGCGATGTTTGGCTTTTCTCATTCAGTTTTGACAAAAATTGCCTGCTAATAGCTAAACGCTAATCAACTGTCAACTATTTCTAAGGAAAACCTAATTGAGGCCGTATTCATGGTAGAAATCCGATTTCATGGGCGTGGGGGCCAGGGAGCAGTGACTTCCGTCGAGCTAATGGCCCTGGCCGCCATCGAGGAAGGAAAATTTGCCCAGGGTTTCCCCAGTTTCGGGCCGGAACGCCGGGGTGCCCCGGTATTGGCCTTTTTGCGGATTGACGATCAGCGCATTCGCCTCCGTTGTAAGATAGTCCAGCCCGATGTGGTGTTAATCCTGGATTCAAGCCTGATACGTATTCAAAATCCCACGGCGGATTTAAATCCGCGGGGGATTATCGTCTTAAATTCTCCTAAATCCATCCCGGAATTGCGCCGTGAATATGGTTTTAAACATACCCTGGCGGTTGTGGACGCCAATGAGCTGGCTCGGAGAGTTTTAGGGGTGCCTATCACCAATACCACTATGTTAGGCGCTTTAATCCGAGCCACAGGGGTGGTGGCGTTAGACGCGGTTATCCACCCGCTGCAGGAGCGATTCGGCCCTATGGCAGCGAAGAATATTGCGGCCTTAAAAGAAGCCTTTGAAAAAACGGTGGTGGAGGAACCCCGACCGTGAGCAAACCTTTAGATCAGATGACCTGGCAAGAGATCGAGCTGGGAGGAATCCTCCGGGTGCCGGGAAGCGCCAGGGACTACAAGACCGGCGATTGGCGTTCCCAGCATCCGGTTTGGACCAAAAGCCGATGCATTAAATGCGGAGTATGCTGGACTGTATGTCCCGAACCCGCCATCGTTGAGGAACCTGATGGCTATTTCGATATGGACCCCGATTACTGTAAGGGTTGTGGCATCTGTGCCCGTGAATGCGTCACCGGCTGTATCGCCATGGTTCCGGAGGAAGAATAATGGGTAAACGAGTAGGCATGGAAGTCTCCATCGCCGTCAGCCATGCAGTCCAAATGGCCCGGGCCGAAGCTATCGCCGCCTATCCCATCACCCCCCAGACCCATATTGTGGAGCATCTTTCTTCCCTGGTGGCTAATGGCGAGTTGGAGGCGGAATTCGTTAACGTCGAATCGGAACATTCGGCGATGAGCGCCTGTATCGGCATGTCGGCCTCCGGGGCCAGGACATATAGCGCCACCAGTTCTCAGGGCCTGGCTTTAATGAACGAGATTTTGTTCATCGCTTCAGCCTTACGCCTGCCCATCGTCTTAACGGTGGCCAACCGGGCCCTATCCGGACCTTTAAGCATCTGGAACGACCATAGCGATATCATGGCGGCCAAAGACATCGGCTGGATTCAGGTCTTTGTGGAAAACGGGCAGGAAGCTTATGACCATAGCATTATGGCCTTTAAGATCGCCGAGAACCCCCAAGTCCTCCTCCCCACTATAGTCAATATGGACGGCTTCATCCTCACCCATGTGGTGGAAGCGGAAGAATTGCTGGACCAGGAAACCGTGGATCGTTTTCTTCCCGCCTACTCTCCCCGGCATCGCATGAATCCTAAGCACCCCATAACTATGGGGGCTTTTGCCATGCCGGAAATCTATACCGAAGTGAAGATGAAGCATCAGGTCACCCTGATGAATGCCTATGACCATATTACCCAGGTTTGGCAGGAGTGGGCCGATATTACCGGGCGTCATTACCATCCGGTGGAAAGCTACAAAACCGAGGGAGCCAAGGTCCTCCTGTTAACTATGGGGTGTTTGGGGGAAGTGGCCGAAGTGGCGGTGGATGAACTGCAGGCCGCCGGAGAACCGGTGGGGTTGTTAAAACTTCGGATGTGGCGGCCTTTTCCCTTCGCGGACTTGCGAGAGGCGGCGGCTGGGGCAGAGCTGATCATTGTGTGCGATCGGGCCCTGTCGTTGGGAGGGGCGGCCCCGCCGGTATTGGCGGAAGTGCGCAGCGCCTTTTATCCTTTGGATAATCGGCCTGATATACTCGGCTTTGTTATCGGCCTGGGCGGCCGTGACTTTGCCCCCGGCAATTTTAAAGATGTCGTCTCCCAGGCTAGGGCCGAGGCTGCTCAAGGATCCGGCCCGGAATATCACCTTTATGGAGTTAGAGGTTAATGGAAAAATTCGGCGTGGCGAACAGCCAAAAATTTGATGTCTACGCCTCCAGACTGATGCCTAGAGAGGAATTTTTTACCTCCGGACATCGTTCTTGTCAGGGATGCGGCGAAGCCCTGGCCGTGCGCTGGGTATGTAAGGCCATCGGCAAGGATGCGGTAATCGCCCATGCCACCGGCTGCATGGAAATCGTCTCTTCCGGTTTTCCCCAAACGGCCTGGATGCATCCCTGGATTCATGTGGCCTTTGAAAATACCTCCGCGGTGGCTTCCGGGTTGGAGGCGGGTTTTAAAATTCTAGCCCGCAAAGGCAAACTCCAAGGCCTTCCCCCGAAGATCGTCGCCATGGGAGGTGACGGCGCTACCAGTGATATCGGGTTGCAGTCCCTTTCCGGAGCCATGGAAAGAGGCCATAATTTCACCTATATCTGCTGGGACAACGAAGCCTATATGAATACCGGCATTCAAAGATCCAGCTCCACTCCTTTCGGGGCCATGACCACCACCTCGCCGCCGGGCAAACAGAGCATGGGGCAACCCACCTGGAAAAAAAATATGATGGCCATCGCCGTGGCCCACGGCATCCCTTATGTGGCCACCGCCTCCCCCAGCTATATTTTCGATCTCTACTATAAAGTAAAGAAAGCTATCGAGACCCCTGGTCCCGCCTATATCCATGTGCTCTCCGTCTGCCCCACCGGCTGGCGTTCCGCCACCGATATGAGCGTTCGCTTAGGGCGTCTGGCCGTGGAGACCGCGGTATTTCCCCTCTACGAGGTGGTGAATGGCCGTTACCGCTTAACCATGGAAGTTCCGAAAATTCGCCCGGTAAAAGATTATCTTAAGCCCCAGGGCCGTTTTCGCCATCTCCGGGAGCCGCAGCTTGCCTTTATTCAACAGCAGACCCAAGAACGCTACGAGCTGCTCTTAGATAAATGCGGCGCGTCCTACCCGGAATTTCCCTCATTAGTTGCTGCGGAGGAAGGTGAATAATGGATATTGACAGGCTTGAGACAATTCTTGACCGTTTTGATGGCTTTCCAGCCGACCTGATTCCAGTTCTGCAAGAGATCCAGGACCAATACAGCTACTTACCCAAAGACGAACTCAAGGTGGTGGGCGAGCGGCTGAGCGTGCCGCTGACGCAGATCTATAGCGTTGCCACCTTTTACAAGATGTTCAGTCTGGTTCCCAAGGGGAAACACCAATGCAAGGTCTGCCTGGGAACCACCTGCCACTTGAAGGGAGGCCAGCGTCTGGCGGAAGCCGTCAGCCACCGTTTGGGGGTAGATGTGGGCTATACTACTAAAGATATGCAGTTTTCTCTGGAGACGGTGGGATGTTTGGGATCCTGCGCCCAGGCCCCGGTGATGATGATCGGCGACGAGTATTTCGCCCGGGTGACGGTGGATAAGGTCCCTAAGATATTAAAACAATTCCAAAAATAATATGTAGCTTTCAGCGGTCGGCAAGCAGCAGTCAGTAAAATATAGCATTTTCCAATCATTACAGTTAACCACAGTTTTAGCTGACGGCGGAAAGCTGAACGCTTAGTGAGACATAACGATGCCCAAGATAGAATCGGTTGACCATCTTACGGAATATCGCCGCCAGGTACGGGCCCAGAGGGATCCCCAACAGCTTCAGGTGTTGGTGTGTGGGGGCCCCGGCTGCCTGCCGCTGGGGAGCGAAGGGGTCGCGGCGGCTTTCCAAGAAGAAATGCAGGCCAAAGGGATAGAAGGGAAGGTCATTCTCAAGACGACCGGCTGCCATGGTTTATGTTCCCATGGAGTGCGAGTTTTACTGCGGCCTGAGGAGATCACCTACCAAAAGGTCACCCCGACAGACGTCCCGGAAATCGTCGAAACCACCCTTATGGGCGGCGGTTTAGTCGACCGCCTGCTCTATCACGATCCGGTTCACGACGTCAAGTGCGCTCATAAGTCGGATATTCCCTTTTACCAGGGCCAAAATCCTCTGGTATTACGCAAGCTAGACATCATTGATCCTGAGGATCTGGATGATTATCTGGCGGTGGGGGGATATCGTACTCTGCGGAAGATCCTTTTCCAGATGACCCCGGAACAAGTCCTCGAGGCGGTGGAAAGTTCCGGCCTGCGCGGCCGGGGCGGCGGTGGTTTTCTCACCGGGCGTAAATGGCGCCTGTGTCGCGACATCGCCAACGAAGTAAAATATATTATCTGTAACGGCGATGAAGGTGATCCGGGCGCCTTCATGGACCGGGCGGTGATGGAAGGCGATCCTCATGCCGTTATCGAAGGGATGATTATCGGGGCTTATGCCATCGGGGTGCGCCGCGGTTACATCTATGTTCGGCACGAATATCCTCTGGCGGTGAAACGTCTCGCCAAAGCCATTGAACAGGCTAGGGAATTCGGCTTTTTGGGTTCTAGGATTCTGCGGTCAAAATTCAGTTTTGATCTCAAGATCAGCCAGGGGGCCGGGGCCTTTGTCTGCGGCGAGGAAACCGCCCTGATCGCCTCTATCGAAGGTGAAATCGGCGAGCCCAATCCTCGTCCGCCCTATCCGGTCCAAAAAGGTCTGTTCGGACGCCCCACCGTGATTAACAATGTCGAAACCTGGGCCAATGTCCCCGAGATCATCAACATGGGGCCGGAATGGTTTGCGGCCATGGGGACTGAAAATAGCAAAGGCACCAAGGTCTTCTCTTTAGTGGGGGCGGTCAATAATACCGGCCTGGTGGAAGTGCCCATGGGCGCCACCTTGCGCCAGATAATCTATGATCTGGGAGGCGGCATCACCGGCGGTCGGGAGTTCAAAGCCGTACAGACCGGAGGTCCTTCCGGCGGTTGTATTCCCAAACAATTCCTGGATATGTCGGTGGACTACGACAGTCTCCAGCAAGTCGGCTCCATCATGGGTTCCGGCGGCATGATCGTCATGGACAGCAGTAACTGCATGGTGGACGTGGCCCGCTACTTTATTTCCTTTCTCTTCGAGGAGTCCTGTGGTAAATGCACTCCCTGCCGGGAAGGTCTGAAGCAGATGTTGCAGATCTTAACTGATATCACTTCAGGCCGTGGCGAGCCGGGACAAATCGTCCTTATGGAAGAGTTATGCGCCACCATGGCCAGCGCTTCCCTTTGTGGGCTGGGCCAAAGCTCCGCCAATCCGATTTTGAGCACCTTGAAATATTTCCGCGACGAATACGAGGCGCATATTTTAAACAAAAAATGCCCGGCCCTCGTCTGTCGACCGCTCTTGAAATATTCAATTAATCCTCAAGACTGCACCAGTTGTCTGGCCTGTGTCCGGGAGTGCCCGGTGGGCGCTATCAGTGGCCCCAAAAAGGAACCCCAGGTTATCGACCAGGATATCTGTATCAAGTGCGGCCTGTGCCGTGATGCCTGTCAGTTCGACGCGGTCATTGCCGAATAATTTACAGTAGCACAGGCTTTCCTGCCTGTGCACCGCTAATAAGTGGAGCTTATCATGGGGGAAGTTGGACTTTTAATTAATGGAATCTATATCAAGGTGCCTGTAGGACAGAACGTGCTTCAGGCCATTCGGCAACTGGACGTCGATATTCCCACCCTCTGTAATCATCCTGATCTAAAGCCCGAAGGCCAATGTCGGCTCTGTGTGGTGGAAATCGGAGATTATCCCCACACTCGTCTGGTAAACTCCTGCACCTACCCGGCAGAAAAGGGCTTGAAGGTGCAGACCCACTCCGAGAAAGTCCTGCAAGCCCGCCGGATGGTGCTGGAGTTGCTGCTGGCCCGGACCCCGAAGGCCAAACTTATCCGGCAGATGGCGGCAGAGATGGGCATTACCGAGTCCCGGTTCAAGACCGAAGATCCTGAGGAATTGTGCATTCTCTGCGGCCTTTGCGTCCGCACCTGCCACGAAATCGTTGGGGTCAGCGCCATTAGCATGGCTAACCGGACTCCGGCTAAAATGGTGACCACGCCTTTTAAGGAACAGTCCGAGGCCTGCATCGGTTGCGGCTCCTGTGCCTTTGTCTGTCCTACCGATGTTATCCCATATATCGAGAAAAATGGCGTCCGCACTATCTGGGGCCGGGATTTCGAGCTGTTGCCGTGCAATGTCTGCGGCAACTACATCGCTCCCCTGGCGCAGTTGCAATACTGGGCCAAACTAACTGGCGATCCGGTGGAACGGTACTTCGTCTGCCGCAATTGCCGTTAACTTATTTCCGCTAGGACTTTTCAAGATAGGGCGGGCCCAGCCCGCCCTATCTATTCTGGCCTCTCGTAACCAAACCAGAATGGGCACAAACAAAATCCATGAGCGTATCCAAACCCTATCACTACCTTGAAGCAAAATTGTTGCCCTACAAGTGGGTCGAGAAAAAATATGGTTTTCATAAATGGGAAAGCCTCATAATAGTTAGCTATGAGTGGAGATTATCAGGCGAACTGAGTCAATCAGCCCAAAGCGAGGACAAACATGAAAGAAGATATGCTGAGAACCGTGATTTTGCGCAGTCAGACCCTCAAGGAGATCATGGAGAGGGACATTCAAGCGCTGATCAATCTGAAACCGACAAACCTGATCGGCGAGAAGGAGATGACCTCCCTGATCCAGATGGCAAAAGAAGAAAAAGCCGGAGTCGAGGTAAGGACGATAAACGAGAGGTGGAAGGTCTGGGCTGAAACCTATTCCAAGGTTTTAAGCAAGTTTTCCATGCTTCAGGAAAAATTCGGCGAGCAGGAAATTCAGGAGCTTTTTGATACTGCTGAAGGAAACTTGCAAAGACAGGACTGATCCGGAAGGATAGATCCGGCCTGCGGGAACATCTGGCGGCCACGCAATATCTTTTAGGGGTGGAACCCTTAAAGGAAATCCATATCTTTATGGATGCCGCGGCTAAAAGATATACCGGCCCCGGACACCGCCTCTTCCACCACACCCTGGAATCGGCGGTGATGTTTGAAAACTACTATAAGAAAGTTGATCTAAAACTAGCTCAACAGGCCCGCCTAGAAGTAGTGCTGCACATTGCCTTTGATCGAGGCATCATCAACGGCAGTGATTTGGTTCTGATGCGAGAGTATACCAAGGCCGTTCAGGTAAAAAAGGGAATAAGGCGGAAGGTCTAACCTCCTAAGACAATTGATTTATTTGGCCTGCCGCCAACGCCGTCAGTGGCGGTAATGGGCAATGGGCATAGTTACTGCTTATTGTTCACTGCTCAATTTTTTTAGCAACCCTATACACCACCCCCGCCTTATCATCGGAAATATACATCACCCCGCCCGGCGCCACCAGGATATCCACCGGACGTCCTATGGCCTGTCCTTCTTTGCTCAGCCAGCCCGTGATAAAGTCTTCCACTCCCAAGAACTTGCCTGCGGCGTCCAGTTTCACCCGGACAATCTTATAGCCCGTCGGCACGGTGCGGTTCCAGGACCCGTGGTAGGCTACCAGCAGGTTATTCTGGTAGTCCTGGGGCCAACCCTCGGTTGGCACAAAGGCCAGGCCCAGGGGAGCTGAATGGGCCGGCAGGTCGATATAGGAGGGCTCGGTTCCTAGACAAAAATCTTTTTTAGCTCCGGCCGGATCAAAATTTTTATCGTGGACCCGCTTGCCATAGCAATAGGGCCAGCCGTAGTCTTTGCCTTCCTGAATAATATTGAGCTCATCCGGGGGCAGATCGTCGCCCAGCAAATCCCGGCCCATCTCCGTGGCCCAGACCTGGCCGGTCCGGGGATGCAGGGCCATGAACATGGCGTTGCGCAAACCGGAGGCAAAAGGCTTGGGATCGCCGCCGTCAGCGTTCACCGCCAAGACCTTGGCGTACCTTCGGTCCTGCTCCACACAGACGTCACAGGAGGAGCCTACAGAAATCAATAACCGGTTCCCTTCCGGAGCGGGCAAAAACAACAGCGATCTGGTATAATGGCGGTCGCCCTTGGGCAGGTCGGCAATTTTTTTCGGCTTGCTGGCGGTAAAAATCTTTTCGTCATAATCATAGGCGTCAACATGAGTTGTTTCAGCAATATAGAGCCGGTTGCGTTTTTCGCCATAAAAGGCCAACCCGTGAGGCTTCTCCAATCCCGCCAACACCGTGACGGCCTTGTCGGCCACCCCGTCGCCGTCTTTATCCGGCAAGGCTACCACTCGCCCCTCCGCGGTGAGGCTGACTAACAGAGTCCCGGCCCCGTCCAGGGCCAGCACCCGGGCGCCTTGCAAGTCTTTGGCAAAGACGCTTAGGGTAAATCCCGGCGGCAGCTTCAGGGGCAACCCCTCGGTCTGGTTCTTTTCCTGAGTAGCCGTGCCGGCTAGCTGCTTTGTCAGGGGCTCGACAATACCCTGGGGCGACGACAGCAGCGTTGGGGCTGCCCCCCCTAAACTGCGCCACAAATATTTACCGGCCCAGCCCAGTCCCACCAGTAAAGCGAGTAAGAGAAAAATTTTGCATATCTTGCTCATCAAATTATGATGCCACTTGGAATATCGATTGTTAGGAGAATACCTTTTTTCTAAAATGCCGGACGCTGACCGATAAGGCCACTTCTTTATTGCCAAAAAACCTCCTAATCCTGCCCCCGTAATATGCCGGACCAGCTAGCTATTTTACTCGTGGTGAACCCTGCCGAAATGAATGCCATTTTATCATTTATAGTGATTCTCGAAAGTTTTTTCTGGTTCAGATCCCCGTCCCCGGTCCCATTGCGGCCACTAAAATTTCCCCCCCAGAGACGTGGCATAACCGGTAAGCTCCACATAGCCCCGGCCGGCAACCGGCAGGCCGTTCTTCTTTCCTTGAATGCTAACACTACCTTCCCAATAGATAATCTGGGTGCTGGCGTGGGTCTGCAATTCCTGGTCGGCCACGGTAGGAGTAAGTTCCAGAGTATAGCCCGCGGCAGGAATGGTGACCTGCCAGCCTGAGGGGTAGGTTGCTCCGGAATGGGGGGATTTCCAGGTAGAGGTGGGTTTGACCTGAAAGTCCGCCAGGTGCAGGTGCTGCGAACGTCCCTGAGAATCAATTAAGGTGCCGGAGGAATTTGGGTCGGGGCTGCCATCCCGGCGGCGCAGGAGATAGAGCATGATCTCCCGGCCATCCTGCAGCTGGAGGGAGAACCAATCCCAACCTACCTGATAGTCGGCCAGTTGGCTGCTGGAAAATTCATGGTCCATCCAACTCTGACCGTGGACCGGCCTGGTTCGGCCTTTATAAGTCAACTGCCCCTGGGTGGCCAGGCGGGTGAGAGAATAATAGTGACTGGCAAAGCCGGTTCCCGCCGCCTTTTGACTTATCCCTTCTTTACCATGAATTACCGGCGGTTTTTCCGGAACCAGGAAGAGATCAAGACTAATTTCTTGATCTTGGGCCTGAAGATGGTGATTTTGATCGGTCAATTCCGCCTGCCAGTTATCGATCCAGACATGATAGCGTGTCCTTGCCACCCCGGATAAACCCAAGGCCCCCCGCCCTGCCTTTTCCCGGAAGATAAAGGTATGGCGATTGAGGTCGGTTAACCCGAGATGGGCAAAGTAGAGGGTGTGCAAGGACCAGGCAGAGCGGGCCGGTTTTTCGGGCTTGGTCAATCCGAACCGAAAGAACGTTAGTTGATAACCGAAATGTTCCCCCTCAGCAGATTGCAGATGCCCGGTGTAATACCACCATTCTGTTTTAAAATCCGGGTGAGCTGCGTGATCGGCGGGAAATTTAAAGTGACGGCCGGGGAGGGCCGGCTGAAAGTCGGCGGCGGCTCCGGTGGCAGGCCAACTGCCCAGCAGGACCAACAGAATGAAAAAATAGAGATGACTCATTTATGATGATCTCGTAAAAAGTAAAAAACATCTTTTATGAACAATACTGCCAGGCCGAACGCCAACTGTATCAGCCGGAAAACACATTAATATCCCCTCGCCCTTTGAGGCTAAGCATTACCCACAAGTAAGAATGCATATAACTAACATAATGAAATCGCATCAAGATCCCCTCGCCCCCTTGGGGGAGAGGGTTAGGGAGAGGGGGAAAATGACTTTTTCCGAATCCATCATTTGATCAACTTGATTAATTCCTGTTGTATTAATCGTGCAGCCAATTTTGAGCCCTCATCGGTTAGATGCACCACGTCATAGAGATATGCTTTTTCCGGCGGCACCTGCTGGGCCAGATCAATGACCGGGACGGCATGGGCCATGCCCACTTCCCGGATGGTTTGGTTAAAGGAATCAAAGAGATCCTTGTATGCCGGGTAAGTTATCCCCTGATTTATTTCTATTCTCTTCAGGTAGGCGGCAATGATCGGATCAGGATTAATTTTCAGCCGGTTTTCCTGAGTCATCAAAACCGGGATAATCCCGTTAGCCCGGCAGATGTTGATAAATTCCTCCAGATTCATTTTGAATTCGCCCAGTAAATAAGGCTTATCGATGGCGATCTTCTGCCCGCGCAGGTGGGAGAATTCATCCACTGGGGTATGGATTTGGATAAAATCTTTAATTTCTCTGGATAAATGAGGGATCAGGCTATCTCTGAGGAGGTGCAGGGTTTTCTCAAGTTCTTTTAAGGCGGAAGATTTTTGGGAGGTTATGGTCCCGCGCGGGCTGTTTTCCCCCCAATAAGTTTTTTCATACAGCAGGGTAGACAGATCATTAATATTTTCCATCAAAACCACGACTTGAGGATTGAGCGGTAAGATTTTATTGAGCAAGAGATTCAGGCAATGTTGGGTATTGATGCCGCTAATGCCGGCATTATAAGAATTCACCTGCCTGCCGGTAGCTTGTTCCAGCCAGCGTCCCGCCACATAGGGGAAACGGTGGTTCTCTTCCATATACATACATTCGGTGGTGGAGCCTCCCAAAAATACCAGAGTAACCTCCGGTTGCCGGTGAATCTTGGCCGGCATGATAAAGCCATCTGCATCCACTCGCAGATAATAGGTCTTGTTCACCAGGCTATCGGAATCCCTTAAGGCTTCGGGAGGGGGAACAAAGCTGACGGAGTATAGAGGCTCATATTCTTTCAGAAGAATATACCGCTGAATAAAGGAAAGGTGCAGCGGGTTATTGATGGCCAATATTCTGTCGACTAGGAGGAGGAGACTTAGGCTAGCCAGCAAGATTAATAGAAAAAGGGCCTTTTTCTTATGACCAAGCCACAACTGGGGCGCTAGCTTGTTTATAGCCGTTTTCAAAAAACCTTTCCTCTAGAAGAGTTTTTGTAGGGGTGGAGCTTGCCTCGCCCTTTAATCGATGCGAAATTATTTTTGAGAATTTCTATAACCCGCTCATAATGTCCCAGGTCTAATGATAGTAAGCGTTCAGCTATCAGCAATCAGCCTTCAGCAAAAACAAATGGTTAAGCATTCATAACCAAAAATGTTCGACTTTTCCTATCTACATACTCTTTTAATTTGTTCATTAAGCTTATAGCTGAAAGCTGCCCGCTGAACGCTTACTAATGAAACTGCGGATATTTTGTCGACAGATAAGGCAGTAACTGGTTATAGACAATATCTGCCACCTTCCGGGCGCCTTCATTGGTATAATGCATGGTGTCATAGAACAGCCTGGAGCTTTTCGGTAGATGGCGGGCCAGTTCTATTACTAAGATATTATTATCTTTGCCGACCTTTCTGGTGGTCTCATTATATAATTCCAATAATTCCCAGGCCAGTTCGCCGTTAATGCCGGGCTTAACCTGAATTTTTCCTAAATCAACGCCGGTAAAATCATCAACTAAACGATCATATACCGCGGGCTGGGTGATGAAGACCAGGTCAATATGCTGGGTCTGAGAGATGTCGATGAGTTTTTTTAATCTTGCCGCATATGGAGGTAAATATTTTGTTTTATGCAACTCTAATACCTGCAACTTTTGTTCGGTGGTCAGGTCCAATTGGGGCAAGGTAGTGAGATCGATTTCTTGATCAGGCACCGACAAGACTACTTTGGGGAAAAAATACCGTTTCAGGTTGAGGCTAGCCGCGGCAACTTCACTATAATCGCTCGCCCAGGAGAGGAAACTTTCCAGAGAACGCAGACTTAATCTCTTGGTCATTCTTTGGTCGAAATCACTGCTTGTTTCCAGCCCGATATCGTTGATGCCCACCAGAACCAGCGCCACCTTGGGTTTTAATTGGGTAATATAGTCTTGCATCAAGACAATATGGCCATAAGTCGAATTGCCGGAGAGACCGGCGTTATTGAACCAAAAAGGTCGGAAAACCTTTTCCAGCTTTTTGCCCAGCAGGTTGGGCCAGGTTTTGGTGTCATCCAGGGCCAGGCATTCAGTAGTGCTGCCCCCTATAGTCAGCAGGGTCAGGCGGTCGGCAAAATCCGGGGGCGGTTCCTCGCCCCGAAAACCTAAAGAGTTTCTGCGGATATAGACAATCTTGTCTAATTTGCTGGATTGATCGTAATGGGCAATCTCATTTTTGTTGACGGGTAAGATGATCTTGTCGCCTTTGATTCTAAACCCCAGGGGATTGTATATTCTCAAGGCCAATTCCATCACCCCCAGGGCGAAACCCAGGCTAATGAACACCAACAGCAGATTAATACCGCACTTTTTTAGAAAGATCGTGGTGCTTTTAGGTTGACTGCCGGCTTGCATCACTATAATTCCTCAAACTTCAACGGCGCGGTTGGCGGCTGCAACTTTGTTAGCTCTCATCTTAACTTTCTTCCTTCGAGGCTGACAAGTCTGACTATTACCCACACATGACGCCGCGGCGACCCGGTAGGGCGGGAAAGCGAAGCGCATCCCGCCATATCTATAGGGGTAGGGATAATGCATTGGCTTGCATCACCCCTCCCTCCGAACCGGACGTGCGGTTTTCCCGCATCCGGCTCTCCGGTTGGTGGTTTTACCTCACGAGGACTGGAGTAAGGTACGATGGGCCTCTCCAAGGTTAAAGAGCCCAAGGTCCTGAAAGAATTTGTTTGGCCAACGGAAATGATCAAAGCCACGACCAATGCCTTTTCGCTTGCTTCGCACCCGCAAAATACTGCGCAAGCGCCGGCGAATCCATTTATCCAGTGGAATGAACGTATATTTGTTGCTATGCTTAAAGAACTCGAACCAACCACGAAGCGTATAGTTTATGCTGATAATAATGGACTCCAGACTATGTCCATTACTGCGTTTAGTTTTCTGGCGGATGGCGTCTTTAATCTTCTTCAGGCTTTTCTTTCGGGGCCAGCGGGTGATTCGCTGCTTATACTTACTCCGTTCAAAGTGATAACCGAGAAAATCAAACCCATCTCCAGGCTCCGTGAGATTGGCTATGCGAGTCTTTTGCGGGTGCAACGTCAGACCACGTTCGGTCAACAAATTCTGCAACCATGCCAGCGCTGCTTCCGCCCCTTCCAGGCTGCGGCTCAGGATAACCAGATCGTCCGCATAGCGGATCATCTCAAATCCTGTTTCGGTCATGGCTACATCCACCGGATGCAGGTAGAGGTTGGCAAGCAAGGGGCTAATAAACGCCCCTTGAGGAGTCCCACCCTGGGGTGTCCATCTTTCCAGACCGTCCAGGATATCCTGCTTCAGATATTTCCTCAGCAGCTCCAATACCCGACTATCGGCGATGTGCTTCTCAACTTCCTGCATGAGTCTCTCATGGGGAATGTTGTCAAAATAAGACTTGATATCAGCATCTACTACCCACAGGTAGCCGTCCTTAAGAAGCTCATCGACTCGGCGCAGGGCATCTTTGCAGCCGCGTCCCGGACGAAACCCATAGCTGCTGCAAAGAAATTCCCTCTCAAAGATGGGTTCTATGACCAGACGCAAGGCATTTTGCACTACTCGATCCCTTACCTGCGTATTTCAATCAAATCGGCTAGCCAATACAATTTAAATCGGCCACCAGGAGGGAAAACGATACTGGAGATCTTATCTTGATAAAAGTGGCCGATTAAGTCAAGGGCGAAGTAATTTTTCTCATAGAACCTCCTTCTAATTCTAAACGATAAGAGTCATGGACCAGACGGTCCAGGATGGCATCGGCAACGGTTTCATCCTTGAACTGTTCATGCCAGGCTGCTACCGGCAACTGACTGGTCAGCAGGGAGGATCGCTGACGGAAGCGGTCGTCGATCAGGTCCAATATCAATCGCGACTGCTCCGGAGTCAGTGGATCCCGCAACCAATCATCGATTACCAAGAGGCGGCGTTTGGCCAGTTTGGCAACCAAGGTCGGATAAGAGCCATCGGCTTTGGCGAGGCTAAGTTCGGAGACGAGATCCGGGAAGTGATAGTAAACACTACGGAATCCCTCTCGACAGGCCTTGCGAGCCAGGGCGCTGGCCAGGTAAGTTTTGCCCACCCCCGTAGGACCGGTAATAATCAGATTATGTCCCTGGGTTAACCAGTTACAGCCTGCCAATTCCAGGAAGAAAGATTTCTTGAGCCCTCTGGGGGTCTGGAAGTCCACATCTTCGCTTTCGGC
>Ga0366818_10045_pt3 | contig 23144 bp, 19 predicted proteins | sample TotcelFGM3001N14_FD_207090 | JGI IMG/M metagenome (GOLD analysis project Ga0366818, IMG submission 207090) | Enriched cells from coal bed in the Powder River Basin, Montana, United States - Total cells FGM rep3 HSBNCT.FGM.300.1.N14 ...
TCGGCTCGGATTGCAGCCACCCCGGCCGCAGCTCCTCCACGATGATATAGTCGCCGGGAGCCAAGCTGAAACTGTACTGCCCGTTGGCGTCGGTCGTGGTGCTTCCAGCCAGCGTGTCGCCGGCGTCCAATTCGCCCGGCGTCGTGCCGTCGTCGTTGTAGGCGTAGATCGTCCAGTTCTCCAGTAGCGTGTCCGTGCCCGGCTCGTAATCGCCGCTGAGGTTCACGTCCTCGTACTTGATCCCGCTCTTGGTGGCCAGAGCAAGGGGCACGACATTACCCTCATCATCAAACTCAATACCGCCGCTGAAACCGGGGCCGGTATTGGGGGAGGACGACTCTGGAGGGCAGATATTGCTGATGGTGTTGGTGTCCAGCGTTACGGCGCCATTGATCGCCAAAGCCCTTCCGTTGTAGATGGTTGCTTCGGTGTTCAGCGTGATGCTCGTCAGCGCGAGGATATTGCCCTCGAATGCGGTGGTGGTACCAAGCGTCGCGGACCCTAGCCCGGCGGTGCCGCTGGTGCCAAGCACCCAAAACACGCCGACATCGGAGCCGAGATTTCCACCGGGGTTGATCAACTCCACCGCCGAAGCGCTGGCGGTCGTCAGGTCGGTCCCTATCTGGAAAACCCAGAACACACCGTCAACGCCCCCGGCGTCGAGCGTCAATGTTCCATTCAACTGAGCCGTCGACGAAAATGTGTAGACGCCCGGACTGAGCGTGGGGACTGTACCCCCAACTCCATCGCCCAGAATCTGACCCGTCAAGTCAGCGGGGGGCGGCAGGAACGGTAATGACCCTGCCAGGGCTGTGTGCGCATCGATGAGGTCATTCCGAGCATTGAGCGCGACCCCGTCACCACCGTGTATCGCTGCTGGGGCGTTCACGAGCCCCGGACCATCGGAGAAGGTTCCTGGCCCGTAGAACGTGTTGTCCGCAAGAGAGAATCCGGAAATCGCGTTGGCCCCGGCTTCCCAGACACCCACATTGGCGAGGACCTCGGCCGAGCCGAAAACGACGGTCGGGCCGGTGTTGGTCACCGCCGTGTGACCCAGGACCGCAAAATCTTCCGCCGTGCCCAGAATGCTGGCGAGCATCCGGCGATCCTCCAGGAGCATGAACCCCAGCGGCCGAGTCAAGCGTCTCGTGACCGGCGTCCGGCGGGTGCGTTTGTGGGACTTGGATTTTCCGAACAACCCGGCGGTTTTTTGGCAAAACATGGCATGGCCCCTATCTGGAATGGATTGGCTCCCAAGAACAGAAAAAGCCGGCGTGGCAGAACACCCTGCGGTATTCCGCCACGCCGGCCTACTCGTTAACAAACCTCCCGGAAACACCGGGTTGCTCTTTACCTAGTCGTCCGACGATATCGTTCGCAAATCCGAGCGCAAGTGTGCCGCCGTTTTACCAACGCCTCTATTATTGTGCGTCTGAGCGGGAAAGGCAATACGCCCAGCGTCTTTTCTCTGAACGCTGATGACCGTGTCCGTCCGTTCCCCGTGCTTCGTCAACCGAGGCCGTTGTCCGCCCGTCTGGTCAAGCACCCGCGTCCCGGGTAACGAGCACCGCGTCCTCTTTCGGTTCCAGACGCGCACCGCGGTGTGTGGCGTAGACCCGCGTGAACTCCGCGCCCAGCAGCACGGCCTGCGAGGAGTAGTAGACCCACAGCAGGACGATCACGATCGAACCGGCCGCCCCATAGACCGAAGTGACCCCGGCCACGGCTAAATACCAGCCGATCAAGTGATTACCGAGCAAGAACAGCAGGCCCGTCGCGCCCGCGCCCACCCAAATGTCGCGCCAGGCGATCTTGACGTCGGGCAAAACGCGGTAGACCAGCGCGACGGTCAGGGCGAGGAACGCCCAGGAGATGGCGAACGTCACGACCCGCCAAAGCGGGATGCCTTCGAACGTGAATGCGGAGGGCAGGATCCGGCCGAGCGCGAACAGTGCCGCCGTGACCAGCAGGGCGGCCAGCAACAGCGTGCTGGTTCCCAGGACGGCCAGAAACGATCCGAACCGATCGCGCATGACGTCTCGCAGTCCCCGCCCCGGCTTCGGCTTCACTTCCCAGACCGCATTCAGCGCGCTTTGCAGTTGGCTGAAAAACCCGGTGGCGCCGAACACAAAGACGATAATGCTCAGCATGGTCGCCGGAACGCCCGACCCACTCCGGTAAGTGTGCAGCGCGGTGGCCTGGACGGCTGCGGCCACGGTGGGACCGACGGTGCTTTCGATCTCCTTGGTCAACCGGCCTTGCGCCGCCTCCGGGCCAAGCAGCAAGCTGGCGGCGGTGAAGGCCAGCACCATCACCGGCGCGATGGAGAAGATGGCGTAGAAAGCCAGGGCGGCGCCGACCTCAAACGCGTTGGACCCCCACCATTCGAGCCACGTTTCCTTCAGCAGCCGCACGATCTGTCCACGAGTTGGATGACCGACGGGGCGGCTTACCATGGCTTAAGTTTCCAGCCCAGCACGAACCCGATGCCGAAGCACCAGAGGGCCAGGATCTCGGGCCGCTCGCGACCATATTCGCGAAAATGATCGAAAGCGCTCTTGGCCGTTTCCGCAAGATCTTCCGTCCGCACCTGGGTTTCGTTTTGCGATTGTTGGACCACGAATTCTTCAGTTGACGATGCCATGTCAGGCTCCTTAGTTTAATCGTAACGGGAAATTTCGTCGCTGGCTCAGCCAGCGGTCGAGTTTTGCTGCGCGGTCTCCTCGGCGTGCGATGTCGAACGTTCCGGCCTGGAACCGACGTCCAGTTGCCGCTGCTGCTCGGCGGCAAGCAGCAGCGGCTGCATCAGCAGGCGGATCCGCTTCTGAGCTTCCGCCAACGTCGCAACCACATGAATGTCAGGGCCGCAGCCGATGCGATCTTTCCCCTTGTCCAGGTCGTCTTGGGCGTGCCACAATCCCACCACCAGATTTCCTTCCGGAACACGACCACGAAGACGCTTGCACAGGGCGCGGGCATGCATCATGGCGGCGGGTGGCATGGCGGAAATGCAGACCACTTGGGGTTTGCGCTGCTGGATCAGAGCGATCAACTCGCCAGCCGCGGACGCCACCGGGACGGCCTCGACGTGGCAACCCGGCAACTCCACTAATTGTGACAGCATCATGCCGGCGATTTCATCCGCCTCGTTGCGCGCGGACAAGCAAAGAACGCAGAGTCCTGCCTGATCAGCCGCAACCGCGGGACGGGCGTCCCCATCGGCCTCGTTCCGGCTCGCGCGGTCCTCGGTCGCCAGTGTTTCCTGCCGGCGCTCACCTTGTTCTTGAACGATCTCTTTGACACTCTGCAGAATGTACTTATGCCTGTCTTTGCTGAAATCGCCGCGCCGCCAATGGGTTTCGGATAAAGTCAGTGCCGAGATCAACATCGTGTCGTACACTTCGGCCAGGGGCATGTTCGCACAATAGTCCTCCACCAGTTCGGCGGCTTCCTCTTGATCGCCCGCCACCAGCCGCTGATAAACGCGTTTCGCAGGCTCAAAGACCGGCTCATTGCCCAGCAGAACGTCTAAGAAGGACAATTGCGGAACGTGCTTGCCGATCACCAGCAGGCACACGGTCAACGGGGTCGCCAGCAGCAGCCCGACGACTCCCCATAACCATGTCCAAAAGACCGCCGCCACCAACACCGCTACCGCCGACACCCCGGTTCTCGTGCCATACAGCCAAGGCTCCATGACGTTGTTGCTGAACAGTTCCAGAACCACAAACAGCCCGATCGTCAGCAGGGGCGCCAGCCAGCCTGTCGAGAGCGCCATCGCCAGGCCGATCGGCATCGCGGCCGCAATCCAGGGGCCAAGATAGGGAATGAACCGCAACGTTGCCGCCAATATCCCCCACAGGACGGCGTTGGGCAAGCCGATAAAATAAAGCCCGATTCCCACCGCGAGGCCAAACGTGGCGTTGATGAACAAGAGCATCGACAGATAGCGGCTGACCCGCGCGCCGGCGTCCTCCAACATCTGAGTGGTCACGGTTGCTGAGTCTTTTCCAATCAGATGGATAAATCGATCGCGCACGTCCTCGCGCCGGATCAAGAAGAACACCACGAGCACGATGACGATGCCCGCCGAGGCGAATCCCCCCAATACCGTGCCGAACACTCCACCAAAGACTTCCAGGGGGCTTGCCGGCGAGGAAACCACGTGTACGGAGTAGGGGCGTTTACTGGTCCCCGGCAGACCCTGATTGGCTTCCGATTCCGGGAGGTTCTGGCTGAGGTCCTGGCTGGCTCTCGTCACCTTGTTCAGCGCGGAGATCGCGTAGGCATTCGCCGAATGGAGTTTCGCCTGCAGGTTGGCCTGGTACTCCGGCATCTTGGGGGCCAGCTCGGTCATCTGAACCACGGAAATCCAGACCAACAGGCCCAGCGCCGCGAAACCCATGAATGCCGTTACCAGTACCGCCGGGATGCGGGGCAGGCGGAGCCGCTCGAGCCAATCGCACACCGGACTCAGCATGAAGCTCAGCAGCACAGCCAGCGTCAAAGGAACCAGCAGCTCCTTCGCCAAGTAAAGGGCCGCCACGACCACGGCGATGGATGCCAGCATCCACGTTGATTTGGCGAATTGGTCCGAGGGTGCCATGGACATCATCTCCGACGATTCAGCGACTCATCCAAACCCACAGGCGACCGAGCAGCAAGCCGACACCGGCCGCGATCAATACGGACTTCAGCGGCTGCTGCCGAACGGATTGCTCGAACGCGGTCACGACACTTTGGACTTGGTCTTGCCCTTGTTGATAGTACCCCGCAGCCTGCTCGCGCAATTGCCCGAGCTTCTCCTGGGCAGCGTCCGCGGCGATGTCGCCCATTTCCCGAATGTCTTTCGTCACGACCGCCGCCTGTTCGCCAAGCCGATCACTCGTAGTGGACATAACCTATTCTCCTTGCAAAAAGTTCATTAGCCATCGTCAACGTGCTGTGACTGGATCGGTGGCGACCCCTTCAAAGCGAGCTTGATCCAATTCAAATTGCGGATCCACTCTTCCCGGGAACGCCGAAAAACACGCCCGACTCCGCGGATCTGAGACCAACCCACAACGCCCAGAGCCACCGCCGTCATGAAGCCGCTTGCCACCGCGATCGAAAAAGCCGATGCCCGCGATAGGCCCGCAACCTGGATCAGGATTTCCGCCATCAGTAGCAGCGCAATCGGCGCCGTGCCGACGGCCACAATTCCTGCGACCAGCAACAGCACGACAGGGACCAGCAGTCCTTTCATGCCTGCGCGGTAATCGTTCCTGACCAGCTCGAACTGCAGCTCGGCGAGCGACACAATATCGTGCATCAGTTCGCCCATCCCCTGGACGACTCGGTTCGGCGCCGCTGTGGTTGATTCGTTGTTTAGGTTCATCGTCGTTTCACCCACCATCCGATTGCAATTCCGAAGGACACAGCCGTCCCCAGGCAGAAACCTGGGCGTCGGGCCACCAACCGTTCGATCGCCCGGACCATCTGTGCGGCTCCCTTGCGGGCCATGCCGACAGCCTCGCCCTGCTTCAGCCCGAGCGTGCCTCGGCCTAGGCCGTCGTTCGATAGCTCAGGACGTGCAATTTGAATCATGATCGTTTGTCCCGGCAGGGTTAGCTGTTCCCAGAAATCTTCCGGCGTTTCGGCCCACGTAGGCGGTTGCCTCGCGAAGTGCGACGCTGACGACGGTCGCGACGAGCGAATCGACCCATCCGCGGCCGGCGGCCGGCCGCGAATTGATGACCTCACGTCCGATCTTTGCCAGTTCGGCCGGGCTGGCCAAGTCGGCTGGGAGCGCTGTAGATCGCTTGGGAACGATCAGAAATCCCAGCGCGGCCGCCGTCCCCAAGCACACCCAAGGATACGTCTGTACGTAGTGCTTCCAGTCGACCATCCTGCGGGCACTTGCGGACACATCTTCCAGACCCTGGTCGATATCGCCACGAATCCCCTGCATCCTCGCTCGCACCGTGTCATTCAGCGGCAAATCGTTCATCGTCGGTCTCCTCCGCTCGTCCACGGACAGCGGTTCTCTTGGGGCGTCTCACCGGGGCCTCAGCGACAACGCAATCACAATCCCAGTGATCACACCCGCTCCGAAACACACCGCCAGCGACTCTTTCGGCCGCTCGCGGACGAAACGTTCCGCTGCGTCATATCCAGCGCGCACCTGGTCGCCGGCTTGCGTGGCCGTATCCTGTACGGTCTCGGCAGCATGCTGTGCATATTCGCCTGCCGTTTCGGCCGCGGTGCCGACCGCCGAAGCAGCACTGCCGGACGCTTGTTCCAGATACCGTTCAATCGCTCCGCGCGCTTCGCCCGTCTTGCGCTGAACGATGCCGATGATCTGATCCAACTCAACGCGGAGCTGCGGTAAATCGTCGTCGGTCAACTGTTTCCATTTCTGGCGGAGCTTGGCCTTGATCTCGTTCCAATCGCCCTCGAGAATCTGTTCGTTCGTCATCGTGTTTCCTTTTGCAGGCATCCTTTGTTGGCAGGCATCCTTTGTTGGCAGGCATCCTTGTTGGATCGGCTACAGTTCGTCCTTGACCGGTGCATCCGGCCGCAGGACCAAGAACAAAAAAAACCGACGTGGCGGAACACCCTGAGGTGTTTCGACCACGTCGGCTTACTCTTCAACGAGCCCTCCGGCACGGCCGGGTTGCTCTTCACCTAGTCATCCGACAATTCACTTTGGGCAGAGCCGGTTCCTGTCGCGTCACCTCGGCTCCACGTACGATGCATTATATGGCGCGGAACGGGGAAAGCAAGTGGACGGATTGTTTCCCGTTCGGTATGATGTCGGGTTAAATAGCTCGGAGGAACGGTTCTTGGTATTCTGTCTCAAGTGCGGTTTTCGCTTCCGAGGTGCTCCAATCGCGTCCGGGGACGCGTTCGAGACAGGAAAGATAAGTCGAGACGACGATGAAGACACTAGGCGAAATCGAATCCGCCATCTGTGAAGGCATTACCCGCTTTGAGCAGGATTATATGGGCCGGGGCCCCAAGGACATTCGCGCCCACTTGCTCGGTGATCTCCTGGTGGTCCGCCTGCAGGGCGTGTTGACCGCCGCCGAACAGCATCTGGTCAAATCGCTGCCAGCGGAGAAGGGCCGCGACCTGCTCAAGCAAGTCCGTACCCACCTGATCGAAACGGCACGGCCGGTGATGGAAGCGATGGTCCAAGAGATCACCGGCGTCAAGGTGCTGACCCTGCACCACGATATCAGCACCGTCATCGGCGAGGAGGTGGTGCTCTTCACCTTGGCCGAAACGCCGGCTGTCCGCGAGGCAAAGAGAAAATAGGTACGGCGCTCCTCGTTCCCAAGCTCCCACGCTTGGGAACTCGCTGTCTGCCGGCCGCCCCGGACACGGTGAGCCGCAAGGCGCTAGCCGCGGGTATTGGCCGGGAAAACGGGCCGTGCTTTACCGGCGGCTAGAGCCTTGCCGCTCAAAGCAAGTGGCATGGGGCTAACGCTTGCGGCATGGTTGGTACGTGACCGTCGGCTTGGTACCATGAACAACGTGAAAGGGAGGACTTGTCGATGGCGAACATTGCGTTTCGTTGCTTAGCCGCCGGCTGGCTGCTGGCTGTGGCTACCTTCGTCTCTGCTGGGCCGGTCGAGCGATACGTGGCGCCGGATGGCGCGGACACGAATCCCGGCACGGTCGACCAGCCGTTTAGAACTGTGTATCGCGCTCAAGAGGCGGTGCGCCGAGCGGTCGAGAGGATGGACGGCGACATCGTCGTGAATATCGCGCCCGGGGAGTATCGGCTCGACAGACCGCTGGAATTCACCGAGGCGGACTCCGGTCGGAATGGGTTCCGCGTGGTCTACCGCAGCGACGGTGGGCCGGGCAAGGCGCGTCTGCTGGGCAGCGTGCCCTTGAAAGGCTGGACCGAGCATCGCGATGGGATCTGGAAGATCGATCTCCCGGACGGCGCGCTGTTTCACACGCTGTACGAAAACGGCCGTCGCGTCCACAAAGCCCGTTTTCCCGACTACGAATACCTTCCGCAGCTGCCCACAGCCCTGGGCCGATATCTGGCCACCGTCGACGGCAGCCCCAAGCAGAGCGACAAGGTCCACGCCCGCTCCGAATTGCCGGGATGGCTGGCTTATCGTCCCGAGGATGTGCCGCCGGTGACCACGGTGACGAAGATGCGCATCCATATCTTCGCTGGCGGAAAGTGCGACTGGGTCCGCGAAATTCACCCCGTGACCTCGATCGATCCACAGGCACGGCGTCTGACGTTTGGCGTCGAGCCCTATCATGGCGTAGGCGTGGGAGCCCGTTTCTTCCTGGAAGACGAGCTGGGCCTGCTGGACGTTCCCGGTGAATTCTTCGTCGACCAGACGGCTGGCAAACTGTACTACATGCCCTTGGGCAAAGGCCACCCGGATACGCTGGCGATCTCCTATCCGGTTTTGAGTCGGATGATCCAACTGAAGGGCTCGTCGCGCGAGCAGTGCGTCGAGCAGTTGGTCCTGGACGGTCTTGCGCTGGAAGAGTCCGACAACGCGCCGCCGCTGCCCCAGTGGGCCTACACCGGCCACCGCGACGCGGCACTGGTGTGGATGAACAATACCTCGCGGGTCGAGATTCGGAACTGTCACCTCAAGAACAGCGGCCGCCACGGGATCATGATGATCGGCCACAACACGGAGAACCTGGTCACGGGCTGCTGGATCGAACACATGGGCGTCAACGGCGTGAGCTTCTGCAACCGGTTCCTGGCTCCAAACGGCACGGATCCCACCCAGGACCGCTGTGAACTCAATCGGGTGCATAACACGTGGATCAGCCACGTCGGCGAACTGCATACGTATGCCGAGTGCGTGACGGTATTCAACGTCAGCAACAACGAAGTTTCCCACTGCCAGCTCGATAACTCCGTCCGTTATGCGATCACCCTGCGCGGCAACACGGGCCCGCAATACGGCCCGTCGGTGTTGACCAACCATCCTCCGACGAAAGGAAATCGTTTCCATCACATTCGCGTCGAGCGGTGTGGACAGGACGGAGGCGACATGGGCGCTCTGCACGGCGCGAACTTGAACATTCCCGACGGCGACGCAATCAACACCTTCGAGCAGATCACTGTGGCCGACTGCCGAACCGTCTCCTCCGTGAAAGATATCGGCCCCGACGGCATCTTTCTCGACTGGCCCAAGATGTGCATGCACCAGGTTTTCCGCAACATCCATATCGTCCGGCCCCAGGGTCGACAGTTGCGCAGCCATGGGCCGGACAACGGAGCATCCGCGCTGACGGAAAACGTGAGTTGGGAGCGGGACTTCGACGAAAGCCTGATGGAATACAACGAGATTGGCCTTCGTCCCGATTTCCCGAAGGAGTACGGCGGCGGGGGCGTCTCGGTGCTCCCTGCTCCCGCGAGCGTCGAGGCAAAGCCACGTGGCTTCGACAGCATTCTGTTGAGCTGGCACGCGACGGTCACGGAGGGGCCGTCGTCGGGATCGTACGCGGTCTTCCGCGACGGTGTCCCGGTGGGGAACACGCCGAGCACATCGTTCGAGGATCGCGGCCTGAGCGAACGGACCGTTTACCGTTATGCGGTCGCGACGCGCGCCTGGGAATTCGGGCCGGACGGCCCGCGCAGTCCCGAATTCGAGGTATGCACACCGCCCGACACCACGCCCCCGCTGTTGCGGGGCGCGTTGGCGGACGACGATGCCGAACACGTCTGGCTGCGGTTCAGCAAACCGGTTGACCCGGCCACGGCCGGCGTTGTCGCCAACTACCGTATCGATCAGGGCGTGCAGGTGTTTGGCGCGGCGGCCTGGCAGGTCTCCGAACTCGTGCGGCTCCGCGTGTCCGCGTTGACACGAGGCACAACCTACGGCGTGACCGTCAGCGGCGTTACGGACACGGCTGCGGTGGGTAATGCCGTGCCGGCAGGGACGCAGGCGAGCTTCCGGGCAGACCAAATGGTCCTGCATTACACCATGGACATGACCGACGGAGACATCGTAATCGACGCCAGCGGCAGCGCACGGCACGGCCAACTGAAGGGCAGCGCCGCCTGGGCGCCAGCGAGCGGTCGGATCGGCGGCGCGCTGCTGCTCGACGGCCAAGACGCCTATGTCGAAGGTCCCTCCGACTTCGAACTCGGCCGCAGCGATTTCACGTTGGCGGCGTGGGTCTGGAAGGACCAGGACGCAAACATGATCATCCTCGCCAAGGCCGACGGCTTCCCCAAACGACAATGGTCCTGGGGCTGGAACGCTGGCTGCTTTCGGGCGGAAAACCACCTGTCCTTCCACCCCGACCCGGCGGCCCTGGGCAGCAACCGGTGGATGCACCTGGCGTTCGTGCGGCGAGGCGACACCGGCCAAGCGTACGTCGACGGTGAACCGAGTGGCGGCGTGCATGACTTGTCCGTACTGGGCGAACTCTCCAACGGCCAAGCCTTGCTGATCGGTCGTCGCCGATACGAGGAGGCGCCCGTCTGGTTCCAAGGCCGGATCGACGACGTGCGTATCTACGGCCGCGCGCTGACGGCCGAAGAGATTGGAGTCCTCGCGTCGCGGAACTTCACCCTGTGATGAGAAAAGAAAGCTCGGCCCGCCTCGCGTGCCATCGCCGACCGTTATTGACTCGCCAATCCTAACGCTCTGTAATCGCAGGCCCCCGTGCGATAGAATGCCTTGGTCTTGACTATTAATGGAGGGTTCAAACATGCCCGGAGTCATGCGATTCACCGTGTCGGTCGAAGAGGATTTATTGAACGACTTCGATCGCTATTGCAAGCAGGAAGAATTCGCAACGCGCAGCGAAGCGGTGCGGCAGTTGATCCGTGACCGGCTGACCAGCCGCGCCTGGCAAACCGGTTCGCAGCAGGTGGCCGGAACGCTGACGTTGGTGTACGACCACCACCGTTCGCAGCTCGGCGAGCGGCTGACACAACTGCAGCACGACAACACCGATTTGATCGTGTCCACCACCCATGTACATCTGAGCCACCACCTGTGTTTGGAGGTCATTATCCTCCGCGGAACGGCGGAACGGCTGCAACAGATCGCCGCTCAACTGAAGGGCCAAAAAGGGATTCACAAGGGCGAATTGGTGGTGGCCAGCGCCCATTGAGGCGAAACGGGGCGGCGAACGTCCTTGATCCTGTTTTTGTTCTGCATAGAACCTCCTCGCAGGAGCTTTGAGCCCTTTTTGGAGTGCGGCGGCTTGACGCCGCTTTCGTTTTGCGTCAGCTTTGCATTTTGCACGATAGCTGTTGGAGGAGCGGAGACAAAGAAAGGCACGGCCAAAGCGGCGTCAAGCCACCGCACTCCACAGAACGGACCGGCCTGTGGGAACCGAGAATCGTCAGGTTCTAGGAACACAGAACCGGGTGAAAACGGTACAAATTGAACACGTCCGACCCCAAAACCCGTTGCCCGATCGTCGAGAATTTGCGATGATTCTTCATCCTCCGAGATTGGGCATCAGAAACGTTTGCAGAAAGAGCAAGCTATGACGGCATTTCCTGAAGTCAGCAAGATTCGTTACGAAGGTCCTCAGTCCAAGAATCCCTTGGCCTTCCGCTGGTACGACGAAAACGAGGTCGTAGAAGGCAAGACGATGAAGGAGCACTTCCGCTTCAGTGTCGTTTACTGGCACACGTTCCGGGGGACGGGCGCGGATCCGTTTGGGCCCGGCACGATGTATCGGCCTTGGGAAGATGGCACCGATTCGGTCGAAAACGCCAAGAACCGCGTCCGCGCCGCATTTGAGTTCATCGACAAACTGGGGGCGCCGTTCTATGCGTTCCACGATCGTGACGTTGCGCCGGAAGGCAAGACGTTGGCGGAGTCGAACAAGAATCTGGACGAGATCGTCAAGGTGCTGAAGGAAGAGCAGGAGCGGACGGGAATCAAGCTGTTGTGGGGTACGGCAAACCTGTTCAGCAACCCGCGTTTCATGCATGGGGCTTCGACCAGCTGCAACGCGGATGCGTTTGCATTTGCCGCGGCTCAAGTGAAGAAGGCCTTGGAGGTTACCAAGGAACTCGGCGGGGTGAACTATGTGTTCTGGGGCGGCCGCGAGGGCTACCAGAACCTGTTCAACACGGATCTGAAGCGTGAATTGGACCACATGGGCCGGTTTATGCATCTGGCGGTAGATTATGCCAAGAAGATCGACTTCACGGGCCAGTTCCTGATCGAGCCCAAGCCGAAGGAGCCGACCAAGCACCAATACGACTCGGACGCGGCCGCCTGTATCAACTTCTTGCGGGCGTATGATCTGATGGACCATTTCAAACTGAACATCGAGACGAACCACGCCACGCTGGCCGGCCACACGATGATGCATGAACTGGATTACGCCGGTCATCAGGGTGCGCTCGGCTCGATCGACGCCAACACCGGCGACGTGCTGTTGGGCTGGGACACGGACCAATTCCCGACCAACTACTATCTGACCACGGAGGTCATGCTGATCCTGCTGAAGTACGGCGGCCTGACGCCCGGCGGCGTGAACTTCGACGCCAAAGTACGGCGGGAGAGCTTCGAGCCCAGCGATCTGTTCCATGCCCACGTCGGCGGAATGGACGCATTTGCCCGCGGCCTGAAGATCGCCGCCGTGATTCGCGCCGATGGTGAACTGGCCCAGTTCGTCAAGGACCGCTACAGCAGTTGGGACAGCGGCATCGGCGCCGAGATCGAATCGGGCAAAGCCGATTTCGCGGCCTTGGAAGCCTATATGCTGGACAAGGGCGACATCGCGCCCAACCTGAGCGGCCGTCAGGAAATGCTCGAGAATTTGATCAACCGGTATTTCTAACGACGCATCAGCGCGGATCTGGGGTCGGGCGATCAAAATTCAATTTTGGCCGATAGAGAGTCCAACCATCGAGTTGAGCCGTGCTCGGCCAAAATTTAATTTTGAACGCCCGACCCCCAAATCCACCAAAATGTAACCATGTTGATCTAGGAACGACGCATAATCGGCTACAGCGTCCACGGTTCGCGCATCGCACGGCCGCACTGGGTGTTCGCCTCCTCGTCGCCGGGGAATACTTCCTGGACCGGATCCCATCGCAACGGCCGGCCCAGACGGTAGGCGATGTGCGCCAAATGCGCGACGGTGCATGTGCGGTGACCGATCTCGACGTCCGCGCCGGGAAGGCTGCGGTTGCGCACGGATGTGAGGAAATCGCCGCGCTCGTGACCGCCGGGCGGGCATTGGTGCAACCGGATCTCGTTCGATCCGATGACCTCCTTCATCAGCGACGGCGGATCGGCCTTGTCGAACGCTCCATAACGCATGCCGATTCGGCCCTCGGTCCCGATCACCGTCACCGCACTCAGCAGCTCGACGTCCGGCTGGCCGCCGAGCACGTGGTACACGCGCACTCCGCTGGCGTAGACGAAGGTCAGGAACTTGTGTTCTTTGCCATCGGGCGGGATGATCTGGACCGGCCCGGTGTCGTCCGTCCCCAGAGCCCACTGGGTCAAGTCGAAATGATGCGCGCCCCAATCGGTCAGTCCGCCGCCGGAAAAATCGTAGTACCCGCGCCAGGACCTGGGATGATAGCCTTGGTTATACGGCCGCCAGGGGGCCGGGCCAAGCCAACGGTCCCAGTCCATCTCCGGTGGGATCGGCTGCTCCGGCAGGATCGCCATGCTCGACGGCCCGCCCACGCCGCTGACATAGACCTCCTGGACCTTGCCGATGCGGCCGTTGCGCACCAGTTCACAGGCAAAGCGGACATGGGCCTGGGAGCGGGCTTCGCTGCCTGTCTGCACGACCCGGCCGTACCGCCGCGCCGCCTGGACCATCGCCCGTCCCTCACGAATCGTCAAGCTCAGCGGCTTCTCGACATGCACGTCGATGCCCCGCCGACAAGCTTCGATCGTCGGGATGGCGTGCCAGTGGTCCGGGGTCGCGATGCTCACCGCGTCGAGGTCGCCGCGGTCGAGCAGTTCGCGAAAGTCGGCGTAGATCTTACAGTCGCCATGGCCATAGCGGGCATCGACCAGCTTCTTGGCTTCGGCGGCCATGTTCCGGTCCACGTCGCACACGGCTACGTTCTGCACATCGTCGCCCTGGAGGAAAATGTTCAAGTCGTTGATTCCGAACCAGCCCATGCCGATGTGTCCGATGACCATCCGTTCGCTGGGCGGCGGACGCCCCTCTGCGCCCAGCGCGGACGCGGGAATCACCAACGGCGCAGCGACGGCCGTGCCGGCCATGCTCCGGAGAAATTGCCGCCGCGAACACCGCGAATGTGAGATGCGTTTCATCGATGCCCTCCTCATTCCGAAGCACGAGCCGTAGCGGGTGTTGAGATTTCTGCGCTTCCTCGCGCCGCCTGGACGCTTCACTCGGAAACCCAACGATTTCAAGGTCTAGCGGTCCCGGCGAGCCGTGTCAAGGGCGGAGCACGATCCGGGGCGATGCCACCTTACGCTCCAACTCTTCCGGCTTGAGCCCGTCCGCGGCCCGCGGCTCCAGCCGCAGATCGCCCAGGATCATCAGCCGCCCGCCGCCGCCGGCCGGCTCGAAACTCAGCTCGACCGCCGGCGCGGACAGGTGGGCGATGCCCCATACCTGGTCCCGCAGGCGATAAGGCGGATCGGGCGGAGTGCCGTACCAGCCTTGGTAGGCATTGGGGAACTTGGCGGGCCCGCCGGCCAGCACGAATCGGCCGAACCGGCCTTCGGCCCACGGTCCCCACAGGATCGTGCTACGGACCGCATAGTAGCCATCGGCCGGAACGGGCACGCGCACCGTCATGCTGCCGCCCGCTGCCGCCCAGGCGAACAGCCGCTCCGGCGCGCCGGCGATTCCCGCGGGCGGCTCGGTCAGATAGCACTCCCCCGCCGTGGGCCGAGCCAGGCGGAGCAGTTCCTCCGCGTCCAGGCTAGTCACCGGCTCGGCGGCCAACGCTGCCGTCGCCGTGACCAGCGTCGTTATCATCGCCGCGATGATGCCTGTAATCGAATTCATCATCTCGTCCTACCTTTCGAAGTTTTCCCGTTCCGTTTGCCGGAACAGATCCTCGCCTTTGATCGCCGCAAATGTCGCTCCGACGGCAGCAATCGACGGAACCTGACCGGGGATGAGATCCACGTACAGATATCGAGCGTCGGTGCTCATGCCGTCGGCGACCACCGACTTGCCGGCTGGATTGCTCACGACCCATTCCACGCGATCCGAGTCGAAAGTGAAGCGGAGGACCGTGGCCTCGGGCGTATCGAGCAGCACCTGGATGCCGTCGGCGCCGGCGGTGCCCAGCAGATCCGCCGCGTGCGCCGCACCGGGAGCGTTGGAGAGAACCTTCTTCATGCTGGGCGCGTGAGGATAGTAGACCTGCGTGAACAGCAGCTTCTGTCCGGGCTGCGCTGCCCCGCGCCACGTGTAGCGCAACTGGGCCGGCATGTCTGCGGCGCGCGGATCCACGGCCGTCCGATCCACCACTTGCAGCTTGCAGCGAGGCTGGGGCGTGAAGTAGACCAGCAGATCCTGCGGCGGCGCATGCAGCCCGATGCCCTGCGCCCGCGGCGAATGAAGGAAGGTGTTGGCCCAGGTAGCACCGATCTGCGGGCCCACGTTTTGCGTGTTCCACACCGGCCCCACCTGCGTCAGAAAAGCCGCCTCGAATTCCGCGATATCCCGCGCCACCAAGAAGCGATTCTTGATGAACATGAATTCCCGTGCCAGCTGCAACGGAAATCCTTGGTAATCGCTCACGCGGACGGTCGCGAACGTTGCGGCGTTGAAGTCGGAAAACTCCGGAATGTCCACCTGCTGGTAATAGACATCGCTGAGGTTCGGATCGGTGTTGAATCGCAGCGGCGCGGTACCCCCGAGGTCTTCCACCGCCAGCCGATTCTCGTCCGAAGAACCTTTGGCCGAGAACGTCTGCGTCAGCGGCGTTCCCCAGCGCGTCAGGCCCACAATGCCCGTCACGTTCAGCGGGTCGTGCCGCGGAAACAGATCCACCAGAGCGAAGAAGTCTCCCTGATTCCAGCCGCTTCGCAGCACCATCTTTGCAGGCATGACCTGGCCGGTGACGATCAGCCCGCAGCAGATCTGAGCCTTGTCGGGGCGCGGATCGAGGTCCTGCAGATACTTGGCAGCGACAGCCTTGCCCCGCAGCCGCAGCGTTTCCTTGCGATAGAGAATCCGCGAGCCGGACTCCGGTGCCACGGGCTTGATCGAGTCGTCGGCCAGCAGATAGGCGACGGCGATCTGCTCGGTGCTTCCCGGTCCGGCGAGCATGTGCTGACTCAGATACCGGTCCTGCTGGTACAGCAGGTAGTTCATCAGCTTGTGGGCGGCGAAGCGGTAGCGTCCGCCCCCGGTCCGAGCCGCCAACAGTTCGAGCATCCAGATCCGCTGGCCGTCGCTGCTGTTCCATCCGCCGTGTGCGCCGTAGGGGCAGATCGCCCCGTCCGGCGTCACTTCCCACATGATCCGTTCCCACGTCTTGCGCATCTCCGGGTCGCTGAACACGTCCTGGCGGTTCAGGATCTCCGCGCCGAGCATCAGCGGGAACGTGGTGCCGTAATAGTATCCGGTGTCGTTGGCCGGGTTGTCGCGATACGGCCAGAAATCGGCCCACACCGCGTCGCTGTACGCTTGCCATTGCGCCGCCTCCGGCGCGTCGGGATACCAGGCGGCGGCAATCGCCTTCATCACACCTTCACCCTGCGCCCGGTGCATCGGCCCGCGCCAGAAATCCTCCGCCGTCCCCCACACATGAATGTTCCGGTTCATGAACAGGATCATGGCCTTGAACCACGGATCCTTCTGCCCGTCCAGCAACCCGCCCTGGGCCAGGTGCCGCGCGTACAGGCCGAGCAGGGTCGGCTCGTGCATATAGTTGCTGTGCCAGCCGTCTTTCTGGACCGCTGTGCGCATCCAGCGGTCGTAGTCCTTGAGCATGGCCAGGCAGGCTCGGCCGAACTTGACATCGCCGGTCTGGACGTACTTGGCCAGCACGGGCAGGAGGTGCCGCGGGCCGTAAACTCCGTGTTGGGGGCTATCCGCGTAGCTCAGATGGCCCGATTCGTCGATCCACTTCATGTACGTGTCGCGCGTTACCGGCTGTTCTTTCCAGGCCGGGCGGCGGGCGTCCGGCGCCGGCACGTGATAGCGGTCCAAGTCCTGCATGTAGTAGGTCGGCGGCCCGATTCGTTCGACCGCCGCACCAGACGGTTCGGCCCCCAACGCCTGGAAATCGGCGGCCAGGACTCCGATCGTCGCCACGATCAGTATCAGACGGATCCAGAGTAGCATTCGCTTTTCCTTTCTCGAGCCGCGCGCATGCACGGCGCGCTGCACACCTTGGCATAAATCAACGCTCCTGTCTACCAGTCGGCGCGCCGGCGGTTTCGTGTCATGGCAAGCTAGGTCGAAGGTGAAGAACTCCCCTGGGGTAAAGCCCAGCGGCCTCAAACGCCAGATGTTGCCGTCATCTTTTTGCCCCCTCATTTTTTTGCCAACCTCCTTGAAACCACTTCGGACAACAGGGTATAAGAAACAAAGCACGTAACTGCCGCAACCGAAATCCTCCCCCGTCCACCAGAATCGCCCTCTGATTTGTTCCACGGAGTCGAATGCCCCTGATGAACTACCTCTGCAAATTCTGCCGACGTCACCGTTTCCCTTTATTGCTTCTTGTGCTGGTTTCATGTTCGTTCGCCCTCGTCCGACAGGACCTGCCGCGGGTGCGAGGCGCCGACGAAGCAGCACCGTCCAAGCCGCCCGGCAAACTGCCGGCCCTGTTGCCGCTGAAAGTGAACAAGTCCGCGCCGTTGTTATTGCTAGAGGAACCGGCGGCCAAGGAAGCCAAAGATCAAGCATTTTTGAAGATGAATGACGCCTGCTTCGTATGTCACGACAACTACCGGGCGGAACCGCTGGCGGTCAGCCATGCCAAGCAGGGCGTGGGCTGCGTCAAGTGTCATGGGGCGTCGCTGGCGCACCGCGAGGACGAAGACAACGTGACGCCGCCGGACAAGATGTTTGCTCTGGCCAAGATCGACGCCAGCTGCCAGGCGGACTGTCATGATATGCACGACGCTCCGGCCCGTGAAGTTCTGAAACGCTGGCAGCAGCGCTGCCCCGAAAAGACGGACGCGTCGCAGGTCGTTTGCACCGACTGCCACGGCTATCACCGTTTGCCGCGCCGCACGGTCCGCTGGGACCGGGACACCGGGGCGTTGCTGATGCGAACTACAACCGGCAATTGATGATCGGCATCTCCAGGATGGCCGAAGCGCCCAGCGATTCGAGCCGCTCCATCACGGCGATCACGTTGTTTCGCGGCACCATGACGCGCACCGCGCACCAGCTGGGGTCTTCCAGACGGCTGACCGTGGGCGACTTGAACCCCGGCGTGATCTGCTCGGCTTCCGCCAGTTTCTCGACGGGAATATTGTACTCCAACAGCGAATAGGCGCGGGCGATCACGACCCCTTCCAGACGCCGCACGATGCGATCCGCCACGTCGCTCAACCGCCGCCGCCGATTCTGAATCAGGACCGTCTCGTACCGGCCGATCTCGTCCAGAATCCGCAAGCGATTGGCCGCCAGCGTACTGCCCGTCTCCACGAGATCCACGACGGCGTCGGCGACGCCCAGCGCGATCATCACTTCGACGGATCCCGAAACGGGGACCAAGTGGACATCGGCCTCGTGCCGTCGCAGGAACGCCTCGGTGATGCGTGGAAAGCTGGTCGCCACGCGATGCCCGCCCAATTGGCCGGGCGCGGCATATGCAGAATCCTCCGGCACGCACAGGGCCAGCCGGCACTTGCCGACGCCCAGCGCCAGCCGCTGTTCCACGTCGGCGGTGGTCTCGGCGATCAAGTCGCTGCCCGTGATCCCCATGTCGATCGCACCCTCGGCGCACAGCACCGGAATATCGTCGGTTCGGAGGAACGTCACCTCGATCGGCATCTGGCTGACGCGGGCGAACAGGTTGCGTTCCTGGCGGCTGAAATGCAGCCCCGCCTGCTTCAGCAGTTCGGCAGCCTGTTCCGATAACCGTCCCTTGCTGGGAACGCCGATGCGCAGATTCGTCATGATGTCCGTGAAGCCTTTTCATCCAGTCCTGAAATTCCAAACCGGCGGCCCAACTCGGCCTCGACATCGTCCAGTCCGGCATCGCGATGGGCCAACAGCACCAGCAGGTGATACATCACGTCCGCGGCTTCGGCCACCAAGTGCCGGCGGCCTTCATCCCCCGGCTCGCCGGCCGCCTCGACCACCTCGCGCGCCTCTTCCAAGACCTTGCCGCCGATCTTATCCACGCCGCCGCGAAACAGGCTCGTCGTGTAGGATCGCTCCGGCGGATTCGCCCTGCGATCCTCGATCACTTGCATCAGCCGCGATAGCACCGAATTGTTTGCAGTCATATCGTTTCCAGACGTAGCCGGCCCTTGACGCAACGGCGGAAGATCTCACAATAAGCCATCCCACATCAGGGACGGGCTCACATCAGGAACGGGACCGCCCCGATCGGAAGCCTCGCTGCCGGTTCCCAGTCCAACTACTGTAAAGGCATCCTGGCTCGCTGGCAATGACCGTCTCGCGAACCAGCCTGTTTTCCTGCTTATGAACAATCCCGATCCACACGCCTCAGAAGCCGCTTCCCCTGGGTCGTTCTTGGACTGCTGGTACTTGACCGGTGCAACGGCCAGCGGCAAGACCGCCGCCGGCATCGAATTGGCGCTGCGGATCGGCGCCGAAATCATCTCCTTGGATTCCATGGCCCTGTACCGCGAGATGGATATCGGGACGGACAAGCCGACACCGCTGCAGCGGGACCGTGTGCCGCATCATCTGCTGGACTTGCTGTCGCCGCGGGACGACTTCAGCGTGTCGAACTATCTCGAGGCGGCGAGGCGCGCCGCGGCCGAGATTCGCGGGCGCGGGCGCGAAGTCCTGTTCGTGGGCGGCACGCCGTTGTACCTCAAGGCCCTGCTGCGAGGCATTTTTCGCGGCCCGCCTGCGGACTGGGAATTTCGCCGAGCGGTGGAAGAGGAGTTGGCACAGGCAGGTTTGCCGGCGCTGTACGAGCGGCTGCGGCAAGTCGATCCGCTGTCGGCCGCCAAGTTGCATCCGCACGACAAGCGGCGGATCATCCGGGCTTTGGAGGTCTATCGCGCAACGGGCCGTCCGATCAGTCATCTGCAGACGCAATTCGAAGAAGCGCGGCCGGCGGATCGCTGCCGCGTGTTCGTGCTCAGCTGGCCGCGCGAGATATTGCACGAACGGATCAATCGCCGTGTGGAAGCCATGTTCGCCGCTGGCTTTGTGGACGAAGTGCGCACACTGCTGGAGCGGCACGGCGAATTGAGCCGCACGGCCCTGCAAGCGGTCGGATACCGCGAGGTGATCGGACACCTCCGCGGAGAACAGGACGCGGCCGCGACGATCGAAGCGGTGAAAGCCCGCACCCGACAATTTGCCCGCCATCAAGAGACATGGTTTCGCAATCTGAGCGAGTGCAGCTTCGTGCCTTTGCAGCAAGGCCGCTCCGACGGCCAGGTCGCCGAGCAGATCCTGCAATTGGCTGGACGTTGAGACCCGCTGCTTGCCGGCAAGCCGTGGCGCCGGACGCGGCCCGGCCTGCTTGTTGGGCGTGTCGCCCGTGTGCCGACTACGTGTTCACCGCTGGCCCGCAACACCAACTCCCCACTTGCCAAGTTCCAGCCGAGCGGGTCTAACAGTGCCCAGCGCCGTCGGCGGCGACAGTCCAAGTAGTCCAGGCTGTTGCCTGTTTCATTTTCCCGTCCCATTTTCCTACCCATCTCCGCTCCATAATTACCATGATGACATCACCCGCTGTGCCCCTCCGCATTGCTGTTGTTGGCGGAGGAATCTCCGGCCTGGCTGCTGCACACCGTGCCCATGAACTGGTCCCCGGCGCCGAGGTGCGATTATTCGAGGCAGCCCCACGTTTGGGCGGCGTCTTGGAGACGGTCCGGCAGGACGGCTATCTGATCGAACGCGGCGCAGACAACTTCATCACCAATCCGACGTGGGGCATTGAATTGTGCCAGCGCGTCGGCCTGGGCGACCAGCTGATGCAAACAAACCACCAGCACCGCCATGCCTTCGTCGTATGCCGCGGCCGGCTGCGGCGGATCCCCGAGGGGTTCGTGATCATGGCCCCCAGCCGCATCTGGCCGGTGGTCACGACACCGATTCTCAGTCCCTGGGGCAAATTGCGGATGGCCTGCGAGTACTTCATCCGGGGGCGCCGCGAGGCGGGTGACGAGAGCCTGGCATCGTTTGTCACGCGGCGCTTCGGGCGGGAAACCTACGACCGTCTGGTCCAGCCGCTGATTGGCGGCATCTATACGGGCGATCCGGAAAAATTGAGCGTGCGGTCCACGATGCCCCGGTTCCAGGACATGGAGCGCGATCACGGCAGTTTGATCCGCGCCGTCTGGAAACAGGCGGGCAAGCAGCGATCGCAGACGCAAGGCGGCAGCGGGGCCCGGTACAGCATGTTCATGACGCTGCGGGACGGCATCTCGAGTTTGATCGACACGCTTGCCGCGCGACTGCCGAAGGACGCGGTTCGGACCAGCACGCCGGTGAGCCGGTTGGCGCGGGATCCGGCCGGCGGCTGGCTGGTCTCGACCGCGGGCACCACCGCGGAAACGTTCCACTGCGATGCCGTCATCCTGGCCCCCAAGGCGACCGCCGCCGCCCGCTTGATGGCGGACGTCCATCCGCAGTTGGCCGGACATCTGGCGGCCATCCCGCACGCCAGCTGCTCGGTCGTGTCGCTCGGTTATCGCCGCGACCAGATCGCACACGCGATGGACGGCTTTGGCTTTGTGGTCCCGCGAGTCGAGAATCGCAAAGTCCTATCGGGCAGCTTTTCGAGCGTCAAGTATCCGGGCCGGGCGCCCGACGGCGCGGCGCTGGTCCGCGCGTTCATCGGGGGCGAATTGCAGCCGGAATTGGCGGCGTTGCCCGACGACGAACTGGTCGCCGTCGCTCGCGACGAACTGGGCCAGTTGCTGGGAATCTCCGGCGAGCCGAACTCGGTGCTGATCAGCCGCTACGATCAAGGCATGCCGCAGTACTATGTGGGCCACGGCGAGCGAATGCAACAAGTCGAAGCGGCGCTGCAGGAGCTGCCCGGCCTGTACTTCACCGGCAACGCGTTCGGCGGCGTCGGCATTCCGTTCTGTATCTTCAAGAGTGAAAAGGTGGCCGAAAAAGTAGCTGCGCAACTGAAAGCCGCACGCTCGGCAGTCTAGTGCCTTGTTCCTGGGGGCATGGCATCTTTTTTCCGCGTTCTTCTGACTGGTCGGGGCGCACGGGGTGGTGGCCGTGAGTTGACGATTGTCCAGTGCTGCTGCAGAAAAGATCGCTCCCCATACTGGACTTGACGAGTAGCGTTCCGTTATCTTACCCAGCGGCTGATCAAAAGGCTCGCTCGAGAGCGCCGCCCAAAAGTCGGCCCCTCGGAACTCTAGCCCCACCCACAAGGAGCATCCCGCATGGCCTATCGCCGCATCATTCCCTGTCTAGACGTCAAGAGCGGCCGGCTGGTCAAAGGCGTCAATTTCGTCAATTTGCAGGATGTCGGCGATCCGGCGGAGAACGGTGCCGCGTACAGCGACGCGGGAGCGGACGAGTTGGTTTTCCTTGACATCACCGCCAGTGTCGAGGAGCGGCCGACGATGCTGGCCGCGGTCCGCCGCACGGTGGAGCGGATCTCGATCCCGCTGACCGTCGGGGGTGGCATCCGCAGCGTCGCCGACATACAAGCCCTGCTGGATGTGGGCGTCTCGAAAATTTCCATCAATACGGCGGCGGTCCGGCGTCCCGAACTGGTCCGCGAGGCGGCGGAGAAGTTCGGATCGGGGCGGATCACCGTGGCGATTGACACTCGCCAGTCCAGCACGCTGCCGTCCGGGTTCGAAGTCGTCGTTCGCGGCGGCACGCAGGGAGCCGGACTGGATGCCGTGGCTTGGGCGCGTCAAGTCGAAGCGTTGGGCGCCGGCGCAATCTTGCCCACCAGCATGGATACGGACGGAATGCGTACCGGCTATGACATTCCCATGACAAGGGCGATCGCCGACGCGGTCCGCGTGCCCGTCATCGCTTCCGGCGGGGCCGGCACGTTGGAGCATCTGCAGGAAGCCATCGTC
>Ga0366818_10171_pt1 | contig 22836 bp, 17 predicted proteins | sample TotcelFGM3001N14_FD_207090 | JGI IMG/M metagenome (GOLD analysis project Ga0366818, IMG submission 207090) | Enriched cells from coal bed in the Powder River Basin, Montana, United States - Total cells FGM rep3 HSBNCT.FGM.300.1.N14 ...
ATCAGAATAATTCTGTGGTAACACCCCCAAAATCAGAATCATTCCGATTTTGACGGGGCAATTTCAAAATCGGTCGTGCTCGTTGGTGGCGAAAATGATGAACGGGCCGTGCTGGAACGGACGATCGAGGCGGACCGCCTGTACGTCATGGATCGCGGCTACGCCAAGTTCGCCCTGTTCAATCGCATCGTGGGGAAGGACATCCGCCGCTCCACCCTGGGGCTTGTCGCGCGTGCAGCTTGTTGCGTGTGGTCGCTGGGGGCATTAAGATACCCACCAGCTCGGATGAATCAGGACCATGCGGCGTGCCTTGTGGATGCGGCAGGATCCCCGTTCCGCGGTGAATGACGCGGGACGTGATCACGCCTCGCCGGTTCGTTAAGGAGGACATCTGTGTTTGGCGGGCCACGAAAAATCAATATTGCGACGGTACAGGCGGCGAGCGATCGGGCGGGCGTCCAACAGCTGCTTGCCTCCCTTGGCTACGACACGAGCGAACTGACCGAACAGACGGCTGCCAGCCTGGGCGTCGCGGAGCGGTCCCAGCACCTGATCCGGAATGTCTGCCGAATTGCAGCGGAGCGGTTGAGTCCGGGGTTGCCCCCGGCGTTGGAGGTGTATTGTTTTGAGACCACGGCACTAACAGTCGAGCTGCGCAAGGCGCTGGTCGCGGCGTTTCGAAACAAGCCGGCAAACGCGTTGCTGATTGCAGCCACGGGCGACTTCGATCCGCTGGACTTCGTGCTCGTCGAGAAGGCGGTCCGGGCCGGCGGGCCGGGCGGCGCCAGCGTCGCGGTCTCCCACCGCCTGATGTCACTCGATCGCCGACATCCGTCGGGCGTGCATCTCCGGGTGCTGGAGCGGATGGGCTGCACGGCCCCCGACCCCTTCGGACAATTTGAACGGATTCGCGATGCCTTCCGGTTGGCCGAATGGTCCGAAGACGAGTTCAATAACCGGGGCCTGTTCAGCGATTACTTCCTGAAGACGCGATTGCCCGACGTGCGCGCGTTTCCCGTCTGGAAGACGGATCTGCGTCCCGTCCACGAGCAGCTGCTGAGTCTTTTGGCGCAGGCGGGCGACGTGCATCAACTGAGCACGAAGGACATGCACGCCAAGCTCGTGAAACCGATCTTGGCGGCGGTAGGGTTCAAGCTGGACTCGCTCCGCAAGGACGACGAAGCGGATTTCCTGCTGCGGCCGTCCGATGCGGCGGCCGACTCGCCTGCTGTCGCGGCGCTGCTTGCATATCCCTGGGACCGACCGTTGGATCGGCAGGATGACTTGAACCGGGACCGCGCGGACCACGTGCCGGGCATCCGCGTTGTGGGGGCGTTGGAGAAACACAAGGTGCCGTGGGCCATTCTGACCAACGGCAAGGACTGGCGGCTGTATTGTGCGGCGGCGCATTCGCGGGCCAGCAACTACTACGAAGTCGAACTGCCCAATGCCCTGACAGGTGAAGGCCTGGGCGCACTGCCATATTTCTACTTTTTTTTTCGTGCAGCGGCATTCGCGCCGATCGCGCCGGAGAAAGGCGAAGTCGCGGCCGGCGAGCCGTATTGCTTCCTCGATCAACTCCGACTCGAGTCTCAAGCCTTTGCCAAGGAATTGGGCGATCGTCTGCGCGGCCGCATCTTCGACGAGGTGTTTCCGTACCTCGCCGAGGGGTTTGTGCAGTACCGGCGCAGTCAGTTCGACGAGAAGACGGAAGCGGGCGACGAGTTTTTGGCGCAGACGTACGACGCCACGTTGACGCTGCTGTACCGGTTGCTGTTCTTGCTGTACGCCGAGTCGCTCGACCTGCTGCCCGTCCACGAACCAGCCTACGCGGCGATCGGTCTGACCCGGCTGAAGCAGGACGTGGCCGATGCCGCCGGCGACGATTCAGACGCGGTGGAGGACCAGCTGAAGAAACGGTACACCAAGTCGGACACGAACCTGTGGCTGCGGCTGAGCAAGCTGTTCCGGGTGATCGCCGAAGGCAGCCGTGAACACAACGTGCCGGCGTACAACGGCGGGCTGTTCAGCATGTCGCCGGATCGCAGCGACAAGTCCCGAGAAGCCAACGCGGCTCGATTTCTGAACAAGTACCGCGTACCCGACGTGTTCCTGGCACGCGCCCTGGATCTGTTGGCCCGCGACGAAGACCCGAAGTCGCAGGAATTGGTTTTCGTCGACTACCGTTCGCTGGGCGTGCGGCAGTTGGGCACGATCTACGAAGGGCTGCTGATGTACCACGTCGTCATTCCGCGCGACGACTGGGAACGCGAATTCCGCCGCCCCAAACTGTGGATTGCCCTGGTGCCCTCGAACCAACAGCGGAAAAGCACGGGCTCGTATTTCACGCCGCAGCACATCGTCAAGTACATCGTCACCAACACCGTGGGACCGCTGCTGGACGAGAAGTTCGAGGGTGCCGCGCCGAAACTCCGCGAAGCCCAGCGCTGGTATGCGGACAAACGCAAATTCGAGGACAAGAAAGCCGAGCGTTTGCGTTCGCATGCGCCGACCAACGAGCAGATCGCCCGCTGGATGCTCGACCGGTACGATAAGGATGTCTGGGAACTGTTCGATATCAAAGTCCTCGATCCGGCGATGGGCAGTGCCCACTTCCTGGTCGAGACCGTCGATTACGTGACCGACCGGGTGCTCGACTTCTTGTCCGGCTTCCCGACGAACCCGGTCCAGGCCCTGGTGGATTTGCGCATCCGGCGGCAGATCCTGGAGGCCCTGGATCAGCAGGAAGTGAAGATCAACGAGGAACGGCTGACCGACGTCAACCTGATCAAGCGGATGGTCATGAAACGTTGTGTGTACGGCGTGGACTTGAATCCGATGGCCGTCGAGTTGGCGAAAGTGTCGCTGTGGCTGGACAGTTTTACGTTGGGCGCTCCGCTGTCGTTCCTGGATCATCACCTGAAGTGCGGCAATTCGCTGATCGGGGCCACGATCGAGGACTTGAAGAAAGCCCGGGCCAAAGGCGGGCAGAAAATGATGTTCGCCTTGCCGTTGGAACCGCTGCAGCGGGCCACGAGCAACATGGAATCCATCGCCCATTTGTCTGACGCCACACTGACCGAGGTCGGCCGGTCAGCCCGCATCTACCAGGACGTGTTGTCCGGCGTGCGCGGTTATCGGGCGCTGCTGGACTGTCTGACGGCCGAACATTTCGGCGTGCCGGGGGCCAGCGAGTTGATCAGCCACGGCAGCGATCTGGACCTGGACCACTGGGACGCGACTGTCAAGAAGCTCGACGCCAAGGACCGCCGCTGGATCGAGCAAGCCGAAAAAATCAGCCGCGAGCGGTCGTTCTTCCATTGGGACGTGGACTTCCCCGACGTGTTCTTCACCAGCCGCCGGCCGGAGGAAATGCCGCGGTTTGACGCGGTGGTTGGTAATCCTCCATACGACCGGCTCAGCGCGGCCGAGTTGGGGGATGAGATCGAAGCGGATAAGGATTACTACAAATCGCAGCGTCGGTTTCAGACGTCGGCATCCAAGGAGATGAACCTCTGGCGGTTATTCATCAGCCAGGTGCTCGGTCTTCCCTGTCCTCCAACGCGGTTCAGCATGATCATTCCGATGGGGTTGCTGGCGGACGACTCTGCTGTCGACCTTCGGAAGCACTTGTTGGCCAACGCGACACTTTGCCGAGTCGAAGCGTTTCCTCAGAAGGACGACCCCAGGAACCGCGTTTTTGAAGAAGCGAAACTCTCGACGATGGTGTTCGTCCTCCAATGCGTCGCGCCCACCGGAGATCACCGCGTCGTCGTCCGTTGCCATCCGGGCAAGCTCATCCTCGCCGAAAGCCCGGTGTATATGGAACTCCAGCGGACGTTCTTCGATTTTGAACCGCACAACTGTCCGATTCCCCGTTGCTCTTCAGCCGAGTGGCAGCTGGTCAAGAGGCTTACCATAGGAAAAGAAAGTGGTCGCGTCAGAACCCAGCGAATGCGCAACGTTGCCCGCCACTACGAGGGTGAAGTTCCACAAAAGAAGCCGCTCGGATTGTTCGGCGCCCCGGGCGCAGGACCACAAGTTCTCCGCGGCGCTCATGTCAGTCGCTACGGTTTGCAGGAAGCTCGCCAAGGCGAGGAGCTATTCCTGGTCTTGCAGCGCTTCGCGAAGACTATTTCCGGCGAGGATACACGGGCAGCCCACGTCGGCGTCCCTCGCGTCGTATATCAAGAAGGGGCGCCGGAAGACAACTATCGGCGTCTGATACCAGCGATGATTCCAAGTGGACAGTACGTTGGGCACACTGTTCACTACGTGCCCGAGTCCGAGTGCAACTGCTCGTTGTCTACGTTGCTCGCCTTCCTCGCTTCTAGCTTCTCTGAATGGTTCTTCGACTTGGTCAGCTCGAACAACCACGTGAGTCAGTACAAAGTGAACGCCTTCCCCATGCCCACGTTTCGCGAGAGCCAGTCTCGCCATCCGCCACGGCGCCAAAATGGGGAGGAATACATGCTCAGTAAGGCTGGTGAACTCCTGCGTCAGCAGCCGGGAGCCGACGGCTGTTGGGATTCTCAACTCGACAGCACGCTCGCGCTGCTGTCGGACGAGATGTGCGAACTGAGCAGCGGCGCTCGGACCTGCGTGAACAAATGGCGATGTGATGTATCGAAGTTGGTGACCACAGACGACATCGACGAATGGACAGGCGCGTCCGCGTTTCGCGACCTGGACTACTTCGGCTTTGAAGGCCGCTTTCCGAACTGGCAGCCGGACGAGCGTTCGACCCAGGAGGGCCGCTGGTATCCAAATGGCGTGTGTCCGCCGCTGGATGGCGACGGGCCGGGCGAGATTCCGTGGGATCTGATTGCGCGGGTGTATCCGTCGTATCCGCTGCCGGGGATCGACGCGCAGGCGTGGGAAGCGGCGGCGTGGGACGGCTTGTGCGAGCTGTTGCGGAAGAACAAGACCAAGATCGGCAACCCGCGCATCCGCGCCGACGTGACCGGCTCCGGCCGGATCGAGCATCCGACGGGCGCGTTGCGGCAGCTGCGCGAGACGTTCCTGGACCACCATCGCCAGATCCGTGCCAACCGCGCTCGCGCCGCCGAGCTGGACTTTCTGATCGACCGCATCGTATTCCGCCTGTTCGACCTGACGCTGGACGAACAACGCCTGATCCTGTCCCGCGTCGGCCCCGGCCGCCCGCTCCCCCCGCGCCGTGGGCGGAAACGGAAGCAGACCAAGGAACGCGCCGACCGGAACCTGCGGCTGTTTGAGGATGAATAGCCAGCTGGCAGAGATTTTCAGCGGAAGGGCGGGCACCCCGACACGTGCCCCAGTCGCTTTCTGGAGGGTCCGGATGTTCTTCAATCCTTGAGGGGACAGAACGAAGAAAAGTTGCAAGAGACAGGCCGTTTTGTGGGCTTTTGCCGTGCTTGACACATGTCAACCGCCGATCTAGGATACACAGGCATGGGAAGACCTCGTCACCCAAATAAGCACATCGAACGTGCCGTGCAGTACGCCGAGGCGCAGGGTTGGCGTCTCGAAATCTCGAATGGACACGCTTGGGGTCGCCTTTTTTGTCCGCACGCGACACGCGAAGGCTGCATTGTCAGCGTTTGGTCAACGCCGCAAAACCCAGAGAATCACGCGCGTCATGTTCGCCGAGAGGTTGATCAGTGTCCCCATCTGGGCGAGGAATTGGATCATGAACAAGAAAACGAGTAACCGAGAGCACGAATTCACTCTGGTGCTGGACGGCGTTTCCGAACTGACGCAACGGGTGGAGGACGCGTTGTTTGAGGCCGGCTGCGATGACGGGACGGTCAGCCTCCGCTCCGGCCGTATCTTCCTGACGTTTTCCCGCGAAGCCGCCTCGCTGAAGGAGGCGATTATTTCTGCCATTCGCGACGTGAACAATGCCAACATCGGCGCCGTCGTCTTGCGAATTGACTCCTGCAACCTGGTCACGCAGGCCGACATCGCCCGCCAGATTGGCCGTAGCCGCCAGTTGGTCCATCAGTACATCACCGGCGTTCGCGGCCCCGGCAGGTTTCCGCCTCCTGCGTGCGAGATCACCGACGGCGCCCCGCTCTGGTACTGGTGCGAGGTCGCCCGCTGGCTCTGGGAAAACGACATGATCCGGGAAGACGTGCTGAGAGAGGCGGAGGAGTTGGCGGTGATCAACAGCGTGCTGGAACTCCAGTGGCAGCGGCAGTTGGCGCCTGAACTGACGGAAGAGATCCTACGGTTCGTGAATTTCTGTCCGGAGCCGGCGTGCCCGGCCAGCCAGCAACCTGTATCCATTGCGTAAACACATGGCCCGGATTCCGTACGTCATCGACAACGATCAGCACAAACTTGCGGACGTGCTGAATCAGGTACTGGATTCCCATCGCGACTTGGCGATGGACGTGGCGACGGCGTTCTTCAATGTCCGGGGTTACGGGCTTCTGCGCGAGAAGCTGAAGGATCTCGGAAGTGTTCGGCTGTTACTGGGGGCCGAGCCGCGCTCGGGCGAAGAGTTGGGGCTCAAGCCGCGCCTAGCCGCTTTACAGGCCGCCCTGCGCGGCGATCTGGCAACGGAGCCCTACAAGCCGGAGACACTTGCCGTCGTCGAGGACCTGATCCGGTTCCTGCGGCAAGATCACGTGCATGTGCGACTCTTTGACCACGGCTTCCTGCACGCCAAATGCTACCTGTTCTATGGCGATCCGAAGGGCAAACGCCTATTCGATCGGTTTCGGCCGGTGCTGGGCGTTGTGGGCTCGTCCAATTTCACGGGGCCGGGGCTTCTGACGAATCGCGAACTGAACTTGGTTCACAAAGGCGTCATTCCCGAGGAGGAAGTGGATGATCAGCGTGCGCGGCGAGCGGCGCTCAGTCACTACTCAGGCCAAAACCCCGTCGATGGAGGCGATCCCTACGACGGCGGAGCGCAACCGCGTGTTAGCGGTCGGATCTCCTTCGAATCCAAACGCGTGCTGAAGGCTGAAGTCGGGGCTGGGGCCATCTGGGATCTGGCGGATTGGTTCCAGGGACAGTGGGACGAATCGCGCGACTTCAAGCAGGATCTGATCGACCTGCTCGACACGTCCAAGTTCGGCACGGCAGAGTACACGCCATATCAGGTGTACTTGAAGGCGCTGTTCGAGTTCTTCCGCGCGGATCTGGAAGCGGCTGGCGGCGTGCCGGCCGATTTGTACTCGCTCGATCTGGCGGAGTTCCAAAGTGATGCGGTCGAGCGGGCTCGCCGCATTCTAGCCAAGTACGACGGCGTGATGGTCTGCGACGCCGTCGGTCTCGGCAAGACGTGGATCGGGCTGCAATTGCTGCTGGATTTTGCCTACCACCGCCGTTGGCATGCCGTGATCATTTGCCCAGCGGCACTGCGCCCGATGTGGCAAGTGCGGCTGCACCAGACCAAGATCCAGGCGACGATTCTGGGGCAAGAGTTGCTTGGACGCGAGGACTTCGACCCCGACCCGTACGGCAAGTACGACGTGGTCCTGATTGACGAATCACACAACTTCCGCAATCGCGATTCGGGGCGGTACGAAAACCTGTCGCGGCTCATCGGGTTGAATGGCGGACGCGGCGAGCATGGCTACCGAAAGAAGCTGATCCTGATGACTGCGACTCCGATCAACAACAGCGTCATGGATCTTCACAACCAGATCCGCTTTTTTACTCGCGGCGACAACGCGTTCTTCGCCGGCGCGGGAATCGGCCGCCTGGACAAGTACTTCCTGGCGGCGCGCCGGAAGCTGCTCGCCGGCGATGGCACGATCGGCCGGGCGATTTCCAACCTGCTTGACGAGGTCGTCATCCGCCGTACGCGGCAGTTCATCAAGAAGGCGTACCCGGAAGCGACCGTCGAAGGGAAGAAGGTCCACTTTCCGGGTCGCCAACTGCGAACCGTAAGGTACGACCTGGAAGGCACCTACGCAGGTATCTACCAGAAGATCGTGCGTTCGATCGAGGATCTGAAGCTTGCGCCCTACGATTTAGAAACATACAAAGCCGACCCTCAGAACCAGGACCCGATGCTCGTCGGCCGGGGACAGGCCCTGATCGGGATTTTCAAGAGTCGGTACCTGAAGCGACTGGAAAGCAGCGTCGCGGCTTTTCGCATCTCGGTGTTTCGCTTGATGGAATACCTCCTCACGTTTCGCCATTACATCCACGGCAACGTCCTGCTGGAGCCCACGGATTTCTGGAAACTGCTGGGCACGATCGAACGCGACCTAGAAGACGACGCTCAGGCCCAGGAACAGGCGGAAGAAGGTGACGCCGACGAGGAACGATCGCTCCCCAAGCCACGCTCGCGACACACCGAAATCGAGAAGCATCCGAAAGCGGCGGCCCTTCTGAAGCAGGCCAACCGGCTGCCGGCCAAGACCTACGACGTCCAGCGACTGAACGACGCGCTGGACGCCGATCTTCAGGCTCTCCGAGGGGTCTTTGATCTCGTCCATCCTATCAAGCCGGCGGATGACAAGAAGCTATTGCGGCTCCGCCAGATGCTCATGAGCCAGCCGGCGGGCACCAAAATCCTGGTGTTCACCGCGTTCCGGGATACGGTTCGATATCTGCATCGCTGGGTTGCACAGGATCCTGATTTTGCCGCGATGCCAGGAGATCGGCGGATCCAGCAGATTCATGGGGGCACGGATGCCAGTACGCGGGTCAACATCGTCCAGGCGTTCGCCCCGAAGAGCAATGAGCGGCCGGAATGGGCCGGAACTGAAAGGGAGATTGACATCTTGCTCAGCACCGACGTGCTGAGCGAAGGTCAGAATCTTCAAGACTGTGCTCTCCTTATCAACTACGACCTGCACTGGAACCCGACGCGGATGATCCAGCGGGCCGGCCGCATCGACCGGATCGGAACGGAATTCGATACCCTGTTCATCCATAACTTCTTTCCGGATGAAGGGCTGGAAAGGCTGTTGGGGCTCGTGCAATCGCTGCAGACCAAGATTCGGCAAATCGACGACGTCGTGGGGCTCGACGCTAGTGTCCTGGGGGAGGCGATCAATCCCAAGGTGTTCAACACAATCAAACGCATCGAGTTGGAGGATGCCACCGTAATCGACGAAGAGGAAGCGGAAGCGGAACTGGCCTCCGACGAAGGCTTGATTCGACACCTCGCCGAGTTCATTAAGGCCAGCGGCACGCAGATCCTGAACGACTTGCCTGACGGTATCCACAGCGGCAAGCTTGGGCGGGGCCAGCGCGGCGTATTTCTGTATTACCAACGTCGGGGCGAAACGTCGGCAAGCACGGATCACTACTGGCGTTACTACGACACCGCCACCGGTGATATCGAGGACAACCGGCTGGCCATCGCCGACTTGATCCGGTGCAAGCCGGAGGAGCCTCGAATGGTCGACCCGGACCTGAAGTCCGACATTCACTCGGTCATGCAAATCGTCGAGCAGTCCATCCTGGATTCGGCCCAGAAGCAGCAGATCCTTCAGGCGGCTCCCAAAGAGTTGAGCGGCGACCAGAGTGCGGTGCTTGTGGCCCTGCAACAGGCGTTGGGCAGACCGGGAATCGACCGTGCTCGTGTGCTGAACTTGCTGACTGCCCTGAGCCAGCCGCTGCTGAGCGCGCCGGTTAAAGAAGCACGTCAGGCCTTGTTGCGGTTGCAGCGAGGGGGTGACGTGGAGGCGTTCCTGTCGGTCTGCGAATCCGTCGCCGAAAAGTATGCCCCCAAGCCACGGGTTGCGGAGCCGGTCGCGGACCAAGGCGATTCGTCGGCATCACCGAAGGAAGGACTGCGGCTGATTTGCTTCGAATTCCTGGCGTGACGACGGTCGGCGTTTCCTAACGGACCGGGCACGAAGTTTCGGCTGATTCAGGTCGGAGATCGCCGATTACCCAGGCCACGGGGCGCCGGCGCGTCTCGAATTCTCGCCTGACGCAAGTCGTGTAACGGGAGCTGCTCGCGCGCCGTCTTGCAGGTTATCTTGCAGGTTGCCCTTTTGACGGGGAAGCGGAAGGAGGCTAAACTCACGCGAGAGCAAGCTCGTCTTGCAGGCAGCATTCCTGACGCATGGAGAAGTAGTCATGAAACGAGACGAAATACTTCAGAAGTTGGCTTCCGGGGAACTGACGGTCGCGGCGGCCAACCAACTGTTGGAGGAAGCCGACGAGCAAAAACGCGGCTCCCTGTACTGCAAGGTCAGTCAAAAAGGTGCGATAAGCGTCTACGGCCTGCAACGCATGCCGGTGACGCTTTACGTGGAGCAGTGGGAGCGACTGCTGGGCTTCGCCGACGAAATCCGGCGTTTCGCGAAAGAACACGACGCGCAACTCAGTCGGAAGGGAGCAGCGCGCGAAGCCGACGAGTGACAGGCCCCCCGCATGGTGACACGGCTGCCGTCGGCGCCGGTTTTTCTGGCCCGCCCTGGGGCGTCGCGGATGCTCAGGAACCGCTGGGGCCGTCGCAGTCTGGTCCGCCGCCGGGGTCGCAACTGCACCCGCCAACCTTGCACCTGGGCGGCCAGGGCCACGGCTCGTAACTCTGATCGTGCCGGGTACCACCGATGCCGCCGAGCCACTCACGGAACTCGGGCGACGACCAGCACAGGGCCCAATCCAGTGGAGAACCACCGCCGACATCCACGGTGTTGATGTCCGCACCCCGCGCAACCAGGAATTTCGCCGCACCGAGGCTGTTGCTTGCACAGGCATAGCTGAACGCCGTCTCGCCGCGTTCGTTGCTGGCGTTGACGTTCGCACCGGCCTCGATAAGCGCGGCGATCCGACGGACATCATCGGCTACAACCGCATCGACCATCTCGTCGGAAAGCACGTTGTCAGACATGGCCCACTTTACCGTACGACGAACGACCGCATTACGCGGGCGGCGCATTTGACTCAACCACAACCCCGGACGCCGCTGCCGCCTCGCGTGCAATCGATTGTTCGACCATTTTTTCGTGCAAGTATTCGGGAGCAAGATCAGCGTCGTTGGCCCAGCAGATCGTATGGAGGACAGGCGACACCTCGAATCGCTGAAAAACCGTCACGTCCTTGAGCGGTTCGAACATCGGTCCCCGGAGGGCGTCGCTGAGATCGACGGTTCCCTCGTCCCCGTTGCTAAACCAAAGTCGCAGGCGATGTCCGCCTGCATATTGTGTTCCTCCACTTGTCTGGTCGAACGACCGTGTTCAATCGGCGGCGACGGAAAAAACCAACCACACCGCTGGACCCCACCGCCGCTCGATTGCATCACATTGTCCCGTCATTTTCGTGACCACAGGGTCCTCGGTCGAGTCTGCGTCCACGCCTGCCATCATACAGCCCGCGCAGCGCCCGACAAGCAGCGGTCCGCGCAAGAGATCGAAAAATACGCGGAAAATACCGCGGACGATTTCGCCGTGGTGCGCCACGATCCAACGGAATCTTGCTGCAGCATTGGGCGTCCGCAGCACCGGGCATCATGTGCCGGCCAACTGCGAGCAACCAGAATCCTCCAGGCTTGCCCTGGAGATCGTTAGGCTTCTCGCTACACACGCCGCCCCGCAAAAACCACCCATCCCCGCGCGACTGCGGCGACGAAGCCGCCGCAGTCGTGCGGGGACGTTTTTGTGGGCGGGGGCGGGCGGTCGCGTGGGTAGCAAGAGGCGTGAACCTCCACAGGGCAAGCCTGTGGCATCCAGCAAGCAGCGCGGCCAGACGATGTCGAGGCGGTCAACGGATGGCTCTGCCAGTGCTGTCTCTGGCGCCACGGCGGAGCTTGCCTCCGTCGAGCGATGTTCAGAACCAGAACCGCATCCCTCGGGACGCGAGTGTCGCCACCACGCTGCTTGCCAGCGTGGAGTGGTGTTCAAAGGCCGAGGGACACGGTTGCCCGAGCCTCGTCACGAGGCGAGTGGCATGGAACACCGCTCCACCCGGACGAGCCAGGCGGTGGCGAGGAGGAGAGACCCAGCCGCATCGGTCTGGTGCTGAACACGGCTCCACGGCGACAAGCGCCGTGGTGGCTTTATGACCGATTCTGGCGACGAACGGCCAGCATTACCGGACCGCCGCCCAGGACGCCTCCATTGATTCCGACCAGATCGGCGACTCCAGGCTAGCGACTGGTTCGGCGCTGAGTTGGCCCAACGTCATCGAGCAGGCGATCGTCCCCTGCCTCGCCATTTTCCGGAACGCGGCGGCCCAACCCGCTCGGGGATGGGCGGCAGGCCGGATCACCACCGCGTCCTTCTCCGCGCTGATGTCGACTTCACCGCGCAGGCCAGCCTGTTCCAGGATCGGTTTGGGAATGCGGACGCCCTGCGAGTTGCCGATACGGACAATGCGTGCTTTCATGTCAGCAGCCTCCAAGTGCTTACAGTGTAGCCACACTCGCAGTCCCGAGAAGCCAACGCGGTGGATCATTTTTCTGCCATCAATCTTCCTGCCTTTCAGAACCAACCTTGTCCTATTCCATCCCTTTCACGAAAGAACACGACGTGCAACTCAGTCGGAGGGAAACATCGCGCGAAGCCGACGAGTGATGGCCCTCACGGTTGGACGCCGGACCGCTGCGTGACCAGCGGCGGCAGCGTGGTCGCCAGATAGTACGCCTGGGGTGTATTCAGGTCCAGGATCAGGCCCAGCGCGGAGGGGCGAGCTTCGGCGTCGCTCGCAAACGGCAAGTCGAACAGCGACGGCGGTTGCTCGTACTCAACGACCCGCGTCCGCTCTTTGCGCAGGTCGGCCAGTTCAAGCGCCCGGTCGATCGCGTCTTCGATGAATCCCAGCTCGTCGATCAAGCCGTGGTCCTTGGCTTGCCGCGCCGAAAAAATCTCGCCGGTCGCCAAGTCGTCCAGCTTTTCGGGCGCCTGGCGGAATACGGGCCTTCCGCTTTTGATAATGTCCTTGAAGCGCGAAAACGCGTCGTCGACGTAGACCTGCAGAATCTTCCGGTCTTCGTCGGAAATGGGTTTCGTCATGGCCATCAGCTGCTTGCGAGGATGGCTCACGATCGAATCGTCCTTGACGTTGAAATGCGTCAGCAGACCGCTCAGATCGTAATGCGGAACGATCACGCCGATCGAGCCGGTCGTCGTCGTCGGCTCGGCATAGATCGTCCGCTGCTGGTCCCCGACGGCCATGGCCAGATAGTACCCGCCGCTGGCCGCGATCCCGCCCATACTGACAACCATCGGCACCTTCTTTTCCTGCCGCAGTTTCACCAAATGGTGATGAATGTAATCGGATCCGGTGATCGTGCCGCCGGGCGAGTTGACGCGGACGACGATCGCTTTCACGTTCTTGTCATCGCGGACTCGATCGATCTGGTGTTTGACAAAGCCGCTGCCTTTGAGAATCACGCCGTCGATGGTGATGACCGCCACCTTGTCACGGCCATGCATGGCGCCGGAATGGTACTTCTCGTGGATCCCGCCGCTTCTGTCGAAGTACTCGCGCAGTCCGAGCGAGAGTCCCAGAAAAAGCGCCAGGAACACGAAGCAGCCCACCCAGCCGAGCCAGCACAGGATGCGCAGCAACAGGCTGCTGCCGGTGTGGATCGTGATCGGCGGCAGGTTGGCAGGAGGGGCCTGCGCGGCACTGGCCGACGGCACTGTGGAAGTCGTTGTTTGGCTCATTCCCGAAATTCCTTGATTGGTAAACTATAAGGGTGGTTTCATTTTAGTCGCCGCGACGCCGGCGGCGAGCTTCGGCATGACAAGCGCGGATGCGGGATTCCACCTCGGCCAACAGTTGCTCGTCACTTAACGTTTTGGCCTTTTCGGCCGAGATGGGTTCCCCGATACAAACGCGGACGACGCCGGGACGCGGAATCCAGGCCCGTCGCGGCCACGCGGCGAAAGCGCCGTCCAGCGCCATGGGCAGCAGGGCCGCGCCGCTGCGCCGCGCCAGCACGAGGAACCCAGGCTTCAAAGGCGAGATATTGCCGTCATGACAGCGAGTGCCTTCCGGAAAGATCAACACCATCTCGCCGTGCTTCAGGCGTTTCAGCGTTTCCTTCAGCCCGCGCAGACCACCTCCCTCGCGATCGAGGGGGATTGCGTCCACAAACGCGATCAGCCGGCCGAAGGGGCCGAAGCGAAAGAGCGTATCGCGCGCCAGGTAATTACAATGCCGCCGAAAGCCCAGTCCCAACAGGATCGGGTCCAGGTAACTTTGATGGTTCGAGCACACCAGGACGCCGCCCTCGGCGGGCACGTGTTGATGGCCCGCACAGCGGATCTGGAACAGCGTGACGCACGCCAAACGGCACAGGGCGCGGATCGCGCGATAGCTGGCCCGCTTGAATCGAGAACGCTCAATCATTGGACACCCGCACGCGATTGATTTCCTCCAGCCGATCGACCCGCGAGAACCGGGCCGCAACCTCGTGCGAGTGCGTCACCATCAGCAGGCTGATGTGCTCCTCGCGGCAAATCTCGCGGATCAGCTCGACGATTTGTTCCTGGTGAGCGCGATCGACGTTGGCGGTCGGTTCGTCGGCCAGGATCAAAGCGGGCCGGTTGGCCAGCGCTCGAGCCACGGCCACCCGCTGCTGTTCGCCCACCGACAGCGCCACCGGTTTGTGAGCCGCGCGGGCGGTCAGCCCGACGCGATCCAACAGCATCCGGGCTCGCGGGGGATCCTTGCGGCCGCGGGCGAACGTCATCCCCAGCAGCACGTTCTCCAACGCGGAGAATCCGGGCAGCAGGTTGAAGGTTTGAAACACGTAGCCGATCTTCGCCGCGCGGAACCGGTCGCGGCCATGCTCGGACAAGGTCGCGATGTCCGTGCCTCCGATGCGGATCGTGCCGGTATCCGCGCGGCGAATACCTGCGATCACGTGCAGCATCGTGGTCTTGCCACAGCCGCTGGGGCCCACCAGCACCATCTGTTCGCCGCGCTGGAGTTGAAACCGGGGAATATCCAGGATGGGCAACGCTTCCCCACTCGGCTCGACGAACGATTTCTTGACATCTTCCAGATCCAACAATACCGCCACGTCACACCATCCCGGCCAAGGCCCGTTGGACGCCCAATTCCCGCAAGGCTCGCTGGACCTGTTCGCGCTGCTGCGGACGGAACCGCTGGAACGGCTCGGCCATCGCGTCTTCACAAATCCCCAGGCACGACAGCGCGCACTTGACGCCCTTCAAAAATGCCGAGGAATGCTTGCCAATCGTGTACAGCGTGTCGCCCAGCCGCTGGACTTGCCGCCCCAATTCGGCTGTCCGCAGGGCTTCGCCTCGCTCGGCGGCTTTGTACCAATCCACGAACATGCGGGGCAACAGGTTCGCCCCACCGCAAACCCCGCCGTGGCCGCCCAAGGCGATCGCATCGGCCAGCAACCGCTCCGGTCCCATCAACAGCGCCGCTCCGGGAAAGGCGCGAATCACGTCGGCCGCTTGGCGGAAATATTCGAGATCGCCGGAGCTGTCTTTCAATCCCATTACATTCGGCAGCGTCAGCGCCTGGCGCAACGTGCCCAATTCGAATTTGATTTTCGTATGGCTGGGCATGTTGTACAGAAATACGGGCAGCGGCAGCTCGGCCACGATATGTTCCAGGTACTCCAACAGTTCGGCTTGGCCGGCGGGAAAGTAGTAGGGCGCCGCCAACACGACGGCCGCGGCGCCTTCGTCCGCCGCAATCCCCGCCAAGTTGACGGATTCCACAAATGCGGTATCCGTCACGCCGACCAGCACCGGCACGCGCCCATCCACCTGGCCGCAAACTCGCTCGATCAATTCACACCGCAGGCGGTAGCTCAAACTAGGCCCTTCCCCCGTCGTACCCAAGATGAACAGCCCATGCACGCCGCCCGCCAAAATGTGTTCGACCAGCCGTTCGAGGCCCTTCAGGTCCAGCGTGTCGCGATCCTTCAGCGGGGTCACCATCGGTGGGACAATCCCGCACAGCGGGCGAGGAAGAGACGTCGGGAGCATGACAGCAGTCTCGCAAAGGGGAAAACTCGGCGCCCATTACTACGTTTCATTGGCGTGTTGGGTTCAGCTTTTGCAGCGATTGGCCGGCGTTCCGATGGCGCAATACGAATCGGCCCGAACCAACGGCGGCAAGAAGAGTGTGAATCCCGCGGGCGGCGTTGTCAAGCTCGCCCGCCCTTCCAGCGGCGATCGCGCAGGGAAGTTGGCTGCAAAATAGCAATCATCGCCGAGATTTCGGCCTGGGGAGGAGAAAACGGCTGGAACCCGTGTCCGCAGGATGCGCGCGGCGTGCGCGCATGTTGGAAATACGAAATCCGAAGCACGAAATATGAAACAAATCCAAAACCCAAAGGACCAAAATCCAAAACTCGCGTAGGTGTACGGATTTGTTTTGAACATTTGGATTTTGAGTCTTGAATTTGTTTCGGATTTCGGATTTCGAGATTCGGATTTGGTTGCGGCCTCGGGCCGCGTTAGGGGGGGATTCCCATCGTCGCGGTTCCAAGCGACGATGTGGAAAATGGCAATGCGTGGAGGTGAGGACGATGAGTTCGTTGGTTGGGATGCTTTTGACGGCCGTGATTGCCGCCGCCACAGCGGAAGAGGCCGTGCGATTCGATTTCGAAACAGGCGACTTACAGGGCTGGCAAGTCGTTGAGGGACAGTTCGACCGTGTGGTCTCTGATCGGCCCCGGTTTCACAATCAGTACCCGGATCAGCCCGGCAATACGTACAACAAACAGGGACAATATTATCTGTCAACCGTCGAACAGCAGCCGGGCAAGCCGTCGAACGATCGTATGACAGGCATTATCGAGTCGCCTGTGTTCGTGCTGACCGGCTCGGAAATGTCGATGCTAATCGGCTCCGGTACCCAGCCGGGCACGTACGTGGCGTTGTGTACGCTGGACGGCCGAGAAGTCCTGATGGGCCGCGGCAAGGACCAGACCGAGGTCATGCAGCGAGTCCGTTGGGACGCGCCGCAATTGGTTGGACAAAAGGTGTTCCTGCGGGTCGTCGATCGGGAGATCGGCAGTTGGGGGCATGTGACGCTGGACGATTTTACCGCCGGCGGCCGAATCGACGCGGAGGCAACTCGGCGACGATTCGCCGAAATCGACTCTCGCTTGGCGCGGCAACGGCTGGAAACGTCGATCCGCGAGTGCAATGTGCCGGGATTGCGTCTGGCGATTGCCGATCTGATGGAAACGATGGCCGATCGGTATCCGCGCGGAGCAAAGTTCCTGGCCCGGCTGGATGACTTGGAGCAACGCCTCGCGGCGGCCACGCCGGACCAGATGCCGGGGATCGCCCGGGAACTGGAGGCGGTGCAGCGCGAGGCCCTGGTGGCCAACCCGCTGGTCAGCGGGCAGCCGATCGCATTCGTCGTCCGGCACCAGTACCGCAGCCACTACCACGCTATCGACACGTTGTTCCACACCGGCGAGTTGAACGCCGATCGCGGCATGACGCCCCACGCGAACTTGTTCCAAGCTGGCGGGGCGCTGAAGACCATCGACTTGACCACCGGTCATGTCCGAACCCTGGTCGCGGTCCCCGACGGGATCGTCCGCGATCCCGAAGTGCATTTCGACGGCCAGCGAATCGTCTTCGCCCTCCGCCGCAACCGGGACGAAGACTATCACATCGGGGAGGTCCGCGCGGACGGCACGGGGCGGAGGCAGCTGACCGGGACGGCGGGCGTTTCGGATTTTGATCCCTTCTATCTGCCCGACGATCGGATCGCCTTTTCCTCGACACGAGAGCCCAAGTACAACCAGTGCAGCCGCGATCACGGGGCGAACTTGTTCTGCATGGAAGCGGACGGGGCGAACATCATCCAAATCGGCAAGAACAACCTGTTCGACAATCACGGCACGCTGACGCCCGACGGGCGGATCCTGTATGCCCGCTGGGAATACGTGGACCGCAACTTTGGCGACGCGCACGGGGTTTGGACCGTCAATCCCGACGGCACGAACCAGGCGATTTACTGGGGCAATAACACCGCCTCGCCCGGCGCGGTCTACTATCCGCGTCTGATTCCCGGCACGCAGCAGATGTTGTGCGTGTTCGGGATGCATCACTTTCGGCTCTGGGGCGCGCTGGCGATTGTCGATCGCCGGCGCGGATTGGACGGCCGCGAGCCGGTGCTCCGCACTTGGCCGGCGGACGCCATCGAGCGGGTGCGGGCCGGCGGCCCTTTCGATTGCGATGGCTTTGTTTCGGTCTACCCCAAGTACGAGTGCCCGTATCCGCTGAGCGACAAGTATTTCCTGTGCTCGCGGATGACGATGCGGGCCGGACAGGTACCGGGGGCAAGCGACGCCCAAGCGGGCGACGAGATGGGGATCTACCTGGTCGACGTGTTCGGCAACGAGTTGTTGCTGCACGCCGAGCAGCCGGGCTGTTACGATCCGCTGCCGTTGCGTCCGCAGCCGCGCCCGCCGGTCATCCCGCCGCGCCGCGATCTGGAGAATCGCGAAGGCTATTTCTATGTGGCCGACGTCTATCGTGGGACCCACATGGCCAACGTTCCGCGCGGAGCGGTGAAGCGTCTGCGTGTGGTCGAGTCACCGGAGAAGCGGCACTGGTCGCCCGGCGCTTGGTTCGGCCAAGGCTATACCGCCCCGGCCATGAATTGGCACAGCCTGGAAAACAAACGCATCCTCGGCACCGTGCCCGTCGAGGAGGACGGGTCGGCGTCGTTCGCCGTGCCGGCGGAAACATTTGTCTATTTCCAACTGCTGGACGACAACGGCATGATGATCCAGTCGATGCGCAGCGGGGCCAATGTCCAGTCGGGCGAGCACGCCGCCTGTGTGGGCTGTCACGAGGACCGCCGCACCGCGCCGCCCGCGGCTGAGGACGCGTCGCGTGAAGCAGCGCTGCCCCGGGCATGGCGGCGGCCGCCAAGTCGCTTGGACGGCTGGTACGGTCCGCCGCGCGAGTTCAGTTTCATGGCCGAGGTCCAGCCGGTGTTGAACCGGCGTTGCGTAAGCTGCCACGACTACGGCCAGGAGGCCGGCCAGAAACTGAATCTGGCCCCCGACCGAACGCTGACGTTCAATACGGCCTACGTCGAGTTATGGCGCAAGCGGTACGTGCATTGCGTCGGGGCCGGTCCGGCGGAGATCCAGCCGGCCTACTCCTGGGGTTCGCACGCCAGCAAGCTCGTCCAAGTGCTTCGCACGCCCGGGACGGCCGGACATGAGCAACTGGAATTGACCTCCGAGGAATTCGACCGCATCGTCACGTGGGCCGATTTGAACGGCGTCTATTATCCGACCTATGCGTGCGCGTATCCCGACAGTCTGACCGGTCGCATTCCGCTGGACGCGGCCCAACTGGGGCGGCTGGGCGAATTGACGGGAATCGACTTTGCCCGGCAGAGGAGCTACGGCCGGAATCCGGGGCTGGAGGTCAGCTTCGACCGGCCCGAACTCAGTCCGCTGCTGGCGGCGTTCTCGGACCGGCAGGACCCGCGGTACCGCGAAGCGCTGGCGGTTATCGAAGCGGGCCGAACCCAGTTGGCCCGCCGCCCCCGCGCCGATATGCCGGGTTTCGTCCCCAGCGAACCCGACCAGAACCGCGAGGCCGCGTACGCGCGTCGCCGCCGGAGCGAACTCCGCAATCGCGAAGCGCTGCGTCAGGGCGAGCGAGTTTTTGACGATGGCGTCCTGGCAGAGGGAAGATGACACGAGAGGAGACAGGAGAATCGGTCATGGAGTTTCGCCCCTTCGATCCGTCGCTGTTTCAGTTCCTGGAGGAATTGGCTGACCACAACGAGCGTCCGTGGTTTCAGGCCAACAAGATCCGGTACGAACGCGATGTGCTGGAACCGAGCCTGGCATTCATCCGCGCATTCGGCCCGCGTCTGCAGAAGATTTCGCCGTACTTCGTGGCCGCGGATCGGCGGATCGGCGGATCGCTGATGCGGGTCTATCGCGACACGCGATTCGGCCGCGACAAAACGCCGTACAAGACGAACGTCGGCATCCAGTTCCGGCACGAATTCGGCAAGGACGTGCATGCTCCCGGTTTCTACGTCCACCTGGCGCCGGGCGAGTGCTTCTTGGCGTTGGGGGTCTGGCGGCCGGACAAGGAAGCGCTGGCTTTGATCCGGCAAGCGATCGTGGATCATCCGGACCGCTGGAAGCGAGCCCGCAACGACCGCAAGTTCCGCGCACGATTTCAACTGGACGGAGACAGCCTGAAGAAGCCGCCGCGCGGTTATCCCGCCGATCATCCGCTGGTCGAAGATTTGAAGCGCACGGATTTTGCAGGACTGCAGGAGTTGACGGAACAGGACGTCCTGAGGCCGCAGTTCATCGACATGGTGGCCGCGTCGTTCGCCGCCAGCCGGCCGTTCATGCGTTTCCTGTGCGACGCCCTGCGGGTGCCGTTTTAAAATTTGAGTACGGCAACTAAGAATAGCCGTTTTCGGTGTGCGAGTAAGCCGTGCCACACGCCCGCGTGGCCGTGCGCGTGTGGCACTGCTTGGAACCGCGCAGACTCACCATGCGCAACGACTTGTCCACGGTTCCCAGCAGTGCGGAAGTGCCGAACGAGGCGGCGAGCGAACTGCCCGTGCCGCTGTTCTGCCGGCGCGCAGCCACGGCTGACTCGCACACCGCAAAGTCCAGCGGTCAGAATAGCCGTTTTCGGTGTGCGAGTCAGCCGTGCCACACGCTCGCGTGGGAATCCTAACCGACGATGCGGCTGATATCCAACAGCCACACCTGCCGGCCCGCTCCGCCGTGCGGCGAATCGATCGCCACGGTGCGTCCGTCGCGGCTGCACCGCGGGTGCAAATCGCATCGCCATTCGCCCTGGTATTCGGGCGGCAGATAGAAATGGCCCAGTTCGACGCGGCGGCCGGTCGGGACGTGGAACAAGTACGGCGTCTGTCGCCGCGTGCGGTCCGGGTACGTATCGTTGAGGATCCACTCCGTTCCACTGCCGATCGGCACGTAGGTGTTATGCCCGTTGACGGCCATCACGCCGTCGCCCACGATCTCGACGTTGGGCGTTTGATCCTCGAACAGGTAAAACGCGGCTTTGCGGCCCTCAGGCTTGGTCCATGCGCACACGTGCTGCGGGTCCCGCCAGATGAAATGCGAGGTGTGGCCCGAAGGGTCCAAGACATGCAAATCCGAGCCGTCCAGGTTGGCGGTGAACATCCGCGTAATGAAGCCGCCGAGGGAACGGCCCGTGGGCGTGGCGACTTCTTTCCGCCAGCGGTGCAAGAAGATGAACCGGGTTCCGTCGGGGTTGATCAGCAGATGGTTGAAATAGTTCCAGTGTGGCCGCAGGTCTTCGCCTTGGTGCAGGATCTGGACGACATCGGCCAAAGAAACGATCAGCTGGCTGTCGCCGGTTTCCAAGTTCAGACGCCAGATCCCCGAATCCTGGGGCGATTTCTGGTCGGCATACGGATCGGGGATGCCTTGGTAGCCATACCCCGGCCGCATCGCTTGGATGCGGGCAAAATCGGCCGTGACGGCCCACTTGCCGTCCGGACTGACGCTGTACACAGGCTTGGGCAGCGTCCGTTTCGCTCCCGTCTTGACGTCCAGGATGTGACAGACGAATCGGCCGTCTTCGCGATCGTTCCAGAGGACTTCGCCCTCGGTGCCCGGCCGCCACTGTAACATGCAGCCTTGCTGCCAGCCCCAGGCGTCGCTCTTGCCCAGCGGAATCCATTTGTCGGCGTCCTGGGTATCGACCATTCCGACCTGAATCCGGTCGGAGGCTGTCGGCGTGCGATGCTCGAACTCCACTTCGTTGCTCAATACGTAGCGGTTTGTCGGATCGAATTCCAGTTTGTCGTAGTACCCGAACCAATGGAACCGCGGTCCCGAGGTGATCGCCCGGGCCGGCACAAACGCCTCGCTGTCGACCGCCGCTGCAAATCCGGGCGGCGTCGCGGCGGCCAAGCCCGCCGTCGCCGCCAGCGCCGATTTCAACCAATCCCGCCGCGTGCATTTCGCGGCCCGCCAAGACACGGATGTCATCGCATTGCTCCCTGGGGCGTAGTACATCGCAAGTGAAAAGCGCAGACCCAACGGGACCCAAGTATCGCCAACAGCGCGGCGTCAAGCAACCCGTCCGGCGTCTGAAGAGAACAAAACATCGACCCGTGAGGGAGCCGGGTCTCGCCATCTCAAGGAACGGCTTTCATCACCACCCACAGGAAGACGACCCAGGTGCTGCAGGCGACGGGTAACGCAAAAGGAAGGATGCGACGGCTGGTCTTGCGACGGGCCAGTTCAGGCGAGTCCGGGGCGGCGTGCTTCTTTCTGGATGTCGCATCGGGTTTGGCCAAATGCCGCCGCTGAATGTAACGGTAACCGTGTCGCATCATGCCGCCCAGCAGGACGAGCAGGCTGAAGAACGCCGCGAATCCGCCGCTCAGCAGAAACACGATCAGTGTATGCCAGGCTCCCAGCCACGCGCCCACGGCGCCCATCAGCTTGACATCCCCGCCGCCGCCGCCGCCCGTCAGCCAGAGCACGAGCAGGATACCGAAGCCGGTCGCAAAACCTCCCACGGCTGTCAGCAGACCCCCCCCAGCCGCCGGTGATGGAATGAAACAGCAATCCGCCCGCCAGGACCGGCACGGTAAACCAGTTTGGGATCTTTCGCGTGCGGACGTCGATCACCGCTGCCACCAGGGTAATGCTGCCGATAATCACGACGGGTAACCACGGACTAATGTTCATGATGTCTCTGGATGGTTAGAAAAAGGTGCTTTTCCGAAGCGGATTCCGCAGCCCGGCAATTCTTTTCATTTGTCAGCGGACTTCACCGCCGCCCGGCGAAACACAAAACGGCTGCTGGCAACGAAATTAAAGAGCGTGCCGACAACGATCCCGATGATCGCCGCGACCATCGGATAGGCGTTGAAGAACGAAACAAGGTGCCACAGGCCCACGCTCGTGCCCCAGCTGAA
>Ga0366818_10173_pt1 | contig 22628 bp, 19 predicted proteins | sample TotcelFGM3001N14_FD_207090 | JGI IMG/M metagenome (GOLD analysis project Ga0366818, IMG submission 207090) | Enriched cells from coal bed in the Powder River Basin, Montana, United States - Total cells FGM rep3 HSBNCT.FGM.300.1.N14 ...
GATCATCATCTGCAATACGTCGGCGATGCCCGTGGCCGCCCGCGAAGCTTCGGTGTACACGGGGGCGACGCTGGCCGAATACTATCGACAGATGGGTTTGAACGTGCTGTTGCTGGCCGACTCGACCTCGCGCTGGGCCCAAGCCATGCGCGAGATCTCCGGGCGATTGGAAGAGATTCCCGGCGAAGAAGCGTTTCCGGCTTATTTGGAGAGCCGGATCGCAGCGTTCTACGAACGGGCGGGGGCGCTCGAGTTGCCGGACGGACGCTTTGGCTCGTTGACCATCGGGGGGACGGTCAGTCCTGCGGGCGGCAATTTCGAGGAGCCGGTGACGCAGGGGACGCTCAAAGTCGTGGGCGCGTTCCTCGGCTTGTCGCGGGCCCGCAGCGATGCCCGCCGGTATCCGTCGATCGACCCGCTGGATTCTTGGAGCAAGTACACGGGCATCATCGCGCCCGCCAAAGTCATCCGGATGCGCCGGCTGCTGGCGCAGGGCAACGAAGTTCGCCAGATGATGACCGTGGTGGGCGAAGAGGGGACGTCGACGGAGGATTTTACCGTCGCTCTGAAAGCCGATTTCTTCGACAATTGTTATCTGCAACAGAATGCTTACGACGACGTTGACGGGGCGACCCCGTCCGAGCGCCAGCAGTTTGTGTTTGACAAGGTCTTGGAAGTCATCGAATTGGACTTGGAGTTGAAGGACAAGAACGAGGTTCGCAAAGCAATCGTGCGCGCCACGGACTTGTTCCGCAACTGGAATTACGCGGCTGGCGGCAGCGAAGAATACGCCCGCTGGCTGGGAGAAATCGACGGGTTTATTGCCGCGAAAGGGCGGGAATGAGAAAATATTTTGACGCGATCCAGCGGATTGCCGGCAACGTGGTCACCGTCGATGCGGCGGGTGTCGGCTACGACGAGTTGGCGACCATCACGTCGGGGCGAGGCGAATCCTTGGCCCAGGTCATCCGTTTGGACGGCCAGCAGGTCAGCCTGCAGGTGTTTGCCGGGGCGCAAGGCGTTTCGAACAACGACCGCGTCCGGTTCCTGCACCACCCGATGCAGGTACCATTCTCGGAGAGTCTGTTGGGGCGCGTGTTCGACGGTTCCGCGCGGCCCCGAGACGGCCGCGGCCCCGTCTCTGGCGAGCCGCTGGACCTCGGTTCGCCCGTCGTCAATCCCGTGCGGCGGCGGATGCCGGACCAGATGGTTGAAACGGGCATTCCGATGATCGACGTCTTCAACTCGCTGGTCGAATCCCAGAAGCTGCCGATCTTCTCGGTCGCGGGCGAGCCGTACAACGAGTTGCTGGCGCGGATCGGGTTGCAAGCCAACGCCGACATTATCATCCTGGGCGGGATGGGCTTGCGGCATGACGATTACCTGAAATTCCGCCAGGCCTTCGAAGAAGGCGGCGTGCTGGGCCGCGCGATCATGTTCATCCACACCGCCGCGGATCCCGTCGTGGAATGCCTGCTGATTCCCGACTTGTGCCTGGCGGTCGGCGAACAATTCGCCCTGCAGGGAAAACGCGTGCTGGTGCTGCTGACCGATATGACGGCCTTTTCCGACGCGCTCAAGGAAATCGCCATCATTATGGAGCAGATCCCGTCCAACCGCGGTTATCCGGGCGATTTGTACACGCAGCTGGCCAAGCGTTACGAGAAAGCGGTCGATTTTGACGAAGCCGGTTCGATGACCCTGCTGACGTGCGTCACGATGCCCGGCGACGACGTGACGCATCCCGTGCCCGACAACACGGGCTACATCACCGAAGGCCAGTTCTACCTGCGAAACGGGCGGATCGAGCCGTTCGGATCGCTGTCGCGGCTGAAACAGCAGGTCAACGGCACGACGCGGGACGATCATCGTTCGATCATGGACGCCTGCATCCAGCTGTATGCTCTGTGTCGCGAGAGCCGCGAAAAACGCGACATGGGATTCGAGATGTCGGATTGGGACCGGAAACTATTGCGGTACGGCGTGATGTTCGAAGAACGGATCATGGATCTGTCGTTGAACGTTCGCCTGTTCGATGCCCTGGACCGTTGTTGGGCGATCCTGGCGGAATGTTTTGAACCGGCGGAAACCGGCATTCGACGAGCCATTGTGGAGAAACATTGGCCGCGACCGCTGGATTGATGCGGCCTAGGGGGATCTGGGATCTGAAGTTTGAAGTTTGAAGTTTGAAGTTTTCGTCTGCCTCCAACCGCTCAACCGTTTTGCATTCAACTTGGCAACAGCCCCCGGGGGCTGAAAAGACATGGCCCAGAAAATCAAACTCACGCGACCGGAACTGAAACGCCGCCGGGACCGGCTGGCGCGGTTCGAGCGTTATCTGCCGATGCTGAAGCTGAAACAGCAGCAGCTGCAGATGACGTTGCGCGAATTGGCGGCCCAGGTGCGTCGCGCCCAGGACGAACTGGATGAGGTCGCCGCCAGGCTGGGCCGCTATCGGCCGGTGCTGGTGGACCTGGCCGGTGTTCCGTTGCAACAATGGTCTCGGCCCGAGCGCATACGCACCTCGCACCGGAACGTGGCAGGCGTGGAAGTCCCGGTGTTCGAGGAGGTCGAATTTCCCGCGGTCCGTTACAGCTTGTTCGGCACGCCGCCCTGGGTCGACGAGGCTCTGGCCGATTTGCGCCAGCAGAGCCGGCGACAGGCCGCCGTCGACGTGCTCCGCGAGGGCGAAACCCTGCTGCAGCGCGAGTTGTCGCGCGTCATTCAGCGCGTGAATCTGTTCGAGAAAATCATGATCCCGCAGGATCGCGAGGCGATTCGCCGAATCCGCATCAAGCTTGGCGACGAGATGGCCGCGGCCGTCGGCCGGGCCAAGATCGCCAAGGGCAAGTTGGCCAAGGTCCTCGAACAGTCGTCTCAGGATGCGGCCGATACTGACGCGTGGGAGGCCAGTCGATGATCGTGCCGATGGTCAAGATTTACGTCGCCGCCCGTTCGGCCGACCGAGAACGCCTGCTCGAGGCGATTCGCGAACTGGGCGTCATCCATCTGGTTCCCGCCGATCCCGCGCAAGCCGCGGGCGACGGAAAGACGGCCGATCAGATCCACGCGTTGCAGCGCGCCGTGCAGGTGCTGTATGGAATCTCGCCGCAGAAAGACCGGCCGGAGTTGGCTGCGGTCGAGGCCGCTCGGGAAGTCTTGGACGTCGAACGGCACATTGTCGAATACGATAACCGGCTGGCCCTTTTTCACCATGAACTGGACCAGCTGGATCTGTGGGGCAACGTCGAATTGCAGCAGATCGAAAGGCTTCGCCAAGCGGGGATCGACGTGCGGTTCTATGCGGTGGCCGACCGCGACGTCGCGAGCGTGCGCGCGGACTGCCTGGCCATCGTGGGCGAATCGCCTGACGGACGGCGCGTCGTGGCCGTTGCGGTTCGAGACGGAAGCCTTGAGCTGCCCGAAGGTGCGACGCAACTGCCGCTGCCGCCGCGCGACGCACCGTCGATTCGAGCCGAGGCGGCCAAGATCGACGTCGCGCTAAAAGCAGCCCACCGGCGCTTGACCGAACTGGCCCACCTGGCCCCCGAGATGCGCGTCGAGCTGGCTCGGCTGGAAGAACAAGCGGAATTCATCAAGGCCCGCCGCGGAGGCGTGGCCAACGAACAATTGTTCGCCGTCCAAGGCTGGTTGCCGGCAGACCAGGCGCCGACGTTGTCCGCAGCTTTGGCGCGAATCGGCATTCCCGCCGCCACGCATGCGATGGCGCCGCGCGAAGATGAACAGCCGCCGACGCTGATCCGCAGCCCGGCTTGGGCGCGACCTGTCGAGGGACTGTTCCGGGTCTTGGGAACCGTTGCCGGTTATCGCGAATTCGACGTTTCCGTCCCGTTTCTGATCGCTCTGCCAATCTTTTCGGCGATGCTGATCGGCGACGGCGGCTACGGCGCGGTCTTGCTGTTGGCGCTCACCGTGGGCTACCGCCAAGCCGCTTCGATGCTGGGAAAGAACTTCACGCACCTGCTGCTGATTGTCGCGGTGGCGACGCTGGCTTGGGGTTTCGTCTGCGCGACATTCTTCGGCGTCACGCTGTATACGCCGCTGATCGCCGTCGACATGAGCGAAGCCTCGCGAATGTTCATGATGCGGCTCTGTTTCTGGATGGGGGCGATCCATCTGAGCATCGCTCAGCTGTGGCCCGCTGTCGGACTGTTCCCCAACCTGCGGTTCCTGAACCGGGTCGGCTGGGCACTGTTCATCTGGGGCATGTTGGGCGTCGTACAGATGTTTGTGCTCAAATCGCCGATGGGTTGGCACACGCCGTGGCCGTATCTGCTGTTGAGCGGAGGGGCGTTGGCCATCGTTTTTGCACAGCCCAGCCGGAACGTCTTCAAGATGGTCTTGCTGGGGGCGGCCAATTTCCCCCTCTCGATGCTTTCGGCGTTCTCCGACGTGATCAGCTATGTGCGGCTGATGGCCGTCGGCTTGGCGAGCAGTGTGCTGGCAGTCAGTTTCAACAACATGGCCCGCGACATGGATGCTTGGCCGCTGGCCGTTCTGGTGCTGATCCTCGGGCACAGCTTGAATCTGGGACTGGCAATGATCGCCATGTTTGCGCATGGCGTGCGTCTGAATATGCTGGAATTTTGTAACAACCTCGGCATGCAGTGGACGGGATATCGGTACGCTCCGTTCTCTGACCGAACGACTCAGGAGTAGGAACCATGACAGTGGATGCGGTGATCAGTGGATTCTCGATGCTTGGCTTGGCGGCAGCGGGCAGCGAATTCTGGCAATTTCTGGGCCAGATGGGCGACGTTTTGGCCTTGGGAATGGCTGCTTTGGGAAGTGCGATCGGGATCGGCTTGGCCGGCCAGGCAGCAGCCGGCGCGTGGGCCAAGGAAGCTCGCGCCGGGAGGAACCTGAGCTTTACCTATATCATCCTGGTCGGCATGCCCATCAGCCAGACGCTGTACGCCATGATCGTGATGAACAACATGCGCGCCGTGTATTCCAACATGACCGTGTCCATCAACGAAGCCGGTTTGCTACTGGGTATTGGAATCGCAACCGGGCTAGGCGAATTGATGTCCGCCTGGATGCAGGGCATGATCGGAGCCGCCGGCATTCGCGCCTTGAGCGACGGCGAGGGAAAAGGGTTCGCCTTTGTGATTATCGCGATGGGGATCGTCGAGACCGTGGGAATTTTTGCGATGGTCTTCCTGCTGGGCATGATCCCGTCCGCCTGAACACAATGTGATATTGAGTCGGCTGGGCAAGCCGGGCCAGATGCCCGGTCTCGCACGCCGACCGAAGTGCTAGCGATCGCCACAACAGCCCGAGGCGTCGGCGCGTGGGAGTTCAGCCCTCTGGTTGCGCTTCGGGGTTCTGCGTTTTCCGGCTCGCCGGTACGTGATGGAGCTATCTTTGAAGCAAAATGACTGTCGTTAAACGGGCGTCCGCGTCTGCTCTTCTCTTGACGGTTTCACGCTAACGCCCTTATACTTGCCGTTCGTTCCCGGATTCGGCGACAAGGGGCTGGCAAGAACAGCACCGGCGGTAGGGTATTGTCCCCCTTTCGCGAAAACATGGCATGAGTGGCAAGCATGAAAACTCAACGGCGGCACGAATTGCAGACGAATAAACTGGCGGACCAAATCGGCGTGTACTTGCAGATGGTCCGTCCGTACCAAAAACAGATCCTGTACGGTGTGGTGGCGGTCGCCGTGGCGGGAGCGGCCGTGTTGTATCTCAGCGGCCAGCAGCAGGCGCGAGCCGGGGCGAGTTGGGCGGACTATTTTGTTGCCATGGTCGAACAACGGCCGGAAGCGTTGGACGAAGTCGCTCGGTTGCACAGCGGCTCGCCGGCCGCCTTGTGGGCTCGCCAAGCCGCCGGCGACATGAAGCTGATGACTGGCGCTAGTCTGTTGTATCGAGATCGAAAAGAAGCTTTCAAGAACCTGCGGGACGCAGAGAAGGACCTGTTGGCCGTCGAGCGAGAAGCCGCGGGTTATCCGATGTTGCTGCAGCGCGCCCGTTACGGTTTGGCGCAAACGTACGAGTCGCTGTGCGAGGTCGAAAAGGCTCGCGATTATTTCAAAAAAGTGGCGTCCGCGGAGCCGAATTCGGCGCTGGGCAATTTGGCTCAACGACGGCACGACCAGCTCGCCGGTCGGGAGACGGAGCGTTGGTTTGCTTGGTTTGAGAAGCAGGAGCCCAAACCGCCGGCCGGTGCAATGCCTGCGGACGGCCGAGAGCCCCAGGTGCCCTTCGACTTGGGCGATTTGCCGGACCGTCCAGATTCGTCGTTTCCACAGCCCCCGGTGCCGGCCGGCGAATCCAGCGCCATGCCTGTGGAGCTGACGCCTCCCGCCACGACGGCACCCGAGGAGCCGGCGACGGAGCCCCAGGCCAAGCCCACGGCAGAGCCCCAGGCCAAGCCCACGGCAGAGCCCGAAGCCAAGCCGGCGGCGGAGCCCGAGGCCAAGCCGGCGGCGGAGCCCGAAGCAAAGCCGGCGGCCGAGCCCGAGGCCAAGCCCGTGGCGGAGCCCGAGGCCAAGCCAGCGGCGGAGCCCGAAGCCAAGCCGGCGGCCGAGCCCGAGGCCAAGCCCGTGGCGGAGCCGGAAGCCAAGCCAGCGGCGGAGCCCGAAGCCAAGCCGGCGGCGGAGCCCGAGGCCAAGCCCGTGGCGGAGCCGGAAGCGGTGCCCTCGCCGAGCGAGCCTGCGCCGGTTGCGGAAGAACCCAAGCAGTAGGCTTATGGCTGCTGACGAACTGTTCGATGCGCCGGTCGAATTGATCGTAGACGCGGCCGGCGCCGGTCAGCGGCTGGATGCTTTTCTGGCCGAGCGTTTTGCCCGCCACAGCCGCGTTCAGCTGCGGCGCGCGATCGGCGCGGGTGGCGTGACAGTGGGCGGCAAGCTGCTGAAACCCGCTTATCGGCTGCGGCTGGGCGAGCGGATCACGATCTGCGTCCCAGACGTGCCGCGGGAGTCTCCCAAAGCTGAGTTCATTCCGCTGGACATCCTGTACGAAGACGAATGCTTGATCGTCGTCAACAAGACGCCGGGCATGGTCGTGCATCCCGCCCGAGGCCATTGGAGCGGAACGCTCGCCTCGGCGCTGGCCCACTATTGCGACCAGCTCAGTACTGTCGGCGGCCCGGCCCGCCCCGGCATCGTTCACCGCTTGGACCGCGACACCAGCGGCGTCATCGTCGTGGCCAAGAACGACCGCGCGCATTTGGACTTGGCATCGCAATTCGAGCGTCGCACGACGGAGAAGGAGTATCTGGCGATCACCATCGGAACGCCGGATCGGGACCGCGATATCATCACCCAGCCCATCGGCGCCCACCCGTACCAGCGCGAAAAGATGGCGATTCGGGCGGACCATACGACCACGCGCCAGGCCGAGACGTTCTATGAAGTCCAGCAGCGATTTCGCGGCTTCGCCTCGATTCTCGCCAAACCGAAGACGGGCCGCACGCACCAGATTCGCCTGCACTTGGCCCATGTCGGCTGCCCCGTCCTGTGCGACCGTCTGTACGGCGGCCGCGCGCAAATTACGCTGGGCGAGATCCTCACGGGCCGGGAAGATGACCGTGTGCTGCTGGGCCGGCAAGCTCTCCACGCTTGCCGCATCAAACTGGTGCATCCCCAGACCCGTCGCGAAATGGAGTTCGCCGCGCCCTTGCCCGCGGACATGACGGAAGTTCTGCGGGTTCTAGACCAGCACCGTTCGGCTTAGTTTTTCGGGTACGGCTACGGCATCGTAACCCGAAGCGTGAGCGAGGACGAGTCGCAGATGGCAAAAAAAGGGGTGGTAAGCCGTCGTGAATCATACGATCACGGGCTTCAACACGCGGCAGCCGATGGATTGCAGGTCTTTCTTGAGTTGGGCGAACATCGCTTCGCCTTGGTACACGCCGATGATCGCACCGCCGGAGCCTGCGAATTTGGCGCTGGCACCAGCGCGGCGGGCGGTCTCGACCATTTGCACATGGGCCGGCTGCAATTCGCAGATTCGGCGCCGCGTGTCGAAATTCTCGTCCATCAGGCGGCTCAACAGGCCGGCATCGCCGGCCTGCAGGGCCGTCTTGGCATCGGCGGCCAGTCGCGCGAACGTTCGCATCGCCGCCACAACTTCGGGGTCGCCGCGGTCGTAGCGGACTCGCAACGGCTGATGGGTGACTTCCGTCGGCTCGCCTTCTTCTTCGCTGTATGCCAGGTAAACCGGTGGCAGCAATGCCGGGTCCAACGGCTCGTACCGGCCAAACTGATAGCCGGCCTGCTCCTGCATGACTTCCGGGGCGAAATCCATATAAACCAGCCCGCCGTACACTTGGATGACTCGATCCTGCAAACCGCCGACGATCCCCAACTCCTTCGTTTCTACGCTCAGCGCCAACGACGGCTGCAGGGGGAGAGGAAGTTGCACGCCGTAAAAGTCCATGAGAGCGCGCAGCGTGGCGACAATAATGGCGCTGGATCCCGCCAAACCGACTTGGCGCGGAATGTTGCTTTCGTAACGGATCGAAAAGTTGCGGTCGTGCAGGGGTAGGTTCTGCTTTTGACAGTAATCCACGAACTTGCCGATGGTCGCCTTGACCAATCGCACGCCGCCATAGTACCCGTGCAACCGCACGTCGCGGACCAGTTCGTGGACGGAGCTGAACCGGCTGCGGTCCTCTTGGCTGAGGATCAATTCCAAGTCTTCCCATTCGTACAGGATCACGTCCGCGTGGAAATCTCTGACCAAGAAGGAAATCGTCTTTCCGTGGTAGCCGTCCGACGGATTTCCGATCAGGCCCGCGCGGGCGAATCCCAGCTGGCGAATTATTTGCATGGCGAAACCAGTCTTTGGGCGAATTCCCGCAGTCCCGGGCCGAGCTTGGGATCGGCGAGAGCAAACTCGAAGAAGGCCCGGAAATAGCTTTCAAAGTTGCCGATATCGAACCGCCGCTCGTGAGGGTGCAGCCGCAAGCCCAATCCTTTACCGCCGCTTTCCAAGACCATTTGAATCGCGTCGGTCAGCTGGATTTCGCCGCCCTTGCCGGGCTTGGTTTCGGCTAGTTTGTCGAAGATCTTGGGACTGAACACGTAGCGGGCCGCGACAGCCAAGTTGCTGGGAGCTTCGGCGATGTCCGGTTTCTCAATCACCCGCGCCAATTCGAACACGTCGCCGACGGCGCCGCGCGGCTGGGCGATGCCGTAGCGGAAGACCTCTTCGACCGGAACCTCCTCGAACGCCACCACCACGTCCGCGCGGCTGCTCTCGAACGTGGCGATCATGCGGCGGACGATGTCCGATTCGGCATTGATCCCGATGATCGAGTCGCCCAGGGCCACGACGAACGGCTGATCGCCCACCAGCGGCCGAGCACACAACACGGCATGACCCAAACCCAGTTGGCGGCGTTGGCGGGTGTAGAAAAACTCGAGGTCCTGCCGCTCGAAGTCCAATTCGGCCAGCTCGCCTTCCCGGCCCGTTTCGCGGAGATAGGTGATCAATTCGCCGTCGATATCGAAATGGTTCTCGATCGAGTGCTTGCCCTTGCCCGTGATGAACAACAGGCGGCGGATTCCGGATTGAGCCAATTCGTCGACCACGTGCTGAGCGACCGGCTTGCGGCCCACGGGCAACATCTCTTTGGGCTGGCTCTTGGTCGCCGGCAGCAACCGCGTTCCCAGTCCAGCCACCGGTACCACGGCGATGTCGATTGTCATCGTATCAGGTCCTCGTTTCAAAGTTGGCCGCCGGGAACGAAACGGAGTCTCGTGCCATCCGCCCCCCCACGAAGCTAGAGAGAACGACACGTCAGGTATGCGCCAAAATTGCGGATTGTCTGCCGCCGATGGGCTTCCTGAAACGGTTCCCCAGGCCATTATTCTAATCCAATGTGAGGGCAGTAGGAAAGGGCGACGCAACGAAGGGTGAATGGCGGCTCTGAACCTATTGTCGTCCTTGCACTTGCGCGGCTGCAGACACGTTGACCGGCGATGCTTGGACCGCTAGAATTTCAACCGGACCGCCGACGGGCGGGTTGGCTTCCTGTTTCCAAAGGGGCTCGTGTGGATCCGCTTCGTCTATGCATCGCGCTGTGTCCGCTGGCAGCGTATGTGATGTTGCTGGGAGTGATCAATCTCTCGTCGCGGCCGTTGGTCACCAGCGGCGGGCGGGATTTGGCGGCGTTGGCTTTGGGGATCAGCGGTTTGATGCTGGTGGGGCCGATGGAATTATTTTTTCCGGAGGTCGCGGTTGAGCGTTTCGGCGGGTACGTGTGGTTGCTGTTGTTGGGATTGTACGCCCTGTTGATCGTACTGCTGATGTTGATTCTGAGGCCGCGTCTGGTGCTGTACAACATGACTGCCGAGCAGCTTCGCCCGGCGCTGGCGGGCGTGGTGTCCGAACTCGATCCGGACGCGCGCTGGGCGGGTGAATGCTTGGTGTTTCCGCGGTTGGGCGTACAGCTGCACATCGAGCCCTTTTTCGCCATGCGGAACGTGCAACTGGTCTCGTCCGGGCCGCATCAGAGCTTCGCCGGTTGGCGGCGTCTGGAGCGGGCGTTGGTCCAAGCCTTGAAAGGTGCGTCCAGTTCGCCGAATCCGTATGGGTTCAGCCTGGTATTCTTTGGGCTGTTGATGGTCGCGCTCGTCACGTTTTCGGTGATCAGTGATACGGACGCCGTGGCCCAGGCATTGGCGGAGATGTTGCGTCGGTAGGGAGCTGGGCGTCGTTAAGAAAGGATGCGCAGATGGCCGAAGTCGTCGTTCACGCGGTCGCTTCGCGATTGCAGAGGAAACAGTTTTTTCAGCTGCCGTGGCAGCTGTACCGCGGCGATCCGAATTGGATCCCGCCGTTGCGGCAGAACCAGCTGGAATTGCTGAATTTCAAGCCGCATCCGTTCTACGACAACGCGGAAATCCAGGCGTTCTTGGCGTTGCGCGGCGGCGAACCATGTGGCCGTGTGGCGGCGATCGTCAATCACGTATACAACGAGCGACATAAAGAGAAACGCGGTTTCTTCGGATTTTTCGAGTCGGTGGACGATCCCCAGGTGGCGGAGGCCCTGTTCGGCGCCGCCCGCCAATGGCTCGCCGACCGCGGACTCACCGTCCTGCGCGGCCCGGCCAATCCGTCGATGAACTACGAATGCGGGTTGCTGATCGACGGCTTCGACAGCCCGCCCACGTTTATGATGACTTACAATCCCCCGTACTATGCCAAATTGATCGAGGGCTGCGGGTTCAGCAAGTCCCAAGACATGTATGCCTACTGGGGCCATGTCAACATGCTGCAGGAGCTCGACAAGAAGCTGCAGTTCATCGTCGATGAAGCGAAACGGCGATTTAACGTCAAGCTCCGCAATTTGGACGGCTCGCGCTTCTATGAAGATGTCCGCATGTTCCTGGACATCTACAACCGCTCGCTGGTCGGCAGTTGGGGGTTTTCCCCCATGTCCGAAGGCGAGATCGATCATGCCGGCAAGGCGCTCAAGTACCTGATCGTACCCGAACTAACGGCGGCTGCCGAAGTGGACGGCAAGATGGTCGGCGCCGTCTTCGGTTTGCTCGACTACAACCCTCGCGTCAAACGGATCGACGGGCGCCTGTTGCCATTCGGTTTTATCCGGTTGTTGCGGAACAAGCGGGCCATTCCGCGGATCCGTCTGGTCAGCACGAACGTGGTGCCCGAGTACCAGAAATGGGGACTGGGGCTCGTGTTATTGAACAAATTGTTGCCGGACTCGCTGGCCTATGGCATCCAGGAGGCCGAGTTCTCCTGGGTCTTGGAGACGAACCACTTGTCCAAAGCGTCGCTGGAGCGAGGCGGAGCCAAGCTGGTCAAGAGCTGGCGGATGTACGACGGCGACGTGGCCTGAGGCGGGCCGTGGTTGATCGAAGAATAGAACGGATCGCCAATCCGTCTTACGAGGACGGTAGGACGCTGTGTCGCACTGGTTCTTGCAGCCCATCTTGAACAGCTATGCCTTGGTGGCGGCCATCGTCGCCGCGCTGGTGTTGCTGCTGGCGATCGGTCCCGTATTTCGCCTGCTGACCAAGCCCCAGCGGTTGCTGTTGACCGCCTTGCGGTTGTCGGTGATCGCCCTGGTCGCGCTGGCCATGCTACGTCCGACGCACATCAGCACCACGCGGCGACAGCAGACCGCGGTGCTGGTCCTGCTGTTCGATCAAAGCCGCAGTATGCTGTTGCCGCAGGCGTCGAGCGGAGACAGCCGTTGGTCTGTCCAGCAGGACGTGTTGCGGCAAGCGGAACCGGTGCTGCGCGCGTTGCCCAGCAACTTGGAAGTCCGGATCTACGGCTTCGATGCCGGCCTCCATCCCGTCGAATTGACCGCCGAACCACTCGCCTTGCCGGAAACGCCGGACGGTCAGCAGACGGACATCGGCACGAATCTGCACGCCGCGTTGCAGCGGGAATTGGGTAAGCGTTTGGCCGGCGTGGTGTTGTTGGGCGACGGCGTGCAAACCGCATTTCGGCCGGCGGTCGAGATTCCCGAAGCGGCACGCGAACTGGCGCGGTTGGGCTATCCGCTGTACGCGGTCCCGTTCGGCCAGCCTCTGGACGCCGTGCAAGCACGGGACGTCGCCGTTGAGAACCTGCAAGACCAATACACCGTGTTTGTCAAGAACGAACTGCCGGTCACCGCCACGATAGCAATTCGCGGCTGGACCAACCAAGCGATTCCCGTCCGGCTGCTGGTGGAGAAACCGGGGGGCGAAGTGGACGTCGTGGGGCCGGTCAATGTCGTGGCTCGTGCGGACGAGGAACAGGTAACTGTCGAGTTGCGATACGTTCCGGAGCAACCGGGAAACTACAAGCTGACGATGGAGGCCGACGAGCAGCCGGGCGAGTTGGTGACGAAGAACAACCGCTTGAGCGCTTTTCTCCGGGTGCTGGAGGGCGGCTTGAAACTCCTGTACCTCGAAGGCGAATTGCGCGAAGAGCAGCTGTTCTTGCGGCGCGTGTTGGAAGCGTCGCCGGACATGGAACTGGATTTCCTTTGGATCGATTCGCGCCAGCGGGGCAAGTGGCCGGCAGACGTCGCCGGCTCGCTGCGCGACGCCAAGTACGATGCTTTTATTCTGGGTGACCTGGACGCCGGCGCATTGGGCAAGGACCAGTTGCAGTTGCTGGCCGACGCCGTCGGGCGCGGCAAGGGCTTGGCGCTGTTGGGCGGCTATCACAGTTTTGGCGCCGGCGGTTATCGCGACACGCCGCTGGCGGATGTGCTGCCGATCACGATGGACCGCTTGGAACGCCAGGATTTTGCAGCTCCGATCCGCCCCGATTTGCACTTGTCCGGTCCCCAGCGGATGCGTCCGACGGGCGTCCATCCGTTGACCAGCCTGTCGTCCGGCGCGGAGAACGCCGAGGCCTGGAATCGTCTGCCGCCGCTGGCCGGGGCCAATCGGTTCATGGGCGTCAAAGACGCGGCCGGAGTCCGAGTGGTTGCCGAAAACGAAGCCGGGCAGCCGTTGCTGGTCGTCGGCGAATACGGACAGGGCAGGGTCGCGACGCTGGCGGGCGACTCGACGTACCGCTGGGCGATGCGCGGATTTGAGGCGGAACATCGGCGGTTCTGGCGGCAACTCATCCTGTGGCTGGTCGGCCGCGAGGACCGGGAACAGGATCAGGTGTGGGTCAAATTGGATCAGCGGCGATTCCAGCCCGATTCGCGGGTGAGTTTCACCGCCGGGGTCAATTCGCCCACGGGCGAACCGATCGGCGAGGCGAGCTTGCGCTGCGACGTGATCTTGCCCGACGGCCAGCGCCGCGATCTGCGGCTGACGCAAGACGGCACGACGTGGCTGGGCAGCGTCGAGACCGTGACCGCGCCGGGTGACTATGCCTTGGAAGTCACGGCCAGCCGGGACGGAGAAATTTTGGGGACGGGGCGCGGCGAGTTCATGGTGTTTGATCGCGACGTGGAACTGAGTTCGTCGGCAGCGGACCACGAGCAACTGGCCCGCCTGGCCGCCACGACCAGCGAGTTCGGCGGCCGCGTGGTCGCCCCGGAACAGCTGTCGTCTTTGCTGGAGGACATCCGCGACCGGCCGCCCGAGATGGAAATCGAAGTGCAGACCAAGTGGCAGCTGGCCGACACGGCCCGCGATGCTTGGGCGGTTTTCCTGCTGTTTATCGCGCTGTTGACGACGGAATGGTTTTTGAGGAAAAAGTGGGGACTGGTGTAGTTTGAATACGAGGTATTGAGGATGCCGATTTACGAATTCTACTGTAGCGAATGTCACCGGGTTTTCAATTTCTTTGCACGCCGCGTCCAAACCACGGCTCAACCCGCTTGTCCGCGCTGCGGCCGGCCGCGATTGGACCGGAAGATCTCGCGGTTTGCCGTCGCGCGGGGCGCGCGGCCCAAAGCGGATTCGCCGGGTCTCGAGAGCGATTTGCCGCCGGGTTTCGACGAGGCGAAGATGGACCAGATGCTGGAGGAGTTGGGCCGGGAAGCGGATGGTTTGGACGACGACGACCCCCGCCAGGCGGCCCGTTTGATGCGGGCCCTGTACGAGCGAACGGGGATGCCGCTGACGGGCAAGATGGAGGAAGCCATGCGGCGCATGGAAGCGGGCGAAGATCCCGATGCCATCGAGGCGGAAATGGGCGATCTGCTGGACGAAGAGCCGGCGCTCGAAGACGGCGACAGCGGAGGACGGCTGCGCGGGTGGGCTCGAAAAATGCGCCCGCCGGAGGTCGATGAAACGCTGTACGACTTTCCCGCGTAGGTTATGCAAGAACGACGCGAAACACGAAAACGCTGGGTCCAGCGCGGTCACTACGCGGTGGAGGTGGAAGTCGAGGTCGTTTACCCCGCAGATTGCCCCTCCGAAGCCTGTCTCGAACCGGCCACTGTGCGCTGGCTGGACGAAGTAGCTCGACGCGCCGAAGCAGGCGATATCGAGTACCTCCGGAAGGCCGGCCGCGTCTTCCAGGCAGTCGTGGGTTGATCGCCCGACAGAGCGAACGCGGGAATGCGCGAGCCAGGCCACGCCCGTCACGGAGCAGGGCCACGCCCGTAATCAGCAAACCGCGGAGCGGTCGCAGAGATTAGCCGGCGGTCAAGCGCGGCGCCTACCGCCGGAATCCAGGATCGAGAGTCGCATCCCACTAGCCGACACGCGCCCAGCGCCTGCGATCCGGCTCTGCATCCAACGCGGATCGTTCGGGCGAGGCCGACCCATAGAAAACCCGAAAGCGGATTCTTCCCAGCTTCAGCATGTCTCCAGACGTCAGTGGTGCGTCCCGGACGGCCGCGCCATTGACGAACGTTCCTTTCGCCGACCCCAGATCGCGGACCCGTAACATGCCGTCTGATTCATACAGTTCACAATGCCTGCGGCTGACCCCCATGTCAGCCAAGGCGAACCGGGCCTCGCTCGCGACTCCGATCGTGAAGGGAGCATCTCGAAAGACCAAAGGACCAGGTTCCACTTTTTCGTCAAGGCAAACAAGTTCCACGAACATTTCTGCCTACCTTTCCTCCGACAGGAATTCGTTTTCGCCACATTTGCTTTGGTTCATCGCGAGTTCTCGGCGCGCGTTACCTTCCCGTGTTTTGACGCCACGCCTTTCCCAGGCTGTTTCGAACGTGCTGCTATTGCGGTGTTGCGTCCCAACCAGGATTCCGCGCCAGCTGGATAGCGGAATCCCGATCCCCGGTAATGTTGAAAATCAGGTCCATTTTCAATCTACCCAATGTTTGGCCGAGCCAAGGGGGAGCCGAATGCAGGATAAGCTCGCCTCCATGCTGAAACATGCGCTTCTGACGCTTCACCAGCCAGCAAAGCCCGCTGGAGTCGATCATTTGCAGCTCGCTCAAGTCCAACAGAATTTTGCGGCCATACAATCCGTTGCCCAAAACACTTTCCAGTGCGTCGCCGTCACGAAATACATCATCCAGACGAAAGGGGCCAGAAATCGCTACGCAAGCAACCTCTCCGTCATCTGACTGCAAGCTGAACATGAGATCCTGACGCATTGCCCTGATTACTGAGATTGATGAGAACCGGAAAACCGTTGGCAAACGCCATGCCACGCTAATGATTCCGTAAAAGATAATCCCAACTCGTGCGCGGACAAAGATTTCGGCGCAGAGTTCGGAATCTAGCACGGCGGGGGCCATACACAAGCGCCTTGAAATGAGTCGGTATGACCATTGGCAGAGCGCCTTACAATTGTGCGCTTCGCAAAACGTAGTCAGTCCTTCGCCTCGGAAGACGTGTATCGCAGCGAGTTGGACATCACTGTTGCAAATGGCCGGGCCGTTGGTCCTCACGGTTTGTATTGCTCGGTTACCCAGCCCGTCGGGCTGGGCTAGGCAAACCGCTGGGCCTTCGGCCCGGCAAACGGTTACATGGTTCCTCGGCCCGGAAGGGTTTAAGAACCAGCGCCCTCCCACGGCAGCAGGGCGAACAGGGTGGTTGGATCGGCAATCGCGCGCGCTCGACGGATCCCCTCTCGATCCATAACTGTACCACGTAGATCCCCGTGTTCACTTGGTCAGGCGGTCGATCAGATAGTCCGTGGAGTTCTTGTGCGTTGGATGCGGCCGCTCCGGATGGACGAGTACCACGTCGACGTCCACGGCTTTGAGCCGCTCTTCCAGCTTGACGCCCATCACGCCCGAATGCGTCGGATCCTTTGGAGAAGAGCCGACGACGGGAACCTCGCCGCCGTAGAACATCGCGATCGGCGGATCGTCTTTGGAGACGTGCTCGATCGGCGAATACTCCTTGATCCATGCCAGGACGGTCTCACGATTGTCGATCAGGCTTTGAAAGCTGGGCAAACCAAAGGCGTGGGCGCCGTAGCCGTAGTTCAGCATCCACTCGCGCAACTCCTTCGGATCGAGCGACACCTGCGCTCCGTTGACGGCGGCACAGTACAGCCGAGTCGATTCGCGGGCGATGGGATCGTCGCTGTGCGGGTCGGCCAAATCGTCGTGAAAGGCGAGCCAGAGCGAAGTGCAAGCGCCGGCCGAGCCTCCGGTGGCACCGATCCGCGTCTTGTCAAGGTTCCACTCGGCAGCCTTGGAACGTACGAATTGCAGCGCGCGGGCGGCGTCCCCCAGCGACGCTTTCACGGGCGGCTCGACCTTGTCTTCGACGCCGTTCCGCACGTAGCGATAGTTGATGGCGACGACGGAGATGCCTTTGTCAAGAAACGCTTTCGGATTGGTTTTCTTGTCGCCACCCTGCCAGCCGCCGCCGTGGATGTAGAATACGACCGGGGTCGGCTTGTCCGACGGCGCTTGGTAGAAATCGAGAACCTGTCGCGGATGAGTGCCGTACGGCACGTCGACCAGTTGCTTAGGTTCAGCAGCGCGGGTCTGCTGCGCGACGAGGATTAGCACGATGCACGGAACGATTCGCTTCATGATGTCGGCTCCTTGAGATTGTTCCTCACCTTAGAGAAGATCTGTGATCCTTAGCTCAACGCAAGGTCCATTCTACGGGCTCAGGAACTGGGATCCAACAGGACCTTCCACGCCAAACACTATGCTTTCAATCCTCGCAGATCGACTTCGAATTTCTTGTTCTCCGCGATCAATTCGTCCATGGTCAGCCACGTTTTTCGCGCCATCGCTTCGCGGCCGAGCATGGCCGTCAGGTGGCTGTCCACCGAACGATGAGCCGTTGCGTTGTCAAACCGGCCGACCATGACGCAACGATAGAATTCGGCGATGTTGGCCTGGGCGCCCTCCGTATACATGCCGCCGGACGCGGCATTGGAGTAATGCTTGGGGCCGCCGCGAACGAAGACGTTGCCCGTATAGGCGATATGTCCCGTGGCTTGCAGGCCCATCAGGTCGGCGGCCAAGTTGTACATGACCGCATTGTTCTGCAGCAGTTGGGTCATGTGCGTCCAACAGGTTCCGTCCGGCAGCTGAAATACGACCCCGCCACAGTCCGAGCGGTCGCCATGGGGATCCGGACGGACGATCCGCGAATACCCGGTTGCGGCCGCCGCTCGTTGGCCGGTGACCCAGGTGACGCCGTCGATGATGTGAATGTCATACAGCAGCAGCAAATCGCCGCCGAGCGAGACGTGCGAGTACCATGCCCGCCGAAACAAGTTCTCGATCGTCGGCCCCACCTTGGGATCCGGCAAGGCGCCGCAGGTACCGCCGGAATAGATATGCGCCAAACCGCCCAGCGCTCCTTCGCCGATGCGCTGCCGAACCTCCTGGTTCGCGGCGTCCGTGGGCAACTGATAGTCGACCAACAGACACAGGTTTTTCTCCGTCGCCTTCTTGGCCAGGGACTGCATGGCGAAGACGCCCGGCACATCCACGGCAAAAGGTTTGGCCACGTACACATGACAGCCGGCCTCGATGGCAGCCGCGGCTTGCTCGGGATAAAAGTACGGAATCCCTTCGAGCACCAGCGCTTCGACGCCGCTGTCGAGTGCCCGTTTGTAGCCCGACAGGCCGCTGAATCGCTTATCCGCCGGCACCCCCAGCCGTTCGCCAATCTTGTTGGCGGTGTCCTCAAAGTAATCGACCGCCGCGACGATCTCATATCCCGGGGCCTGCTTGAACAAGTTGGCGATCCAGCTTCCCCGGCTGCCCAATCCCACGATCCCGATTCGAAGCTTGCGCTCGACGCCTTCGGCGGATGCGGCGTGGGCGCGCGGTTCTTCGCCCCCTGCGGCAGGGCCCGCGGCCAGCAGCGGAATGGCGGCCGCCGCCGCAGTCTGCTCCACAAATGTTCGGCGAGTCATGGATCGCCCGGCCATCGTTTCTCGCTGCGTCACCATCGAATGCGTTCCTTCAAATTGGACCTCCGGGAGAAAAAACGAATGCCCCGTCCGATCCGTTAAACCGCATCACCTAGTTTGAAATGAGAACCCACTATTCTTCTTTTTGCGACCACGTCAGGCATGGGCGTGCAATCGAGCATGAACCGCTTGAAGCGCGGGGTACAAGGACTCGAACGTGGCGAACCACTCGCGATATGCGGCGTTGCGAGTTGCATCCGGCTCGTAGACAATTCCGGAGCGATGGACCTGGGCATAAGCGTCATGCACGTCGCGATACACGCCGACGCCGATGCCGGCCAGCAGCGCCGCGCCTAAGACCACGGCTTCTTCAATCTCGGGGACTTCGATGGGCTTGCCGACGACGTCGGCCTTGTTCTGCATCCAGAACTGGTTGTGGATCGCGCCCCCGATCGCGACGATCACATCCGGTTGGACGCCGAGGCCGCGTTCCAAACCGCGGACGACTTGCAGGAACTGATAGTCTAATCCCTCGATGATCGCCCGCAACATGTCACCCTTGGTCGTGATGTTGCGCAGGCCGGCAAAGGCGCCCAGCGAACGATGATCGACCACCGGGCAATGGCTGCCGGACATGTGCGGCAGGAACTGGCATCCGTGGGCGCCGGGGGGGCGATTCGGCGGCCGCCTGCATCAGGTAGTCCCAATCGACGCCGCCCTCGCGTTCGGCCCGCAGTCGTTCCGCTTGGCCGTATTCGCGACGAAACCATTCCAGTTGTTCGGCGGCTACGGTTGCTCCCATCACCGCCCAGAGGCCGGGAGCCACGTGCGAGTCGACCAGGATTCCCATTTCCCGCACGGCGGACGTCAAGACCGGTTCCTGAATCGCCGCCACAACCATCTCCCAGGTTCCGGTCACGTCGCAAACCACACCCGGCCGGAAAGCGCCCGTGGGCAGTGCTCCGCACAAGTAATCGTGGCCGCCCAAGACGACGGGCGTACCGATGGCTAGTCCCGTTGCCTGGGCCGCCGCCGCGTGGACCTCGCCCAGCACCGTGCCGCTGGGCTGCGGATCACACAACAAATCGCGGCGGATTCCCGACGTAGCGATCAACTCGTCCGACCACGCCTGGCGCCGCTGGTCGAACAGCAGCGTGGTCGACGCCATGCTGTAATCCGTCGCCAACGCGCCGCACAGCATGAAGTTGACGAAATCTTCGATCAGCACCCACTTGTGCGTCCGCGCCAAGATCTGCGGCTCGTTCTCCATCATCCACAGGATCCGCAGCACAGTGTTGAAGACCCAGATCTGATTGCCCCCGATGGCAAACTGCCGCTCGGCGCCGACCTGTTCGAGCCACCACTTGTGTTGTGGCTCGGTCCGTGGGCAGTGCCAGGAGATGAACGGGTACAGCCAGCGGCCTTGCTCGTCCAACGGCACGCCGTCCATGCCCATGCCGGTCACCGCCACGCCGCGAATCCGCCGCGGATCGTCCAGCTGGCTGACCGCTTCGCGCAGCGACTCCGCCACGCCCTCCCAAATCTGCTCCGGCTTCCAGATCGCCCATTGCGGCCGGTCAGGATCGGGATTGAACCGCTGCGTGGGCCGGCTGGCCCGGGCCACCACGCGCCCCGTGCTATCGTAGACGATCGCTTTCAAATTGGTCGAGCCAAGATCGATGCCGACAAGGTAATCCATGAGACGACTCCGAAAACCAAGATTCTTGCGTTTCACGCGAACGTATTCCCCGTGTCGCCGCCCCAGGTGTCGAGCGAGATCGGGTACTTGCCGTACATCCGGATGGCGTTCCACATGGCCAGGTAGTTTCCGGGTTTGACCGACGAGTGAATGCTGTTGCTGGACGACAGGATCAACCCGCCTCCACCGGCGGCTTTGCGGATCACTTCCTTGGTCTCGCGGACCGCGTCTTGTTCGTTGCCAAAGGTCAGCGTATGGGCACAATCGACGTTGCCCTTGAGCGCCACGCGATGGCCATAATCCCGTTTCATCAGTTCGATGTCCATTCCCGCAACGGGATCGATGGGATCGAGACAGTCGATTCCCGAATCGAGGATCATGTCCAACAGCGGCATGATGTTCCCGTCCGTGTGTTTGATCACCGCCAGCCCCTGGTCTTTGAACGCCGCGATCACGCGTTTCAACGGTTCGGCGAACAATTGGCGGAACATGGCGGGCGACATCAGCGGGCCGGTCGTCGACGCATAGTCGTCGCCCGTGAACACGAAATCCGCGCCGCGGCGCGCTACTTCCAGGGCCATTTCTTGGTTGATATCGACGGACAACGCGACGAGCTTACGGACTAGGTCCTGGTCGGCGGCCAGGGCCATCAGCAGGCCCTCGTAGCCGATCAGATACCGGGGGATCGAAAACACGTCGTTCAGATGCACGCCGATCGCCAGCTTGCCTTTGTATTTGCTGACCAGCCGATCCAAGCTGGCGTATCGGCCCGGGGCGTGCGGGTCAGGCGGCGCGTAGTGCTGAAAATCCTCCAGCGTGGCGATCGGCGCCTCGAGTGGATAACTGTGCTCTTCGTTGGTGTACTGGCTGACCACGCCCCACTCGTTCCGGTAGCGGTTGTCGCCGATCTCCTGCTTGCGGAAATCCGGACCGGTCAGGATGGCGTCCAAGCCCATCCGCACCGTGAATTCCTCCATGCTGCAGCCGGGGATGATCGCCTCGCGAACCCGGTGGTCGATAATCCACTCGAAATGTGGAATGCGATCCGGCTCTTCATTGCGCAGCACCCGCATTACCCGTTCGACAGAAGTCAGTTCGGCCATGTTGTTGTCTCTCCCGTTTCCTTAAACCGCCGTATGTTCCGTGCGTGCAATAATCTCGTCCTGCAGTTCCCGGGACAAGTCACAGAAATAGTCGCTGTAACCCGCCACGCGAACGATTAAATCGCGATGCGACTCCGGCCGGGTCTGCGCCCGGCGCAGCGTTTCGGCCGTCACCACGTTGAACTGGACGTGGTGTCCGTCCAGCTTGAAATAGGTGCGCACCAGTTGAGTCAGCCGGTCGATGCCGGGCTCGTCCTGAAGTAAGGCCGGTGCGAACTTCATGTTCAACAGCGTCCCGCCGGTCTTCAGGTGATCCATCTTCGCAGCGGACTTGATCACCGCCGTCGGGCCGCGGCGATCGGCACCCTGGACCGGCGAAATGCCTTCGGACAGGGCCGCACCGGCGCGGCGGCCGTCCGGCATCGCGCCGGTAACCGAACCGAAATAGACGTGGCAGGTCGTTGGCAACATTTCGACTTGGTAACACCCGCCTTTGGTGTTCGGCCGGCCGTCGACCTCCTCCACCACGGCATTGAACGCTCGGACCATCAGTTCGTCCGCATACTCGTCGTCGTTGCCGTACTTGTGCATGCGATGCAGCAGCCGTTGCCGCAACGGTTCGCGCCCGGCGAAATCCGTGTCCAAGATAGCGACCATCTCCTCCAAACTCAACGCGCCTTCGTCGAAGACCAACTGCCGGACGGCCGAAAGGCTGTCAGTCAGACTGCCGATGCCGACAAATTGAATGAAGGTGTGATTGTAGCGTGCGCCGCCGGCGTTGTAGTCCTGGCCTTTGCGAATGCAATCGTCGGTGATCACCGACAAAAACGGAGCGGGCATCAGGGCGGCGTACATCCGTTCGATGATCTGGTTGCCGGCGATCTTGATTTCCAAAAAGTGCCGCAGCTGCCGGCGAAACGCGGCGAATACATCGTCGAAGGCGTGCAGACTGCCGGCCTCGCCCGTTGCCGGTCCCAGTTGCTTTCCCGTTCTCGGATCGACGCCGTCGTGCAGGGCCAACTCCAGGATTTTCACCAGGTTGAAGTAGCCCGTCAGGATATACGCCTCTTTGCCGAACGCGCCGGTTTCGACGCAGCCGCTGCAACCGC
>Ga0366818_10174_pt1 | contig 22588 bp, 19 predicted proteins | sample TotcelFGM3001N14_FD_207090 | JGI IMG/M metagenome (GOLD analysis project Ga0366818, IMG submission 207090) | Enriched cells from coal bed in the Powder River Basin, Montana, United States - Total cells FGM rep3 HSBNCT.FGM.300.1.N14 ...
GGGAGCCAGTTTAGCAGGGGCAAGTGGAGAATCAACCGGGGCCGGCCGCAGGGCGTCCAACGGTAGCCCTGCCGCCCCCGCCCCCGTTTTACTCTGGGATGCTGGTGAGAAACACCAAGCCACCTTTGACGATGCCTCCGCCGAAGCGTCGCGTCGAGCGGGCCCAAGCCGGCCCAAGGTGAGCTTGACAACCGCATCCGGCAGGAATAGAGTTATGCAAAGTGTCGGGCCCTGCTGCGAGCGATTGGAACTTTCGGTGAACATGGCATAAGTGATGTTTCGGATGCGATTCAGTCCCCTGGCCGCGAACCTCCTGCTGACTGCCTTGGTGGTGGCCTGGGGGAGTGTACCGCCTGCGATCCGACATGGCCACGAGGGAGGAGACGATACGAGACATCGTCACCACGGTCACCACGCGAACGATCAGAATGCGAGAGGTCATCAGGAATGCGATGCTCATTGGCATCATCACGATGACGGCGCCCATCGGCATTTCCACGAGCGGTCGGACGAGTCGTCTCGGGATATTTCGTCCGTGATGCTCGCGGGCCCTATCGTTCATCTGCACTGGGGCTGGCTCGGGTTCCACTTGTCGCTTCCGGTTTCGCAGCACGAACCATCGGACGATGGGTGCAATGGCGCAGAGCCCGTTGTCCTTCGGCTTATCGATGTGCTGCCGACGCCCACGGTTGGTGACTGCGGCGTCGCGAGCCATGCGCTCTCGCCGGCGGTACCATTCGGCGTCATCGGATTTGCCGCGGTCCCTCCTTTGCCGCGTTCCCCCGATCTTCTTCCGGCCGCACCTCTGTGTGATCGTGCGCGCCGAGAACGCTCCGGCGTCCTTCGGGTATAGACTGCCGCCTCCGCGCCGGTCCTTGGCGGTGACGCGGTAAATTTCCGCTCCCGCTGGTATCCGTTTCCCTGAATCGCTCGGCCGCTCAGCGTTGCGCCTGCGGTTTCCCTTCCCTTGGCTCCCTGAAACCTTCTTTGCTGTAGGAGTTTGCTCATGTTCATTCATTCGCCCGTTTCTTATGTGTTGACGTTCGCGCTCGTCAGTTTGAGTTTCTGTTTCGGATGCCGCCCGAACGAACGCCAGCCTTCCGGCAACTCGGACGAACCATCCGCGGTGCAAGCCGGCACGGACGCGTACGATCCTCACGACGTCCCGCTCACCGAGGATCAGAAGCGGGAACTTCGTCAGCAGGTCGCTCAATTCCCCGGCGCCGTGGAAACAATGCGGGAACTGCGCGACGTGGTGGAGGCGGAGACAAAGAACGGGATCCCGGTGAATCCGCATGAAGTCCATCAGGCTCTGGACAAGGCCGATCTCGTGCTCCAGTGGCTCCCTGCGATCGCGCGAGATTCGGGCGTGCCGAAGGAACACTGGGAGGAGGTGACGACGACGGCCAACGAGCTTCGGACCTTGTTCGAAAGTGTCCACGAAAACATCGACAACAAGCAGGACCCCGATTTTGCCGCGGTGGCCGGCGAGATCGCAGCCAAGCTCGATCGGCTTGCCGAGATCGCTCAGGCTCAGCCGTCCGCAAACGGCGAAACCCGGCCGTAGGAATGGCAGCGTGTACTGTTTCCAGTTACTAAATTCCGCGCGATAAAGGAAGAGAGCTTCGGTCGTTCCATGACCATCTACGTTTGGAGGACCCTGGGGATGTCTTGTCGAACGCCCCTCGCCGCGATTTGCCGGCGTGCACTGCTGGCCTTTGCCATCGGCTCTGCCGGGACTGCGGCGGGGCACGAAGACCATGCGCCGTTGCCCAGTAAAGGCGTGACGATCGCAGGCGACACGATTCTGCTGTCGGACAAAGCCCGGGAGGCCATCGGTTTGACGACCGTCAAAGTCGAGTTCGGCGATATCCATCACACGCTCACGGTCAAGGCGCACGTCGAACTTCCCTGGCATGCCCAAGCGATGATTGCGTCGGTGGTGTCCGGCACGATCGATCGGGTACTGGTTCGTCCCGGGGAAACCGTTGTCGCCGGTCAGGAACTGGCGCGTGTGACCAGCGCAGAGCTGGGGGCGCTGCACGCCACGCTGCTGCAGGCCAAAGCCGAGGCCGGCTGGGCTCGCAAGCTCTTTGACCAGCGCACGGGCCTCGACCGGCAAGGCGTGATCGCCGGCAAAACGCTGCTGGAAGCTCAAGCGGCTCTCGCCCAAAAATCGGCCGCTCTGGAGATCGCCCGACAGAAACTGGCCTCGGTGGGGCTGGACCACACGACGATCGAGAACGTCGAGCACAGCGGTCAGCCGCTACCGTACGTGTCTATCACCAGCCCGATCAGCGGATTGATCTCGCATGCCGACGTTCGCATCGGTCAACGGATCGGCGCTACGGATCATCTGTATCACGTTATCGCACCTGCGAAACGGTGGATCGTGGCGGATGTTTTGGAATCCGACGTGCGGTTCCTGCAACCGGGCCAGTCTGTCGAAGCGAGCTTCGTGGCGGTGCCAAACAGAACGTTCACCGGCCGCATCGATCACTTGCAGCTGAAGATGACTCCGCAAACCCGCACCCAACGGGTTGTCATCGCCGTCGAGAACGGCTCGGAAGCGTTGCGGCCGGGAATGTCGGGACGCGCGCAGATTTCCGTCCAGGTTGCCAAGGACGCCATTGTGTGTCCCGTGGATGCGGTCGTCCACAGCCGCACCGGTGCGTACCTGCTCGTGCAGCGAATGCCCGGCAAGTACGAGAACCGCCGCGTGACACTCGGACGGACCGACAAGGGCCGCGTAGAGGTCCTGGGGGGCGTTTTTCCCGGGGACCGCGTCGTCTCGGTCGGAACGGCCCTGCTGGCGGCTTTGCTCGGCAACGAGCACAAGGCACGAGTGGCCGATGAGCGATCGGAACGCGTGGAGCAATCGGCAACATCGCACGAACGAGTGGTCGCGAACATCGACGGGGTGGTCGAGTTGCCCACGGATCGACAGGCGTTTGCGATCCCACCGGCCGCGGGGCGGATACGCCGAATTCTGGCCGAGCCCGGCCAAGAAGTTTCCGCCGGAGATGTGCTGGCCGAGGTGGACAGTCTGGCAGTGCGAACTCTCCAACTCGAACTGCTCCAGGTGCTCACGGAGGCTCGTCTTGCAGAGCAAGCCCTTCAGCGGCTGGAGGGGCTCGGCGATCAGAGCGTCATCCCCGAGCGTCAGTTGTGGGAATTGCAGCACGCGCGGGAAATACGGGGGCTGCAGGCCGAGGCGGTGAAACGACAGTTGACGCTATTCGGGGTTCGACCGGACTCGCTTTCGAAGCTCGCAGAAATCGACCTAACGCAGCCCGCTTCGCCGCTGTATTGGGTACAGTCGGTGCCCGTGCGAGCCCCGCTCACCGGGCGCATCGTGGACTTTCGCGTAGTACCAGGTCAAGTGGTCGATCGCGACGAGGGGTTATTCGAGGTCCACGACCTGGCGCGCGTCTGGATCCAAGGCTATGTCCACGAGCGGGACGCAGCGCAGGTCGAACTGGGCCAGTCCGCCCGCGTCCATTTCGCGGCTTATCCTGACCTGGAGACCGGGGGCACGGTGGTGCGGATTTCGCCTTTGATGCACGACAACGAGCAGGTTTTGCCCGTCTGGATCGAGGTGGCCAATCCGGAGCATCGCCTCAAGCAGGGCATGCTGGCCAGGGTCACGCTGCTCGCCAAGCCGGACGGACAAGACGCCGGGCTCGAGGCCGGCCCTTTGGCTTCCATCAAGAAAGTTCCGTAGCAGGCTGCCGCGGACTCCACCGTCCCCATTGGAACGCCGATTCCATGCTGAATCACATTATCGCCTTCTGCCTCAAGAATCGCATCCTCGTGCTGGCGGTGACCGTCGTGCTGGTGATTTATGGCGGTCGAGAGGCGACGCAATTGCCGATCGACGTCTTTCCGAACCTGAATCGCCCAACCGTCACCGTCATGACCGAGGCTCACGGCTTGGCGCCCGAAGAGGTTGAGACGCTGGTCACGTTCCCGATCGAATCGGCGATGAACGGGGCCAGCGACGTGCGCCGCGTCCGATCGGCTTCGGGAATCGGCCTCTCGATTGTGTGGGTCGAGTTCGATTGGGGAACCGACCTCTACGTGACTCGGCAGATCGTCTCCGAAAAGCTGCAACTGGTGCGCGAACGATTGCCCGAGGAAGCCCGCCCCGTCATGGCCCCGATCACGTCGATCATGGGCGAAATCCTCCTGGTCGGCCTGCAGGCCGGCGACCTGACGACGCCGATGGAGTTGCGGACCATCGCCGAGTGGGAAGTCCGCCAGCGGCTGTTGGCGGTCCGCGGTGTATCGCAGGTCAGCGTCATGGGCGGCGAGTTGAAGCAGTACCAGGTGCTCACGTCGCCCGAACGTCTCGCACGACATGACGTGACTCTCGACCAGTTGCTCGCGGCGGCCGAGAAATCGAACATCGTCACCGGCGGCGGGTTTCTGTTGAGCAAGAGCCACGAGTCGCTGATCCGCATCGTCGGCCGGGCGACCACGCTGGACGAAGTGGCCGATACGGTGGTTCGGGCCGGCGATCCGGTGCCCATTACGATCCGCGAAGTGGCCGACGTGCGATATGCCGGCCCGGTTCGCCGCGGCGAGGCGAGTATCGCCGGCCAGCCGGCGGTCATCCTCTCGGTCCAGAAGCAGCCCGGCGCCGACACGCTCGCGGTGGGCAAGCAGATTGACGAAACGCTGGACCAGCTTCGACAACGACTGCCGGAGGACGTCACCGTCGTCACCGATATTTTCCGCCAGGCGGATTTCATCGAATCGGCCATCGGCAACGTCCGCGAGGCCGTTCGCGACGGTGTCGTCTGGGTGATCGTCATCCTGTTCCTCTTCTTGTGGAATCTCCGCACCAGCTTGATCACATTGACGGCCATTCCCTTGTCGATCCTCATCACGGCGCTGGCATTCAGTCACTTCGGGATTTCGATCAATACGATGACGCTGGGCGGCCTGGCGGTGGCCATCGGGGAACTGGTCGATGATTCGATCGTGGATGTCGAGAACATCTTTCGCCGGCTCAAGGAGAACGTCCATCGGCCTCGTCCCGAGAACCCGCTCAAGGTGATCTTCCTGGCGTCGTGCGAGGTGCGGAACAGCATCGTGTATGCCACGTTGATCGTCGTGCTGGTCGTATTTCCGCTGTTCTCGCTGGCCGGCTTGGAAGGCCGGATGTTCGCACCGCTGGGATTGGCGTACGTCGCAACTCTCTTGGCTTCGCTGGTGGTCTCGTTGACCGTGACGCCGGTGCTGGCCTCGTACCTGCTGCCCCGGGCTCGGTTTTTGCAGCGGGAGGGGGATCCGTTCCTGCTCCGTTGGCTGAAACGGCTGGATCGTCATCTCGTGCAGTTCTCGCTGCGGCGCAGCGGGGCAGTGCTGGGGATCGTGGCCGGGCTCATCCTACTCTCGATTTCCGGCATCTTCTGGATGGGCGGCGAGTTCTTGCCGCGTTTCAACGAGGGCGCGCTGACCATCGCGGCCATGGCCCCGCCCGGAGTGAGCCTGGAAGAATCGAACCGGATCGCCCAGCGGATCGAGCGGATGCTGATGGAGATTCCGGAAGTCAAACACATCTCCCGCCGCACCGGCCGGGCGGAGTTGGACGAGCATGCCGAGAACGTCGACTTTTCGGAAATCGACGTCGGATTGCTCCAACCCGAACGCCCCAAGTCCGGCCTGCACTACGCCGTCCTGCGCGCCATCCCGGGTCTGCATGGCTGGGGAGTGGATCAGGTCGGACGGTCGCGGGACGAGGTGCTGGCCGAAATCCGCGAAATCGTTCGCGAGGTGCCGGGCGTCAAGATCAACCTGGGTCAGCCGATTTCGCACCGGTTGGATCATATGATGTCGGGGATTCGTTCGCAAATCGCCGTCAAGCTGTACGGCCGAGACATCGAAGAGTTGCGGGATCGCGGCCAGGACATCGCCGAAATGATGGCCGCCGTGCCGGGCGTGGTGGATCTGCAGATCGAGCCCCAGGTCGACGTCCCTCAGGTTCGCGTCACGATTCGCCGCCGGGAAGCCGCGCGTTACGGCTTGGCCCCCGCCGACGTCGCCAAAGCGTTGGAAACCGCCCTCCAAGGTCGCACGGTCTCACAAGTGCTCGAAGGACAGAAGGTCTTCGATCTGGTTGTCTGGTTCGATGAACAGGCCCGCTCGAACATCGACATCATTCGCTCGACCCCGCTCAGCACGCCGGACGGCTCGCGCATCGCCCTGGGCAGCGTCGCCGACGTCCAGGCCACGCAGGGGCCCAATACGATCAACCGGGAAAATGTTCAACGGCGGATCGTGATCCAGTGCAATACGGCGGGGCGGGACTTGGTGAGTGTGGTCCGCCAAATCGAGCAGACGGCTCGCACGCAGATCGAGCCAATCCTCAAGGAGGGCTACTTTTACGAAATCGGCGGTCAGTTTCAAGCTCGCCAAGACGCCAATCGTCGCCTGCTGTTTCTCGGCAGCGTGGCCATCGCCGGTGTCTTTCTGCTGTTGTACAAGTGTCTTGATTCGTGGCGAGCCGCGCTCCAGGTGATGGCCAATATCCCCCAGGCCGCCGCCGGATCGGTGCTTGCGCTGCTGATCGTCAACTGGCCTGCGCCCGAGGCGCTGGCCGCCGCAGCGTGGTGGCAGGTCCCCCAAGTCTGGCTTCAGGCAACCGTCCTGTCCGTGGCGCATTGGGTCGGTTTTATCACCTTGACGGGCATCGTCTGCCGTAATGGGATCATGATGATCTCGCATTACATCCACTTGATGAAGTACGAGGGCGAGCAGTTCGGCGAACAGATGATTATCCGAGGCACTCTGGAACGGCTGGCGCCGGTGCTGATGACCGCCGCCACCGCGGCAATCGGCTTGGTGCCGTTGGCGCTGGGCGCGGGCCAGACCGGCAAGGAGATCCTGCACCCGCTGGCCATCGTCGTCATCGGCGGTTTGATAAGTTCCACCCTGCTCGACCAAATCGTGACGCCGGCTCTGTTCTTCCGATTCGGGCGCAAGGTCTACGAGCGGACCGGACCGAGCCAAGACGCGGAAACCGAAACAACTTCGTCACCCCAGCGACTGGCCAAGCAATTCGACGACCGCTGACCAGCAGTGCTCGCTTGCGAGGCGCGCCAGGCATTGGAACAAGAGCCGGAGATCGAATCGCTCGAGACCGTCGACATGAAACACAACGACTCAACGTTGATAGTTTCCCCAGCCGATAAGACCAATTGATGCGGAATAGTCGGCGCAAGCGAGAGCGGCGCTCACGAACGAAGCGGGTAGATTGGGCGAACTATTTCGCGCATGATGCTACCGCCCTTCGAATGTGACAGCAATGCCAGCGTCTTCGAAGGTCGAACATCCGGAGCAGACATGCCAATCAGATTTGAAAAGTTGCCCGGCACGATCTATTGGCTGCTGGCGATGCTGCTCGTAACCGGCCTGCTGGGGCGATCTTTCATTCAAGCCCAAACGCCAGCCGCGGACAACTCGCACCTCGTCGGCGAGTCGAGTTGGTGGTTGCGTCCCTCGGCGCTGCAAGAGCTGGAAGCATTGGCGCTGGGCAACAATCCCACGTTGGCGCAAAGTCGCTCGCGAATTGCGGCTGTCGAAGGACGCTACATTCAGGGCGGACTTTATCCGAACCCTGAGGTCGGATACATGGGCGAAGAGATCGGGAATTCGGGAGCCGGCGGTCAGCAAGGAGCATTCGTCGGCCAGCGAATTATCACGGCAAAGAAACTGCAACTGAATCGCGCGACCCTGACGCAAGAGATCGAGCAAGCGAAATGGGCCCTTCAGGCGCAGGAGCAACGGGTGCGGAACGACGTGCGCCTGGCTTTCTATGAATTGCTGGTGGCGCGCCGCGCGGTGGAGTTGGAGGCACAGTTGCTGAAGATCGGCCAGCAGGGCGTCACGTCGGCCGAGGCGTTGCTGGCCGCCAAAGAAGTGAGCCGGGCCGACCTGCTGCAGGCGCGAGTGGAAGTCGAGTCCGCGGCGATTCAGCTCGAAAACGCGCACAACCGCTGCACGGCCGCCTGTCGCAAACTGGCAGCGGTGGTCGGCGTGCCCGATCTCGATCTGACGCAAGTTCAAGGCGACGTGGAAGGCGCGCTACCGAGCCTTTCTTGGGACGAGGCTCTCCGCCGCCTGTTGACAGAAAGCCCTCAGGTCGCCCGCGCCCAAGCCGGAGTGCAACGCGCCCGCTGGGCCGTACAGCGTCAGTGCGCAGGCCGCGTGCCCGATCTCGATACGCTGGCCAGCGTGCGGCATGATACTTCGACCGACAGCACGATCGCCAGCGTTACGATCGGTATGCCGCTGCCGGTATTCGATCGCAACCAAGGGAACATCCGCCGCGCCCAAGCGGAGCTGATCGACGCCGAGCAAGAGGTGCAACGTTTGGAATTACAGTTGTACAATCGGCTGGCCACGGCATTCCAGCGATATGACAATGCGCGGCAGCAAGTCGAGCGGTATTCGAAGAACGTCCTGCCGACTGCACAAGAATCCCTGGACCTGATCGTCGCGGGCTACCATCAAGGCGAATTCCCTTACCTGACTCTGCTGACCGCACAGCGCACCTATTTTCGCGTCAACTTGATCTATCTCGAAAGCCTGCAAGCTCTCCGCAGCAGCACCATCGCCATCGAGGGTCTGCTGCTGAGCGGCGCCCTGGAGTCGGACATCAACTCCGTTGACGAAGCCGACGCGAGGACGGCGGACGCCGGATTGTGGCGCGTGATCGGCGAATCGCCCCGATGAGACACCGACGATCCCGAACCCGGGTGGGGATCGATGAACTGAAGCGGCCGCTCGCTTCCAGTGAGTCGCTGGTCGTCATGGCCGACCACTCGAATCAGATTGGCCAGCCGCAGTTGATCCGGAACGGCCGGGTCATTCGTCCGGACCTGGGCATCACGCGCGTCCTGCAAACGGATCAAGGCTTGGTGATCGCAACGGTGACGCCGGGCGCCCCGGTGGAACGAGCGGGCCTCCGCGGCTTTCGCATCATCAAGAACCAGCGGCGATTCGGACCGTTCCTCAGCGAAAAAGGTCAAGTCGACCGCAACTATTTCGGGCATTCAGGAGTGACAAAAAATGGTTTTACGTCCAGCCTTTCGGCGATGTTTGATCGTGACGCTCGCGGGCCTGTGCGCGACCGTGTTGCGGGCCGAACCGTCCAATCTCGGCCAGCCTTGGAAACGTCACACAATCGACGCGACCAGCCGCGGAGCCGACGGCGCAAAATTGGCGGATGTTAACGGCGACGGGTTGCTTGATATCGTCACCGGGTGGGAGGAAGGCAAGCTGGTGCGGGTGTACCTGAACCCCGGCCCCGCCCGAGCCAAAAATCCCTGGCCCGCCGTGACCGTGGGCCGCGTCGGATCGCCCGAAGATGCGGTCTTCACCGATCTGGACAGCGACGGCGCCGTGGACGTGGTCAGCAGTTGCGAAGGCAGCGTCCGGACGATGCACGTCCACTGGGCGCCGCAGGACCGGGAACGCTATCGGGACGAATCCGCGTGGAAGACCGCCGCAATCCCCGCCACCGTGGGGCGCTCGTGCTGGATGTTCGCCGAGCCGATGCAGGTGGACGGCCGGCGCGGAGTCGATCTGATCGTCGGCTCGAAGGACCCTCGCGCGCTGGTCGGCTGGCTCGAGTCGCCCGCTGACCCGCGGGACTTGGCGGCTTGGAAGCTGCACCCGCTGTACGAAGCCCGCTGGATCATGACGCTGCTTCCGATCGATATGAACGGTGACGGCCGGTTGGACATCCTGTTGTCCGATCGGAAGGGCGAGAATTCCGGGATCCGCTGGCTGGAGAATCCCGGCGCCCAGGCGGTGCAGGCCGGCGCGGCGTGGACCGAGCACCTGATCGGCGGTCACGCCTTGGAAGTCATGTTCCTGCACGTGACCGACCTGGACGGCGACAGTTTGGACGACATCCTGTGCGCCGTGCTGCCAGCGGGCGTGCTGTGCCTCAAACGGCTCGACGTCAGCGGGACCAAGTGGTCCAGCCACCTGGTCCCCGCGCCGCCGCGCGACCGGGCGGGCACTCCCAAAGGCGTTCATGCCGCCGACGTCAACGGCGACGGCCGGCTGGATATCTTGATGACCTGCGAAAACGCTCAAGGCGACCGATCCGGCGTATGGTGGATCGATGTCGCCCCGCTGGCCGCCGAGCCTCGGCCCGTCTATCACGACCTCGGCGGCCCGGAGGGCGTCAAGTTCGATCTGATCCAACTGGTGGACCTCGACGCCGACGGCGACCCGGACCTGATCACGTGCGAAGAACGCGACCAATTGGGCCTGATCTGGTACGAGAACCCGGCGCAATGAGACGCGGCTGACAGCGTGGGCCGCGGGCTGGACTCAATCATCTTCGGCCGATTCCAAGAGCCCGGCGATTGTGTCCGCCTGGGGCAAACGCATTTCTTGAGCCAGGGCCAAGGCTACCTCGCGTTCCAAGCGGCACAGGACGGGGGCGACTCGTGACAGTCGCTCGAACAACTCGCCGGCCGCCCGCGTGTTGACGGTCTCCGTCCAGCCGGCCTCCCACAATTGACGTTCGCCGGGAGCCGAGGGCACGGCGGCGTAGAACAGGATTCCCGTCGCCCCCTCCGCGACCGCCACCCAGCCCTGTTACTTGCGCGCACTGTGGCCGCGGACGGAAAGAGCTTGTCGGCCATTGTGGCAGCGGACTTCACACCGATCGCCGTTTTCAGGCTTGGCGAAGCGCGCGCACAATCTCCGTTCGCGCCGCCTGAAATCCCGGGGCCATTCCGGCCAGAACGCCGACGGCCGCCGATACCAGCGTGCCGTTTAAAGCCAGATCGAGCGACGGGACGAAAGCAATCGTGACCCCTTCCGCGCCGACGGAAAAGCCGCCCCAGGCGAGCAGTACCAGCCCCGCTCCGATCCCCAACAGCCCGCCAGTGAGGCTTTGCAGGATGCTTTCGGCCAGCACCAGCCGAAAGATGCGGTCCGGCCGCAGACCAAGCGTTTGAAGTACGGCGTATTCCATGAACCGATCCTGTACCGCCATGACCGTCGTCGTGCCAAGCAGGGCCAGCACGAGCCCGACGCACGCATACCCGAGCCAGTGCGCAAACCCGATCAGTTCCGCCAGATCGGACAGCGTATCACGTTGAAGCACGCCCTTCGAACGAGTTGTCGTCGCGATCGGGCCGGTACGGAAATGTGCATCGATCTCGGTTGCGAGCCGGTCGGGATCGGCCGCGTCGTTCACGTGGACTTCGAGCTGGGTGATGGTGCCCACCGAGTTCTTGCCGCGGGCCCGCTGGAGAAAGTCGAGATGCGTATAGATATAGTTGTCCTCCTCCACGACACTCGACTGAAAAATGCCCACGACACTCACGGTGACATCGCCGATCGTAAAACGTTCGCCAGGCTTGATTCCGCGGCGGTGTGCCACGGCTTGGCCGACGACAGCCGCATCCGTGCGGCCATCGAAGTCGCCCCAGTTGCCGGACAGAAGCGTCAAATCGCGCGCCGCACGGAGCTTGTCGGGAGGCATCCCGTTGAATACCACCACGTCAAGGCTGGCGCGACAGTTGTTGGTAAAGACCTTGATCGGCACCACCGCTTTCACGCCCGGCAGCTTCGCGACGGTGCGGGCGTAGTCTTCCGGCAAGTTGCTGCTGGCGGGGCAGAAGCGGTTCTCCTGGAAGACGATGAGCGTCCGCAGGGCCTGTTGATCTTCGGTCAGTCGAGCGAGCCCCTGCTGGACGGAACCGACGAAACAAAACACGAACAGGGCCACTGCCGAGCCGCAGACGGTGAGCAGCGTGCGGCTGCGGTGCCGCCACAGGCTCTTCAGAACGTAGGGCGCGAACTGGAACATGCTCAGGCTCTCCGCTCTTGAAATTCGGCTCCCACCACGGCCACTTCGCGTCCCTTCTCGATCAGCTTTCCCTTTTCCAATCGGATCTGCCGCGGGGCCAGCGCTGCGACCTTTGCGTCATGTGTCACCACGAGCAGGGTCATTCCGAGTTCGGCGTTCAGCCGTTGGATGAGATCGAGGATTTGTTCGGTCGTTTCCGCGTCCAAGTCGCCCGTCGGTTCATCCCCGACGATCATCGCGGGATTGGCCACAATGGCGCGGGCGATGCCGACTCGCTGCTCCTGTCCGCCAGACAGTTGTCGCGGATAATGATTGGCACGATCGCGGAGACTGACTGCGTCCAACGCAATCTCGACACGTTTTCGGCGCTCCGCGGCCGACATCGGCAGCAACAGCAGGGGCAGCTCGATATTCTCATACGCGGTCAACACCGGGATCAGGTTGTGCAGCTGAAAGATGTATCCGATGTTAGCCGCTCGCCAGTCGGCGAGTCGGCCTCGCGAAAGCGTTGTGATGTCCGTGCCGTTGACGACGATCTCGCCCGCCGTGGGCCGGTCGATGCCCGCAATGGCGTTGAGCAGCGTGCTCTTGCCGCTGCCGCTGGCTCCCATGAGCGACACGAAATCGCCGCGTTCGATCTCCAGATTCACTTCCTGCAGCGGCGTGATGACTTCCGCCCCCTTCTGGAATTGCTTTGTCAGTCTGCGAATTTCCAATAGCGCCATGCGTTGGTCCCTCTATATCGCTTGCCGGTCGGTATTCGCCCCGGCGGTGGCCTTTAACGTTGGCGAACGCCCAGCGTCCTGTCATTTCCTACGATGTGGATGCGTGCGCCGTCCGATATCTCCTCACGCCCCTTCACAATTAACTTGTCAAGTGCCGTCAGCCCCGCGGAGACTTCGACGAGCTGGCCGGTGCTGGCGCGGCCGATCTGAACAACCTGATGCCGCGCAACTCCACGCGCGGCGTCCGCGACCCAAACCGTCGCGCCACGTTCGCCAGTTTCCACCAGTTCCTTGGGCACGAGCAATCGCAGCGGGTCCTGTCCGCTCTCCGAATTGTCCCCCGGATTCTCCGCTGCCACAAACGTTACCTGAGCCAGCATTTCCGGCCGAATGACCGCTGTCGGGCTGTCGATGGAAACCTTCACTTGAAGCGTGTTTTTCTGAATGTCTGCCTGGGAGGTCATCGTCAGAACGCGTCCGGCAAGCGGTTCACTCGCGGCGGCCGTTGCGATTTGGACCAGCTGGCCGATTTGCACCTGCGGCACATCCTCGAGTCGCACGTCAACTCGAACCTGCAGCTGTTGCGGATCGTAGAGCGTCAGCACGGTGCTGGCATCGCGTTCGGACGCCGCATTGATTCCCATGAGCCGGCCGCCAGGCTGTGCATGAAGCGCCAACACTCGTCCTTTGATGGGCGACCGCACGACCGTTCGCTCCAACTGCAGCTCGGCAATTTCCACCCCCAACCGCGCTTGAGATAGCCGAGCCTCCGCCGCCGCCAGATTGGCTTTCGCTTCGTCCGCGGCCCGCGTCTCGTCGGTCTTCAGCCGCAGCTTCGTGCGCAGCGCCTCGCATTTGCGACGCCACGCTTCGTGCTGGCGAACCAGGTTCGGTGCTCGCTGCTGGAGTTCCGCCAGGGCGGCGGCAGCGGCGTCGAATTCATGCTGCGACTTTTGGACCGAGCGTCCTGCAATCGCCTCGGCGGCGGCCTGCTTGCCGTCCAGATCCTGGCGCGCCAGCGTCCGTCGTGCTTCCGCCGCCTGTACTTGGAACGGCAAGCTGTTGATTTCGGTTTCCAGCATGGCGAGCGCCGCTTCCGCGTCGGCATACGCGGCCTCCAGATGCACCGGTTGGGCGACGTTCGTCCGCGCAGCTCGCAGCACAGCCTCGGCGGCGTCACGTTCCGCTTCGCGCAACTGAAGCACGGATTCAGCTTCCCTCCGAGCGATTCGAGCGTCAAGATCCACGAGCCGAGCCACCGGCTGTTTTTCTTCGACCTCTTGGCCCTCCACAACGAGCAAGTCTTCTACGACTCCCTCGACCAGAGCCGAACATGTCACCGGTGTGGGGCGAGGTTCGATCCAGCCGGCAGCCTGAAATAACGGCGTCCCCGCTTCTTGCACTTCAGCCCTCACCAGCATGACGGGAACCACCGTGACTGACCTCGCCGGCAGCCAATGCTCGCGAGCCGACCAACCGGCAAGGCCCGTGAAGCCGCCGACAATCGCCAGCGGAAGAGCCCAACGCGACAGCCACGCACGCCTCCGCGGAAGGGATGAGGCATCTGCCGCAGGACGGGCGACCGCCAGCTGTCTCAGATCGACTTGAGAAGCCATGTGCCGTCTCGTTCAGAAAGAGTTAATTACGCACAAAAATTCCGTCGGCCAACACGGTCAGATTGCCCGCCCCGTCGCGCGTGGCGCGGCCTCGGACAACAACCGTTTGCGACTCTTGCAGGCCGAGCAGCTCGCGGGCGTCGGTCGCCACCGTCTTGCCGCTACGATCGACAACCTTGACCATCGCTTTGCTGCTGGGCAGCGTGTCGCCATCGCAGCAGTAGTCCCACGGCGTCGGGCAACCATCGTCGTCCTTTTCATTGCACGGTTTCAGCGAGCCGTCCACGACCAGAAACGCCGCTTGGCCATTGATCCAGGGATTCGTGTCGCCGCCGATCCGTCCGACCAACACGACGTCGTCCGCATCCTTTGCGTCAGCCCGCGCGTCCAGCACGCTCTTGGCTCCGGCCGGTTCCGAGGACAAGAGATACGCAGCGCCCGCGGCGGATGCTCCTGCGGCGGCGGGTGTCGGCGAGGAGCCACCGCAGCCGGCGGCAACGGCCAGCGGAGCGACGAACAGGAGGATGCCTGCGAGAGACTTGAAATGGAACATGGGTTTTGTTCTCCAAGGTAAAGGAACTGAAAGGAACTAAATGGCCTTGAGACCCTCCACGACCGTGAAACGCATGGCTTTTATGGCCGGCGGAATGGCTCCCACAAGACCCAGCACCAAGCCCGTGCCACAACCGATCAAGATCGTCAGGCTGTCCACGCGGAGCGCAAAGGCTCCCATCGTAAATCGAACGGCGATGCCGTTGACCAGGAACAGTGCCAAAGCGGCCGCCAACAGCGATGCCGTCAGCGACAGAAGCGTCGCTTCCTGAATCAAGCTGATGACGATCGCCCGGCGGCGAAAACCGACCGCTTGGAGCGTCGATAGTTCGCGGACTCGGCCGACCACCGCTCCATACATCGTGTTGAGCCCGGCGAACACGCCGGCCCCGGCTACGAGCAGCACGACCACCCATCCCAGCATTCTCACCGGCTGGTAATGCTTCTGCAGCGCCGCGTAATAAGCCGTCTCGGAAACCGCCTGCAACTCCAGGTCGTAGCGTTCTTTGCAGAACAGATCGACGTCGGCCGCCAAAGCTCCCTCGGCCAGTCCGACGGCGACCAAGCTAAGATCCTGCCGCTTCAGGGTGCCTTGCAAGTCCGCGAGCGGTGCCCAGATCTCGGATTCAAAGGCAGCGCCGCCAGCCGTAAATCGTCCGCGGATCTTCCACTCGCGGCCATCGAATCGGATGGTCTCACCAATCTGTAGCCGTTGCGCGTCGCAGCCAAGCTTGGCTGCGGTCAGTCTCCCGACGAGCACTTCGCCCGTGCCCGGCCAGTCACCTTCGAGCATCTGCACCTGGCGGCGCAGCAATGGCGCGGCGGTCGTCACGCCGCGCACAATGCCGAACATGCCTGGTCCGTCGGCGGCGGTTTGGACCTTCGTGCCGAGATACAGTTCCGGCGAAACATGAAGGACGCCGAACCGCTGTTCGATTCCGTCCAGATTTGCTGACAGGAGTCCCGCAGTCCGGGCCGGAATCGCCGAATTCTCGATGTCGGCGCCCGCACCGATGGAATACACGAGCACGACGTTTGGTTCCCCGCTGACCGTGAGCGAACTTTCCAATCCGCGGATGAAGCCGACAACAACCAGCACCAGCAAGATGACCGTGGTCAATGCGGCCAGCGTCAGCGCACTGCGAGCCGGGCGTCGAAACAAGTTGCGAATACCATATTCCCATGGTAATAAGCCTAGTCGAAACACGTCTTGTGCCTCATAAAACACGCTCTTTGGAAACAGACCACCCATCACGCACAATGGCGCAGGTCACATGGCGCACGTCACAATCGCGTTGGCAGAACGGGCGGGAAGACACCGCACAGGCAGCCGTCCAGCCGCCGCCAAGGCTCAGCGCACGAGAAGCGCGTTTAGAGAAGCAACGAATGAAGCACGATGCGCGTTTGCCTGCCAACTGGTGGCGGTGCCTTCGCGGCATCCTCGATGCTTGGCGGGGAGGTTGCGACATCGACCGCTTCCGACGAACCGCTTCCTCCGATCCAGACAGAAGCTCGATCCGAGCCGTCCATGGTGGAACGTGCATCGAAGCCGAACACCGCACCCTCGCACAGACACCAGCGACCGTCCTCGTCGGGCGCGGGCGCACCAGGAACGTGGTCGTCCGCGGGCGTATCGCCGCCGCGAGATTCGCATTGCTCGCAACAGCGAATCGTCTGGTCACCCGTCAATGTGTCCGCAGCCGCCCGCTTGAGCGCACATTCGTACGGGCAGGCCAGCGCCGACGCGATGCCGAGGATGACGAGGACTAACCGCATGGCTTCCACAAGAGTTTCTAGACTGCTAAACCACCTGACACGTTCGTCGCAGGGACGCATTCAGTGTATCCCGAACTCCTGTTTCGGTCAAGGCCACGCTGCCCGATACCAGGCTGCTCGAGAATTGCTTCCAGGATCGGCCAGGACAGCGTCAAGGCGGCGGAGCCTGGCAGGCGGCGCCTCGGCTCGTCCCGATCACCCCTCGTCGAGCCGATCCCACGTCCGAGTTCGCACAACGGGATCGCCGATCTTTGTAGACGCTGTGTTGCCAAGTGGAACGTTTCTTGCGCGTTCAGGCGATTTTCGGATACACCCACGGCGGACGGTATTCGCGGCGGAGCAACCGGTTGGCAGCGTCATCGCCGACGATCACTTCCTGTTGCCCGTCCCATTGGACACTCCGGCCGATCTTCAACGACAACATGCCCAGCAGGCTCATGTTGGTCGAGCGGTGGCCGATTTCGATATCGCATATCGGACGGCGGCCGGTCTGGATGGCGTTCAGAAAATCGGCCCACAGTTCGCGGATGTTTTGGTCGTCGGGCTTGTTCAGCTGCGGCGGTTCGTGGATTTCGGGCTGCCCTCGGGAACTGGGATAGAACGTCCAGCCATCCTGCCAACCCAAGTGAAACGTTCCATTGGTGCCATAGAAGTAGATGCCCACATTGTGCTTCTCGGCGTTGTTGGCCGCGTACCAGCGGTGCTCCCATTCCGCCGTGAACGATTCGAACTGGAAAATCACGGACTGGGTGTCGGGAACGTCGGTGTTGTCCTGTTTGATGAAGCGGCCGCCGACGGAGCTGACGGATTTCGGATACTTTTCCTCCGTCCACCACAGAATCTGATCCATCCAATGGATGCCCCAATCGCCGAGTTGTCCGTTGGCATAGTCCAGGAAACGGCGAAAGCCGCGCGGATGGAGGCTTTTGTTGAACGGCCGCAACGGCGCCGGTCCGCACCACAGGTCCCAATTCAAACCGGCCGGCGGATCGCTGTCGGGCGTTGGTTCACCGGGTCCGCCGGCGTAATGCACAAAGGCGCGCACCATGCCGATCTTGCCCGCCTTGCCCGACTTCAGGAACTCCATGCCCGAAATGTTGTGCGGCGATACGCGGCGGTGCGTCCCGACCTGGACTACGCGGTCATGGTCGCGAGCCGCTTGGACCATCGCCCGGCCCTCATAGATCGTATGACTGATCGGCTTTTCCACGTAGACGTGCGCGCCGGCCTCGATCGCGGCGATCGTATTTAACGCGTGCCAGTGATCGGGCGTGCCGACGATCACGATTTCCGGCTTGACCTCGTCGAGCATTTCGCGGAAATCTTCGTACGGCTTCGGCTCGTCGCCGCACAGTTTGGCTACTTCGGCGACGGCAGGCTTCAATTGGTTTTGGTCCACGTCGCACATGGCGACGACTTTGCTCTGCCCAGCCTGAATGGCTTCGCGCAAGATGTTCATGCCCCACCAACCGGTTCCGATCAAGGCCGTGCGGTACCGTTTACCGGATTTCGGGCCCTCGGCGGCTGTCAAAACTGCCGGCGCACAAAAGGCAAGTCCCGCGCCGGCGGCGGTCTGCACAAATCGGCGACGATTCATGTTCGGAGTCATGAGCGATCCTCCACGGCGATGAGGTTGTGGGAACACGGTTCGGAAATTCCTCGCTGGCGGTTTGCGGCGTGAAACGCCCGCATTATAGCGGATGATTCGACGGCACTTGACCCGGTCAAGAAAAAAAGCCGGCCCCGAAGAGCCGACTCTGGAACTCGATCGCGATCTCTCCCGCAGCCGATTCAAGACTCGGGCGGCGTGCCCGGCGCCTTGCCGGCCCTGATCAGATCGCCGAACGTCTCGCCGCTGGGCGTTTTTTCGGCTTCCGCCTTCTTCATCACCGTCTTGACACACTGGGCGAGCTTTTCTTTGTCGGCCTTCAACTCGTTGAACCTCTCCTCGCTCAAGCCGCTCTTGATCAGGGCTACCCCGTAGGCATTCCGGACCTTTTTCTCCTCCTTTTCGACGTGACAGAAATTGCACTTCAGTTCTTTTACAACAGGCTCGATTTTTGCGCCCTTGACTTCGGCATCCAGAACCGTTTTGTAGCCTGGCCGAGCCAGCGCTGCTTGGGCGACACAACCAACGATTGCACTCACGAGCAGCCATCGCAATGTTTTCATCTTTGTACCTCCAATGCCGTAGGGGAAACAAAATAGGTGGCGAAACAACAAACGGGACCGGCGAGATCCATGCTGGATTCGCCAGGGTGCCGCAAATTCGTTGCGGCGGGATGGAATCTATCTGGAATAGTAAACCCCGGGACGACCAGATGTCAACCGTCCCGCCCGGCAATCTGTACCGTCCCCGCAGGCCGTGCGAAACTTCAGGAGATCTGAACTCTGGCCGCTTTGTCGCGAAAGGGGTCAACGGCGATTGTCCGAGCGAGTATAATGGGGCAAAGGCGGAGAGGAACCGAAGGATTGCGATCGCGTGATTATTCACTACGTATTCATTAAGGCTGTACGAGCCAGATGTCGCGAAATCAAAGCATCGACCGAATCTTGTCGGATTGGGCCTACGATCCGGGAAACGTCAACGTTCGCATCGTGCGTGGTGACGATGGCCGGGAAGTCGTTCAAATGCGGGTCGATATGGGGCTGCTCCAGATGGAGACCACCGGACGCCCCGACGGCAATCGGCCGAACGGTTACGAAACCTACTTCGACTATCTCGTCAGCCGAACCTTGCGGGATGACGACTTCGAGATGAGCGAACCACAATGCATGGAGGTCGACCGCGAATTCGTGCAATTCTACCATCGCCGTGTTTGCTGGCTGACGCTCCGTCAATACGCTCGGGCGGTGTCGGATGCCGACCACACTTTGACGCTCATGGACTTCTGCTTGGACCACTCCCCGGACGACGAATGGACGATGACTCACGAACAGTACCGTCCTTTCGTGCTGTTTCACCGAATCCAAGCTGCGGCACTGGAACAACTGGAGCAAAACGAGGCTGAAGCCGCGGTACATACGATCAATACGGGCCTGGATCAGTTGCGGGATTTGTTCGCCGAACACGACGCCGAAGACATGTTCGACGAGAACGAATTGGTCGTACGATTGGCCGAACTGCGCGAATCGTTGCGGGATCACTATCGTGTCGGCCCGACGCTCGAGGAGCAATTGCAGGATGCCGTCTCGCGCGAACAATATGAACTGGCCGCCAAGATTCGCGATGAACTGGCTCGGCGGCAGACATGATCGTACCGCAAGCCGGGGGCACAGCACACGCCCTACCCCACTCGCTTTTTCAGGTGCCAACCCGGTGCCCGAGGCCCCGGACGTATTGTGGCTTCCTCGACCTGAATCAACGATTAGCGGACTTCGAAAAAGCGAATTGAGATTCGGCTACTTGGGCTTGGCATCCCCTGGCGCCCCGGGCAACTGGTCACCCGCGGCGGGAGGCTCGAATTCAAATTTTGGTCCCAGCAGCGACTCCAGTTTGTGGCGCTGATCCGCCGTCAGCACGCCGAGCAGTCTTTCTCGCGCTTCTTCCTGGAGTCGGCGATAAAATTCTTGCGCTTTCTCGGCCCGCTCGCGCTGGAGATCGGCTTGCTCCTGACGCAATTGCTTGCGCTGGTCGTCCATCAATTGGATGCCTGCACTGACCTCCTTTTCCAACAAGACGGCGAGAATCCCGTCACTGCGCCAACTGAGCTGCGCTTGCCGGATGATCTGTCGTAAACGCGTCGCCTGGCTCCTGGTTAGAATGGCCTCCGCTTTGCATTCGGCTTCATCGCTCAAGGCTTGAATCCTTTCGCGATAGACCTGTTGCCGCTTGCGGAAATCCCGCTCGTTCACGTCCTGGGATTTGTACAGATCCCGGACCTTCTGCGTCATTTCGTCCTGGGCCTGTTTGATCTTGTCCCGTTGCTCGTCGGTCAGCTTGAGTTCTTCTTGAACCTGCGGATTGGCGAGCCATTGAAACGACCGGCCGTAGGGATTGCTGAAGGGGCCGGCATTGGGCACCGGGATGGCGCCCGCTTGGCCGAAGACGGCCGTATTGAGCCAAAATGTGCAGACGACTGCGGCGAGGACACGGCGGAAAAGGGTCATCGCTGATGCTCCTGAAGTGAACGGAAACCAGACCAGGGACCGCGACGCTTGGGAAGGCGTCTGACGGGTGCCATTATAACCGCCCTCGCAACGCCGTGCACGCACCCCCCCAAGAAAAAGAAAAACCGCCGGGCAAATCGCGTGCCCGGCGGACGAAGACAATCATGGCTCGACGTTTACGTTTCGATTACCACATCCACTCGGCTCCCACCGTGAAACCATCGTAAAACAGCGAGTCGCCGTCTGCCATCATCGGAACCCGCTCCGTGATGTCGGAGTTGAAGTTATCCAGGGCCGTCGCCACGCCCTCGACCCACAGCATCTGGTAGCCGGCTCGGAACGTAAAATTGTGATTGATCTGGTAGGTCAACAAGATCCCCATTTCGCCGATGAACGTGGCTTTGTCGTTGTTCAACGCTTCCGGTTCGATGAACGACATAAAGTTATCAAAAGGATCGTGGCCGGTCAGTGTCGTGTTCACTTTGACATTGTTGCCGTACAACCCCGCCTTGCCGTCGATGCCCACCCTCAGTCCGGGCAGCAGGCACACCCACATGTCGCCTCCCAGTTGGGCCCCGGTCATGAAGTTCCGCGTCCGCAGGTCGTACAGGGCGTCGCCTCCGCTGTCCACGCCCGGCGGAGGGATCGTATCCCGCTCGGCGAAGGAAAAGAATTGCATTCGGTCCTCGAGTTCAAAATACCGCACGCCGAACAGCCAAGAACCTTGAACGAGACAGGTCGGCCCCATCCAGCGGCGGCGATAGTTCAGCTCCAAGCTGTCAAAATCGCTGTCCAATTTGACGCGTTGAAATTGAGCCTGGTGAAATTGTTCGATCTCGGCCTCCGCAACCGGAACACCGGCCGCATCCAAGCTGAAATTGTCGAACGCGGCGTACAGCAGGTTGGCAGATGAACGCGCTTCGACTTTTTCCGAGTAGTCATTCAGCCCGAAATAGGTGAACTCTAGATTGCTGCCCGGGCCGGTCTGCCAGGTACCTGTGATCCGCAGGCTGGGATCGAGCGTATCAAATGCCAAATCATTGGTCGTGATCAGCGCTTCGCCTAAGGGCCCCAGGCGAACCAACTCTCGAAACCGCGCGTCGTCGTCGCGGCGCAGGAAGACAGCCTCGGCATGGACATCGAACCAATGCGGGGCACAACAGCCCGTTTCGCTGTAAGGCGCTAATACGCGAAGTATGCTGGCGAGATAGCTGCCCAAGGGACCGTGGCGGTGGCCGTCATGCAGCAGGTATTCCCCCGTGGTCTCGCACGCTGCCTCGGGCGCGTAGGCCGGCCGTCCATATCCGTCGTTCGGCATCGCAGCCATCGCCGGCGGACCGCCATAGGCGTGGGATGCTGGAACCGCATCGGGCATCGCGGGGGCTGCCATGCCGGGGGCATAGCCGAACGTCATTGCAGATGGGCTGTAAACCATCTGCGGCGGAACCCCGTAAGGTTGACCATAAGGAACCTGGCCGGCCGAGCCGGTCTCGAACGCGGCCAACGCCACGACTGCAAGCACGCTGATCCGCCAATTCCACTGAATCTTCATTCGATGTGTCTCCGCGGCAGAGGAAATAGAAGGCCGCTGTGCGACATGCCAAAGCTACCTAGACCACTCGAACCCACGTCGCCCGAATACCGGCGGCTCTAGGCAATCACCGCTAAGATCCGAAGAAACGCATGTTCTCGACACACACTATCGGTTCGGAATAACAGCTAGAATCAACACTTCCGGAGCTCACGGAAGAGACACCCTAGACCCCCTGTTTTTACATGCCTTCGCGGCAGGGGGCGTTGTTAAACGGCCAAGCGGTTGAGAATGGCACATCCAATCGTAACCCGAAGCGTAAGCGAGAATTCCGCGCTGCGCCGAGCGAGCGACCGCGATTGCTACAGGCCCAGCACGTCGTTCATCGTGTACAGGCCCGGTCCTTGCCGGGCGACGAACTTGGCGGCGGCAA
>Ga0366818_10181_pt1 | contig 21347 bp, 17 predicted proteins | sample TotcelFGM3001N14_FD_207090 | JGI IMG/M metagenome (GOLD analysis project Ga0366818, IMG submission 207090) | Enriched cells from coal bed in the Powder River Basin, Montana, United States - Total cells FGM rep3 HSBNCT.FGM.300.1.N14 ...
GAGCGCGAGCATGGCTCGTGATAATCGACTGGACTGGAACTGGGAGGCGGCGGACCTAACCCTTCCACCAGTTGAAACCTCCAACTCCAAACCGCCCTCGAAAAGCGTAACCCCTGGACCTTGAACCGATTAACCGTCGCCAGACATCGCCATTCTTTGGGGTCGCACCCGCCGCAACATGCGGCAGACCAGTTGCCGGTGCGCTTCGCGCTGGAACCCGTCGGCCGCGCGATCGCCTTCCAACAAGGCCCGCAGGCCGGGCAATTGCCGCGCCAGCAGCGCGGTTTCGTCCAGGCTGAGCGCATGCACGGGCAGGGTCAGCAGCCGTCCGGCCAGCTTCGCTTGCCGCTGCGGATCCAGCGACCGGGCAAACTCGCTCTGCCCGACCGGCACCGCCAGCCGCGAGGTCAGCACCAGCCGGCTCGGCCCGTCGTGCGACAACAACGCGTCGATCACGTCGCCCCAGCGTTCGTCCCGCCAGCGGTTCAAGGTAGCAGGCACACTCCGTGTGCCGTCAGCTCCCCCGACCGCGTCGGCGGCCGGCACACGGAGTGTGCCTGCTACTTTAGAGGTCTCGCGCAGCAGCGATTCCAGATTGTCGATCACGATCAGCACGCTGTTCTTGCGCAGCACGTCGGCCAGGCGCGGCAGGAAGGCGAGCAGTTCGTCGCGGCGGTCGAGCTTGTCCAGCATCGCCACGCGCGGGCCCAGTTGCCGTTCCAGGGCGTGGGCCAGGTTGGTCAGCGCGGTGGTGATCTCCTGGCCGGCGTCCGGGGCCTTGAACCAGACGAACCGCTGAAACCGGCCCACGTCTTCCTGTTGCCAGGCCACTTCCAGCGCACACGCCGTCTTGCCGCCGCCCGCCAGGCCGTGAAACAGCACGCCTTTGTCGTCGGAGTCCAGCGCCAGCGCCCGGCTGGCCCGCGTCAATTCGCGCACGCGGCCGACCAGCCGTTCGTGCGCCGGCGGGAACAGGGCCAGCGGCGTGTCGCTCGCGTCCGGTTCCGCGCGGGCCTGCCGCGGGCACAGCGACAGGCTCAACAACGTCTGGCCGAACAGCGTGGGCGTGGCGACCGCCAAGGCCGAATGCCGGCGCGGCCGTCTGCGGCGGGCCGCACAAATCGGCCATCGCGTACCGCAGGGCCTGGTGCAGCGGCTGGCCGGATTCGAACACCCCGCCGTAAACCTGCTGGGCCAACTCGATGGCAAACTCGTCGTCCACCGGAAACCGCATGGCCAGCACGCCGCAGTTCAACTCCTCGGCCACCGTCCGGGCGAGCACGGGCAGCCGCTTGGCCGTGTCCTCCGCCGTGGCCGCGTCGTCGTCGCCGCGGCCCGGGTCCTCCGTTTGCCGCAGGCGGGCCGGGTCGAGGCCCATCCAGCGCAGCGTTTCGTCTGCGGTGGCCGCCGCCGACAAGCAGGCCGACAGCGTGACCCATTTCAGCCGCTTGCGGGTCGGACGCAGCAGCTTGACCAAATCGGCCGTGTCCACGTCGGCCCGCGAGCCGTCGTCTTTCTCCAGGATCAGCCGCGACGCCAGCCCGTGGCCGGAGAAATGGACGACGTCCCAACCGGGCGCTTCCATCATCACCGCGCCCAGCTTCTTGCGCGTCACGCCGTACTGCAACACGCGCAGTTCGACGTCCAGGCCGCGGCTGCGGGTGACGTCCAGTATCCGCCGCCGCAGTTGATAGCGTTCGTGCCGCAGATTCAAGGCCCCGACTCCGGACGGCAGGCTGAACACGCACAGCATGCGAAGCTTGTCCGCCGCAGGCTCCGCGGGGCGGCCGGGCCGAGCGGCCAGCGGCCGGGTGTCGAACACCAGGCTGACGTCGTGCAGCGACAAGGGCCGGCCCTGGACCGTGGCCAATTCCAGCGGGCGGAATAGCACGTGTTCGTCCAGCGACTCGCCGGCCGGCTTGTCCGCGTCGGTTTCGACCGTCACGTACACCGTCACGGGTTCGTCGTCGGCCAGTTCGACCAGTTTGATCCCAACCGGCCCAAAAACGTTGGCGCCGATCCACGCGCCGACCTCGGCCGTGATCCGTTGTTCCTCATCGCGCCGCCGGTCGGGGGCCGCGTTCAGGCGGACATAATGGTGCAGGTCCAGCCAGGCGGCATGCTGCCAGTCCGCCGGGGCCAGCCGGACATCGTGTTCCGCCAGCAACCGGTTGCGGCGGCCGTCGGCGTCGACCTCGTGCAGCGACCAATGCCAGTGATTGGGCCCCGCACATTCGGAAGCGGTCAGCGTGAGGAGGGTCATGAGGGGGTCTCGGGGCTGAAGTTGTATCGGTCGCGGGGCGAGGAACGGCGGTTGTTCCTGCGCCGATCATTTGCAGCACTATTATGCTGCTGATCATCTGGGCGTGCAACGGGAGTCGATGCGCGGGATGCCCAAGGCCCGGAGTACCTGCGATTGCGCTATTTGCCCACGGAGTTCACACTTAGCGACCGCACAGGAATAAGTTGTTCCATTCCAAAGTAGTTCCTGACTGGGCCGACCGTGTCGTTGAGAAGGCACACTAGCCCGACGCGCGAGTTTTGAAGTTGCGCATTTCGCCGACCGCGAAGCGGTCATACACCACAGCCCAGGGTCAGCGCAGCGGCGCAGCCGCGGAGCGCCACCCCGGGTAGTCGATACCGCCGCGATCACCGACCCTGAAAGGGTCGCACATACAACGTTGTGTGGTACCCCTTCAGGGTACGATGGCCCCTGGTTCCAGGTGACCCAGGGTGCGCGGAGTACCGCGACCCTGGGCTGTGGTGTATTACGCCTACGGCGTACGAACTCGAAAATTGCGCAACTTCAAAACACGCATGCGAGGAAGAGCCATGATTCCCTCGCTTGCGCGTCGGGCTAGTGTGACAACTCATTCTTGACGCCCAAGCGGCGAAAAACCGTTTGGCACTAGGAAGCGGTCAATCGCTGGACCAGCCAGTCGCGGAAGCCATCCAGGTTCTTCCACTCGGTGGCCACGTTGATTGGACTGGCCCGAGCGGCCGAAACTGATGGGAGTGGTGATTCGGGACTTGATGCGGGTGAAGGGAGAGTAGCCCCGGGCGCAACGAAGGATAGTCCGCCTCGCTCCGCGCATCGCCGGCGGCCATGGCGGCGCTACTACCGGCTGGATCTTGCTGATTTTCACGGTGTTCTCCTCGTTTCGAGAGCCCGACGGTCAAAGCGCCTGCAAGCCGAGATCGTGTCCCTTGGTCAGGGTTGTCGCCAGGCGGGTTCGCCGCCACGGTTCAGCGAAACAGATCCACCTCACTTCAACGTCTGCCGCAGTCCCGTCTCGGCCGCGCGGTAAGCAGCGAAAACCGTTTCCAACGCGCGCAGGCTCTCCCGCGTGGTGAGCGGCGGCGGATCCAAGCCGGCGGCCGCTCGCACGCAAGCCCGCACCCACGGGGAATACCCACTGGGTCCTTCCAGGTTCTCGATCCGGTGGACGTGCGGTTTCGGCTCGTCCCGGCTGTACCAGGTGAGCGGCACCCCGCCGTGTTTCCCGATCTGGAGCCAGCCCCGCGAGCCCCAGATCTTGATGTGCGAGTGATATCCTTGATCGAGATAGTACCCCGACGTCAGTGTCCCCAGAGTTCCATTATCGAACTGGAACGTCAACGCGGCCGAGTCTTCCACGTCCAGCGGCTGACCTCCGACGTTCGCGCAAAAGCCGCTCACACCCGTGATTCGGGAACCCGTGAGAAACATCGCCAGATCGATCCAGTGGATGCCCAGCCAGATCAGGTGACCGCCGCCCGCGCGCTCTTTCCGGGCATACCAACTGGCCTGATACGCCGGCTGCGTGAGCCGCGTTTGATCGGCGATCATGTGCATTTCCAGGCCGTAGATTTTGCCGATCTTTCCTTCCTGGATCAGCCGCCTCGCTTCCCGCACTTCGGGGTTCAAGCGGTTTGCCAAGGCCAGCATCAAGTGGCGTTGCTTCTCGTCCGCCAAGGCCGTGAGACGGGCGAAATCCTCGATCCGCACACAGGCCGGCTTTTCCGCCAGCACGTGGCAGCCCGCCTTCAGGGCCGCTTCGACTGCCGGCGGTGCCAGGCCGGCTTCCAGCGAGACCAGCGTCATGACGGGTCTTTCCCGGTCGAGCAGCGCCTGGCAGGAATCGTAGGTCGCGGTCAGCTTTTCGCCCAGCCTCTTCCGGGCTCTCGAGACCGCCTCGCCGCTGGGATCGGCCAGGACTACGGACTCCACCTCCGGCGTCTCCGCCAACGCCGAGAGATACGCGTCGAGATGGGCGCCCTCCGAATTGGTGATGACGCCCGCCTTGATTCGTTGTGGCTGTGCGCTGACCCGAGGTGTGGCCGCCAGAACCGCGGTGCCCGCCGCCAATGCTTTCATGAACGTTCTACGATTCACCATGCGCGGCACCTCCCAAGTAGAGCCCTGATACTTGCCGCCCGCCCGAGCGGCGCCAGGTGCGCACCTGGCGCCACACGTTGCGACGCTGAGGGCGGCGACCAACGACAGAATACTACGCCAATGGTTCCTGTAACAGCAGGGTATATTCCGTTCCGGCCATGAGCGAGACGGCTGCTGCCGACCGACTCATGCCTTCCAAAAACGGAAGGACACAAAAACGGAAGGAGATCGTTTCACGCGACGCTCAAGTTTGGTACGCTAACCGTCAAGTCGCTTCAACCCTGGGGAGAAAGAAACGCCCGCGGGAAGGCGGGGTCCCCAAGAGACGTTCCCGACGCCGAGGTGAAATCATGGCCTTGAAACGCTTCGTCAACTGGCCGCAGTGGTATCACGGCGTCCTACGGTTGGCAGTCTGTTGCGCGGGCTTTTCGGCAGCGCTCGCGGCTCCGCCTGAACAGAGCAACTCGCCCCCGTTGCTCGCCGTCACGCCCAATCAGTTTCAAGGTTCAGACGTGGAGCGGATCAACCAGGCGATCGAAGCCGCCGCGGGCTCCGGGTGCCGGGTAGTGATCCCGCGCATCAACGTCTCCACCGGCCAGCAACGCGATGTCTGGGTGCTCGACTCGGCCATCCTCCTTCGCAGCGATACGACGCTGGAACTGGACCATTGCCGCATCAAGCTCTCCGACCGGTGCCGCGACAATATCATGCGGAGCGCCAACTGGGGGCTGGGAATCACGGAGATCCAGCCGATGCGGAACATCCACATCCGCGGGCTCGGCCGGGTCGTGCTGGAAGGCGCCGATCGTCCGCGAGCCACCGGCGACAGTGGCAAGACGATCGGCGTGCGAACCTACGGGACCGACGCGGGCGTCGCCGCCGAAAGCCAGACTGGCGACTGGCGCAACATCGGTATCCTGCTGGCGTTCGTCCAGGATTTCAGGATCGAGAACCTGTCGATCGTCGATTCGCACTGTTGGGCGATCTCTCTCGAGCGCTGCGCCCACGGCACCCTGCGAGACCTCGATTTCGCCTCCAGCGGCTTCAAGACGATCGACGGAACCCGACAGACGATTCTCAACCAGGATGGCATCGACCTGCGCCTGGGCTGCCACGACATCCTGATCGAGAATATCACCGGCTACACGGGCGACGACCTGATCGCGCTGACCGCCATTCCCGGGTCTGGCCGGCCAGCCGGCTCCGTGTCATCCACGATGGTCAGCGACTGCCAGGCCCGCGGCCAGGGGCAGGACGATATCCGTCACGTCATCCTGCGGAATATCAAGGGTTACTGCCGCGGTGGCCACCACATCGTCCGCCTGCTCAACACGCCCGGAGCCCGGCTGCACGACATCCTGCTCGACGGCCTGCTCGACACCTCGCCCGAGGACGTGCGCTGCCGCGCAGCCGTGAAGATCGGCGACCACGGCTACGGCGGCGGGGCGGCGCCGCTCGGCGACACTTCGCGGATCATCGTCCAGAACGTCATCAGCAAGTCGACCCACACGATCCTGATCGGCGGTTCCCTGTCCGATTCGATCCTCACGAACCTCGTGCGGCACGGCGCGGCCGGCGAGGCGGTGACCGTGGCGTCGGGGCCGAACAACGTCCGCGACGTCACGATCACGAACGTCCATGTCACGGAAAAATAGAGATGTGTCGGAGCTGTGTCGGAGAAGAAGCATGGGTATGGTTCTCAAGCATGAGATTCTGATCGCGGTCCTAGCAACCGTCGGGGGCCTGCTCCTTGGTGCGCCGTCGCGCGGAGCGGAGTCCCGCATGACCGTGAGGTCGACGGTGCCCGCGCGCGGAAGCGAGTATCCGACGGGAACGCTCAGGATTACCTACACCAGTGCCTTCGACGCGGCGGAGGACTGGGCGCTCTTCCTGCCCGGCGATGCCCGCAAGAGCACGATTGTCTATCTGCACGGCTCGTTTTCTTACGCCGACCAGATCTTCACTCGAAACGATGTCCGGGCGTTCTGGTTGACACGCATTCAGGCCGGCCGCCATCCGCTGCTATCCGTCAACTTGCGAGGCACATCGTACATGAGCCCCGCCGCGACCGCGGACCTGACGGACCTGCTGGGTTACTGCCGGAACGAATTCGGTTGCCAGCGATTCGTGTTATTAGGCGGCTCAGGCGGCGCTTCCAGCGCCATGGCTTACGCGGTGCTTCACCCCGACGAAGTTCATGGTGTTATCGCCCTGGGCATGTGCGATATCATGGCGCGACTTGATTTCGCGCGCAAGAGCGACAACCCGCTGCTGCAGAAACTCGCTCAAACCGTGTTCGCGGCGTATGGAGGCACGCTGGAGGAAAGACCGGAACTGTATCAGGCCCGCTCCGTGTTGGCCCACACCGATCGGCTGACCATGCCGGTGGTCCTGACGATCGGCGAGAACGATTCGTTGATTCCCGTGGCGGAAGCGCGCAAGATCGCCGCTGCGATGCAGGGCCGGACGAACTTCGTTTATCACGAGATCCCGCAGGGCAACCATGACGCAGCCCTGTGGGTCGATATCGACCTGGACACGTTGCAGATCCGCAAGCGTTGAACCTGGTGGAAGCGAAGGACGAATCAGCGAGATACAGTTCCCGCCCTACGTGCGCGCCAGGTTCGTGTGTCAACCGTCACGTCAATTGCGCCGTCGACGACGTAGAAACACTCGTCCTCGTTCCGATGCACGTGCCGGGGAGGCCCGTGGCCGCCCGGAACCACGAAGTTCATCAGTTCGTAGAGCCCACCGGTTTGCTCGGCCCCGATCAGCAGGGCATAGCCGATTCCAAGTACGGATTCGCTCGGCCTCGCCCAGATCGAGCCGACGACCGGTTCGTTTGTGGCAAACATACGGAATCCTCCTGGTCCCTGCCAATGGGGCAATGATTAGAATTGCGGTTTTCGGTAATGAAAAGCGCTCGCGAGAAGCTCTCAAATTCTAGGAGCGACCGAACTCCACAGCCAGTGTTCGGGCGAGTTGCGGGAGGGGTATTTCCGGCTGGGCAGATTACCCACTCTCAAGTGACAGAACTCCTGACACACGGAGCCGCCGAGATGGGCGGTTGTCTGCCGTTCAGCCGGAGGCCACCGAGTTCACCTCGGCGGAGTTTCACCTTCCGCCTAGAAACGCGACCGCCGACATCCCACCCTTTCCGCCGCCGCCGGCGGCGGCGAGAAGGAAGTTCTTGTGTCGGCTCTTCTGGGATGGAAGGTGAAACTCCCCTGGGGTCAACCCAGGAGCCTCAAACGCCGGTGTTGCCGTCAGGTACACTACAGCCGACGAGGGTCGGCGGTGGATTTTTCATGTCGGTCGGACTCAACGATTCACTGCTGGCTTCTAGTTGCTGATTTCGCAATTGGGCAGTGCAGAACGCAGTTTGGCTGCACCATCGTCCGTGACCTGCGTGCCACCAAGCACAAGGTATGACAATCTCGCTAGATCCACCAGATCTGGAAGCCCTTTGTCGGTTATCTGTGTTCCTACGAGACGCAACCTCTCCAACGACGTAAGGCGGCCCAAATGCTTGACTCCCGCGTCGGAAACCGGCGTCTCGTCCAAGAAGAGGTACTTGTGTTCCGTCAGCGATACCAGATGGACCAGTCCTTTATCCGCAACCTTCGTGTGGCGGAGGTCTAGCTTTTGAAGACGTTTCAGGCCCTTGAGGTGTTTCAGGCCGGAATCGGTTACGCTCGTCCGGCAGAGGCTCAGGGACACCAGGTTCGTCAATTCCTTGAGGTAAACCAGCCCTGCATCGGATATCGGAGCCTCCTCAATAGTCAATTCTTTCAATTCTGGCAGGGCCGCCAAGTACACGAGACCGCGGTCTGTTATCCGCTCCGAGCCCCCGAGCCCCAATTGTTCCAAGTCCGACTGGCCCTCAAGGAAACCCAACTCGGCATCCCCAACTCTAGGATTACTCGCCTGAAGCCATTTCAGCCTGCCGTGTGGATTTATTTCCCAAGCCGCTCCGAGTCCCTCCAACCACTTCTCGAAATCAGACATTTGTTTTCTGCTTCTTCCCATCGCACGGATCCTCAGACAACAGGTTCTTCTTCGACCAATTCTTCGTAATTGGGATCTTCATCCTCCAAGGAGGCTCCCGACCACCCTTCTTGCGTTCGCACATAGCTTGCCCGCCGATACTCGCATTTCGCAAGGATCGCGTCAATCGCGGCGTTGAGTTCATCTCGCGTGCGCCAAACAGTGCCACATTCGCCGCACCCGAAAAAGGAATCGCCGGATCGAGGCTTCACAAAGCTTACCCAGCCGATACAGCCGTCCTCCGGACATCGTAGTGTTAATTCGTCATTGGACATCGTTGTCGCTCCTTTCACGAATTCATTATTCCCAAGGAAGATTGCCGGCGTCAAATTGATTTGCCACCGTCCTCGTACCAGTGTAGATCGCGATTGTACTTCGTGTGAAGATGGGACTCAATCACAAAGCGGCCAGCTGCAATCGTAATTGTTCGACCGGTACGCGGTGTTCGGCGAGCTGGCCTTGGAAGGCAACACCCGGCCGGTCAAGGGCGCGCTGTCAATGGCCATCGCGGCGGCCAAACAGGAGCACCTGCATGACTGGTGATGGCCAGAAAGCGCCGCCGAAGCGGCAGTGGTCGAAAATATCGAAGTGTGGCTGAAAAAGGCTGCAGTGAAAAAGGGGATAAGTCCCATTTCGATGGTTTCCACTCAGCTCGTATGGTTCCGGAGGCTGGAAGCCCTCGACGAGGAGCCGCCCAGCGGCATCAAGGACGAGCACAAGCTGCGCGGGCTGGCCCTGCCGTTGGACGTGCTGGCGATGCGCATCTACCCGCACCTCGCCGATGCCCTGGCGCGACTGGGCTGATTCGAGCAAGCGGGAGATCCAGCGGCGACAACTTAAGACGTCTACGGAGACATGTTGGACGACCCCGCGGCGGCTGGGACAGCCATCTACCACGAGTTCTGTACGCTCGCGTTTCGGCGACACGGCGCCGCGGATGACGCAGTTCTTCGACCTCCTGCACATGCTGAGTGACTGGCCCGAAAAGCGGCCGCTCAGCGGCCAAAGGGCCCCTGCGAGCGAGGATGAGGCGGAGGCGTAAGAGATCTTGGCAAAAAATGGAGGGCAAAAAATCTCCTCGGGGCACTCGCTTGTTCAATTTTTGCCACCCATTTTTTTGCCCAGTCCATTCTCGTGCGGCAAGAGCGGCTCGCGTTGGGCCCGCACACGTGCGAGGGCGTTTCGCTGGTACACGTGGCGGCGTATCTCCGAGACGCCGATATCGGTCTCGGAGAGACCGACCCACGTGGCCGCGTATCTCCGAGACGCGTGCGTGTAGCAGGGACCCCGCTGCCAGGGTCATGCGGTTTGCCACTGACGGAGTTCGTCCTGTTCAATCTCGACGCGTTCCACGGTGCAGCCCGCATGGCGCACGTCTTTGACGGCGGAGCGAATTGCGGCGTCCAAGGTGTCGGCCTCGCGGTCGAAGCCGATCCAGGCCGATCCATTGGAACTCGCTGGCGTGCCGTCGGTGCATCCGGCAGCAAACAGGTTCTCGATCAGATCGTCGGTCATCACGTCGACGTCCTTGAGACGAACGGTGAATTGCCAGATCATGGGGATTCTCCTATTCCTGATGCGTGCAGCGGTCCACGTCGTGACGGATGCGTCGGGCGTGTTGACTCGGGTTCTGCGGCGTGGAGGCGACGCCCACACGGCAACCGCTGCGATCGGCTCGCGGGCACAACAGCGTGCCGAAGCGATGGCCCGAACCCTTTACAAACCGCCAGCCGCGGGACAGAGCATAGGCGATCGCGTTGCTGACTTCTTTGTTGGCGTGATGCTTGGCCACGGCCATTTCTCACAGGGCTCAGATAAGCCAATTCTAGCAAGGTCGTCGTGGCGGTACAAGCGGAAGAAACGCGCCGACGCCCACCCGACCGACACGCAACGGACGCTTGGTTCGCCCTACGCACTCGCCGAGGACTCCGCTTGCGCGAGTTGCGCCGGTAGCGATGGAAGTGGTAGACTATTGGCGCCGTAAGGGGACATTTCTAAGGCGCATGACAACACTCGAAGGCGCCCCATCTTGACAGCCCGTGCTGCGATGGTTGAACTCATGTCAGCGTTCGCCCCCAACTGTCTGGAGATGACCCATGAAAGCAATCAGAATCGCGCTGTTGGTGATCGTGGTTGGTCTGGAACGATGGCAGGTGCCGACATGTTGAAACAGCTTCTGCTCTTCGGCCTGGCAGCGACAACCTCGGCCACGGCCTGCGCCGCCGATCTCGTCATCGCCGAAAAGGGAAATACCGATTACCGGATCGTCATCCCCGCCAAGAGCGCCGGAGAAATCGTCGACCACTGGCTGGCCATCTCCGCGAAGCTGATGCAGGCGACGTTCGAGAAAAACGGATTCCAGATCGAGGTCGTCAAGGAAGATGCGGCATCGCCCGGCAAGCCCGGTATCTACCTCGGCGCGACCGCATTCGCCAAGAAGAACGGCCTCACGGTCGAAACGTACGACGACTGGACGTACCACATCAAGGCCGTCGGCCGGGACCTGATCATCGCCGGGAACGACAAGCAGGACCCGGTCTATACCGTCCGCGGCTCGAAGACTCCGCTGGCGCTGCTGGGAACGGTCAAGGGCGTCTGCGACTTCCTCCGCGAATATGCCGGCGTGCGTTTCCTGTTCATGAACATGGATCAGAGCCTGTACGCTCCGCGGAGCGACGCACGGGGCGCCTTCAACGCCGACGGCTCGCTGAAGATCGATCCGCGGAGCATCGCGTTTCTTCCGCTGGAGAAGATCGCCGTGCCGGACGCGATCGACGTCAAGAAGACGCCGCTGTTGCGGGCCAGTTACGACCACTCGTACGAGACCTTCTACAACATCGCCATGAATTTCTTTCCGCGCCTGAGCAACGTGCAAGGGTCCGAAGTGGTCTGGTACCAGGTCATCCCGACGGCCCAGTACACCCAGAGCCACCCGGAATACTTTGCGCTCACCAAGGAAGGAAAACGTTCCTGCGAGTTGAAGTGGGGCTTCGACCACTACGTGCCCTATTGCGTAACCAACCAGGGCGCACAGGACCTCGTCTACCAGCAGGCCGAGAAGCTGATCGCCGCCGGCGAAAAGACGATCTCGATCAATACCATGGACGGCTTTCGACTGTGCCAATGCAACTGCGACGAGTGCAACAGGCTGTTCGGCATCAAGGCTGAAGCTTGGGACCAGATTTACGCCCGGGGCCGATCGGGCAAGCTCTGGCAGGCCGTGTTCCGCATCACGGAGCGCATCCGCGAGAAATTTCCGGAGGCGAGGATCGTCCTGCTCAATTATCAGGACACGCCCGTCTCGGCCGACGTGATCAAGGCCTTCCCCGAGAACGTGATTGTCCAGATCCAGTTCGCCTCGCAGTTCGACTTCGACCGACTCAAAGGCGTGGAGTTTCCCGCGGGGATTTGCGGCTTCGAGGAGACCTTCACCGGGTTCGGCCAGGCCGGGCCGTATCTTCCCGAACGGACGCCCGAGCACATGGCCGAGGTCGTGCAGGCCATGGCGCGAAACAACGTAAAGTGGTCGATGCGGGACGGGGCGATCGGTTATGTGCGCGGGATACAGGCGCCGGCCTACTACGTCTACGGCCGCATGCTGGACGATCCGGCGGCCGATTGGAAGGCTATCCACGACGAGTTCTGCACGGCCGCGTTCGGCAACACGGCGCCGCAAATGACGCAGTTCTTCGACCTCCTGCACATGCAGATCGCCATCTATTCCGACTTCTTCGGCGTGTTCATGCCCGCCTGGAGCCGCAAGTATTCCCGTTCCCGTTACCACGACAGCAAGTGGCACGTGATGAGCATGTACCCGCCGGAATACTGCGCGGATGCGGATGCGCTGCTGACTGCGGCCGAACGGGCGGCGAAGGAGCCCGACGTTAAGGCGAGGCTGCGTCTGATCCGGATCGAGTTCGACTACATCCGGAAGATGGCGCGGATCTTCTTTCTGCAGAACGCCTGGACCATGAATCCCTCACAGGCCAATCTGGATCCGCTGGTCGACGCGCTCGATAATTGGCACGCGGATCTCGAAAGGCTTGCCGGAGGCACGGGCCGGAGCACCTTTCAGCCGCTGAGTGACTGGCCCGAAATGCGTCCGTTCAACGGCCATTTCTATACTCATGCGGCGCTGGAGAACGAAGGGTACCAGCAGCAGTGGAACAAGACGTGCCTGAACTGGGACACGCGGGCGATCCGCGCCGGGATTCTCACGGACAAGCACCAGTTGAAGGTTGCCGCGGTGGACGCCCCACCGGCGATCGACGCGCCGGCGTGGGGCGACGCGTCCGAATTGTTCTTCAAGGACCGCGGCGGCATGCCGTTCAACAACGTGAGGACCAGCATGAGAATCCTTCGCGACCAGGATGCTCTCTATGTGCGTGTGGAAAGCCTGCACCCGTCGCAGCACCCGGAGGACATGTACGAGAAGGAACCCGATGGGAACATCTTCACGCAGGAATATGTCGAGTTAGGAGTCATGCCGCCGGGTTCGGGTGGAAAGGTCTACCGGCTGGCCGTCAACCCGGTCGCCGGCTCGCGCTACGATTCGGTCGTCACGCTGGACCAGCGGAACCGTATGATCGAGGATGTGAAATGGAACGGCAAGTGGCAGTTTGACTTCCAGACCAGCGGAGAAAAGGGCCCCTATTCTTTGCCAACGAGAGTCTGGACGGCGTGGTTCAAGATTCCGTTTTCCGACTTCGATGCGCCGCCGCCGGCTGCCGGAGAAACCTGGCGTTTCAACGCCGCCAGAAACAGGATCGGCCAGTACATGCTCTGGAGCGACGCCTCGCGGGTCACGGAGATCGACGCCCTCGGAGAACTCGTTTTCTAGACGCTAACGTCCACAGCAACCTCCGAGTCGTCGGCGCAATTGGTGACCGCGACCAAGTCGAGCAGTCTTGGCGGGCGTTGTTTACTCACTTCAGTGGCTCCTGGATCGGCAACGTGCGAACTCGGATGCGGCGCGGGTCCATAACAACCAGCGCGCCTTCCTTCAGCGCATCCTCGACGGAGGCCAAGTTGGCGAGGAGGAATTGTGCTTGCCGCCTTGGCTCGCGCGGCACGGCGCCGCGAAGCAGAACGACCGACGGTTCCTTTTCTTCGTGCAGGGCCAAGAGTGTTCCGAAATCGGTGTCGGCGGTGACGACGATGCGGTGCTCGGTCGCGGCGCGCTGAAAGATCTCGATGTCCTCCGCCGCTTGCATTCCGTAGTCGCGCACATGGACGGCATCGTGTCCGGCTTGTCGCAGAGATTCTGCAACCACGGGCGACAACGCGTTATCGACGAGGAAGTTCATCCCACCGACACCAGCGGCAATTCCCGTTCTCGCACGGCCTCCGCCGCGAAGTTGAGCGCCTCTTGAACATCTTCAGGCTCCAAATCGGGATACGCCTCCAAGATCTCGGTCGTGGTCATGCCGTCGGCGACCATACCCACCACCGTGGCCACCGGAATACGCATGCCACGAACACAGGGGACTCCGCCCATCTGATTCGGATTTGCGGTAATTCGTGTAAATCGCATGAACTTGCTCCTAACGTGACTCGCCGTGACTGAACAGAGTCTATTCTACGGGTTTCTCGGCGGGTGGGCGACACGAGGACCGGCGGGCGGGGATCGAGGCGGGTTGGGTAGGGCTGGCCGGTGTGGGTGGCGAATCACGCCGCCCGAATCGGCGGCAACTGTTTCGCGGGCGTAGTCGAGCACCTTGTCGAACAACGCCTTGTAGTCCGGGCTGAGTTCGTAGTGGGCCGCTCGGGGAACTCGTTTTCGAGACGCTCACGTGTTCATTCTCACTCATGGTTGGGCTGGCTCAATGACCATCAAGTGGCTACCGTTCGGCTCCATCAAGATGGGGATGATCGTTTGCGCGGTTACTTGCTGTTGCGTGTGAGTCGCCTTGCGGCCGCCGGGCGTGTCGCTGTAGATACTGGCCCGGTAGGTCTGGCCGGGGGCGAGGAAGTTCAGCGGGTATGGATAAGCGGCGGCGTGTGGGCCGGACATGCTGGCGATGTACCAGTTGACACCGCGCCGCCGGGCTACGGTGACGTAATCGCCCAGTTGGGTAAAGACCCGCTTCTCGTCGAACAGGCCCGGCAGCTTTTTCAGGAACTCGATCTCGCCTCCGCCCGCGCCGCCGGGCGACCACTGCTGCATGCCGCCGCGGATCGACACGCGCCCATGATAGACGCCCAGCATCGCCACCTGGTGACAGTGCGTTTTGATGGAGTCCTTCTTATAGATTTCGGGCGTGTAGTCGAATGGTCCCATCAGCCCGCGAGTGAAGGGGAGCATGACGTCGTGGCGGCTTTTCATCTCGGGGGCGATCGAATGTTCGGCTTCCTCGCCTGCCAGCCCTTCGACGTTCACCAGGTTCGGATACGTCCTCGACAGGCCGCTGGGCAGATACGCGTCGTGGATACAGGCGATCAGCTTGTGCTCCGCCGCCTTCTTGACCAAGTAGGCGATCGTCCGCTCGTTCTGCTGTGACGAGGATGGCACGAAGCCCGGCTTGACTCCCGCCAGGCCCCATGTCTGGTACGTGGCGAAGACATCCTCGATCGCGTGCTCGCCGCCGAACTCCTTGAGCACTTCGCCGCGCACGTAGACACAGATGCCGACCTTGGGGTTCAGGCGGTTCGCGTGGGCGACCAGTTCCTGGATGTCGAGGTCGACGAAGTTGCCGCCCGAATCGGCTTTCGGACGGAAGGGCACCCAGCCCGCGGCCGGCGCAAAGAGATTGCCACCCACGTTCCTGCGCCACTCGGGCTTGTCGTCCCAGAACTTGGATTTGTTCTTCTCGAAGAACTCAATCTCTTGCGGCGCCCACTTGGTCTCGGCCCCACACCAGGAGTGGTCGATCTCCAGGTAATCGATCCCGTGGGCCGAGGCGAAATCGGCCAGCTTCTTCAGCTCGCTGGTGACCATCCGCGTATTACGCACCTGGCAGATGGCCTTGTTTCCGGGCCGAATCCAAGACGTGTCCTCAATCGCGCAGGGCGGGTTCAGATTTTCCACGAGGTAACGGTTTTCGCAAAGCTTGCCGGCCGATGCGCCGAGAATCAGCACTTCCCAGGACGTGCTGAACGGCGGTTCGCCGACGGCGTCCGAATGCAGCCGACCGAGAATCGTGTGTGGTCTGTCCTTCGCATTGTGCCAGAAGGTGACGGGAAAACTCGTTCGATCGGCATCGGTCAGCGCGGCGAAGCTGCCATCGCCGAGATCCACAGTCACGGCGCCTTCACTGCGCGACATGGAATCGATCTTGACCGTGCCGTATTCGTAGTTCCGGCATTGATAGATGGTGTGGTTGGCTGGGAAGCGATACTCCGTGAGCCGCTTCTTGATCGTGATCTGCGGCAGATGCGGCTGTGCGGGAAAATGGTAACGCAGTCCCACGCCTTCGTTGTAAGCGCGGACGATCACGTGGAAGATGCGGCGGCTGCCGGTCGTCTCCTGCAGCTTGACGGTCAGCTCGTTGTAGCGATCGTGTACTTCGCTCAACTCGCCCCAAACGGCTTTCCAGGTCGAGTCGCCCGAGGCCGTCTCGGTCCCGGCCAGTGCGTAGCTGCCGCTGAAGTTGTCGGGGGCGGTCTCGACGCCGAGCAGCCCATTCTCCATTACCTTGTCTCCATCACACATTACCTGCCAATACGGTCGGCCTTCTTTTAGTCTAACTGTCACTGCAATCCGACCGTCCGGCGAACGAGCCGTCTCGCCGCCAGACTCCTTTTCCGTCAGAGCTGTGGTCGAAACGGGAATGGCGGGCGTAGCGGACGACGTCACGAACATGCCTGGCTTCATGGGCTTTTTAGGAACCGAGTTCGTCAGTCCCTCGACCACCAGCACCAGGGCGGGATCCGAGATGTCGCCCGGTGTGGCGGCCATCCGGCCAACGCGATGGATCACGTCGCCGGGGATGATGAGCCGGCCGCCGTCAACGCGAACGTCGGCCGTAATGTCGACGGGCATGTCGCCGGCGAGGTCCTGCGCCACGATGCGCTGGCCGGCCAGATTGCTTGTAGAAACCAACGTCAGGCTGCAATACTTTCCAAATATCCCCACTGGCCGATCGAGTTGGCCGACGTCCAGCACGACATGCGCCAAGGGAAAGGTTAGCGTGCGGCGGCCGTCGACGTCGAAATTGCGAGGAATGGTTGCCACCCCGATCTCGCCGTCCAGGTGCCGTGCAGCCAGCACGTAGGGCGGTTCGCCGCCGTCAGGCAAAGTCACCGTCGGCAACGACAGGCCGCCGCGGGTGATACGGGCCGGGGCGGGCTTGCTCTTGAAGTCGCTCAGCGTATGGCTGTCGATCAAGTATTCGCCGCCTTTGGGCGTGGGCTGGGCGATGCGGTGCCAGCGGACGGCGCGGACCACCTCGTCCATGCAACGTTTGATGTCGCGAAAATCCGCGATAAAGAACCTGTCCGGCTTGCCATTGGGCATATTGCCCGCAAATGGATGACGCATGATGCCGTAGGTGCTGGCCAGCGCGGCCCCGATGTACACCTCGTCCTCGCAATTGATTAGACGGTGGTCGTTGGGATCCTCCTTTTCCAGAAACGCTGCGATACGGCGGATCGTTTCCGGAATGGAATTGTACGGATGCACGTCGTACGTGCGGTAGACATCCCCCTGGGTGCCGAACTCGATCCACACGTGCGGCGCCGCGCGGCGCGTCTCGGGCGTGACCTTGAACTTCCACAACGGTTTGTCGGGCAGCCCGATGCCCCAGTCGACCTTCCAGTTGCCGATGCCCGCCTGCTGGGACCACGCCAACCGCTGGCACCAGTAGGTGTTGCTGTCGATCGGCAGTTCCTCCACGTTCGGGCGGGAATTGCAGATCCACAGGCCCAGGTCCCGCCAGCCACGGGCTTTGACAACGTCGCTCAACTGCTTCAATCCCTCCGCCGGATTTCCCTCCTGATACGAAGGAAAGCGGTCCGGGTGAAGTTCGACGTTGCCGCGCATCGGGTGGTTGTGCCCGCCGCTCAACGGAAAATCGAAGGCGTCATCCAGCAGGAAGCTCACATCACCTCGTATCTTCGGATAGAAGCTCAGCCAGTTCTGGTTGGGACCCGTGCCGGACAGGTTGGCCTCGACCATCATGTCCGCCTGATCGCTGGCATTTATGTAGCTGCAACAGAAGCCTTGGACATTCCATGTGCAGAAGTAGTCCGGCACGGAACTCGCGGCGTCGGGGACCAAGCTGCGCTCGCTTGCGGGAGTCTCCCCGGTCAAGGCCATCAAGATCCCACACGCCATTAAACCGTACGTCATGGTGATGATCCGAGAAGTTTTGCGGCACGAACAACATGGCATGGACGTCGTCGGGGTTACAGCCGCAAATCCGGACATCATCGAGATCGTAACGAAGTCCTGCGTCGCCCGAATGAACGCGATCACGACGTCCGGAAAGATCGCCCGCTCACGGTCCAAGAAGCGATTCGGCAACACCTCATACCCATCGGTTAACAGACTGTCGATAAGCACCGTCCCAAACGTGGCTTCGGTGTGGAAACTCATATCTTGCTCGCATTTCCCAATCCTGTTGCTGGACGCGGACTGATAGCCTGCGTGGTGTGAGGGTCAAAGCAATCGGCCCCGTCATCGCCGTCTTCACGTAGTCGCTGAACTCGGTCATCGGTTGATCGATATGCCTTGAATGGAACCAGAACCATTCTAAATCTAACAAAGTCTGCAACGAGACGATAGCTGTCTGCCGATTCCGCCGTCTCCAATACTATCGCTCGTCGACGGGATCGATTTGGACATCTTTGATGTAGCCTTCGCACAAGAGTGGTGAATCGTTCAGTCGGGCCAGGCTCTCCTCGTCAGTTGTCAAGTGGATCAGCCTGCGTTGAACCAACTGCGGAAACGTACCATCGGTCGTCAAGCGGCACTTCGTCGGTTGAAGCTCCAAAGGCGGAGCACGGAACAGGAGGCTCAATCACCAATGACCTTTCGGCCGAGCTATCGCAGCGGTTGGTCGAAGCTCGGCGCAACGTGGGCAAGAAAGCCAATCTGCAGACATCTTCTTTAATGCCAGCGTGGAAGCGCTACACCGGAAATCTCTATCACGCGATGCGTCCGGCCTTGACAACAGCCATTGAACGAGGTCAATTGCCGCACCTGCTTATCCTGAGTGGGGCTTATGGCGGCAAGCAGTAACCATCTCCGCCTCCAATCGGAACACATTTTTTGAGCGGCCGTCCAGCAATTTCGGACACGGGGCGAGTTCGTTCGAGCGTTATGAGTAGGGATGACGTTGCAGGGCCGCCTTCTCTCCCCTCGCCCCCTTGTCTCACCAGACTTCCCCGGCTAGGCTCAATCCTGCCCGCGGAAATCGCGTTCTCTCTCAGCCGAACCTTTTTCAGCCAGAAAGCCCAAGCCCGTGAAAGACACCCGCCGCTTGAACCGCCGACGGTTTCTCGGCACCACCGCTCAGGCAGCGACCGCGGTGGCGGCCGTCTCCACCTTCGCTCCGGCGGTACTCTCCGCTCCGTCCCCCGGCACGACGATTGGAATCGGTTGTATCGGGCTGGGGACCCGCGGGGGCGACCTGCTCAAGGCGATCGTCCATGTTCCCAACATTAAGGTAACGGCCGTTTGCGACGTTTACGGACCGCATCGGCAGAAAGGCATCGAGCGGAGCCGCAACCCGGCCGTGAAAGCCTACGTCGACTACCGGGAACTGCTGGCCGACCCGAACGTCGATGCCGTCGTGATCGGAACGCCGGACCATTGGCATTGCCAAATGGTGCTTGACGCCGCGAAAGCGGGCAAACACATTTACTGCGAAAAGGGCTTCTCGCGGACTTTGGCAGAGGCCAAGCTGATGCGCGACGCGCTCAAGAAGAGCGGGGTTGTGTTCCAGTTGGGACACCAGGCGCGGCAGGCCACGTGCGCCCTTCAGGCGAAGGAACTGATCGCCCAAGACATCCTCGGCCCCATCACGCTGGTGCGCACAGGCCGCTTCAAGTCAACCGAGCCCGGGCATCCTAATTGGCGCTGGTATGGCTACTACGATCAGTGGGAGCGACCGGACCCGGCGCAGGTCGCGAAGGAAGTGAATTGGGACCTCTGGTCGGGGCCGGCCCCCAAGATCCCCTGGAACGAACGCCACTTCTGGCACTGGCGATGTTATTGGGCCTATGGCACCGGGTATGCTGGAGACCTCCTCTCGCACGAAATGGACTTCGTGCAATATCTCCTCGGGCACGGCATCCCGGACACCTGCAGTTGCCGGGGCCTGCTCTCGCAACTGCGGGACGATCGCGAGGTGCCGGACACGTGGGTCGCAACATACGAGTTCGAGAAGCTCGGCCGGACCGTCACCTTCGCCGGGAGCATGAATACGGGCCAGGCGAAACAACCCGTGGAAATCTGCGGTCGAGACGGCACCCTGCGCTTCGACGGCATCGCCCACGACGTGACTCGTTTCGAAGTTTTGCCCGAGGACCACAACACCCGGACGGACCTGCCCAAGGGCTACGACTGGCGGAAGACTCCCAGGCAACCCGATCACATGGAGGACTGGGTGAACTGCATTCAGAGCCGCGGTATCCCCAAATGCTCGACCGACGAAGCGTTCATTGAGACGGCCACGTTTCTTATGTCCCTGGTCTCCCAGCAGCAACAGCGCCTGGTGCGTTGGGATCCGGTGAAAGAGGAAATCGTTTGAACGACTCGGATCCGAATCGCGGTGCCTGGGCCGCCGCCGCGACGGCGTACCGTGTGCACGAAGCACCTTTTCTCCACCGGCAGTTTTCTTCGATGTTCGTGAGCCATCCGCCTATTTCGTTGTCGGCAAGACCCGTGGTGCACGTGGCCCACGGCGGCGGTCCGTACGGCAACACCCGCAGAGCCTTGGAGCCCGTGGACCTTTCGCCCGTTCACGGGCGCCGTGTCCTGCTGAAGCCAAATGTCGGCCGCGTGGCGTCGGCGGGTTCCGGGATCGTCACGCATTCGGAAGTCGTCGCGGCGGCGATCGACGCTTTTCGCGAGGCGGGAGCCGAGGTGGCTGTGGGAGAAAGCCCCATCGTGGGTGTCAAGGTTACGGAAGCTTTTGCGAGCGCGGGAATCGCGGCGATCGCGGCGGCGCGCGATTGCCCCTTGATCGACATGGACCGGCGGCGTTTCGTGGAACTGCCGGTGCCCGAAGGACAAGTGATCCAATCGCTCCGTGTGTGCGCCGAGGTGCTGGAATTCGACTTCGTCGTCTCGCTGCCCGTCATGAAGATGCACATGCATACCGGCGTCAGCTTGGCGGTCAAGAACATGAAAGGCTGTCTGTGGCGGCGGAGCAAAGTCGAGTTGCACATGTTGCCGCCGGTCGCGGAGAGTAATATCAAGCCGCTGGACGTCGCCATTGCCGATCTGGCTTCCGTACTCCGGCCGCACTGGTCCATCGTCGATGGCACCGTTGGAATGGAAGGCCTGGGCCCCAGCGCGGGACAGCCCAAACCGCTGGATGTCGTCGTCGTGAGTACCGATGCGTTTGCCGCGGATTCCGTGTCCTGCCAACTGATGGGGACCACCGCCGAGGCCGTTCCGCACCTGCGGCTGGGCGCCCAACGCGGCTATGGCGTCATCGATCCCAATCGACTGGCCGTGGCGCCGGACCGCTGGCGCGACTTCGCCTTGCCGTTCGCCCCGCCGCCGGAGAACTTGACGATCGAATTTCCCAACATCAACGTCCTGGATTGCGGCTCGTGCAGCGCTTGCCAGTCGACCCTGTTGCTGTTCCTGAACCGCTATCGAGACCAGATCTTCGATTACTTCCCGTCCCAGACAATGATCCAAGTCGCGATTGGCAAAGGCCACGCGGATCTGCCCGACGGAACGCTGCTGATCGGCAACTGTACGACGGACCATCGCGAGCGAGGCATTTTTGTTCCGGGATGTCCTCCC
>Ga0366818_10190_pt1 | contig 20531 bp, 14 predicted proteins | sample TotcelFGM3001N14_FD_207090 | JGI IMG/M metagenome (GOLD analysis project Ga0366818, IMG submission 207090) | Enriched cells from coal bed in the Powder River Basin, Montana, United States - Total cells FGM rep3 HSBNCT.FGM.300.1.N14 ...
AGTCATCGGTGGATTTTTCTTCTCTGCCGAAGTAAATGCCGACAAAAATCAACAGCCCGAGGAGCACCAAAACCAGCGAGTAATCCTGCCAGGTCAGGCTGCTGCCGCCGGAAAAAAAGGTTTGGATTTCCATCGAGTTCCAAACTATCGTATCAAAAAACTATTTGCATGGTTAAAATGATCTCACTATGAAATTAGCCGAGCTTGTGGGCCAGAGGATGGTCATCGGCATTCCCGGCACCAGGATCACGCCGGAGAATGTCCGTCATTTTGAGGAGTTGCATGCAGGGGGGCTGATTCTCTACCGGAGAAATTTTGACTCGCCGGTGCAGATTAGAAAACTGATTGTCGATCTGGAAGAGGCTCTCGGCCGCAAACTGCTGGTGACAACCGACCATGAAGGCGGGCGGGTCATCATGTTCCGGGACGGCATTACCGTGTTCCCGGACAATATGGCGCTGGGAAGCGCCGGCAACATCGGCTATGCCCGACAGCAGGGGGAGATCGAGGCTAAAGAACTGCGGCGACTGGGGATGGACGTGAATCTGGCCCCGGTACTCGATGTTTTGACCGAGGCTTACAGTCCCAATATCGGCATACGATCTTACGGCCAGGAGTGGCAATTGGTGGCCCGGATGGGCGCGGCCCGGATTGCCGCTATGCAGCAGGGCGGGCTGTCGGCCTGCGCCAAGCATTTCCCCGGCAAAGGTCATGCGCCCGTAGATGCCCATCTTGGCCTGCCGGTCATCGGTTCCACCTGGAAAGAGATGGAAGCGGTGCATCTGAAGCCTTTCGTCGCAGCGATTCAAACCGGGGTCGATCTGGTGATGTCTTCCCACCCCTACTATCCCAAACTTGATCCGTATCCAAACATGATCGCCACCTTTTCCAAAAAAATTATCTACGATTACCTCAGATGTGAGCTCAATTTTAAAGGGGTCATTACCAGCGACGATCTCGAAATGGGCGCGATTAAGGCCATCTGCCCCATCGGCGAGGCAGGAATCTTAGCTACGCAGGCGGGACATGATCTCCTGCTGGTTTGTCATGATCCCAAGGCCCAGAGAGAGGTTTACTATAGACTGCTCGAGGCCTATAAAAGCAAACAGCTTCCCCTGAAAGAACTGGAGGAGAGCGCCGCCCGGATCAACCGCTTGAAATCAAAGCGACCCCAAAGATTTGCGGGGGGAGAACCCGCCGCCGAACCTGCCGGTTCCAGCCTGGCGGCAAGAATCTGCCGTGAATCGGTCCAGGTTCTTAAAGATGAGAGAAAATTAATCCCCCTGCAGCGCAACGAACCGAGCATTGCCGTGATCTTGCCGCGGTTTTCAGCTCTCGACGCCAAAATCATGATTGAAAGGGAAGTGTTGCCGGAACGGGATTTCCTCCGGAATGAGTTCAAGAAATTCGGTTTCAATCCCGAGATTCAAATTGTCTCCATCGAGCCGGCGGAGGCGGAAATTCAGCAGGCTGTGAACCTGGCCAAAAAGTCGGACGTGACTATCCTCTTCTGCTACGACGCCCATCTCTATCCCGGCAACAAAAAACTCCTGGATTCAATCCAGACTGCCGCCCCCAAGCTGGTGGTTGATCTGCTGCGCGACCCTTATGACGCGGCCTTTATTAAGGCCGGCGTCGCCTGCCTGACCGATTTCGGCTGGAGGGCCTGTCAGATCAAGGCGGCCATTGAAAAGATTTGTGCCGGTGAGATGCCCCGGTAACGCCCCCGGTTTTAGAGCCCCGAGTTTTTTATAAGCTGTTCGGACCGGCTCAAGTCAGATAAATTAACCTGTTAAGCCGGAAGCGGCTGACGCCGGTCCAGGCGGGCGACGCATTCGATGTGGGCCGTGTGGGGGAAGAGATCGAAGGGTTGGATGGTCAGGATGTCGTAGCGATCCTGGAGGAGGGCCAGGTCCCGGGCCAGGGTGGCGGGGTTGCACGAAACGTAGATAATCCGCCGGGGGGCAATCTCCCGGAGGGCCTCTATCACCTTGGGGTGCATGCCGGCCCGGGGCGGGTCGGTGACGACCACATCGGGGTGAGGCTGGCCGCCGGCTTGCAGGGTCTCCCGGAGAAGCGCCTTTAAATCTCCTTCCAGAAACCGGCAATTTTCCCGGCCGTTGAGCCGGCTGTTGATGTAGGCATCGTTGACGGCCGCCGCCGCCAGTTCAAATCCCACCACCCGGCGCACTTGAGGGGCCAGGTGCAGGGCAATGCTGCCGGCCCCGCAGTAGAGATCCCAGACGGTCTCTCCGGCGCTGAACTCGCCCAAGCGGCTGATGGCATTATATAAACCTTCGGCGGCGGGGGTATTGGTTTGCAAAAAAGAGTCGGCCGAGATGCGCAACCGGAGATCGCCAAGTCGCTCCTCGATATATCCCGGTCCCCACAGGGTGCGGCTAGACTCGCCGGTGGCCACCTGCGCCTTGGTCTGACGCCGGGAATGCACCAGGGAGGTGATGACCGGGAAGCGGGCCGCCAGGTGAGCGGCCAGGGCCTCCACCGCGGCCGGGTCGCCCTGGTCGGTGGTGATGAGGTGCACCAGGGTCTGGGCGGTGCGCTTGCCTTCCCGGATCACCAGAAATCGCCAGAAGCCCCGATGGGTGTGCGTATTATAGGCGGCCAGGCCGCTTTGGCCGCACCAGCGGCGCACCTCGGCCACGATGGCCGTCGACTGGGGGGATTGCAGGAAGCAGTGCTCCAGATTAAAGATCCGATTAAAAGCGGCCCCCACATGCAACCCCAGGGCGACGGCGCCCCCATCAGCGCGGTCTCCAGGGGGCAGCCAGGCCCGGGAAGCAAAGGTGAATTCCATTTTGTTGCGATAATAGCGCTGGTCCGGTGAGGCCACCGGCGGCAGGATATCCCCGGGCGTCAGTCCCGCCAGATGCTGGAGACATTCCTGGACGTGGAGCTTTTTCCAATGCAATTGCTCATCATAGGCGAGGTCCTGCCATTGGCAGCCGCCGCAGAGGCCGAAATGGGGGCAGAAGGGCGGGGCATACGCCGGCGACTGCGCCAGGAGCTGTACGACCTCGGCTTCGGCGAAGCGCGATTTTTTCCGGGTAATCCGCACCCGAACCTTCTGCCCGGGGACGGCGTGCTCTACAAAGACCACGAAACCGTCCACCCGGCCCAGGGCTTTGCCGCCAAAGGCCAGCTTTTCTATGTACAGATCGACCTCCGCGCCCTTGGACAGCGAGGGGAATGCGGCCGTGGGGTTCGCCGGGGACATGTCAAGAAACCTGCAAGTTTATCAAGACGTTGTAAGAAAGAGCCTTGGAGGGCATGAGGTGTTACCCTTCCCCGCGGGGCCTTATTTCCCGGCCGCACTTCCTGGCATAGACCTGGGTAAATTCGGCCCCCACAAAGATTATTTGGGCGGAGTAATAAACCCAGAGAAGCACCACCACCAGTGAGCCGGCAGCTCCGTAGGCCGAACTGATACTGCTCCGGCCGATGTATGAGCCCAAGATAATTTTCCCCACGGTAAATAATATTGCCGTTACCACCGCTCCCACCCAGACATCACGCCAGGAAATATGCACATCTGGTAAGAACTTGTATAAGACCGCAAAAATAAGGGTAAGAATTAATAGGGACACAAAAATATCCCCAGCCTGAAATAAAATCATGGGAATGTGGACCGAGTTGCTTAGGTATAGCTTAAAAGCTGCTAACAATGAGCTTGAAATCATTAATAATAAAGAAACAAAAGTAAACAGTAACACAATAATACAAGATATCAATCTATCCTTAATGGCATTTATGATGCCGGACGAATACTGCTTTGCCCCCCACATGGTATTTATGGCATCCTTAAGCATTACAACAACAAGGGAAGATCCGAATAGCATAATTATAAAAGCAATTATGGTTGCATAAATTTCAGAACCTGGTGTATAGCTTCTTTGAATCATCGTCATGATATTTTGGGCATTATTCCTGCCGACAAATTCTGCCATTTGTATTATTAAGTATGCCTGCACCGACTCCTTCCCTAAGAAATAACCGATAACCGCCATGATAATAATAAATAAGGGCGCCAACGAAAAGATGGTGTAAAATGCCAAAGCTGCGCCGAGCTGAGGGGCATTATCTTTCATCCACTCCCCGTAGGTCTCTGTGCACAATTCCCATACATAGCGGGTATGGTAAATAAATCTGCCGCCTTTATAGGCCATGGGTAAGGACCTCCTGCGATACGGCACGCATAGTGGCCGCCTTTGACCCGCCCAACTGCATCGTGGCATAGCCATTGGCCAAAAGTTTTTTCCGTTATGGGAAGCCTTATAATCCCCCCGGCCCCCCTTTAAAAAGGGGGGGGAACTACAAGGAATTGCTATAAAAGTCCCCCTTTGACAAAGGGTGATTTAGGGGGATTTAAGAACCTCCAAGCGGAAGGAATTTAGGGCAAACGCTCTATTTGTCATTCTGAGTGCAGCGAAGAATCTCTCTTGTTAAGCCGTCGAGATTCTTCACTCCGCGGCGCTCCGTTCAGAATGACCTATATAAATATTCAAGGTCTTTTGACTGCAACTTTGTATCAATCGGTGCGGCCGAAAAGGAGGGCCACCGGCAGATTCTGAAAGAGATTGGCGAGGTCCAATGATTTTGATTGCCCATGGGGAAGGGATTTTATGGTCTCGCCGGTAAAAATATTCACTAATTCTTTGGGTGCATCGTCAGGCAGGGAAAGGAAGCTTTCTTGCCATACCCCCGGATGCAGGGAAATATCCGCGGCCGGGAAAATCTTGGTAAACAGCCTGGCAGCCGCCACCACTACCCAGGAATTTTCCTGCCTCCGGGCAAAGGCCACCACTTGCCGGCTCTGCGGACCCATGGTCGTGAGGGAGATATAGTCCCCCAGCAAAAACAGGTCCCGGTGGGTTTTGCGGAAGTTAAGGGCTTTGTAAGTGATATAGAGCTTGATGGCGCCATCCTGCCAGTTGCGGAGCAGTTCCTGAATGAGGGACCCTGGGTCTTCCTTGGCCTTCAATTTCACCTGATTAAGCAGCTGGGTGCGCTGGGGGAAATCCACCGGCCGGCGGTTATCCGGGTCCACCAGGCTGAAGTCCCATAGCTCCGTCCCCTGGTAGAAGTCGGGCACCCCGGGTGAGGCAATCTTGAGCAGCACCTGGGAGAGCGAGTTCAGGGCGCCGTATGAGGCCAGCCGCGCCTGGAATTTCTGGAAATCCGCCAGGAATTCGTTAGGCCCAGACTCATCCAGAATGGCCTCCGTGAAGGCGGTCAGGGCGTTTTCATGCTCATGCTTGGGGGCTATCCAGCGGGTGTGCACCTTGGCTTCCCGGGCGGCTTTGACGGTGTAGGCCTGGAAGCGCGCCTTAAATTCCGGCATCTCGTCTTTGAAGAGCGGCCAGGCCCCGATCAAGGTTTGATAAAAGAAATATTCCTCGTTGGGGTCCGGCACCGCCAGGCCGTTGACCAGGCGCTTCTTGGACTGATTCCAGGCGCTCCAGCGTTTTAAAGCTGCCTCCCATTCCTGGGGGACCTCCGAGAGGACATTGATCCGCATCCGGACATCTTCGCTCCGGTTGGTGTCGTGAGTGGAGGTGGCGTTCAGGGTGGAGGGCCAATTTTCCTGACGCCTCCGGTTGAACCGGTGGAAATCCTCCGGGGCCACCACCAGGAAGTCGGTCCCCACTTCATTGAGAGAGATCAGGGGGTTATAGACATAAAGGGCTGTATCCTCCAGGCCTTTGGCCATGATGGGACCGGTAAACTGCTGCCAGCGCATGACGAACCGGAGCCAGTCTTCCCGGTGCTCCTCCGCCAGGCTAAAGGGAAAATCCAGCGAGAGCACGCGCCGCACAAAGTCCATGGCCGTGGGGTCGAAAGACGGGTGCTGCGCTCTCACTGCTTCAAAGACCTGCTCCAGAGTCGCCCGATCCCCGGGACTGACCGCAAAGCTGCGGATGTAGGTGCGGTAAACCGGCAGGAGGGCAATTACTTCGCCGATGATTTTCTGCAGCTCTTTTCTGGGAACATCCCGGGCCCGCCGGTCCTGTTCCGCCAGCAGGCTGAGAATATATCCCAGGGTCTCCAGTTCCCCCTGGAAAAGGCTTTCCATGATGAGCTTTTTCTTCTGATAAATTAACTCTTCGCGGGCCAGGCCGGGTTTGACAAAGCGGTTATAGACCTGGTGTACCGCCTGGAATCCCCGGGCGTCAATGAAGAGCCCGTTTAACCGGTTTAAAAAATCATAGCCGGTGGTGCCGGAAACCGGCCAATCAGGCGGCAGGGATTCATCGGCGGCCAGGATTTTTTCCACCACCACATAAAGAGTTTCCCGGTCCGCCGGGCCCTTTTCGCCGTGGGCCAGGTAGCTCTGCAGCCGCTGCAGATATCCCAGGGGGTCGTATAATCCGTCAATGTGATCGACTCTTACTCCGGAGACTTTTCCTTCCCGGATCAGATTGAACAACAGGCTATGACTCGCCTCAAACACGCACGGGTGCTCCACCCGCAGACCGATCAAATCGTTAACGCTGAAAAAGCGTCGGTAATTGATCATATCCAGAGAGACCCGCCAATAGGCAAGCCGGTAAGGCTGCGAGCCGAGTAGGCGGTCCAGCAGGTCAAAGCTTTCCGGGTCCCCGGCGCGGCCGTTGAAAATTGCGATGTTTTCGTCGAGAAATTTCGTAATCAGGGGATTGCCCTGATAGAGGAGCCAGAGATTATTTTTGAGGATTTCCTTTTGCCGGTGGCGTTCCAGGAGCTTTCTCTTGCTGCTTAGCGACCGGGAAGGCAGATGTTCTATCAGGGTGATGAGCCCCATGAGACTCAAAATGGCGGGATTTCCCTCTCCCAATTCCCGGGTGAGGGCATCTATCCGGTGAGTCAGTATCTGGCCGTAGGTCTTGGGGTCAAGCGGGAATTTATGCTCATAGTAAGAGACGAAAAAACCCGCCTCTCCCAGGGTCAGGGTGAATTGCCGGTTTTCCAGGACCTGCCCGTACGGCGCCCCTAAAATGGGCTGGAGGACGCGTCCTTCCAGCACCCGGTTGAGAGGATGCCAATCAATGTCAAAGAAAATGGCATAGGGAGAGCCCGGGCCATTTTCCAGGACATCCAGCCACCAGGGGTTGTCATGGCTCAGGGCCATGTGGTTGGGAACGATATCCAGGAGGAGGCCCATGCCCTTGAATTTCAGCACCCTGCTCAAGGCCCGGAAGGAGACCCGGGAGCCCAACTCCGGATTCATTTCCAGGGGGTTGGTCACCGAATAGCCGTGGAGGCTGCGCCGCCGGGCCTTGAAGAAAGGGGAGGCGTAGAGGTCGGAGATGCCCAGGTCGTGCAAATAGGGCACCAGGGCCTGGGCGGTGATGAAGCGGAAGCCATGGTGAAATTGGAGACGGTATGTGGCGGCAGGAACTCTAAACCCGGTCATGGCGTGTTCCACGAGGCCAACTCCTCACTCAGTCGACTCGGACCGATAGCTTGGCGCCCAAAGCCGCAAAATGTTCCACCCAGCTACGGGCCTCCCCGGGTCCCGGTTCCGACTCCCGAACCTGCTGAGGATAGACGGAGTGCAGCAGTTCATAATAGATATTCTGTACTTTCCAGAGAAGCACGGCAAATGGCAATTCCGTTTCCAGGGTCATTGCAGCCTCCAATTGCTGCAAGCATTCCAAATCAATGGGGTTCTGCCGGAATCTCTCGGCCAGGCGTTCGATGGCTTTCCGCAGGGCATACTCCAATCCCGCCCCTTCAAGTTCGACCTGTAACAGCCGCGCTTCTTCCAGGAGGCTGCGGATGAGATGCAGGTCCAAGTCCGGCGCCTGGAAGGCCTCGAGGAGGTAGCGATTGAGGACAATCTCCGCGGTGGCCAGAAAGGGCCGGGGCAGGGGAACCCCCAGTTCCTTATGGAAGCGCATCAAGGGCACGTTGTGGGTGTAGAGGCGGCCATAAGCGGACCGGATCTCCTCCAGACTCAATTCAATAATCTGGTCCAGGATCTGGCGCTGCTCGTCCCGGAAGAGGGACCTCAGGGAGTAGGTCGAGGTTCCGAAGTGCTGATCGAGGCGGCGGAGGGTCTCGGGAAAGTCCGCCCAGGAAAAGGCCTCGGACACTTCCCAGGCCATGGCCCCGTAGGGCTCCTCGCCCTGAAACTCCCGCACGCCGCCGGAGAGGTTATGGTCGCCGAAGTGCAGCACTGCGAAGCTGATGGTGGCGGAATTCCAGGTAATATCGGAGGTGACCCGTATCCGCCCCACCGCCAGCTTGGCCTTGCCCGCCTCGGCCAAACGGTAGTCTTCCTGGTCGATGGTGTAGCAAAAAATGCGGTCTTGGACCTGATAATCTTCGAAGAGGGAACTGATGGCGTAATGGGCTCCCACGGTGAGCAGGTCCACCATGGCGGGTTTGACGAACTTCTCGAAAATCTGGCGGCCGTCCCCGTGTTCCGGGATATTGCTCTTGGCCTGTTCCAGCCGTTGGAGGAATTGGGGTTCCGGGTCTTCTCCCAGGATATCCCGGGCCAATTGGACCACCCGGCCGGCATACTCCAGGACCTGCACGGTTTCCAGACCCGAAAGGTCGTCGAAGAACCAGCCGCAACTGGTGTACATCAGCATGGCATGGCGTTGCATCTCCAGGAGTTTCAGGACCGTGGACGTCTCTCCCGGGTCAAGGCTCCGGGAGGCGTGCTGCTCCAGAAAATGCGCCACCTCCTGGCGGTCGCGTTTGAGGATGACGGAGATATAATCATTTCTCGCCGCCCAGGGGTCCTTGAGAAACCGGGAGGCTGCCGCCTCATACTGGGGCGCCAGGGTGTCCCGCAACCAATCCAGGGCTTCCCGCAGGGGCGTCCGCCAGGCCTGGCTCCAACCGGGGTGCATGCCGCTGTTGCAGCCGCAATCCTTCCACCAGCGCTCCACCCCATGGACACAACTCCAGGAAGAATTCTCCAAAATCTTCACTTCGAAGCTGGGCGGGTGTTTCTCTAAAAACTCCCCGTAGTTGGTGAGGCGAACGAAGTTTTCGGTTTCCAGGTAATCCAGCGCATAGGCCAGGGCCATGTCGCCGTGGGTGCGATGGTGCCCGTAGGTCTCCCCATCGGTGGCGATATGCACCAGTTGGGGCCAGGGGCGCTCCTCGGAGAAGGCATTGACCAGACGCGAGGCCAGGTTCTCGCCCCGCTCCAGCACGTCCTCAAAAGCAATCCCCTGGGAGATAGGGCCGTCATAAAAAAACAGGTTCATGGTCCGCCCCTTGCACAGCTTCAGCAGGTAGGCGGTAGTGGGATCAATCCGGCCGCCGCGCACGTCCCGCCAGTGTCCCTGGCCAATCTTGCGGACCTTGTGCGCCTGACGGGGCGCCAGAATGGTAAAGCGGATGCCCAATTCGGCCATGATATCCAGGGTCTCGATGTCCAGCGCGGTTTCCGGCAACCACATCCCCTCCGGCGGCCGCCCGAAGCGGTGCTCAAAATCCCGGATTCCCCAGAGCACCTGGGTGTACTTGTCCCGGCGGTGGGCCAGGGGCATAATCATGTGGTTGTAAGCCTGGGCTATGGCCGAGCCGTGCCCGGAAAAGCGTTCCTGACTCTGACGGTCGGCCGCCAGGATGGCCTCGTAAATCTCGGGAGTCTTGTCCATCAGCCAGGCTAGCAGAGTGGGTCCAAAATTGCAGCTTATCGTGGCGTAGTTGTTGGGCAGCCGGATGATGCGGCCTTCGCCGTCCAGGATGCGGGACAGGGTGTTGGGGGCATAGCATTCCGCCGCGATGCGCTCATTCCAATCGTGGTAGGGAAAAGCCGAATCCTGGAGTTCGATGGCCTCGAGCCAGGGATTTTCCCGGGGAGGCTGGTAAAAATGGCCGTGGATGCAGATATACTTTTCCATCAGCATGAATCCTGGCGCAGATAAACCGTTAAGGACTGCGGCGGCAGCCGGAGGCGGATGTCGTTATGCCCCTGAATCACCGGCGGCGTCTGACTGCCAGGCCCCCCCCCAGCGCCCGTCGGCCGAATCCAATTCCTGACGCCAGGCGCCCTCCGGCCAGAAGAGCGGCATATCCAGCGGTTCCTGGCCAAAAGAGAACAAAATCAGCGCCTGGGCCGACTCCCCGTTCATCCGCACCCGCAACACCTTTTCCCGCTCATAGGCCTGTACCTCCCGATCCTGCCGCCCCAGGCCGGTCAGGAGATGCAGTTCCCGACGGATCCGGAGCGCTTCCCGGTAAAAATCCACCAGAACCCGGTGCTCGCCCTCCCGGCGCAGACTGTGGTCCAGCCTGGCCCGGGCAAAAGTTGCCTCATCCAGGGGGTCGGGAGGTTCCCCCGGCCACTGGAAGGCCGCAAACTCTTCCTGCCGCCCTTTTCGTACGGCCTCAATGAGGGCCGGATCGGAGTGGCTGACGAAATACCAAAAAGGCGCCACTTCGCCATATTCCTCCCCCATAAACAGCAGCGGCAGAAAGGGGGATAAGAGCACCGCCCCGGCGGCCAGCTTTAAGGCCTCGAAGGAGACCAGTTGGCTGAGACGCTCGCCTCCCAGGCGATTGCCTATCTGGTCGTGGTTCTGGCCGAAAACCACCAGGCGCTCCGCGGCGATATCCCGGGACGAGGAGCCGTGGCGGCGGCGCCGATACGGAGAATATTCCCCGGAATAAATGAACCCTTCCCGCCAGGCCTTGGCGAGCTGCTCAAGCCGCCCGAAATCCGCATAATAGCCGGTCTGCTCCCCGGTCAGCAAGGTATGCAAGGCATGGTGGAAATCATCATTCCAATGGGCATCCAGACCGTACCCCCCAAGGTCGGTGGAACGCACCAGGCGGACATCGTTGAGATCGCTCTCCGCCATCAGATAGAATTTCCGGTTCCAGTCCTCCCGAGTCCGGCGGACCGTGGCGGCCAGTTCGGCCAAGAATGGCTGCGGCGACAGATCCACAATGGCATGGAGGGCGTCCAGACGCAAGGCGTCAATATGATATTCCGATCTCCAAAAGAGGGCGTTATCGATAAAAAAGCGCCGCACCTCATCGCTGTCCGGGCCGTCGAAATTGAGGGCCGGCCCCCAGGGGGTGCGGTAGCGCCCGGTGAAATAGGGGCCGTAGTTGGCCAGATAGTTGCCCTCCGGGCCCAGGTGGTTGTAGACCACGTCCAGGACCACGGCCAGGCCGCGTTGATGGCAGGCGTTGACCAATCTTTTCAGACCTTCGGGGCCGCCGTATGAGTTCTGCACCGCGAAGGGATAAACCCCGTCGTAGCCCCAGTTGCGCCCTCCCGGAAACTGGGCCACCGGCATCAGCTCCAGGGCGGTGAGGCCCATCTCTTTCAGCTCATCCAGATAGGGAATAATGGCGCCAAAGGTCCCTTCCGGAGTGAATGTCCCCACGTGCAGTTCATAAATCACGTAATCGTGCAGGGGGAGGCCGGACCAATGGGCGTTGTCCCAGGAGAAACCCGGCTGAACCACCTGGGACGGGCCGTGCACCCCCTGGGGTTGGAATCGGGAGGCCGGATCCGGGAAGTCCTGCTGCCCGCGGAGCCGGTAAAAATAGCGGCTGCCCGGTTCCACGCCGTCAACCACGGCGGAGGCATAACCCCGCTCCCCTCTCTTAAGGGGCACCATCTCTTCCCGGGGAGAGACGAGATGCAGCTCCACCTGCTCCGCCAGCGGCGCCCACACCAGGAAACGGCAGCGTCCATCTCCCAGATAAGTAGCCCCCAAGGCGCCTGTCATCATGTATCTCCCTTTTTGCCGCCAGACTTCGCTCCGAGCCTCAGAGTTCAATAACCAGACTGCCGGGATTTTCCAGCAGCGACAGGAGCGTCAAATAATCCCGGATATTGCGGGTAATGAGGAAGTATTGCCGCACGAATTCACGGGCCAGTCTGCCCATGCGTTTGGCCATCTCCGGGCGGTGCAGTAAATAGCGGATACGGAAGGCGCAACCTTCCGGGGAGTTGACCAGGAAGCCGGTGTTATAATCCCGAAGCTGCAGGGCAATGCCACCCACGGCGCCGCCGATGACCGGCTTGCCTTTCCACATGGCCTCGGTGACCGTCAGGCCGAAGCCTTCCCGGGTGGATTTTTGAACGATAATATCCGCGGCGCGCTGGAGGGCGTTGACTTCGTGATGGGCGTCAGGGGGCAGCAAGAGCACCTGGATGTCCGGCTCCCCCTGGGCCGCTTCCATGACCTCGGCAAAGATCTGGGGGCCTTCCGGGTCATCCGTGGCCTCGCCTCCGGCCAGCACCAGTTTACAGGGGGTATGTTTGCGCACCATGCGGAAGGCCTGAATTACCCCCACCGGGTCCTTAAATGAATCGAACCGTGAGACTTGTAAGATGATGGGTTTGTCGCGCTCAATGTGCAAACGATCCAGGACCTTCTGGATTTCCTCCGGGGTCAGGTCCCGGTTCTTTTCGCTCAGAGGGTCGATGGAGGGACGGATAAGGTATTGAGGGTGAGGCAGGTTTTGGGCGAATTGCGCCATGGAAAAGACCGAGGCGTCATATTGACTGACGATCTCCCGCAGAAATTTCCAAACCTTAATATTGGGCCGGGAGACGTCGATATGGCAGCGCCAGATCCAGTGCTTGACCTGGGACCGGATTTCGTTAATGAGCCAGGCCGGCTGGGGGTCGTGCACCAGGACGAAGTCGGCATCCCAGGAAAACTTCCGGGCGTTCTCCCGATTGATATCCTTGTAGTGATCCAACGAGGACTGGCTGATACGGACCTCATGCCCCTGCAAGGCATTGTGGAAGGCCTTGGTAACTTCGAAAAAGGCGGGGTCGCCCTGGACCACCTCCCACAGGGTTTCCAACCCCAGCTGGTTCAACAACGGCACGGCCCGGGAGAGGATCTCCGCGACCCCGCCGCCGGTGCGGGTTGAATTGACATGGACGAAGCGACGGGGCCCCAGGCGCTCCGCCAGGCGGTAGAGCTGACCGACCACTTCGGCGCCGATAATCGGTATATAATCATTGAGTGTAACCACAGATTTCTCCCAAATGCGAATGGATTAATTCTAAAAGAGTATCCCGAATTTCTTTCAAGGTATAGAAGTAACCGTCGATATCCCGAATCGCCTCCACTAACTTCGGCTGGCCGAAATTGGTTTCCATCCAGTAGGAAAAGTCATCTATGTGGGGCATTCCCAGGCGGCGGCGGGCCTCAAAATAATGGTAATAAACCGAATCCAGCCCCACCTTCCCCAGGCCCTGGCAAAATTCCTTCAGGGTGTTGGCCGGAAATTCGTTGCTAATAACCACCATAGAGGCTTCGCAGAAATGAAACTCAAACCCGGGGCGGGCCCAGGGAACACTGGGCAAAGCCCACAGATATTCTTCCAGAAGGTCCAGGATCGCTTCCCGGACTTGGCTCAGGTCATCATATTCAAAGGGATCGAAGGAGCTGAGTTTCTCGGCCAGCTTGCTGTCTTGCAGGGAGGTGGCGGCCCATAAGGCAAAATCGTTAGGAAACTCCACCACCGGCTGGGTGAGGGCCAGGCGGCATTGCAAGAGATGGTAGTAAAGCACCGACTCGTCCACGTCCCGCAGGATTTGCGAGAGCTCTCTGAGATTGCTGGCCTTCTTGCCCAGGGGCATGGGCATCAAAAAACACTCCCGAAACCAGAAAGGGTCCTTAGCCGGCAGGTTGGGATCAAATTTTTTCGTCTTCTTCAAAAGAACCTCCCGAAAGGGCCGCAGTGCGGCCCGGTGATCTAGAGACGGACAGCTTCACGCCTGCGGACTCAGGCTTGCCGAACGCTCTTTTATTGACTTGGCAAAACCATCAGTCGCTGAGAACGAAGCCGGAGACCTCCTGGAACAGGTCGCTGAGCCGGATTATGCCCACAACTCTTTCTTCGGCCATGACCGGCATCCGGCTCACCCCCTCCTGGACCATCAAAAAGAGGGCCTTGGCTAGGGAGTCGTCGGCGTCCACCGTGGCCTTGATGGGACTCATGACCTCGCTCACCGGGGTCTCGGAGGCCTCCTTGACCTTGGGGCCGGAGATGTCCGCCTCCAGGTCTGCGACGACCGAATCCAGGTCGAGGGCGGCTTGCACCTTGCCCACCGCCCCTTGGAGCAATTTGGGGGTCAGCCCCCGGATGATATCTTGCAGGGTTAAGATGCCCAGGAGGTGGTATTTTTCATCGAATACCAACACCGACCGGGGCTCAAAAGTGCCTTCAAACTTGATGGCCGCCTCCCGGACGATGGCCATGGCTTGGCGCAGGGTGTACCAGTAGGGAATATGAGGATAATCCTCCAAACGAATCATCAGGTCCGCGACCTTCTTCCGATAAGGCATATCTTCCTCCAGGCTAAAGTTTGAGGCCGATAATATCGGCTTTTTGATCACGCTCAAGGGAAATCGACGCGGCCGGTCTCCAAACCGCCTGGGAAACCCATAAGACCCGGCCGAGACTATCTACGTTCTCCGACTCGAAATCCTTTATCTGCAGATTATCAAAAGCGATGCGGAATCTGCCCGGCAGTTTGCTCAATCGGCACAGGAGCTGGGTGCCGTCGAGATCTATGACAAAAATGCCATCCCTTGATAATATTTAGATATTGATTGACAAAAATCAACCCCAATATCATAGATGCCAAAACCTTAACCTCGGGAGGCTTGCCGGGATTATAGGGGAATATTCTGTTTCTGGCTTGCCAAAATATAATGTGCTAAAGTCATAATGATGCATGGCGGATTGTTTCGATTGATTAATGGTCATTCGGACCCGGAACGCTACGGATGGTCCGGCAATTTCCGTTGGCCGCTGATGAGCATTGCGGTGGGGATCGTCTCAGGCCTGGGAGCCATTCTTTTTGAGGAACTGCTCCGGTGGTCACTGCATTTCTTGCTGCACCTGCCCACGGGTTTCATAGAACCGGTGCGAGGGGCGGAGTCCTCCACTGTGGCTGCACTGGCTTCGGCGCGTTCCTGGCTGTTTCTGGTGATTCCGGCCCTGGGGGGCTTGGTCTCGGGGGTCATGGTTTATTATATCGCTCCCGAGGCTGAAGGTCACGGGACCGATGCCATGATCGATGCCTTCCATCGCCGGGGCGGCTATATTCGCAAGCGAGTGCCCCTGGTCAAGATTCTGGCGTCGGCCCTGACCATCGGCAGCGGCGGCTCGGCCGGCAAAGAGGGACCCATTGCCCAAATCGGCGCCGGTTTCGGGTCTTTCTTGGCCACAGTCTTGAAGCTCAAACCCCGGGACCGGCGCATCCTGGTGCTGGCGGGCGCCGCCGGCGGCATCGGCGCCATCTTCCATGCCCCCCTGGGTGCGGCGCTCTTCGCCCCGGAGGTCTTGTACCGGGAAACGGAATTCGAATTCGAAGCCATTCTCCCCTGCATCGTCTCTTCCATCGTCGCCTCGTCCGTCTTCGACCAATATTTCGGACGCAGCGCCTTATTTTTTCCGGGATCAGTGGATTTCCAGCCGGTGGAACTTCTGCCCTACGCCATTTTTGCCATCCTCTGCGCCCTGGTGGGCTATGTCTATGTGAAGCTGTTTTATGATGTGGCCCGGGACGGTTTTTTCAAACGGGTGCAAATCCCCAAGGCCCTGAAACCCGCTTTGGGGGGCCTGATGCTGGGGGTGGTCGCCCTCCTGGCCCCCCAGGTGATGGACGGGGGTTATGGCTGGATCCAAGCGGCCCTGGAGGGCAAAATCTTTTGGGGCACCATGCTCCTGTTGGCCTTCATGAAGATCGTCGCCACCTCCTGCACCATCGGCTCCGGCGGCAGCGGCGGCGTCTTCGGCCCCTCGGTATTCATGGGGGCCATGTTGGGAGGGGCCTTCGGCTATCTGGGCCACCAACTGGCTCCGGGATGGGTCATCCACCCCAATTCATTTGTCCTGGTGGGCATCGGCGGCTTCTTCGCCGGGGTCGCCAAGGTCCCCGTGGCTTCCATCATCATGGCCTGTGAGATGTGCGCCAGCTACACCCTCTTGGTGCCCTTGATGCTGGTGTCCACCCTCTCCTATCTCCTGTTGGGCAAGGTCAGCCTGTATGAAAAGCAGGTCGTGACCCGGCTGGCTTCCCCGGCCCATACCACCGAGTTTACCCGGGGCCTGCTGGAAAAAATGTATGTGGCCGACGTGGTGCAGCCGCACCCGGTTATGGTGATTCCCGAGCATATGCCCCTGGGCCAGCTCCTCCAGGTTATGGCGAGTTCCCGGCAACTTTACTTCCCGGTAGTGAATCAGGTCGGCAAAGCCACGGGAATTCTCTCCATTAACGACATCCGGGAAGTGATGTTCGAGGAGAGCGCCCACCAGCTGATTGTTGCCAAGGACGTGGCCACACCGAATGTGGTCAGGGTTTTTGGGGACGAGTCATTGCAGGAGGCCCTGGATAAGATGATGCTGTTGAACGTGGACGAATTGCCGGTGGTGAAGGAAGAGACCCCGGACAAGATTGAGGCCATGATTTCCAAACGGGATATCATCGGTTATTACCATTCCCGCACCGCCGACGCCAACGGGTCGAGCAATTACTAGTCAAAGAACCCGTGGCGTTGAGAGAAAATAAGCCGGTCTCTACCACCGGGAATATCGGTTGGGTTGCGGTATACGTTCCTCTGGTGCATCAACTTCGGCAAGGGGCTCGAATCAGGCAGATTAACTTATGGAAGGCTCGAAAAAAATTCCGGCGATTTCTTCCCAGGCGATGAATCCGCCTCAATGGCTGGCGGAATATCTCCGCCACCGGGCGGACCTGGCATCGTATAAGTCAGACTTCCACTGTGATCCTGCCTGTACCAGGCCGGGTTGTAAGAATCGGGACTTGCAGATCCCGGTGAGTATCATTGATCTCCTGGGGGCCGCCCTGCACCGGGATCAGTCGGTATCTGCAACTTTCCCCGGCACCTATACTTTAGGGCTGCTCTCCAATGAGCGGGAAGACTGGATCAGAACCGTCACCCTGAGATTGAAGAAACCCTGTCCTTTCCTGGAAAATGACCGGTGCAGTATTTATCCGGTTCGGCCCCTGCCCTGCATCCTTTTCCCCGAATATCTCGTCAATGAGGGGAAGTTCGAGGCCCATGCCCGGCAAGACCATTTTAAAGATTATCTCTGTTTCCAGCGCCCGATCCCGCTCTCTCCGGAGCGGGCCCAGGTAATGACCCAACTAAAAGCGATGTGGCGGCGGGAAAGTCTCATTTCCAGTTTCTTTCTCTTTAATCACGGCTGCTGCCACCTTGACTTCAGCAATCTCATCCAGGAACTTTCCCATGAGGCCGGCGGGCAAAGAGAGACGGATTCAGCCGGGGAAGGGGAGCCGATGCGAATCATCCCCCACCGGGTGCTAGAGCGCTTCTTTCTCCAGCAGATTGCCGGGTGCCAGCCCTTTGCCGAGGTGAGTGAGAAAATCCACTATCTCGATACCCGAGAGGGGCAAGGGGAATTTCGGCACTTGTGGCAAGACGACCGGCTTATGAAGAAACTCAGGCAATGCGGCGACGACCGGGCCTGGGTGTTCCGATTCGCCCAAGGAAAACTAAAGGCTCAGCGCCGCAGTCTGAGCCCGCCGGAATATAAATATTACTGAAAAAAACCATTAGGAGGAGAGTAGAACCGCAACTCATTGAAATAATTGGTCGGGACGGGCGGATTCGAACCGCCGACTTCCTGCTCCCAAAGCAGGCGCGCTAACCAGGCTGCGCCACGTCCCGAGGAAAAACGGTTTTCGGTTTTTAGTGAATTAATAACCACCTTAAAGGGCTTTCTCACCCTAAGTTTGTCATAAAACTGCCGGAGCCGCCAGTTTCTTGCTCTTTTAGCCAGGACCGGAGAAGCTTTTTGAAGGCCGCCAGGGCCCGCGCCCGGTGGCTGATCGTATTTTTGATCTCCGGCCCCAGCTGGGCCATGGTGGCTCCATACTCCGGCACCCAGAAGACCGGGTCGTAGCCGAAGCCGGTGTCGCCTTGGGGCTTGAAGGCGATAACCCCGGCGCATTCGCCCCGGGCCCGGAGGAGACGGCCGTCGGGGGTGGCCAGGGCGAGCTCGCAGACGAACCGGGCGCCCCGCGCCTCCCAGGGGACGTTTTTGAGCTCATCCAAAAGTTTCCCCCAGTTGTCGGCATCGGTGGGGGGGCGGGGAGCGGTCCGATCCTGGGCGTAGCGGGCCGAGAAGACCCCGGGGGCGCCACCCAGGGCGTCTACCATGAGGCCCGAGTCGTCGGCCAGGGCGGGGTGGCCGGTGAGCCGGGCCACCGCCAGGGCCTTGGTGGCGGCATTTTCCGCGAAGGTGGCGCCTTCCTCGGGGATTTCCGGGAGCAGGGGAAAATCCTCCAGGCTCAGCAGTTTCACCCCGGAGTCCGCCAGGAGCGCCGCAAGTTCCCGGATCTTGCCGGCATTGCGGCTGGCCATCACCAGGGTAGGGGGAGCCACGGAGTCAACACCTCGGTCTGGATCCGGGTAAGCTCTCTGATCCCCGACTGGGCCAGCTCCAGCATCTGGGACAGCCGGGCGGCGGGAAAGGGGCCGCCCTCGCCGGACAACTGCACCTCCACCAGCTCGCCTTGGCCGGTGCCGACGAAATTGGCGTCCACGTGGGCCTGGGAGTCTTCGGCGTAATCGAGGTCCAGGAGGAGCCGTTCGCCCACGAGCCCGACGCTCACCGCCGCCACCTGGTCCCTAAGGGGGAGGGCCGTCACCGCCCCCCGGCGCCTGAGGCCCTCCAGGGCCAGGCACAGGGCCACGAAGGCCCCGGTGATGCTGGCGGTGCGGGTGCCGCCGTCGGCCTGGATGACGTCGCAGTCGACGGTGACGGTGCGGGGGCCCAGGGCGGCTAAATCCACCACCGCCCGGAGGGACCGGCCGATGAGGCGCTGGATCTCCAGGGTGCGGCCCCCCACCCGGCCCTTGAGGGACTCCCGGTCGCTCCGGGGATGGGTGGCCCCGGGCAGCATGGCGTACTCGCCGGTGACCCAGCCGCCCCCGGAAGCGACCCTAAACGGCGGTACCTGTTCGCTGACGGTGGCGGCGCAGATGATCCGGGTGCGGCCCCAGGTGATGAGGCAGGAGCCGTCGGCAAAATCCAGATAGCCTGGGGAAACCGCGATCTCCCGCAGGGCGTGGTCGTGGCGCGCCCCGGGAGCGCGCAGGTTATTTTCCCTGGCCATAAGTTACCCGCAAAGAACCAGTTCTCCGACAACCACGCTTTTTGCCTTAATGAAGCCGGGCGAACCGGAGAACCGGGGCCGAGACGGAGAAAATCGTTTTTTCTTCAACCTGGCTGCCTTTGTCCCCTTTACCCTTTGCCCCCGGCTTTAAGGGATTGGCGCAAGGTGTCGATGACCATGGTAAAGGTTTCGGTAAAGGAGGTCGGGGAGACGCGCCCCACTTCGATGAATTTGACCACGATCTCCTTGGCCACCTTCAGGAGCAGTTCTTCCCGGGGGGTCAGGGGTGGCGGCGATTCTTTTTCCCGGGCCATGGTTGCGCCTCCCAGCAGGGGTGATTTTTTGGTATAGTGAAACTGAGAGCAGGTAGCAGTTAGCTCTTAGCCGTCAGCCAAAAACCGGGAAATTCTCGGGGGCCACCGGCGTAATGGCGCTTCTGATTGCTAACTGCTAACTGCTAAATGCAACCTGAAAAATTCCCCGCCGGCCAGAAGAAGGCCAATTCAAATGGCCGGCGGGCGGGTAAGAAGAACCGGAGACAGCCCTCCTTAAGGCACATGATAAACCAGGCCCACCCACAAGGCAAGGGGGAATCCGTGAGCCGCATCCGTGTCCTGGACCCCCAGGTGGCGGCCAAAATCGCCGCCGGAGAAGTCATCATCCGCCCGGCGGCGGCGGTCAAGGAGCTGGTGGAGAACGCCCTGGACGCCGGGGCCGCCACCATCACGGTGGTGGTGGAGGCCGGCGGCTGCCGGCTCATCCGGGTGGTGGACGACGGGGCCGGCATGACCCCGGCCGAGATGCCCCTGAGCCTCAGGCGCCACGCCACCAGCAAGCTGGCCGCCGAGTCCGACTTGTTGTCCATTACCAGCCTGGGTTTTCGGGGGGAGGCCCTGGCCTCCATCGCCGCGGTGAGCCGGCTCACCCTCATCAGCTGCCCCCCGGGGGCCGCGGGGGGCTTCCGGGTAGTGGCCAGCGCCGGGGAGATCATCGAAGCCTCGCCCTGGGCGGCGCCCCCCGGCACCCAGGTGGAGGTGGCGGAACTCTTTTTCAACACCCCGGCCCGGCAGAAATTTTTGAAAAGCGTGGACGCCGAGCAGGCCCAGATCCTGGGCTCGCTGCGCCACCTGGCCCTGGGCTACCCCCAGGTCCACTTTTCCCTGAGCACCCCGGCCCGGACCGTGCTGACGGCCCCGGCTACGGCTTCTCTGGTGGAACGGGTGGCCGCGGTCTGGAGTTCGGAACTCGCCTCCCATATGCTCCCCCTGTCTTTGGCCCAGGGGGCCTGGCAGGTGACGGGTCTGGTGAGCGAGCCGGATTTCACCCTGGCCAGCGCCCGCTTTCAGGTCTTTTTGGTGAACGGCCGGGTGGTGAGCGACCGCATCCTGGGGGCGGTTTTGCGGGAGGTCTATGC
>Ga0366818_10193_pt1 | contig 20034 bp, 9 predicted proteins | sample TotcelFGM3001N14_FD_207090 | JGI IMG/M metagenome (GOLD analysis project Ga0366818, IMG submission 207090) | Enriched cells from coal bed in the Powder River Basin, Montana, United States - Total cells FGM rep3 HSBNCT.FGM.300.1.N14 ...
TGGGTTTGGAACTTGAACAGCAAGAGCTTTTACATCGTTTTTTGGATTTGTATTTTGATTTTTTTGGAATTCAAAAGCGGCAGCTTCCCATTCAGTAAGCTGCTGAAGTAGTTCCTCTTGAATTACTTTTTCTGTTGCAAGTTTCGAGGCATCTTTTATTGCTTGGAGAATATCATCAGGAAAGCATCGACTTGCCATTTCATCAATTATCCACGCAATTTCTGCTCGAAGGCTTTCAATGGTTAAAAAGCGTACATCGTCTTGCATGGCATTTAACTCTTTCTCTCTATTTTTAGTATCTGCAAGATACGATAAAACCTGATGATTGTTGTTATCAATAAAGACAAATGCATTTGGCATTGCTCTAAATAATTCTCGAGCAACTGCAAATGAATACGCTTCAAGCGCATGAAAAATCGGCGTATAGCCGTAATGATCTATTTCTGCTGCGTCAAATCCTGAATGAATGAGCATTCGAGTAACAGTTGCATCTCTACAATACTTTGCTGCATAGCCAAGCAAGGTTAATTTGTACCAGCCTTCTGTTGTAGCATCCCAAAAATATTGATCTTTGGTGAGCATTGTTGTTCTATTTATTTTAAGACAATCAATAAGATTGGTGAGATGATGTTTTATTGTGTAAACAAATTGATCCTTAAAACTTTCTGCATCATTTTCATAGAGCATTGTGCTCAGATCATCAAATAATAGTTGGGCGGATTCATGATGGCGGCATAGAGAACTCATATCTTCAAGTTCTGCATGAGCTTTTTTATCGACTGCTTTTTTTTGAATAGATTCTCTATGAAGTGCAACACGTTTTAAACAATTTTGAATTCGTTCTGCTAGGGGCAATTTAATTTCATCATGATTCATTTTGTAGTTTGCAATCAAAAATGTTTCGATGGCTTTGAGATCTTTGATAGGAGCACTTGCTGCATTTTGTGCAGCGAGAAGACGATCAACTGCCGGCTGTATTTTAGCCAGTTCGGCTAAGCGTATTTTGTAGAGATATTCATCAACTGCTTGTGCTTCTTCTTTTATTTTCAATTTAAATGCTACCGCTGCTTTATCTTGTTGCATAATTCGTTCGATCGCAGCTTTCGTATCGGCCGGCACAAGCTCAGCAGATTTTTTGGGGTCCATCGCAATGGCCGAAGTGACTAAAAAAAGTGCCATAAAATATGCATGTATTTTCATATGATTTCTCCATTTATCTGTTGAGTAGCTTGAATGCTTAATTTGAACCATATAAACAGTATAATCAAAAACCAAAATATGTCAAATTGAAATGTTTTTTGGCAAGAGTGTTTAATCGGCTTTATTTTACAGGTTAGTATCATTTTCAAAAGTGATGCATAAAGCAGGGTGAAATGAAGCTATTTTGAACGAAGAAGGGACGTTTACTGGGGAGTATAGAATGGGTTACAGGATAAAACTCTCTGAGTGATAGCCCAAACGGCCTTAAAAAAGGGCTCATTTTCCAATTGCTCAATGGCGAACTGAGTGCAGCCAATGGGGAATTTGCATTCGGCTGGGCCTAAAATAGGGCGCAACCCACCAATAATAAAGGTAATAATGTTACGAGCGATTTTCATAGGATTGAGGCAGGTTTTGGCTATTCTGATAGGCTTTGAGAAGAAGTTCATTGAGTTGATCATAATCGAGCGATATACCGTCTTTTTTTACGATGATAATGCAATCAAAGGCTTTATCCATAAATTTACCCTCATAGAATAGGGATTTAAGTCTTCGGCGAACTCTATTGCGGTGAACTGCATTGCCTATTTTGCCGGGAGTGACCACTAAAAGTCGACCAACTTCGTGCATTTTAGGGTATAATAAAATATCCAAGCCAGAATGCTTTAAACACCTTCTGGCTTGTTTGAATACTTTTGCAATCTCGAATTTAGTCCATTGCGAGATCAGGCGAGCAGATGAGGCCATTAGTATGAGCTAACTGCCAATCTCTTTCTACCCTTAGCGCGACGTGCATTCATCAGTTTTCTGCCGTGGCGAGTTGCCATACGAGCGCGGAAACCGTGTTTTCTTGCTCTTTTTTTGAGACTTTTCTTAAATAATGTAACTGACATACTGTGTCCTTAAGCTTATAATATGAGCTCTTTTTTTACTAAATATCCTTCTAGTATACGCAAAATATATGATTTTTCAACTTAACCCGCATATTCTTTATATAGGGTGGCGATTGGGTGACTTGGGGGTGAAAATACGCTGTTTTCGGATAATCCCTACCCATTAAAAAAGTATAGCGCTCAGTTTCATGGAGCGGTTTATCAAAATCATACCTTTTCCGTTATTTTAAACATTTATTTTGTTTTAGCATTAATGAGTCTATAAAGCTGGTTGTGTTTGCTATAAGCAGTTTTTTTAGGCTGATATTGTGCTTTTGCGTCATCTTGATATTTATGTTGATTCAGTGTATTTATTGCTTTAAAATAATCACGCCTCATTTTTTCTTGTGTTTCGCGAGAGCCGCTTTGTATCACGCGATCAAATTCAAGGTTCAATGAGTCCAGTTGAGTCAACGTTGCCTCAATTAAATCTTCTTTATTCACAACAAGAGCTTTTTGAGCTGCTGTACTTGCACCATTATGGGGAGCAGCTTTTACTACTTCTTCACTTTTGTTCTTTTGTTCATCTAATTGAACGCTTGCTGCTAAAGCTTGTGCTGCTACGACAGTAGATTCTTGAGGTTTTTCGGGCTTTTGCGCTGGTGGGTTTGCAGCTGGCGTGTGTGATTTACCCCTTGGCTGGAAGGCTTGATTAGACTTTAAAAGTCGTCTTTTTTCTTTAAGTTTCGCTTTTCTTTTATCTTCTTTTGTGTTTTCAACCGATAATTTATGATTGGCAGTATGAGCAGCAGTCGAAGCAGCTGTTTGAGTTTTAGCTGCGACAGCGGGCACACATTTTTTGGGAGCTCGTTTCAAACGTTTGATAATCATTTCTATGGATTGCTTCCTGAGGTCTTTACTCAGTGCAGATTCTTGAGCTAAATATTTATTTCCGAATTTTTTGACTGCAAGAGCATGATCAAGTGCCGGGTGTCCTCTGCATAACTTATAAGTATCGGTGCCATTATTAAGTAATATATCCACAGCATGAAAGTTATAATTCAAAATGGCTGTTATCAGGGCACTTATATCTTGGCTATCAACAGCATCGATGGCTGTTTGATCAATTTTTTTTATAGCTAATGCTATTCCATTAAGAGTTGCATGATAGTGAGTTAGACTTTGCTCTTTCCACCATTTATATTCTGTACCCAACATAAGTGGCGTTTGATTCGCTTTATTCAGCGCAAGCGGCGAAGCTCCAGCCAGGAGGAGTTGCGCAGTAATGTTTGGATCTACACCACAAAGTCCAGCATAATGCAAGGCAGTGTTTCCTCGAATATCAGGTTGACTGAGGTCCGGCTTATAAGCTAAAACGAGTTTTAACAATGAGAAATTTTCTAAAGCTACTGCTCCCATCAAGAGGGTTTGTTCATTTTTCCCAAGTGCTTGATTGATGCTAAGCGCGCCATTGAGTTGTTCTCTGTTTACAATTTTTAAGACTAATACTTTTATTGATGAGTCCGTGGTTTCGAGTGCCGACTGAAGATTTGCTATAAGTGGTACATATTTTTGAGCTTGCTCTTGTCGCAACTTTATTTGTTCATTGAGTGCTGCCGCAGCTTTTGCATCAGACAAAGTTTTTGCAGCGGGTGCCGCTGAAAAACTTGATTGACTTATGAATACAATCGCAAAAATAAATGCACTTATAGTGGACCTTTTCATCTTTAACTTCATTAGTAGTCTCATTATTCTTGTTTAAAATCTTTTTGATCCGCAGATAATTGAGGAGCTGTCTTTGGATTCAATTTTATAGCTCTTCTTCTTTTTAAATCTTTTTTTATTCTTGCAAGGTTAGCAGAATAAAGAATTCTTAATATTTCATTCATTCTCACTTCGCGTTCCTCTGCTGAAAAATGTTCTTCATCAACAGGATTTGCTTGAATATAGCGGGCGTATTCGCGAGCGTGTTCGAGTTGCTCTTGAGCGACTGGGTCTGAATAAAATTCTGAAAACTGCGCGACTACTTCACAGTTATAATGATCGATTGCATATTGCATTGCCGTTTGTCCTGAATCATCAATCTCAAAGATCAATGCAGGATCAAAACGATTCATTCTGTTAAGAAGAATTCCTAGATTTTCAAGGTAGTTATGCATATCTAATTGCGTGTAAGCTGCTGATGAAGTTCCATATCCTGTTATCAGTTGGGTTTGATTGGTGTTGCTTTTCAGGGTAACTGAAGCGCCGGCATTGATTAATGCTTGAGTAATTCTTGGGTCAACTCCATTTACTAATGCGTGTGATAGTGCAGTGAAACCATTACTATCGGGTTGATCAATTTTTGGTTTGAGCGATAAAAATTGAGTTACTGTTTCAAAATGCCCGCCAGCTACGATTGTCATGAACAGCGTAGTTTTTGCTGGGCCATATGCGGCATCTACTGCAATTTTATTGCCTAGCTTAAAATTAATAAATGCGGGAACAATAAACTCATCATTTGTATATTCTCTTAAACAGCTTAATACTTTAGTATATTTAGCTGCGACGGCTTTCTTTTGGTTCATTTCTTGAGCAAATTTTTGTGCAACGATTTCTTTTGCTAATGCTTGAGCGCCATGAGCGGTGGTCGATTTAACCACCAAAACATCATCGGCTTTTGCGGCAGCTGTTTGAGCTGCAGAACAATGAGTGATTCCAGTAAGGAGTGTAAGGCTCATTACATATAATGTTATTAAAAATTTCATAAAAACTCCATTTAGGTTAATTATTTAAGGTTTTTTGCTTTATTCATTAACGGGACATAATATTCATAATATATAGGTTTAAAATCTATTCTTGGGCATTTGAGTTGCTGCAATTTCTTAACCAATGCTGCATACTTGCTGCGCATTTCAATCATTTTTTCAGTCGAGCCATTTTTCATGGCTTCTTCGAACTCTAATTTATACAATTCATGTAATGCTAACTGTTCTTCTAGAAGATTTGCATTCACTGCAATTGCATTAGCAGCTTTCGATTCATTATTATTTTGTTGTTCTGCTTGTTTAAATGCCGAAGTCATCGCGCCTGCGCTTATTGATCCGAAAAACTCTGCTAAATGTTTGGTGTCGTCTTGCAAATGTTGTTGAGCAGCGATAGTAACTCCCGCAGCAGTTGCATCCCCTACTGCGTTTGGTTGATGCTTAGATTTCCCTCGTGGTTGTAGTTTAATAGGCTTAGATTTCCCGGACTTTGCTTTGAGCTTTCGCTTCATTTTTTGTTGTGCTTCTTTAGCTACTTTGTGCTGCGCAGCAACATGGGCTTCAAGAAGACAAATAATTTCTCTATTATTTTTTTCCATCTCTTCTGGGGCTGCAAATGTTGGCAGTAATTCATTCTGTTTGAATACGTTTCTTGCAACGAAAATCATAGAATTGCCATGTTCATCAAGCAATAATGGATCGGCACCGTGAAGCAATACGTCTTGCACCATAGTAGGCACGTTATTATAGATTGATGCCAACAGTGGAGTGAATTGTGCATCATCATTCTGGTTAAAATAAGCGCGCTTTTTCACTGGATCTGTTATGGCGCGAGCAAGAGCTCTAACGTTCTGTGTTTTATTTCGTGCTACTGCGCACAGCAACGGCGTTTCATTGTCATTATTTGCAAAGTCATAGGGCAGATATTTGAGCAAAAAATTTAAAAAATGTTCATCAGCATAATAAGCTGCTAAGGTGAGAGCATTTTCGCCACTTGAATCATCCATCGTTAGCTCATTGAAACCATGTGCCATTGCGCACTGTGCAAGCTCTAAATCATTATGGAATGCTGCCCAGCATAAAACAGTGCGAGCGCGATCATCAGGATCAAGAGGTTGATTAACGTCAATTTTACGTGTTTTAATTAACTCCATTAATTTTGCGCGAGAATATGTGTGAATATATGGTTTTTCAGTTTGAGCATCCGCGGCGTCTTTGGAGTCAGCAGAAGATACGGCTTTTAGGTCGAGTTCGCTAGGAGCAACTGTAACAGTTGATCCTGCTGCAGCTTGCAGGGCATGCTGGCGTGCTACCTCAGCAATGAGCATTTTTAGGATTTGATTTATGGATTCTTCTTTTTTTTGTAAGGGTAATTTTTCTGCTTCTTCAGCTAAAATTGTTTGTATGTTTGGCTTAATGTTGTTAGCAAAAGCCAATGCATGCAAAACATCTTGGAGTGAAGCGCCATATTGAATAAGCAATTCTATTAAGGCAACATTTAAAACGGAAGTGGCTAAGATAAGCGGTGAGTGTCCATCGTTATTGCGTAATTGAAGATATGCTCTATCTTTGGCAACGGTAGCATCAATAATGAGCTCCATTGTTTTTTTATAAAAATCAGGGCGTACACACTTCCATGATAAATGTGCCACTAACAAGGGAGTTTCTTTATCGTTATTCCTGCTATCTATTGTCGCGCCTGCATTTAATAATGCTTGAGTAATTTGGGGATCAACGCCGAAGACTGCAGCATAATGCATTACGGTGTTGCCATCGATATCCTGAAGATCGATGCGTGGAGATTGCATTAAAATTTTTTGCAACAAAGGAAGATTACCCAAAACCACAGCAGCAAAAAGTAACGATTGATTTGCCGGGCCGAAGGTGAGATCAATGTTATCAACTCTTTCATCGCTTGCCAACTTTAAAAGATTAATCTTAATCATATCATCATTTGAGATAAGCATTTCTTGGACACTTTTAATGAGAGGTGCTACAACCTTTGCAAGCTCAAGCTTCTTTCTTAATTGTTCAGCCATTGGCACAGCGGCAGCTGTTTTTTCGTTTTTTTGTTTATCTGCCGCAGCTGAAGCATTGAGCATTTGAGAATACAATATAATGGTACAAGTCAGTGCACATAGTTTATTCAGTTTCATACAGCCTCCATTAATGTTTTAATCACGCGCTTTTTTGATCATTCGCGACTTCTTGAGCTCTTTGTTCGGATCTTTGTTTTTTCCATGCAGCTCTTCTTGCGCTGCAGGCTATTGCGCCATTTGATGATGCGCGTTTGATTTTGCTCAGAAGTCTCATTGCAGGCAAGGTGCCGATAGCTTTTTTTGCGTATTTATGAGTATAGTCTTCGAGTAGAGTGATAATGCGTTCATTGTTTTCTGCTGCTGATTCAGCTTGTGCTTGGTCACCATCAAAATTTGAATTTTCCATTGCGGTTTCAGCGAGTTGCAAAGCAGGAATGCCATCAACATCGAGGAGAGGATTTGCTTTAGCTTTTATTAATAACGCAGTGATTACTGGATTATTAGTGTGAACAGACAGCAGTAAAGCGGTTGAACCATCATCATTTTTGGCATCAACATCAGCGCCAAATTCCAGAAGTAAAGCAACTTCTTTGGGACGATCATTTTTTACCGCAATATGCAGAGGAGTATCGCCATCTTGGTTTGGTTCGTTAATATCAGCCACAGGCAGAATATTAATAGCAGTAGTTCCGTCGGTTGTTTGTTGAGCAGACGTTCTTCTTTTGAGAAGAGTTTCTAAAGTTTCTAAATCACTTACCTTAGTGGCTAATGTAAATACGTTTTCACCATCAACATCGCGCAATTTAAAATATTTTGAATCTTTTATTTTGAAAGTAACCAGTTGCATTAATTCAATATCATTTTTCATTGCAGCGCGCATAAGAATAGTTCTTTTTTTTGCATCTATGGGCTGAGATAAATCAAATTCATTATCTCTGATTAAGGTAACGATCTGAGTTCTTGTATAAAGGCAGCCTTTAAAATAAAGAGGTTCTTTTTGAAGTTTGGCTCTATTCTGAAGTTGAGCAATTCTGAGAGCCAGAGCTTTGGCTTCATTTTTTTGCACGACATCTGAGGTTGGCGCCGCGGATGGTTGAGCAGCGGTAGCGGATGCTGCTTCAGTAGGTTTTTCAAAAAGTCGGTTGAGTATTATTCTTAAAATAGTTTGTTTAAACATGCTTTTGGGATCTGCTGTGCAACATTCGCGTGCTTGCTTAGATGCAGCGTTTAATGACTCTTTTGGCACGAGCGGCACTAAATCTATTACCGCGGACAAGTTTTCTTTTGTTATGGCTTGAGTAAGTTTTTGAATAGTATCTTGCGAGGCATTTTCAGCTGTTTTATGCTGACTATTGGCGACTGCATATTTTCCATCAGCTTTTGCTGCAGCGATTTGCGAAGCATTTATTGTGCTCATAACGCAAATAAGATTGAATAATATAATGAATGAATAAATACGTTTCATAATAACTCCAAATTTAATTGATTATTTCAGGCTTTTAACTTTAGTTGCAAGTGGAACATAGTATTTGTAGTAAATGGTTTTAAAGTCTGCTCTTGGGCATTTAAGCTCCTGTAGTCTTTTAACTAATGTTGCATACTTGCCATGCAGTTCAATGACTTGTTCTTTTGTTCCATTGTTTACGAGATCATCGAATTCTAATTTATATGATTCGTGCAATGCCAATTGCTCTTCAAGCTGATTTGCAGTAGTTGGCGCAGCTTGTTCAGTCTTTTCTTTTTTTTGTTTCTTTGCATCATTCACAACATCAGCTTTTTTTGAGGTTGCTGCTGCAATAGTTGCGGCAGTAGGCGCAGAAAATGCAGATTTTTGTGCATCATGTTTAAATGATGATGCAGCGGGAGTTGGCTTTGCATTCAAGGCTGCTATAGGTGCTGGCGCAGCCGCTACTGTTTGAACTGCAGTTGCTGGAGTAGAGTCTGGTTTTTGTGTTTTACCTCTAGGTTGCACTTTCATTGGCTGAGGCTTGTATGTTTTTTTCTTACGTTTATCTTTTTTGGCTTGCTCTTTTGCAGCTTTTACTGCAAGAAAAGCTGCATCAAGTGCATCGGCTTCTTTTTGTTTAATTTCTGCAGCTGATTTCTCTTGCGCTAAAGCTGTTTGCGATGGCGTTTGCGCTGCTGCCGTTGTGGTTTGAGCTTGTAGAGCTTGAGATAAATGATCTGCGATTTGTTTACGTATAGCAGCAGTATTCATAATTGATGCTATGCCACGATACCAATCGTTATATTTTGACGAGTTCTGAGCATTTCTCACTAAATCAAGCGCAGTGTTTCCTAATGAATCGGTAAGTGCAGTATTCGCACCCAAACGAGTGAGTTCTGTGAGTGGTTTGCTATGCAGAGAAGAAAGTGCTGCCATCATCAATGGAGTGTGGCCCATACTGTTTTTAGCGTTAATTAATGTTTGATTATGCGAGTGAAGCTGACCAATAATTGTACAATAGTTTTCTTCACCAACATTCTTGATGCCTCTGGAGCCAGTGTGATCCATTAAAAGATAATGCATAGCTGTGTTGCCGGCAATATCAGTGCAAGAAGGATCTGCTCCCCAAGTAAGTAATCGTTTAACATGAGCAGGTATTTTAAGAAAGCAAGCGATCATTAAAGGAGTTTGTTTATGTATTGGATCAGCTTTATTTACCAATTCTTTATTTTTACTCAGTTTTGCTATCGCTGCTTCATCATCGCGAAATAAGGCAATTGAAAGTTCATTAATTGGTTCGGTGAACTGAGCTATATTTTCTTTAAAAGCCTTTGCGTCATTTGCAAAAAAATCGATCATTTGTTTGTTGATGTTTTTTAATCGTTCAAGATAAAGATCAATCGATTTTACTGCGGGCGATTCAACTACTTGCACTGCGGTTTGTGCTGCAGGCGCTAAAAGTTGAAAGCCGGTAATAAGAGCAGCTGTCTCTTCCTTAGATTGTTTAAAAATTTGTTGGGCATCAGTAAGAAATTTTATTATTTGCGCTCTTGTTTGCGGTACATTTTTGAATTGTTTTTCTATTGAGCGTTTATCATACCAGCCACGATATGCAAAAGAACTTTCTGCATGCTGTGCAAGATCTAATGCTTTATTGCCCCATTTATCAGTTATTGAGCCATCGGCGCCATATTCAATGAGCTTGCCAACTGGCAGAGCATGAAAAGGAGTGAGGCCTGCCATCATCAGAGGAGTGATGCCATGCATATTCTGAACATTAATAAGTGTATTAAATGCTTGATTGAAGCTTATGATATGCATATAGACTTGTACATCAAGCACTACATTTAATGTTCCTGCGGCATTGCACTGATCCATAAAAAGATAATGCATCGCTGTGTTGCCTTGATAGTCTCTCAGGCTTACATCAGCTCCTGCATTCATAAGTATCTCAAAGAGCTCTGGGTCTTTAAGATAACAGGCAATCATGAGGGGCGTCATGCCAAAATGCGTATTTTGTTTATTAATGAGATCTTTATTCTGAGCTAATTTTTGCACTGCTTGAACACTGCTTTGATCCATTTGAAAAGAGCTATGATACGTTGCTTGCAGAAGGTCATTCGATAGATCTGCTGCTTTAACTGATCGAGGTATGGTTGGAACTACTAAGAAGATATTTTTTGATTGATGCTCGAAAATTTCAGTTATTACACGACACATTTCATTATTCATCATCACATGCGTATCAACTGCTAGTGAGACGCTCTTTATTTTTTTTGCTTTTATAGCTTCGCTTATTTGCGCACTCATTGCTCTGTATGTTTTGACGTCTTTACTCGTTGGATCTTGAGTCAAGATTGACGTAAGAGTTGTTCGTATAACATCTGCGACTGGTTGAAGATCTTCAACGGTTAGAACTTCAGGAATCACCAGTTTTTGATCATTATCGGGGCGTATTGCTTTGAATAATTCTCTTTTTGCATCTGCGCGAGCTGCATGTTCTGCAGTTTGCTTTACGTCAGGGCCAGCGGCTTTAGCAGCTGTTTTATGGCCAACTTGAGCTGCGCTGCCAAGAGCAATGCTGCTGAAACAAAACAACGAAATAATGAGCAATAATTGCTTTTTCATAAAGACTCCACGTATTAAGCTAATATTTACTTTTTCTGAATTAATGATGTAACAAACCTGTTTATCTCTGTTATTTCAAGAATATCAAAAATTGCCAAATTGTCAATAACAATGAGGATTGTTTTTACAGGTTTAGAACGGTGTTTTTTTATAGTAAATTTCAGGGAGGATAGAGGATTAAGGTAAGTTAAAAAAGTCCCTATGCTTCTGATTTTGAAGCATAGGGACTTTTTTAACTGTCTGAATGGTGTTTTATTTATTATGCTTGTTCGTCAATTTGATCTTTAACAATTGCATGCATTCGTTTGGCAGATTTCCATGCATTCAAGCAATTCTTTTTGAGTTTAAGATCAATCTCGTGTTTTTTCTTTTCAAGAGCAGCCAGATGTGTAGCTATTGATTTATACGCTTCCTTTTCTTTTTCATAAAAGTCCAGGAGGCCATTTAAATCAGTTGCTTCAATTTTCATAAATTTAGTGTAAAGTTCTTGTTTTGTTTTTTTAAACATTCTTTCTAATTGAGCTGGATTAGCAATAGCTGTTTCATCTTGTTCTTTTGTTTTTTGATTGCTCCCATGAAGCCTGAATAGGTGCAACGCAGTTGGCGCGGCCGCTTTTTTGGAAAGCTTAACTTTTAGAGTTGTTGAAGCATTAGGATCTATATTCACCACTTGTGTTTGATTATTTGATTTCAACGTTATAGTCAACGGTGCAGTTGCTGCGTTTTGTGCAGGAGGCAACGGTACGCCCGCGGCGGTTTGACCTGCGGCAGCTGCAGATGCAATTGATATCTCGACAGTATCTGGCGAACTTCCCAAAAGTATTGGCGGTGAAGCGCTTGGAACTGCAGGTGAAGCTGCTAGCGTTAAGGGTGACACAGATGCGTTTAATTCTTCAAGTTCCTTTGAAGTTGGGGTAGCAGAAACAGTGCGGGCAAGGCCAGCGGCTGCGGCGGCAGGAGCAGGCTTTTGTGGAGCATGCTCAGCTGATGCAAGTGCAGCAGGTGATGGACTTGCTTGGGATGAATCTTTGTCGCTCAATGGTGTTGAAATAGGAGAAGCTGAAGACGGTGCAGAATCGGTAGTTTCTGGAGAGCTCTCTTTGGAGCCTGCTGAATCAGCAATGCTTTTAAATAGCGGAAGCTGTTTTCTACCATGTTTCAAGCGTGCTTTTTTATCAGCACGACGTTGTTTTTCTTCCAATAGTTTTTTCTCTAAAGCTTCTTTTTCAGCGTTGAGATTCGCTAGTCGCTCATTGCGAATACTTTCAAGTCGTTCAACCATATATTTTTTATGGGAGCTTGCGTTATCAGTTTTATATCTTTCTTGTGCCAAAGAAAGAGCCGTTGCGCCTGTGGTGGTTTGTGCGGCCGGCTTTGCGCCGTGATCTAAAAGATAATCAAAAATGTCCGGAGATCGTTTTGTGACAGAGAACATCAAAGCTGTTGCGCCACTTTCTGTTGTAGCATTGAGATCCGCGGTTTGAGAGTGAAGATATTTCAAGGCATCAAGGTGATTATACATCACGGCAAAATGCGCAGCAGTATGGCCGGGACTAATAATATGCCTGTGAGGGTTTTTATCTTTTAATTTCACATCTGCGCCAGCGGCAACAAGGAGTGTCATTTTTTCAACATTGCCTTCAATTGCAGCGTACATTAAAGCTGTTTTACCATATTTATCGTAATTGTTAATCAGTTTTTTGTTAGCTCGCTTGGCAAGTGTGGCTCTGAGGGCATCAACACATTCAGTTCTTACAATATGAATCAGCGGAGCAGAAGCATCAAAAGTGTGGATCGCTTTTGGTAAGCAACTTTTTAATAATTCTATTATGGCGAGTAAATGAGGTCTTTGAGGATGTGATGCATCCATCAGTTCTAATTGTTTTCGAGCGTACTCAACGGCATTAGGGCAGTCTTCAATATCCATCAACACATCAGCATCTACGTTAACCAAGAATTGTGTTAACGGCAAATCGTGATGGAGAATAGCATAATGAAGGGCTGTTCTTCCATGTTTATCAGCAATGTTTAATTGCGGTTGATAATCGGGGAGCGAAATGTCATCAGCGTCTTTTTGGATATGCTTTCTGTTATATGCGGCGAGTAAAGCTTTGAGGGTGTTCAATTTATTTTTATGGGGGTTGCGGCTTTCACAGCATGCAAGCATGATTGGGGTTGCCCCGTTTTTATCTTGCTGGGTAACATCAGCGCCACACACTATAAGAATGGTAATAACTTCTGAACAAGCGCCATTTAAAGCTGCTTGATGCAATGCTGTTTGTAAATTTCTATCCATAGTATGAACGGCGAATGGCTCTTCAGCGCGTTGCTTAACTTGTGCGGGCTCATTTTGAGCTACTGCAAGCATAAGAGGAGTAGGTTGCGAGGCAAGATGGACTTCGCCTTTCGATTTGGCATCGCCACTTTTGCCATCAGCTTTTTGTGTTAAATCTGTTTGAGCTGCAGTAGCAACGCTAGTAGCGGTTTCACCTGACGCTTTTCTTTGTTGTGTTAATGCATTAATAATGTTCATGCTAAATTTTTTAGTTATGTCGGCTTGAGTACTAAAATAACGTGCTAATTTTTCAACTTCTAATGAATGAGCAACAGCCTGAGCAAAAGTAAGCGATTCATTGCTATCGTTATCATGCAGCATGGCATCAGCACCCACTTTTAATAAATGTGCAACAGTACCATTTTGAAAAATATCCATGCAAGATTGCATAAGCGGGGTATGTCCTTTTATATTTCGCGCATTGATGAGTGCGTTGCCTTTTACAAGCATATCAATGATAGCAAAACGCTCTTTAGAATCGTGAACGGATAACTTGTGCTCGACCAGTCGATAGCTTGTTGTTGCATGGTGGAGTGCTGTGTTACCATCGTTATCGCTGAGTTGAGTGTTAGCTCCGTGAGCGAGCAATATTTTAACAATAGGAGCGCGGTTCATCATGGCTGCAAACATAAGTGCTGTTTTTCCTAAACACTGCTCATTTATTGTTTTTGCTGCATCAGTTTTTAATAACTCGGCAACAGTTTTTTCATTGCCTAGAAAAGCTTCTTTCATCAAAGGGGTAGGCTTATAATTCTCAACGAATGCTTGTATTTTTCCCCTGAGCTTGTTTGTACCAAATACTGCAAACCAATAGTTAATATCAGCGTGAAGTCCTTTTATTTGCATGTCGACGGCGTTGATGGCAATTTGTTCTAGCTTTGATTGTAATTGCTTAATGATACTTAATAATTGAGCCACATCTTTTTTGAGTGGAAGGTTGATTCTCACCGTCGCTTTTATTTGCTCGATAGTTCTTTCTAAAAAAGATTTGGTATATTTTTTTGTTTTCATTAAAAGAGTTACTGATCCAAGATTTTCTTCTTGAACAGCTTTAAGAAGCTCGGCTTCTTCTACGCTTGCTTCGTAAGCTGCGGCTTGAGCCATTGTTGGCGCTCCTGCGGCGGCTGTCGCTTGCGCGCCTGAACCTGCTGCTGATTCTGTAGATTTTTTTGCATCCATGGCAAAAATGGCCGTATGTGCCAGCGCCAGTAAGCCTAAAATAAGTAAATTGAATATTCTTTTCATAATAACTCCATTTATTAATTATCGGATGATTGAGTATTATCTGACCTGTGCGTAGGTGATATATCATATAGTTTATATATAATTGACAAACTGTCAATTATACTGTGTGTCCTGTAATAAGGTAAATGCTTTAAGGTTTCAAATTGTTGGCCTTAAAGATCCTATTCGTTGGCTTTCTGTTTCAATAAACGACTCAATTCAGCCATATCTTTATCAAGCTGTTCGGTGACTTTCAAGGCTCGGTCGTAAAGCTCATGATCCAGAGCAGCCAATTGCGGGTTACTTTTTAATTTTTTTGCTATCGATCCATACACTTTTTTATTTGCGGCTAGATATTTTGGGGTTGTAAGGAATGTGCGATATAGTTCGGCTGAAATTTTTGCAGATTTATTTTTTCTCTTCAATTTTTTTGCCGTTTTTTTCTTTTTCTTGGCATCTTCTTGATTAAGTTCTGATAAAAGTTGTGTGTATGCTGTTTCGTTTGCATTAGTAATCATCTGAATGATCTCTGTATTATTCGATCGAACGTGGCGTTCTGTTGTATTTCCAAATTCCATTCGATCTTTAATGTACTCGGGAGTTAGTATACATTGAGCACAAGCTAATGCCGTTTTGTCCGGGCATTTTGAAGGTTTATGCGAGGCATCTGCGCCGTGAGTTAAAAGTAAACGAGTAATGCGCGGGTTATTGGTGAAGACTGAGTTTATTAAAGGAGTCATTCCAGAATTATTTTCGCTATTAATATGCTGTTTTAATGATGTTCCAAGCATGTAGCAAACCATTTCGAGTTGGTCTCCCGCAACAGCTGCATTGAGTGCAGTATTGTCATCTTTATCTCGCGTATCTAATGCCATATGTTTTGCTAACAATTCCATCATGCCAATCGAACCATGAAGAGCCGCTAATGTGAGCGCATTATCACCATCATTATTCTGAGCATGAAAATCTCTAAATCCTTTTTTAATAGCAAGTTCAGCAATTTCAACATCGTTATGTATCGCTGCTTCCATAATTATTGTGTGTTCGCCATCTTCATCGATTCGTTCATCAAGATTAAAAGTTCCTGCTTCAATGTTTTGTTTCAAATCCTCGCGATAATATTGCCCAATAAATTGCTCGGAACCAGATGAATCAATATCGTCTTCGCTTTCTGTTTCATCGCCTTGCTGAAAAACTGATGCCGAGGCTTGTGCGCCAACGGCTTTTTTGGTGGGTGCGGATTCTTCCATAGCTTTTTTTTGATCTTTTGGTTCGGTTTGTTGTGCGGGCCCTGCGGCGGCTGTTGTAGTAGTTGCAGATCCGGAGTTGTAATCATTTTGAACTACTTTCTTAGGTACATTTTTAAGAAGGTGTAAAAATAGCTCTTTTCTTACTTTTATTTCTGTTTGATTGCCGGTTGAGCAGAGAGCTCTAGCTTGATTGAGAATGTCTTGGGTGACTTGTTCACCGGCTGCAATTAATTGTATTACGTCAGTTAAGATGCCTTTTGCGACTGCGGAAACGAGCGTAGACTGTTTGGCAGCATTAACAACTTTTGGTTGTCCATTTGCAGGTTGGGGATGCGCTTCAGTTATGGTTCCAGCGGGCGCAGCTACGGCAGTTTTTTTAACCGCTTGAGATGCCGACAGAGTTGTTGCTTTGAGCGCAGGATGGATGACAAACTTTCTTTGTGAGCCGAAAGCGCAAAAGCTCATGACTGAAAAAAAGAGTGCTTTCAAGTGAATATGGTTAGTAAATTTCATTTTTTCACCTTACTTTTTATTGCTTTTAATCGCGTTCTTAATAAATTAAGATAACTATCATCAAGCTCATCGCAATCACGCATTTTAATAAGAAATCGACAGCTAAAACATTCGAATATATGAAACATCTGAGAGCAGAACATTTAAAAGAATGCGCCGCAGCTCAGAAAAAATCAGAAGAATTTCTTCAACTTTTTGCGCAGCAAAAATAAAACATTCTTCTATTCTAACTTCATACATAAGGCTCATCGCCACATCGATGGACCTTATGTGCTTCAAACAAGGGAAAGGCCCACACTTTTATCTTTTCAGTTTGATCATTTTATACACCTTTTCAAGCTCTTTTATCCCTACCTTCTCCTTTTAACAAACCTGTAAAGATTTCAAAAAAGATCACTGATCATACCTGAAAAAACCACTAAAATAATACCCATACTATAAAAACATTTCAGTTTGACATATTTTTAAATTCAACTATACTTTGAATATGGTATAAAAAACCCCTAAAAGCTTATTAAATCACTGGGATGGAGATTCTATGAGATCTTTCTATACACATTTTTTGGTATTGATCGCTTTTTCCTTCATGGGAATCATTCAGCCTGCAAACGCTGCAGCCGCAAAAGTCCCCGCCAAAACTACGCCTAAAAAAGACGCAGAGATTTCACTATCATTTGTGAGAGATCCAGAAGAAATAAAAGCTGCCCAGGAATTAGAAAAGCAAATAGCGCAACGCAACCACGCACATACTTTCAAATTGAGAGAACAGAATGCACACGTTGAAGCAACTCTTGCTCAATGGCGCAGCAGTCAACTTAAAGATCCGAATGTTAATCCGCTTGAAAAAGCAAGAATTCGTGCACACATGGAAAAACAAAAGAATCAAAAAATTGCTCATTTAGATGCCGTGCAAAGCAGACCAATGCAAGAATTAATCAAGTGCGCAGCCATAGAAAAAGAACTTTTTGTGAGGCTGAGAGGCTATCTTGTCTATGGTTATGACAGCCGTTTTATCAGATACTTTCAATTGTGCGATAAAGAAACTCAGAAAAGATTAGCGGCATTACCTCAATCTCCTTGTTATGAAGTCGGTCGAGCAAGCCAACGATACAGTTATGATCATCGGCCTTTTAAACGAAATGAAGACTGCGATCTCATCCGCCATATAGATCATGGAGCAATTGGACATTCCGATACCTCTGATGACGAAGATCAGGCATTAGCACTGAACGATTTGTATAAGCGATCATTACTTCATTATGCATCAATTTTTTGCCGAGATAAGCCTATTGATACACTTTTGGCAGTTGGGGCAAACCCGCTCACTTTTGATACCACTCAAGCTCTTCCATTGTACGCAGCAATTAAATCTTACGACGAAAAATCTGTAACAAGTCTTCTCAATGCTATGCCAAATCTTTTAGTGGCAGTTAAATATAGAAAAAGTGCATTATCCTGCTTGGCTTTTCAGGCGCATTCAAATAGAGAGCCTAAAGATGTTCTTGCAATGCAAAATCAAATGCGTGCCATCATTAATAGAATGAAAAAAGAATCCGATAATTATAGCGAAGCTGATGTTCATCGAGAAGTTAAACGAGCTTTGGCTATCACCGTAGAAGATGAAACTACTTATAACAACACCACTATCAATCTACTGATGGAACATCTGGTGGATATGTTAGCAGAAATTAAAAAAGGAATGAATCTGCTTTCGTGGATCACCTATCATGCCGATCGCGATAAAGAACCTGACACAATAACAGCAATGCGTGAACAAATCCGTGCAATTATTGAACGTCTCGATAAAAATAAGAAGTATTCCAAAGATGCAATTTTGAGAGCTATTTCTGTTGCTATCAAGATTGCGGAAGAAAAAGAAAATGACGTGATTCCAGATGTTACAGTTGATTTAAAAACATACCGTGCGCACATGACTTTGGAGCTAGCAAGAACTCTCTCGCAGCAAAAGAAAGCTGCAGCACCGCCTGTTCCGCTTACCGCTACTAAGCCCGTTGATGCGCTCGTGTTACCCGCCAATTCTTCGACAGTCCTCACAGCAGCTGCAGAACCGGTTATCAAGCTATCAAAAAAAGACCGCGCTCGTTTCAAAGCAGAAAAAGAAAAGGCCGAAGAAGAGGCAAAAGAAGCCCGCCTCAAAGCGCGTGAACAACAATTAAAAGAAGAACAAGCCAAAGCTGCAGTGCCTGGAGTCCCCTCAGAAGAACCAAATAAAGCCAACAACCAACAAGCCCCTACCCCCATAGCAAGCGCAGCACCTGCAAAGGCTATACCAGCAGTTCCACAGCCAACCGATGCATCAACAGCATATGAAGAACACCAAAGATTACTTGCCCTTGCACTCGTAGACACTAAAGTTTGCAAAGAAGGAAAACCTCAAGAATTTAGAAAAAAAGAAAAAACACATACGAAAAAAAACAAATCAAAATCACAGCTTAAGAAAGAAAAAAGAGCTGCCGAACTAACAGCAAAAGCGTCTGCAAAAAACGTTCCTCAACCAGTTCAAGACTTAGGTCCAAGATTGCCAAAAGCTGTTGAACAGCGTGAAAAAAAAGCAATGCAAGCAGCGGTGACTAAAATGAACGCTAAATTACTTGCGCAACAAACTCTGAGAGAACAACTTGCTCAAGCAGAAAAAGAAAAACAAAAAGCTGAACAATATGAAAAGCGTAAAAAGAGCAAAAAAGCTGATAAACGCGAAGGCAAACGCGAGCGCGGTGGATTGCAATCGGTGCAGGAACTAGTGCACGAAGGCAAGATGAGTATGGAAGCAATCACCTATATGCGTGGGCGTTCCATCCCTTATCAATTTATCTTGATTGATGAAGTGCAAAACTTAACGCCACATGAAGTTAAAACATTGATTACTCGTGTTGGCGAAGGTAGTAAGATTATTTTAGCGGGAGATCCTTATCAAATCGATTCACCGTATCTTGATTTTGCAAGCAATGGTTTAGTAATCGCGAGCGAACGTTTCAAAGGGCAAGGGCTATTCGGTTCTGTGTTCTTAGAGCATAGTGAACGTAGTGAATTGAGTCAGTTAGCGGGTAAGTTATTATAAAAATAGATTTAATAATAAAAAAGGCGTTCCTATAATGGAGCGCCTTTTTTGTTTAATTATTCAAAGATTTTATTGAGGATATGTTTGAATACGATATGCATCTAATTCATCAGCAATGCTGGCATACGTTTTGTGATCTTCTTTCCAATAAGATGATGCTTTCATAGCGAGACGTTTTGCTTCGTTGATCTCTACTTTAGCTGGATTAAATTCTAATAAGGTTTGCACGGCAACTAGATTTCCATGATAAGATGCACTGACTAATGGAGTCCAATCAGCTATGTTTAATGCGCTGGCATGAGCGCCATTTTTTAATAATAAGTTGATTGTTTTTTTCAGTTCATTTTCTTGTCCTTTAACAACTGGCCCAGCACAGATGAGCATAAGAGCATTATTTTGAGCGGCATTCGAACTGCTATTAATATAACCCTGCATTTGGGCATACTGCGTTTTTTGAGCTGCTGCCAATAAGTTTTCATCGGGAGACTGTTTTTGTTTTGCCGCACCTTGTTGCTGTTTGAGCAAAGTTTTATGTGCTTTCTGCTGAGCTACTAATGCTGCTGCCGCTTTGGCTTTTGCTAGATTGACATGTCGCAAACGTTGCTCAAGCGCTGCAGCTTCTTCGCGTTCTCTTTTTTGAGCGAGCAAGCGAGCTTGTGCCTGTGTTAATTGTGGTGCAGTATTTTTAGGCTGTGGTTTTGTA
>Ga0366818_10194_pt1 | contig 19676 bp, 12 predicted proteins | sample TotcelFGM3001N14_FD_207090 | JGI IMG/M metagenome (GOLD analysis project Ga0366818, IMG submission 207090) | Enriched cells from coal bed in the Powder River Basin, Montana, United States - Total cells FGM rep3 HSBNCT.FGM.300.1.N14 ...
TATGTGGAACTCTGGAACCGGGCATTTCCGGAAAAAAAGCTGCAGGCCGAGCCGCCGATCACCGCCTGGTCGCTGGCCGGCGCGACCTATGAAGCGACGCTCGCCGGCGACGACTTCTTGCTGGTTACGGGCCGCTTGGAAATCGACGTGTTCGCCGAAGAACCGGTTCAAGTGCCGTTGCGACTGTCCGGCGGCGTGCTCGCGTCGGCCACGATGGACGGCAATCCGGCACGGCTCCAATTAATTCAGCCGGCGGCACGACCTGCCGCGCAACAGCAGCAAGCCGCCCAGAGCGCACCGGCCCCTGCTCCAGATGCTGACTTTGCCCTGTTGCATTTGACGGGCTCCGGCCGCCGGCAATTGTCGCTGCAGATTCGCTTGAAACTCGAACGCCGAGGCGGCTGGCGCGTGGCCGTGGGACGGTTGCCGGCGGCTCCCGCGACGAGCCTGACGCTGACCGTACCCTCGGCGCGAACCGAAGTCCGTTTGGCGGGCTTGGCTGACCGTGGCGAGTACGAAACGGCCGGCGACAACGAGTCGATCGTCACCGCGCTCGGCGCTGACGGCGGGATCAACCTGCAATGGCGGCCCAAAGTCGCCGAAGGGCAAGTCGATCGCAGCTTGACGGTTGCGTCGGAGGCGGTATTGGACGTCCAGGAAGACGGTTTGCGGTTGATCTGGCAGCTGAACCTGCAGTTTCCTCGCAGCCGCCGCGATCGCTTCGAAGTGTTGGTTCCGGCGGGTTACCTGGTCGAAAAAGTGCTGGGTGACAACGTGCGGGCTTGGGACCTGAAAGCTGCGGATGATCTGCAGCGGTTGAGCGTCACGCTGCTCAAAGAAGCGGTGGATCAAGAGCGGGTGACGCTGTCCTTGTCCCGCCGCGGTGCCGTGGCCGCGGACGGACCGACGGAGTTTCCCGCTCCCGCAATTTCGGCGGACGGCGCGGTTCTGCACAAAGGCCGTTTGACGATCCGCCGCAGTCCGCTGTTGGAGCTGCGCGCGATCCGCGTGACGGGCCTGTCTCGCACCGACGTCGCGGCCGAGGCGGCCAGCGCGCTGGCGGCCGCCGGCGCGGCGGAGGAAAGTCCGCTTGGCTTGCGGCCCTATCAGGCCTTCGAGTTCGGCACGATCGGGTTCGCGTTGGACCTGGAAGCGGCGCCCGTGCCTGGCGACGCGGCGGCGACGCTGTATAGTGTGCTGCGGATTGCCGATCGCGACGTGCGGCTGGAGACGCAAGTCAAGATCGACGTGCGGACCAAGCCCGTGCATCGCGTGCGGTTGGTCGTCCCCGCCGCGCTGGAGGTCGAACATGTCGCGGCGCCTGGAGAATTTACCTGGGCGATGACCGATGCGGACGATCGCCGCTTGCTGTGCGTCTACCTGGGCGCCGGCCAATCGCAACCGTTTTCCGTCGTGGTCCGCGGGTCGCTCGGCCGCCGCGAAGCCGCTGACCCGGTATCCGCCCCGGTGCTGGAAGTGCTGGATGTCGTCCGCCAGCAAGGCAACTTGGTCGTCCAGGTTGATCCCGCGTTCGACGTTCGCGCCGCCGGCCTGCAGAACTGTGAGACCATCCTGCTGAGCAATGTTTTCGATTGGCTGCAAGCGGAACAGCGGCCGTTGGCCCGCTTGGCCCTCCGCTACCAGAACCCGCCGTATGCCGCCCGCTTCGAAGTTCAAGCCCGGCCGCCGCGCGTCAGTGGATACACGATCACCAACGTCAAAGTGACCGACGTGGCCGTCGAGGAGACGATCAGCATCGACCTGACGATCCACGACGCTGGAATCCGCCAAGTCCGCTTCTCGCTGCCGGCGGGAATGGAGCAGGCCCGCGTCAGCGCGCCGATGCTGAGACAGAAAACGATCGAGGACGCGGATGAGGGCCGCAAGTTGTTCCGCTTGGAACTGCAAGACGACGTCCTGGGCCAATACCGCGTGCTGATCGAAAACGACCGCGTCTTGCTCGCCGCCGATCGGCAGGGATCCGAACTGCAGACGGCGCCGATTCCGGAATTGCTGACCGGCCGCACGGACCAGCGCTACGTGACGCTTGAAAACGCGGGCCGCGATGAGGTGTTGGTCGTGGATCAGATCGAGTTGGCGCCGCTGGGCCGCCAGCAGGCCGAATGGCGCCGACTGGCCGCCGTCCTGGGCGACAACTTGACGTCCGCGTACATCGTCCAGGCCGAGGCCCGAGGTCCCAAGCTGACGTTCAACACCCGGCAGCGGACCACCGTCGAGACGGCGCGGGCGTCGATCGGACTGGGCGAAACGCTGCTGGTGGTCGACGCCGCCGGCGCCTACCGCGGCCAGCAAACCTATCAGGTCCACAACACGACCGAGCAGTTCCTGGTCATCCGCTTGCCTGTGGGTGCGCAATTGTGGACGGCCACGGTGGCCGGCCAGCCGGTTAAGCCGACGGAGGTCCCCGGCGGGGCGGCGCCGGACCAGGTGCGGATCCCACTGATCAAGACGGCCGAAGGCGACCGCGACTATCCGGTGGTGCTCAAGTACGGCGGCCGTCTGCAGCCGGTCGCAACTGTCGATCGCATCTCGTTCCCGCTGATCCGCACGGTCCATGTCCAGGTCGAACTGAGCCGCGTGCGGCTGCGGTTGCCGGAAACACACACTTGGTTCGATTTCGGCGGGACCCTGCGTCAGGTGTTTGACGAAGGCGCGTTCGAAGCGGACTTTTTCTCCTACAACACCAAACAAGCCAAGCGGCTGTTGCAGGCGATGAATACCGATAACCCGTATGCCCGGGCGCGTTCGATGAACAATCTGAAACAGCTGGGCTTGGGTTTGCAAAGCTACCAGGGCGCGTACGGCAGCTTGATGTCGAACGAAGCGTTCAAACGCAACTTTGACGCCAATAAAGAGTTGATCCGGCAGGCCGAGCAACAGACGCAGGAGTATTTGAACTTGGAGGGCCAGGCGGTCGTGAGCGACAACCGCGACCGATTGAACACGTTTTTCCGCGATCAGAAGAACGATTCCGCTCGCAACGTGGTCACCGAATTAGGTGGTAATTTCCGAGTCGTGGTGGAGACCGAAGAAGCCAAACCGGCCGCGGGCAAGGAAACGTTCAACTACAAGTGGCTGGAGAGCAGCCAGTTGGAGAATCGCGCGCGGCTCGCGGAAAAAGACATGGACGCTCGGTTCGGAAAACAAACTCAAGCCGAGGCGGGCGAGAAACTGAAAGGCTATACCCAAAGTCAGTCGCTGCTGGGCGACGTCGACGACGATTCGGCGGTGCAACTCCGCAGCCGGCGCAGCGGCGAAGCGCCTGTACCGCAATCCGGCGCCGTCGGCCAAAGTCAACAGGAATTGGCGCGGCAGTACCAGCGGAAGCTGCAGGATGAACAGCAAACGGGTCAAGCACAACAGATGCGGACCTCCGATCGAGCCTGGTTCGACGCGGATGGAACGCGTCTGAACGCGGAACGGGGACAGGTGAATAGCCCTGCCGACATGCCACCGCCCGCATCGCCTCCGATGCCGGGGATGGGCGGTGGCGGCATGGGTTACGGGGGCATGGGTGGAATGGGCATGAGTGCCGGCCAGCCCGGTCCGGCGCAGCCGGCGGACGGCGGATGGGCGATGCGCGGCCCGACCGGTCAAACCGTCGCCGACTCTGCTCCACTGCAACTCGCAACGGGCGACACCACCTACGCCGTCGAGACGCATTACGCCAGCCTGGACGTGGACTTGCCCCAGCGCGGCCGCGAGTACCTGTTCACGACGCCTCGCGGCGACATCGAGATCACGGCGCGGGCCGTGTCCCAGTCGCTGGTGGGCCGCCTGATCCGCCTGCTGGCTCTGGCAGCCGCTGCGGTCGTGCTGATCGTCTTGCTCCGCGTGCTGGCCCGCATCTTGCCCGCTCTGCATCGTAATCGCTGGATTGTCGCTGCCGTGCTGCTGGTCGGCTTGTTGAGCTTGGTGCTGGGTATCTTCCCGATCCTCGGCCTCGCGGCGTTGATCTACGGGTTGGTCCAGTTGGTCCGACTACAAATCGCCCAACGGCATTCCGCCGCCATCGCATGATTTGGATCGGCAAGGAAATAACTGTCGGGTTTTTCAATGTGGTCATCACGCTCCGCCGTGATGACCACATTGTCGTCACGGCGGAGCGTGACGACTACAATCTTGGCGACACTTATTTCTTCGCCGGTCCTTAGATGTTTTTTCGACCTCGCCAACGCTTCGGGTTGGACCGAGTCCCTGCGGAGGGTATCATCAACGGCGGATCCGAATTTCCTGCCACTCGTTGAGGAAGGCCGCCCGCGTGTCAACATTCGCCGTCATCTTGCCCGCCGCTGGAAAGAGCAGTCGTTTCCGCGACGCGCATTACAAAAAACCGTTTATTCCGCTGGAAAATCGGGCGGTGTGGCTGCATGCAGCCGAGCGATTCGTCAACCGCGATGACGTCAAGCAGTTGATCGTCGTGATCGCTCCCGAGGATCGCGAAGAGTTTATGGCGAAATTCGCGGCGAACACGGCGATCCTGGGCATCCAGGTTGTGGATGGAGGCCGTACCCGGACAGAGTCGGTGGCGAACGCCTTGGCGCGCGTGCGTCCCGAGATCGATTTCATCGCCGTGCATGATGCGGCCCGGCCTTGCCTGGCCAACGAGTGGATTGACAAGGTGTTTGCTGCCGCGGAAACGACGGGCGCCGCGATGCTCGCGATTCCCGTGCGGGGAACGCTGAAACGGGTCCGCGGTGGCGTGATTGCTGAAACCGTGGACCGGCAGGATCTGTGGGAGGCCCAAACTCCGCAGGTGTTCCGCCGCCAGTTGCTGCTGGACGCCTATGCGCAACGGGGCGAACTGGCGGCGACAGACGACGCCTTTCTGGTGGAACAGTTGGGCCACGCCGTGACGATCGTCGAAGGCTCGCCCATCAACTTGAAAGTGACCACGAAAGAGGACTTGCGACTTGCCCAGCAGGCCCTCAAAGCCCTGCCCAAACCCAAACTACTCGGGCCGGCCCATCCGTTTGCGGATGACGATAAATGGCGGTGAGGGCGCGGGAGAAGCTGCGGGGCGACCAGAATCCCAGAAAGGGTGCGCTAGTCCGACGAGTATCGGTTGCATCAACGGGCCGAAGGCGAGGATACACGCCGATCACGAAATCGCGACCGGAAGGGGCTTGCCCCGACAGGTGCCAGCGGATGACGTCGTCCCTAACGGGCAAGAAGTTGCGATGCTGGCAGTCGGCACACCTGATCCGCGGCTTGTGGCAGATCCCGACGGCCCACTCGTTAACGCACGCCAGCTGGTAACCGAACTTGCCGCTCTTGCGGCTCTCGAAGCGCCGAGGTACACGTCCTCACGCCCGCGCAACAGCGAACGAACAAAGTGATCTTGGCTTCCGGCGAGGAATGACGATGGACAAGTTCGTGATTCGGGTGCATCAGAATCAGGATTGGCGCGACCGCAAACGCTGTTGCAGCTCCGCCAGCATGGTGGACAGTTCGTCGATCGTTCGTTCGCGCAGGCTTGCGGTGGAACTCGACTCGTCGCCGAGAAGCTCTTGGAGGATTTGAACCTTCCCGACCGATTCGCCTTTTTCCAGGCCCTCTTGCCGGCCCTCTTGCCGGCCCTCTTGCCGGCCCTCTTGCCGGCCCTCTTGCCGGCCCTCTTCCCGTGAACTATCCAATCCCCACTGATAGTCGCGCTGTGCCTTCAATCGCTGGTCGTACATCATCCGATCCTCCGTTTTGGCCGCGATCGTTTCGACCACAGAAATCGCTTGCTGAAACTCGACTCCCGGCAACAATTCCCGCAACCGCTCCGGCTCGTGTCGATCCGCAAATAAAAAGAAAAACGCCCATTGCTCGATCGCGGGGGCGGAGGAAATCGTTTCCTCCTGCAAATTATACTTCGTCAACTCCAGCGTGTGTACTTCGATGGAGTCGGAAACCTCCATGCCGTGCTCCGGATCCACCAGTCGAAATCGGTGGTGAGGTACCGTGTTCTCGCGAAACAGCTGCTTGTTGAGCAGACAAATTGAGATTGCGGATCGCAGATCCTTGTAGTTCCGGCCGGGATCCAGCTGACCGACATACATCGTGCAGGCATAGTAGACCAGCCGCTGCAACAGCCCGGCAAAAATCGTGACCTGCATCTCGATGTTCAGCCACCGGCCTGCAGAATCGCAAGCCCGGATGTCCAGCACCACCAGCTTGTCATCCGCAAATTCCTGGTAACTAAAAGGGTTGAGAATCTCGACGTGGACGATCGGATGACCAAGCTTCAGGATGGCGTTGAGCAACCCGATCAGAACGGAGATGTTTTCGGGGCTGCCAAACACCTTCTTAAACACGAAATCGACGGTTGGTTTGATGCCCAGCAACATGGGATTTCCTGCGCTGACTCTGAAAAACCGTTCGCTATCGCGTGAATTGTACGATGGCCGACCCTGGCCGTCGACCGGGCGGCGTTTCGATGTTCGACGACGTCGCAACGGAACGTGTTAGTGCAACCACGTGCCTTCGGTGCCCGTGTATGTCGGCAAGCCGGTCCTGCGGCCGATCCTGGAAGCGATGGTTAGGGCGCAGGAAGGCCAGCCAGTCTCGACATCTATCGCTCCGCGCGATGGGCCAGGGCGCGCAGGATGGCATCCAGAACCGAGTCGAGATGCTGGCCAACGTCTTCGGCCAGGAACCGCAGCACGAAGTAACCGTTTTCCTGCAGCAACGCGTCCTTGCGCCGATCACGCCGATACGCCTCGGCACTGGCCAAGTGTTGGCCGCCGTCAAGTTCGATGGCGACCCGCGCATCGCGGCACAGCAAATCCACTTCCATGTGTCCCCAGCCGTCAAAGGGGATTGACAACTGGACGTTCAGCCGGAATCGACCGGCGGTTTCCGGCAGCGTCTCAAGTCGCTGGTAGAGGAACGCCTCTGTAGCGCTGCGCGCCCGCATCGTTCCTTCGTCGTCCGCCGATACGGTTCGCGCCGCGTGGACGAACAAGTTGGCCAGCGGCTTGTCGACGCCGTCGCGCACCAGCCGTCGCACGCTGGCCGCAAAGTCGTGCTTCCACTGCGGATCCACGGGCAGCGGAACCTCGGCGGGCCAGCCCGGCACCGCACTGGCGGGCAGCAGAATCGTGTATCCGACCGCTGCATAGCCGCGACAGCGCCGATCAAACATCCGGGACAGCATGGGCACATCCAGATCGGCATAATCATAGACGCGCACTTCCCGTTTGCGGTCGTACAGCCGGTGCAGTCTGCCGACGTACTGGGCAATCGTGCCGTGCCAAGAGACCGGAAGTGTGAGAAATAATGTATCCAACCGTGCATCGTCAAAGCCCTCGCCGATATATCGTCCCGTGGCCAGCAGTGCCCGCTCCTCGTTCTCGGGAATAGCCGCCAGGCGAGCGAGAGTTGCCCGCGTCTGTGCAGGCCGCGCGCCGCCGCGCAACACGACCAGGTGGCGAATGTGGGGCGACAATCGTCCTGCCAAATCGTCAAGATGCTCGTTGCGCTCGGTCAACACCAAGGGCGAGCGACCCTCGCGGACGGCCTGGACGACCTCGTGACAGATAACCTGATTGCGACGGTCGTCGGCGATCAGCTCGCGATACAGATCTTGAAATTGAATCCGCGCCTCGGGATCGGCCGGCTCCAAGGGACGAAATGAGGTGGGACGGACCAGAACGACATGCTGAAAAGGACGGTCCGCCGCCTGCTGCTTCGCATCGACGTGGTGACGAACGGGGCCGCATTGCATGAAGATCACCGGATGGTGGCCGTCCTTGCGTGTGAGGGTGGCGGACAGCCCCGTAACGTATCTCGCCTTTGCCCGCCGCACGACCTGCTCGAAACTCTGCGCAGACAGGTGGTGACATTCGTCCACGACCAGATGACCGTATTCCCCCACCTTGTCCTTGACGATGCCTTTGCGCACGAGACTCTGAATGATCGCGACATCCAGCGCGCCCGTCGGCTTCCATTGGCCCCCGCCCATGCGGCCGATGACTTTTGACTTCAACTCGAAGAAGGTCGACAAACCTTCCAGCCACTGTTCCAGCAACTGGCGGCGATGCACGAGTACCAGCGTATTGACACCCCGCTGGGCGATCAGCCAGGCGGCAATCACGGTTTTGCCAAAGGCAGTCGTTGCCGACAAAACGCCCGTGTCATGGCCCAGCATCGCCCGCGCAGCAATCTTTTGCTCGGGCCGCAATTCCCCGTGGAAGCTGACCGTCAAAGGAGTCCCGACATAACGCTCGTCGCGAAAGCAACTGGTGATGCCCAGGTCGGCAAGCAACTTCAGCACGTCTTCCAGACAGCCGCGTGGCAGGCCGATGTGCTGCCGATGATCTTCGGCACAGGCGATGATGCGAGGCTTGCCATAGGTCGGTAAACGCATCGCTTGGGCACGGTAAAATTCTGGATTCTGAAAGGCCGCCAAGCGCAGCAACCGATTCCGCAGTCCCGGCGGCAAGTGGTCCTTGGCCAGGTAGATCTGGTCGGCGAGAACCAGTTCCAGACTCTTCGGCAGCGGCCCGGCCACGGGAGGTTCCTTCCGGCGACGCGAAGGAGGTGCCGACCAAGGCTCCGGATCTTCCTCGTCCGCTCCGGCCAGGCGAACGCCCACCACGCGTCCCCGCCTCTCCGCATCGTGGACCAGTTGCTCGATCGTGGCGCGCGCGACCTTGGTAACCGTGGACAGAAAGGCCCACTGATCGGGAAAAGGAAGTTCCTGCCCGTCGAGAAAAACGCTGTTGCCGCGGTCCCGCGCGCGTTTCTGCAACGGCAAAGCGATCAGATTGCCGAAACCGCCTTGAGGGAGAGTATCCTGATTGGGAAAGAAACGGTCATACGAATCCAAGCCGATATCCGGCCGGAATTCCATCGTCTCCGTCAGGATATAGGCTCCGAGGCGGCGAGCCAACGCGGCCGGGACGGCCTCCTCCATGAACAGCCAGACATGGCCGCCGTTGCCGGAACGCGAACGTTCCAGAAACGCCGCGACGTTCAGGCGGCGGCATGTCTCCAGGACCGCTGCGGCATCCTGCTGCCACTCTGCTTTGTCGAAATCAGCCGCCAAGAAAAAACAGGTTTCATCCAGCAGCATCGGATACACGCCGATCACGAAATCGCGGCCGGAAGGGTCTTGCCCCGACAGGTGCCAGCGGATGACGTCGTCCGTGACGGGCAAGAAGTTGCGATGCTGGCAGTCGGCACACTTGATCCGCGGCTTGTGGCAGATCCCGACGGCCCACTCGTTGACGCATGCCGGCTGGTAACCGGACTTGCCGCTCTTGCGGCTTTCGAAGCGGCGAGGATACACGTCCTCACGCCCGCGGAACAGCGAGCGAAACAAAGCGATCTTGGCTTCCGGCGAGGACTGACGATGGACAAGTTCGTGATTCGGGTCCATTAGTGTACAGCGCCATTTAGCGATTCGATGAGCCGTAACTGTCCGCGTAGAGACAAGTTAGGCCACCTCTGAGCTTGTCTCGGTGGAGCCCGTGATTTTGCACCAGCTCCGCCCCAGTAAACGCCCCCACCGCTTCTGGTGCTTGTTTTGTAGTGCCGCTCCACCGACGGGGACGGAAGTGCTTGATCTTTGGTGTGTTACACGCTCCTGCCACGCAAAATGGCGTAGAGTCAAGATTCGCGCGACCGCAAACGCTCTCGGGGCTGCCAAACACCTTCTTAAACACGAAATCGACGGTTGGTTTGATTCCCAGCAACATGGGATTCCTGCGCTGATTCTGAAAGACCGTTCGCCGGCGTTTGGGTGGGCGAATCTCGTTTCTCCTAAAGTGCAAGCGGGAAAAAGCGGCGAAAAATGAAGGTCAGAAAAAAAGGGCCGGTGGTACACCGGCCCTTTTCTTTTTCGCTTGGCGGCTCAGCGAACTACAGCAAGCCGTCCTGCTTGGCCATGTACTTGATCAAGTCGATCACGCGGCACGAATAGCCCCACTCGTTGTCGTACCACGAGACCAACTTGAAGAACGTGTCGTTCAATCCAATGCCGGCCTTGGAGTCATAGATGCTGGACAACGGGCAATGGATGAAATCGCTGCTGACGACTTCGTCTTCGGTATAGCCCAAAAAGCCCTTCATCGTCGTCTCGGAAGCCAGCTTCATGGCCGCATTGATGTCGGCCAGCGAGGTGGACTTTTCCGTTCGCACGGTCAGGTCCACGACCGATACATTGGGCGTGGGAATCCGGAAGGCCATGCCCGTCAGCTTGCCCGCGACTTGCGGCAGACACAGTCCCACCGCCTTGGCCGCTCCCGTCGAAGACGGGATAATGTTGAAACTAGCTCCGCGGCCGCCGCGCCAATCCTTCTTGCTCGGGCCGTCGACCGTCGGCTGGGTGGAGGTCAGCGAATGGACTGTGGTCATCAACCCTTCGACGATACCGAAATTGTCGAGAACCACTTTGACCACCGGAGCCAAGCAATTGGTGGTGCAGCTGGCGTTGGACACGATCGTGTCCTTTGCCGAGTCGTATTTCTCGTGATTGACGCCCATCACGAACGTTGCAATCTCCTTGTCTTTGGCCGGCGCCGAGATGATCACGCGTTTGGCCCCGGCAGTCTGGTGCTTGCTGGCCCCCGCCAGATCGGTAAACCGGCCCGTTGATTCGATGACGTAATCCGCCTTCAGATCTTTCCAAGGCAATTGGGCCGGATCCATCACCGACACACAACGAACGTGCTTGCCGTCCACGATCAGCCCCTGATCGTCGCAGCTGATCTCGGCCGAGGCCCGCCCGTGGATCGAGTCATATTTCAGCAAATAAGCGAGATTGTCCGGCGTCACGATATCGTTGACTCCGACAAACTCGATGTCCTTGTCCGCCATCGCCGACCGAAAAACCAGCCGACCAATACGCCCAAAACCGTTGATCGCCACACGAACTGCCAAGGGATGATCTCCTGTTTCCTAAAGGTGCTACTTAGCCAAACCGCCAAAAACACGTCGTTATCCGACACCGCAGTAGCCGATTATAACGATTCGGCTTGATCCGACAACGGGGGAGACGAGGACGGGGCCCCCCGGCTATTGAGTTCGTACCGCGGAGCCGCTCGATATCCTCTGCATCTCCCGAACTCGCTTGCCACGAACTTACAAGATATTCGACCGCGGAGCGTCCGGTCTATACTAAATCAGTAGCTCTCGCGGCATAAGGGCGTGTGATCGCCAGCACTTGGTCGAGCAATAAAAGGTTGGACCCAATTCCCTCGCCGGCGTGGATGGTGGGCCTTCCCGACCAATCGCAGAAAGCGCCTCCAGCCTCTCTGATGATCGGCTGCAGCGCGGCTGCGTCCCACACGTTCATCACGGGATCGACCATCACGTCAGCCCGTCCGGTGGCCACCAACAGGTACCCATAGCAATCCCCCCAGGTCCGCGTGATCGAAGCCGCCCGCTCCAATTCCAAGTAAACCTGCTGGGCGGCGCGGGGATAAAACGAATCCACTTGCGACGTCAAGAACACCGCGTCGGCCAGGCGGTTGCGGTGCGAGACACGTGCCGGCCGCGGTGCGGATGGTCCGCGCGTGTACCAAGCTCCGCCGCCGGTGGCTGCGTATACACATTCGTCCGAGCCGGGGATATAGATTACGCCGACGATGCTTGTCCCGGCTCGCTCGACCCCGATCAACGTTCCGTACAGCGGCACGCCGCAGATGAAACTCTTGGTGCCGTCGATCGGATCCAGGATCCAGCGGTAGCCGCTCGTTCCCGCTTCTTCGCCGAATTCCTCACCTAAGATGCCATCGTCTGCAAAGACGCTTCGAATCGTCCGACGGAGCAACTGCTCGGCCTGCCGATCCGCCTCCGTCACGGGCGAATTATCCGCCTTGCGGTCGACGGTCAGATCCTCCCGTTGAAAGAATCCCAAGGTCAATTGTCCGGCTTCGCGAGCTGCGCGAACGGCCAATTCCAGACGCGCGGCGAGTTCAGGGGTTGATTCAAGCATAAGACAAACAGATCATCGAGGATCGGCCGTTTTGACACAGGTAATCACAGGCTGCTAGCCTCGCGTTTCCGTTTTCTCCGCCCATACTTCGGCGGTCTCGTTGGCGGGCGTGTCGGCTTTTTCGAGCGGCTTAAGAGGCGGCGTGATCGGCGGCGTGACGGGGCGCGGTTCGGAAGTCTTCGTCGGGAGCGAGACCGAAGGAAAGGCCGGCGGCGGCAGAAGCTGCGACAGCTTGATCGCCTCCAACTGGGCGCGTGCGGTGTCCGTCACTTGCCGCAGTGCGGTTTGCAACATCTGCTGGACGTCGACGGGCTGTTCCGCTGCCGCTGGCGCGGCGGTCGAGGTCAGCGGCCCGTCAATCGCTTCGATCACTTCCAACAGCGAAATCGCCTCCGGGGCACGGGACAGCGAGTAACCGCCTTCGACTCCCCGTGTCGACTTGAGAATTCCGTGGGTGACCAGCACCCGCAAAATCTGCAGTAAGAATCGCTCAGGCATCTCACCTTCCGACGCCAGTTTGCTGCAAGGCACCGGGCTCGATGACCCGTTCTGAGCCAGCTGTAACGTGGCTCGCACGGCATAGGAGACAGTCCGCGAAAGCTTCATGTTTGGCCTCGTTGTCGATATGACCCGCCGCACAGCACACTCGGCTGACCCTCGTCCTCCCGACCGCCAATGCCGGCCACGTGACGGCTTCTGGCCAGTATTAACGAATGCCAGCATATAGCAAAGTCATCGGAAATGTCAACAAAACGAAACGAGAAGGGCAAAAGTTTCCCGACATGATGCATGACCTCATGGTTTTCGGAATTCGTCCGACAGCTCGTTTAACAACTCGACCGGCGCCGGTCCGTCGTGCGTGACCAGGCGGTAGCGCAGCCGTAGCGGTCGGCCGGCTTCGAGCCTCACCGGCCCAGGAGCCACGATGCAGGGGTTGATCATCGCAATCGGTTCCAGGTTGTGCCAAGTCGAAGGCGGATTGTCCGGATGATCCATCACGGTGGCGCCGATCGTCTTGCCGCTGTCCAACGCAATCGTATAGTCGTACCAAGCGGCGGCGGGCCAGTCCGTTTCCGGTTTCAAGTGGTGCGGCGGTGGCAAGCTCACGCGGCCATCCGGGCTGGTATACATGGCCTTGCCGTCCTTGCGCGACTTGACGCAAAAACCGCCGAACGCCGTTTGCTGCAGCGTCAAGCCGGATCGAGGCAAGAGCCGGAAATCGAAATCGATCACGTTGACGCCGTGCGTCTGGCGAGCACTGACCGTGGTCGTTTCTTCGATCAGCGTCGTGCCGTCGGCCACCCAGTCGTTGCGAGCTTCGAGCGCGGCATGGCCGGCGTCGGAGACGACGGCTTTCAAACTGCGATTGACGATCGCGCGGTCCTTGGTCGGCGCGAACTCGCCCCAGCCCCAGAAATCGGCGGGAACTTCGCCGCCGATCGCATGCCAAGCCAGGAAGACACCGCGATGGTGCGGATGGTCGACCGGCGCGAACTCGACCACGTCTTCACCGCCGGGCGTCTTGACCGGGTACAAGCAGCAGACGCTGTTGGCCGTCAGCGGCGTGCCTTTCGGCTTGACGTTCATGTAGCGGAATACGGTCTGCCCTTGAGGCGACTTCAACGCCAAACCATGCTCGTCCGGAACGAACGCAAACGCCGCGTCATCCAAACGCTTGATCCGGATGTTCCGGTACCACACGGCGCGGCCGTGGTCTTGCAGGCCGACGTGGCCTCGGCGGGCGAAATCCCTCAAGGCTCGGGGAAACTTGTTCGGCGAGCCGTCTGGGTTCTGCTTGGGCTGCGTCCAGCGGTCCAGGTCCATGTCGATCACCGGCTCGCCGTTCAGTTCCACTTGAATCCTCGGGCCTTGGCAGATGACGCGCATCCAATTCCACTCGCCGGGCTTGGCGACCGCATTCTTGGCAGGAGCCTGGCAATCGTAGATCGCGCCGGCGGTTCCGCCCCGGCTCAGGCTCTCGCGGCCGTACGAGTTGGACACTTGGACTTCGAGCCCCGTATAGACAGGATCTGTCAAGTCCGATGTGCGAAGGAACACGCCGCTGTTGGCTTGTTCCAGAATCCTGAATTCGAGCTCCAAGACGAAATCGCCGTACGTATCCTTCGTCCACAGGTAATCGGCGTTGTGCTCGCGTCCGTCGAATTCGCGCCGCAGCACGATCGCGCCGTCTTCTACCGCCCAGGATTTGTCCGGGCCATCGAGCCAGCCCTCCAAGTCGCGGCCGTTGAACAGCGGCTGCCAGTCGAAAGCGGCGGTTTCCGCCGCGATTCCCGGCCGTGCCGCAACGGCGGTGAGGACGATGATTACGAGGGCACAAAGGCTTTGAGATTTCATGGTGCATGCTCCTGTTTCCAAAGAACTTGGCCGCGTTACTGATTTCTCCAATCGAACCAGGACGGGTACGTGGATTCTTCTGGCAGCCGGTGCGGACCTCGCTCGCGCGGCATGGTGCCTTCGTTATAGAACACGTACAGGCCCGTTTTGCCGGCGACGACGATGTCGTTGCGGCCGTCCTTGTTCATGTCGGCGATATTCAGTTTCATCCCCACGGCAATCGCGCCGTTGGGCGGCGGGTTGATGTTCTTCTCGCCCGGAAACCACGGCAGGTGGTTGTACGACAGCACGTGCCGAACGAACTTGCCGCCTTGCAGGTCGTACCAAAAAGCAAACAGCGGGTCGTAGCAGCTGGTGTCCCGCCCGTGATGCGCAAACAGCCGCTTGCCGGTCACCAAGTCGGGGACGCCGTCACCGCTGATGTCGCCCAGCGCCATCGTGTGGAACTGGCCGAAATCGGTCTCGGCCCAGTGGGTCCGGAAACTCCGTTTGCCGTCGCCGCCGATCTGCTGCTCGAGCCACGCCAGCCCGTACTCGTGCGACGCGCCTACGATCATGTCCGCCAGTCCGTCCCCGTTGACATCGTGGACCAGCATCGGGTGCGAGGCGGCCATGGGCCGCTGCGGTTGGTCCACGCGATGGACCAGGTAATCGGCGTGGAAAATCCACTGACCGTTGCGAGGATCGGCCGGAGCTTCGTACCAGCCGCGGGGCGTGACGATGTCGTTGCGGCCGTCGCCGTTGATGTCGCCGATGCCGTTCCCGTGATATTCGCCCTCCGTCCCGATCACGCGCTCGACCAGCCAAGGCGCCCGATCGATATGTTCCAGCCACGTCATCCCCTGGCCCGGCACCGGCGCCCAGTGGTTGACCAGGATGTCGTCGTCTCCGTCCCCGTCCAGATCGCCGTGGATTACGCCCTCCATGTTCTTGGCCGAGTGGATCCGATGAGCCTTCCATTTGATGCCCGAGCGCAAGCCTTCCGGTCCGGGGTTTTCGTACCAAAATGCGCCGCACATCCGCATCCAGCCGGAACTGACGATGTCCGGCCGGCCGTCGCGGTTGACGTCCATGGCGAATTCACTGTTGTTGTCGGTTTCGGGTCCGTTGGTTTCCGCCCCGTCGCGAAAGTCCGCATGTTTCTTCCAGTCCGGCGCTTCGTACCAGTTCCGGCCGGCGGCAATGTCCAAGACGCCGTTGCCGTTAAAGTCGGCCACGGAACAGCACTCGGAAAAGGGTCCAAACCAGTAGCTGTGCTGGTCGGGATCGTGGACCGGACCATCGATTTTCACCGGCAGAAAAACCTGCTCGGCAGCCATCGCCGCGTGGCTGACCAGCGCCGCCAGAATTACCGGGATCAGTTTGTTGTGCGTCATAAGACCTTTCCTTAACGAAGACGACCGAAGCAGGTACTGCGAATGTTCCATTTCTTCACGTAATCTCCCCTCTGCCTTGCGGAGGATGCAGCCCCGGGCCACGCGGTCGGCGCGCATCACGTTTCGGCATCGGGCGCTGCCGCCGCATTCTGGCCGGCGGCCAGCGCACGTTTGACGACGAAGCCGATGGTGAGACCTTGAACGGCGATCGAAAACACGACGATCAGATACGTGACGGCCAGCAACACGTCGCGTTCGGGAATGGGACTGCCGTCACGGGCGACGGTGGGGATCGATAACGCCAAAGCCACGGAGATGCCGCCGCGCAGGCCTCCCCACGTCAGGATTCGCTGGGCGTGAGGGTGCAGCATCTGCCAGCGGCGCAGCACGCCGATCGGCAAGCCCACGGAAATCCACCGCGCCAGCAGGACTGCCGGAATCATGATCATCCCCGCGAGCAGGAACTTGCCGGTGAACGTCAGCACGATGACTTCCAGACCGATCAGGACGAACAGCACGGCGTTCAGAATCTCGTCCACCAGTTCCCAAAATGTGTCCAGATGCTCGCAGGCAATCGTGGACAAGGCGAACGCTCGCCCGTGGTTGCCGATCAACAGTCCGGCCACGACCATGGCGATCGGCCCGGACATGTGAACGCGGTCCGCCAAGGCGTATCCGCCCGCCGCTACCGCCAACGTAATCAGGACCTCGACCGAATAGTTGTCGACGTTCTTGAGCATGCGGTAGGCGAGATAGCCAAGTCCCAAGCCCAGCGCGGCGCCGCCGACCGCCTCTTGAAGAAACAGGGCCGTCAGGTGCCCCAAATCGAACCCGTATTCACCTGTGGCGATTTCCCAAATCCCCAAGAAGATGACGACGCCGACGCCGTCGTTGAACAGCGACTCGCCGGCGATCTTGATCTCCAATGCCTTGGACGCTCCGGCTTTCTTCAGGATCGCCATCACGGCGATCGGATCGGTCGGAGAAATCAAGGCTCCGAACAACAGGCAGTAGATAAAGCGGACATCGATGCCGACCACGCGGAACACGCCCCAGGCCAAACCGGCGACGACCACCGTCGAGACGGCGACTCCGACCGACGCCAAGCCCGCAATCAGCCAGCGATGCCGAGCCAGATCGTTCAGGTTGATGTGCAACGCCCCCGCGAACAGCAAGAACCCCAACATGCCGTGCATCAGCGTTTCACCGAAGTCGATGGCGCCGATGACGGCTTCCGCGTGCTCGTTAACCGCCGGAATGAATAGCCCCAGGAGAATCAACAGCGATGAAAAGACCAGCGCGATCAGCATCAATCCGATCGTCGTAGGAAGTTTGCACCAACGCTCGTTGATATAACTAAACAAGGCTGCCAGCGCGATCAAGCTGGCGGCTATTTCAAACAGCTCCATGAGCGGTCACTTCCCTGGACAGGGTATTTCGATGGAATGATCCAAGCTCCTATTCAACGGGATGCTTCTGTTTTTGTGAATACGGGCTTGCCGCAATTTTTTTCCGACCGCTGGCAGCACCAATAAAAAAATCGCCCGCGAGGGCGGGAATCCCCGCGCCGCGGGCGACGTTTTCGACATCGATTCGATGCCAATTCGGTGCTACTCGCCGCCTGCTCAGCGGCGTTCTTTCTCGCCCAACTGATGCAATTGCCGCCGCATTTCTTCCATCTGCCGCCGCAGTTCCTGCATCTGCTCCCGCATCTCGTGCATGGCGCGCTCCATCTGCGCGGGGACGGGAGGCATGGCGGGACGCTCGCGGGCTTCGGGCGGCATCCCGCGTTCTCGCATCCACCGTTCGGCTTCGCCCGCCATCGCGTCGGCCTGGGCATTCAGGCCGGCGGCGCGAAGGTTCTCGATCGCGACGCGCAAATGCTGCATTCGCCGCTGGATCTCCCCCGCCTCACCCTCGGGCCGGGGGCGTTCGCCGGGGCGGTCGCCCAAGTGGCGGAGCACCTCGCGCGATTCGCGCTCCAGACGCTCCACTTCCTCCCGATTGCCGGCCTCGCGCGCCCGATTCATGGCCGCCTTGAGCTCCTCCAAGTGACGCATCCTCTCGGCGCGTTCTCCGACTTCTCGCGGCGGAGGCGGACCCTCACGCAGTTCGGCTTCGATCCGCGCCAAGCCGGCCCGCAGCTCGCGCGCCTCGCTATCCTGATCGGGACGCAAACTTTCCAGTCTGCGCCGGAGACCCGCAGCTTTTTCCTCCAACTGGCGCCGTTGCTCCATCCGTTCGGGAGACGGAGCCGGACGCCGTTCCCCGTCGCCTTCACGGCGGATCGCGGGGCGATCACCTTCCCGTTCGCCTTCACGGCGGATCGCGGGACGGTCGCCTTCCCGGCCCTCGCGTGCTTCGGGCCGATCGGCCTCTCGCTCGCGTTTCGCCTCGCCGCGATCGCCTTCGCGCTCCGCTTTGGCGGCCGGCACCTCCGGTTGACCTTCCGCTGCGTCGCTTGCCGCGGGACTCAATACGGCCGCCAAAGCCGCCGCCGCCAGAGACTGGCGCCAAGACCATACCAACATCTTCATCGTCGTTACTCCTCGTGCCGAAGGAACCTGGGCGTGAGCCCAGGAGGTACAAAAAACTGCCAACGCTAACCAAATCGCCGGGAACGTGGCGAGGACGAATCGGCGCCGGGTGCGATGCACATCCGGCTCGATCTCGGCCGGCAAACTCAACAAGCGATCCACGCGCCGACCTAGCATCGAGCGAAAAACGGGGTCCGCCATCGCCAGAGAACTAAGCCCGGGACAGGACTCAAGTCGCCGGGCCAGCCGCACCAGACAACCGGCAAGCAAGTCACGGCCTTGGGGAATAATCCGGCAAGCCTCGTCCGCCGCCATCTCGCCCGCCTCGCGCCCCAAGTGCCGCGCTCGCCAGACCAAGGGATGCCACCAAAGTCCCGCTACGGTCACGTCGGCTAGCAGCTGCCAGGCGATATCGCCTGCGGCCAAATGGGCCAATTCGTGAGCCAGCATCGCATCGACCTCGGCCGCCGCGAATTCGTCCCGCAGCGTCGCAGGAATCACGATCACGGGCCGACGCCAACCGCAGGCAAAGGGACTCGCCACACGAAACGTCTGCAGCACCCGCACGGTGCGCACCATTCCCAGGCGTGCCGCCAGTCGCCGCACGCGTTGCTGCATCGCCGGCTCCGCGGCGCTCGTTTGGTGCCGGCAAAAATAACCCAGCCGACACCGGCCCCATACCAAACGCAACAGCAAGCCCACCGTGCCCAGTAGCCATGCCACGGCGAAGAATGAACTCCCGTCCTGGTGCGGGCGAAGATCGCCCGGGACGGCGATTGAATCGGACGGATCAAACAGGCCGGACGGTTCCGACGGAGCGGACTGAGCGAACTGAGCGGACAGATCCAACGGAGCGGCCTCGTCGGGCAACACGCTCGCGGCGGGCCGAAGCCCGTTCAGTCGCAGCCAGCCGATCACGGCCGCCGACGTCCCGCTGATCTCGACCGCGGTCAGCAGCAGGATGCCCAGCAACGCGACTTGCCACAACGTCCGCTGCCATGCGGCCGAACGTGTCAGTCGCGCGGCGCCGGCGGTCAGCCCGACGATTACACTCGGCCCCACGATCAAAACGCATGCGGTGCCGACCCATGACAGCTGCGACCAAGGCAGATTCATGGCTGGTTCTTTCGTTCTTGGATCAGTTGTTCCAGACGCACCAATTCTTCCCGGCTCACGTCGCGGCTGTCCAGCAGATGGGTCACGGCGTCCGCCAAGCTGCCGCCGAACAGACGATCCACCAAGTCGCCGGTCATGCTTCGCGTAACTTCCTCCATCGAAACGGCCGCCCGATACACGAACCTGCGGCCTTCTTCGACATGCTGCACCAACCCGCGGTCTTCCATCTTGCGGAGCATTGTGGCTACCGTCGTGTACGCCAGCGACCTGCCACCCAGTTTTTGCTGAACGTCTGCCACCGACGCTTCACCCAACCCCCACAGCAGCCGCATGATCCGCAAC
>Ga0366818_10195_pt1 | contig 19514 bp, 17 predicted proteins | sample TotcelFGM3001N14_FD_207090 | JGI IMG/M metagenome (GOLD analysis project Ga0366818, IMG submission 207090) | Enriched cells from coal bed in the Powder River Basin, Montana, United States - Total cells FGM rep3 HSBNCT.FGM.300.1.N14 ...
GTGGAGGTCGGCCCCGGCCAGGCGGATTGGGTCAAGGCCAACCTTCCGCATCTGGCCCAGGCCGGGCTGACCCTGGAGCCCTTCGGGGGGGCGAGCTTTCTGATCACCGCGGTGCCGGCGGCCCTGGCCCATGCCGACCTGGAGGCGGTGGTGGCCGAGGCGGTGGAGGCCCTGGCGCCGTCCAAGAGCTTCACCCGGCCCCAGGAGGTGAGGGAGGCGGCCCTCCAGATCATGGCCTGCCGGGGGGCGGTCAAGGCCGGGGAGGTTCTGGCCCCCGAGGCCATCGCCGCCCTGATGGTCCGGTTGGACGAGATTGCGGTCTCCTCCCACTGCCCCCACGGGCGGCCCCTGTGGCGCCTCATGAGCTACGACGACATCCGGCAGAGCTTTCGCCGGTAGAAGATTGGGGGAAAAGGTGAAAAGGGAAAAAGGCGCAAAGGGAACAAGCTTTTCCAAAGTAATCTTTTCCTTTTCCCCTCTTCCCCTTTTCCCCTTGGGTAATGGCAACAAGAAGGCCCGGGCGCCTGGGACGTTTGCATGGAACTAACTTTTCCCCCCGCCGGGGAAAAACCCCGGGTGGCGGTGCTGGTGGGCGCCACCGCGGTGGGCAAGACCGCGGTGGCCCTGGCCCTGGCGCAAAGCCTCGGGGCCGAGATCGTCAACGCCGACTCCCTCCAGGTCTACCGGGAGCTGGACATCGGCACCGCCAAGCCCAGCCGCGAGGAGCGGGCCCGGGTGCCCCACCACCTCATCGACGTGGCGGACCCCCAGGAGCCCTATGACGCGGCCCGCTTCTGTCGGGAAGGGCGGGCCGTCCTGGACGATCTGGCCCGGCGGGGAACGCCGCCGTTGGTGGTGGGAGGCACCGGCCTCTATCTCAAGGCGCTGCTCTCGGGCCTGTTCGCCGAGGGCGAACCGGCCCCGGGGGTCAGGGACCGGGTGCGCCAAGAGTTGGCGTCCTTGGGGCTGCCGGTCCTGTATGCCCGCCTCATCCACCTGGACCCGGCCACCGCCGCCCGGCTTCACCCCCACGACACCTACCGGGTAGTCCGGGCCCTGGAGGTGATGGCGGCCACCGGCAAGCCTTTGTCCGAGTTCATCGAGGCCCACCGCTTTCAGGACGCGCCCTATGAGGTGCTGAAGCTGGGCCTGATGCTGCCCCGGGAGGAACTCTACCGCCGGATCGAACTCCGGGTGGAACTCATGCTGGAGGCCGGATGGCTCGATGAAATCGAAGGGCTGCTGCGCCGCTACCCCCCGGACCTAAAGCCCCTGCAGGCCCTGGGTTACCGTCACCTGATCAACTACCTCACCGGCCGCTGGAGTTGGGACGAGGCCTTGACGCTCCTTGCCCGGGATACCCGCCGTTACGCCAAGCGCCAGCTCACCTGGTTCGGTTCCGACCCGGAGGTCCGCTGGTTTTACCCCGACCAGGTGGAGGAAATGGCGGAAGCCCTGGCCGAGTTTTTCGGGTAAGTTCTCCCGCCCGTTGGCCTGAGCCGGGAAGGCCGCCCCACCCAAAAAACCGTCGCCACCTTCCTCCTACGAGTCTGTCAAATTTTGTGAAAATTTGCTCAAAGTATCTTGATTGACAGTTGTGCAAAAATACCCTAACGTGGTCACAAAATTGAAAGGAGGTGAGCGCGAGCTGATGAGGTTTTAAGGGGTAACATATTTAATCAGTTCAGAAATCATACCACTTTTATTCCTGAACTCCAAAAACCCGACATGAGGTGAACTATGGGGATTACCCGCAGGACGTTTATCAAGGGTTTGGGAAGCGGCATTACCGCGGTGGGTCTCTCGGACGTCTTCCTGCCGCGCTCCGGGTGGGCCGGGGCCGTGCATCCCGCCAAGACCAAGGACACGCAAGTCACCACCTCCATCTGCCCCTTTTGCGGCGTGGGTTGCGGCCTCATCGCCCACACCAAAGGGGGCAAACTCATCAACGTGGAAGGCGACCCCGACCACCCCATCAACCAGGGGTCCCTGTGCAGTAAAGGCCAGGCGGTCTTCGAGGTGGTCACCAGCCCCAGGCGCCTGAAGAAGGTGAAGTACCGGGCCCCGGGATCGGACCATTGGGAAGAAAAAAGCCTGGATTGGGCCATGACCACCCTGGCCCAGCGCATCAAGGCCACCCGGGACGCCGCCTTCGTCACCAAGTCCCCCACCGGGGTGACGGTGAACCGCACCGAGACCCTGGCCTCCATCGGGGGGGCCGCCATCAACAACGAAGAATGCTATCTCCTGGCCAAGCTCACCCGGGCCCTGGGCATCGTCTACTTAGAACACCAGGCCCGGCTCTGACACTCTTCCACGGTGGCCTCGTTGGGGCCCACGTTCGGAAGAGGGGCCATGACCAACCACTGGAACGATCTCGCCAACAGTGATTGCGTCATGATCATCGGCTGCAACCCGGCCGAAAACCATCCCATCAGTTTCAAATGGATCACCAAGGCCATGGACCAGGGGGCCAAGCTCATCGTGGTGGACCCGCGCTTCACCCGCTCGGCGGCCAAGGCCGACCAGTACGTGCGCCTCCGACCCGGCACCGACATCGCCCTGATGGGGGGGCTGATCAACTATGTATTAGAGAACAATCTCTTCCATAAGGAGTACGTCGCCAATTATACCAACGCCGCTTTTGTGGTGAACAAAGACTTTGCCTTTCAGGACGGCCTCTTTTCCGGTTATGACAAATTGAAGCGGGCGTATGATCCGGCCACCTGGAGCTACGAGGAGGACGCGGAAAAAAAGCCGGTCACCGACCCCACCCTGACCAACCCCCGGTGCGTCTTCCAGATCATGAAGCAGTTTTACGCCCGGTACACCCCGGAATTGGTAGAGGAAGTCACCGGCGTCCCCAAAAAGCAGCTCCTGGAGCTGGCGGCGCTCTACGGCGCCACCGGGCAGCCGGGCAAGGCCGGCACCCTGCTCTACGCCATGGGCGGCACCCAGCACACTACCGGGGTGCAGATCATCCGCAGCTATACGCTCTTGCAGCAACTGCTGGGGAACATGGGGATTCCCGGCGGCGGCATCAACGCCCTCCGGGGGGAGAGCAACGTCCAGGGCTCCACGGACATGGCGTTGTTGTTTCATATTGTCCCGGGGTACCTGCCGGTGCCCTCCGAGGCCACCCCCACCCTGAAGGATTATAATGACACCACTCCCAAAGGCGGTTACTGGACTAACCGTCCCAAGTTCTTCGTCAGCCTGCTCAAGGCCTTCTGGGGGGATGCGGCCACCCCGGCCAATGATTTCGCCTACGACTACCTGCCCAAGGTGGGCAAGGGCTATCAAAACTCCGGCTACTCCTGGATCCCCCTGTTCGAGTCCATGGGGGAGGGCGGCATCAAGGGCCTGATGGTCTGGGGCATGAACCCGGCGGTGAGTTCCCCCAATCTCAACCAGGCCTATGATGCCCTGGCCAAGCTGGAGTGGCTGGCGGCCTTCGACCTCTGGGAGACCGACACCTCGGTGTTCTGGAAGCGGCCCGGGGCCAAAACCAAGGATATCAAGACCGAGGTCTTTCTGTTCCCGGCGGCGGACTCCATGGAGAAGGAGGGCAGCATCAGCAACAGCGGCCGCTGGCTCCAGTGGCGCTACCAGGCGGTGAAGCCCCATGGCGACGCCCAGAGCGACCTGTGGTATATCAACCGGCTGGCCTTGGAGTTAAAGAAGCTCTATCAAGACGATCCCAAGGCGGTCTTTCCAGACCCCATCGTCAAGCTGAACTGGAACTACGGAGACGATCCGGACGTACACCTGGTAGCCAAGGAGATCAACGGCTACACCGTGGCGGACAAAAAGCAAGTGGTCAACTTCACCAAGCTCACCGACGACGGCGCCACTGCCTGCGGTTGCTGGATCTACTCCGGGTCCTATCCCGGGCCGGACAAGAAGGACAACCTCATGGCCCGCCGGGACAAAAAGGACCCCAGCAATCTGGGGGTTTACCCCAACTGGTCCTGGGCCTGGCCGGTAAACCGGCGCATCATCTACAACCGCTGTTCGGTGGACCCCCAGGGGCAGCCCTGGAACAAGGACAAGGCCCTCTTTACGTGGGACCCGGCGGCCAAGTCCTGGACCAAGTTCGACGTGCCGGATTTCGGCTGGATCGACGCCAAGACCAAAGAGCAGATTCCGCCGGAGGTGTCGGCTAAGGCGCCGTTCATTATGCTCCCCGAAGGCAAGAGCCGGATCTTCGTGCCTGCCGGGGCCTGTAAAGAAGGGCCTTTGCCCGAGCACTACGAAGCTCTGGAGTGCCCGTATGTAAACCATGTGTCGGCCCAGCAGTCCAACCCGGTGATGAAGGTGTGGAAATCGGAGTTCGATAGGGTGGCCCAGGTCTGCGATCCCAAGTTTCCCATCATCGCCACCACCTTCCGGGTGACGGAACACTGGCAGGCCGGGGCCATGACCCGGAACCTCACCTGGCAGGCGGAGATGATGCCCGAGATGTTTGTGGAGATCAGCCCGTCTTTGGCCAAGGCCAAAGGCATCAAGGCAGGTGACTGGATCAAGGTTAAATCCATCCGAGGCGAAGTGATGGCCCGAGCCGACGTCACCCACCGAGTGGCGCCCTTTACCTGCGGCAAGTCCGGCCGCCAGAGCACTGTGGAGATGGTGGCCCTGCCCTGGCATTTCGGATTCGCCGGCCTGACCACCGGCGGTCCCAATCCGCAGGGCAATTACGCTGCCAACCAGTTGGCCCCCATGGTGGGGGACGCCAACACCATGATCCCGGAATACAAGGTGTTCCTGGTGGATGTGCAAAAGGTCTAAGAGGCCGCAAGGGAGACTGCCATGAGTAAAGCCATGTTGATCGATACGACTCGCTGTATCGGTTGCCGGGCCTGCCAGGTGGCCTGCAAGAGCTGGCACAGCCTGCCGGGTGAACGCACGACCTTCAGCGAGACCTGGAGCAACCCCAAATATATGAACAGCAACAACTACACCCGGGTCATCTTCCGGGAGGTGGCTCAACCTGAAGGAAAGCTCAACTGGTACTTTGTCAAGCGCCAGTGCATGCACTGCCAGGACCCGGCCTGCGAGAGCGTCTGCCCGGTGGGGGCGCTGACCAAACTGAAAAGCGGTCCGGTGGTTTATGACGATGACCGCTGCATCGGCTGCCGCTACTGCATGATGGCCTGCCCCTTCCAGGTGCCCAAGTTCGAGTGGGGCAAAGCGGTGCCGTTGATCCGGAAATGCGACTTCTGCGCCGACCGGATCGAGATCGGCCTGGCGCCGAGCTGCGCCACCACCTGCCCCAGCCAGGCCCTGGTCTTCGGGGATCGGGCCGCGCTCCTCAAGGAAGCCCACCGCCGCATCGGGACCCACCCGGGAAAGTATTACCCCGAGGTGTACGGCGAAAAGATCGTCGGGGGTACGGCCCAACTCTATCTGACGCCGGTGTCTTTTGAGGCCCTGAAGCTTGACCGCCGGGGTTTCCGCACCGACCTGGGGAACGTGCCCTACGGCATCTACGGCCGGGAGTGGATGTCCAAGGTGCCTTGGATCGCCCTGAGCGTGGGGGGGCTGGCCGTCGGCCTCCACTACCTCAACCAGCGCCGCGCCGAAGTGCAAGACCAGAAATCCCAGGAAGACAAGGAGGACTGAGCCATGGCCGAAAACAAAGAAAAATGGTACCCGGGAGAAGGAAAGTTGACCACCGGACGCGCCGTCCTCTATATCATCCTGGTGCTGGGCCTGATCTCCGCCGTGATCCGGCTCTTCTTTGGGCTGGGGGCCACCACCAACCTCAACGACGCCTACCCCTGGGGCCTGTGGATCAGCTTCGACATCCTCGCCGGGGTGGCCCTGGCCGGGGGCGGCTTCACCATGGCCGCGGCCATCTATATCTTCAACCTGAAAAAGTTCGAGCCGCTGCTGAGGCCCGCCAAGCTCTCGGCCTTCATCGGCTATCTGGTGTTCGTGGTGGGGCTGTTCTTCGACCTGGGCCAGCCCTGGCGCATCTGGCACCCCATGGTGATGTGGAATCCCCAGTCGGTGCTCTTCGAGGTGTCCTGGTGCGTCATGCTCTACACCACGGTTCTGGGGGTGGATATCTTTATTATGGCCCTGGAGCGCTGGAAGAAGTTTGCCATGGTGGCTTTCTTCCGGAACATTTACTTGGTTTTAGTGGTGGCCGGCGTCATGCTTTCCACCCTGCACCAGTCTTCCCTGGGGGCGCTGTACCTGTTGATGCCCGAGAAGATGAGCGACCTCTGGGCCAGCCGGGCCATAGGACCACTCTTTTTCTGCAGCGCGGTGGTCGGCGGTATGAGCGTGGTGACCCTGGAGAGCCTTATTAGCTCCTGGGCATACCAACGCAAGCCCGAACTCAAGCTCCTGTCGTCTTTTAGCAAGGGGCTGGGCATCGTCTTGCTGGTTTACTTCGCCATGAAGGTTACCGACCTCTATGCCCGGGGAGCCACAGTCTGGGTGTTCGACAAGGCCCACTTCTTCTTCTTCCTGGAACTGTTCGGCACCGTGGCCCTGCCGGCCATCCTGCTCAGCTTTGCGGAGGTGCGCAACTCGATCAAGGGCCTCTACTGGGCCTCAGGTTTAGCGGCCTTCGGGGTGGTGTTGAACCGCTTCAACGTTAGCCTCACCAGCTATGGCGGCTACCGGGACTTCAGCTACTTCCCGTCGGCCATGGAGATCATCATCACCCTGGCCCTGGTCGCCGGGGGCATCCTGATCTTCGATTTCGGCACCCGGTACCTGCCGGTGTACCACTCGGAGCTGTCGGGAGAAGCGAGATAGCGGGGCAGTGAGCCGGACAAGTAGGGGGGGACCTGTGTGTCCCCCCTGAGGGCGCACACCCAGGTGCACCCCTAGGTTAAGACTTGGCGGGCAGCCGGGTGGTGTGCACTGTGCACCCTACAAACTACTTTTCCGGCCCCCCTTCAAACTCTGCCGCCGGTCTCCGGTAGGGGAGCATCTGGTGGCACAGGCTTCCAGCCTGTGCAAGACCGCAAGTAACCGTAGGGGCGGTGCGCTCACCGCCCCGGCTCTTTTATACCGGTTTGATAACAACTCCTGCCGATTAGCGCTCAATGGACAATTTTTATGGGGGGGACCTGTGTGTCCACCCTGAGGGCGCACACCCAGGTGCGTCCCTACGTTTGGTCGGTAAATTATTGACTGCAATTCGGTATCGGCAGGTGGGATGGGGCGGGCGCAGGCACCCCGAGGCTCGGGGGGCCCACGTTTTCGCCTGATTACCCCCGCCTTTTTCCCCTTCCCGAAAGGGATGTATGGACGGGGACATCGCCGATAGTTTATAATGGCATATCGACTCTTGAAAGGAGGGCGGTCATGCCGCTCAGGCGTCTCTCCCCAAAAGAGCACCTTCCTCCGGGTCCAACCCGCCAGGCGACTGCAAGGCTGCAACCATGAGTTGGCGTTGCGGCATTATCGGCCTGCCAAATGCCGGGAAGACCACCATCTTCAATGCCCTGACCGCAGGCGCGGCGGAAGTGGCCCCCTACCCCTTCTGCACCATCAGCCCCAACACCGGGGTGGCCCCCGTCCCGGATCCCCGCCTGGCCCGCCTGGGCCAGCTGCTGAAACCCGAAAAACTCACCCCGGCGAGCATCGAATTCGTCGACGTCGCCGGTCTCATCCAGGGCGCCTCCAAGGGCGAGGGCCTGGGCAACCAGTTTCTGGGGCACATCCGGGAGGTGGACCTCCTGGTCCACGTGGTGCGCTGCTTCGCTGACGAGAGCTGTCCCCATCCCCTGGCCGTTCTCGACCCGGTGCGGGATGTGGAGGTGGTGGAAACCGAACTGCTGTTGGCCGACCTGGAGGTGTTGGGCCGGCAGCGCCTCAAGGTGGAAAAACGGGCCCAAGCCGGCGACAAGGCCGCGGGGCAAATTCTTTCCACCCTGTTGCGGGTGGAGACCGGGGTCAACCGCGGCACCTGGGCCCGGGACCTCAACCTGGGACCGGCAGAACTGAAACACCTGGAAGGCACACCGCTGTTAACCATGAAGCCCTGCCTGTTCGTCGCCAACCTGAGCGAGGCGGAGCTTCATGGCGGCATCAACTATGCGGCCCTGCAGGCATTGGCGGCGGCGCGCCAGCGGCCGGTGGTGCCCATCCTGGGGGACCTGGAAGCTGAGCTCCAGGCCTTCTCCCCCGAGGACCGCCAGGAATTTCTGGCCGGGTTGGGTCTTACCGAAACCGGCATGGCTCGCCTCGTCCGGGAATCCTTCCAACTGCTGGGTTTGGTGACCTTTTATACCATTGTCGGCCCCGAGGTGCGGGCCTGGCACGTCCCCGCCGGCACCCCGGCCCCCAGGGCCGCAGGCCAGGTCCATTCCGACATGGAAAAGGGTTTCATCCGGACGGAAGTGATGCCGTTTGCCGCCCTGGACGAGTTGGGCTCCCCCGCTCGGGTCAAGGAGGCCGGCCTCCTGAGGGTGGAAGGCCGGGATTACCTCGTGGCCGACGGGGACATCCTCTTGTTTCGCTTTCAGCGCTAAATTCCCCTGCCCGGAAATTTGCTTTTTATGCAACTTTGTGATAAAAAGAATGGGCGAGGAGGTCGAAAAGTATGTTCCAAGTTGGCCAGTTGGCCGTGTATCCGGCCCACGGGGTTGGAGTGATCGAATCGGTCAAAGAACGCGACGTCTCGGGAAACCAACAAAAATTTTACATCATGCGCCTTCTGGACAGTGACATGATCATCATGATTCCCACCGGTAATGCCCGGAATATCGGACTCCGGGACATTATCGATCTCCAGGCGGTCACCGAAGTCTATGAAATCCTGCGTCACCGTCCCCTCCGCGTGAACAACCAGACCTGGAATCGCCGGTACCGGGACTACATGGATAAAATCAAGACCGGTTCCCCTTTCCGGGTAGCGGAAGTCCTGCGGGATCTGACCCTCCTCAAAACAGAGAAGGATCTCTCCTTCGGTGAGCGGAAGATGTTGGACACCGCCAAAAACCTCCTGGTTAAGGAACTTTCCCTGGTAAACAATATTGATGCCGACGAGATTGAGGCTCAACTGCTGGCGTTGTTGGAAGCCACCGTTGATCCGCCTGTTTCATCGATGTAGCTGCCAGGGTTTGAACCACCACACCCATACCGATTCCCTTGTGACTGCGGCAAGGAGTGCCGGAAGCATGCTTTCTGACCGCGTCAAATGCGAACCCCCAGCGTTGTCACGTCGGGGGTTTTTCGTATTTTCTTGATTTTTTCCTAAGAAAGGAGGTGAGAACTCCGTGCTACAGAAGATGGTCACCGGGACCATCCTGGGTACTATTTGCGCCGTCAGCGGCTACCTGATCGCCGACCAAATCCCGAAATTCGATCACCTGTGGTGGGCCGGTTATGCCGGCGGGGTAGCGGGTCTGGCGGTGGCTTTTCTGACCCTGGGACTGGAGCAGGTCATCAAGCGGATACCCTTGAAGACCATTATCGGCAGCACCCTGGGCCTGTTCGTCGGCCTGGGGATCGGCAAGCTGGCCAGCTACCCCTTTGACAAATACCTCGAACTCCCCAACCTGCAAATTCCTTTATACATTTTTTTTTCAGCAATTTTCGGTTATATCGGCTTGGTGCTGGGGGGTAAGAAAATGTCCGAGGTCAGCACCCCTTACTTTCTGGACCCCGCGGTCAAAACCCCGCGTTATGCCTTGAAAATTCTGGATACCAGCGTCATCATCGACGGCAGGATTGCGGATATCTCCGAAACGGGTTTTGTGGAAGGCACCCTCATCGTCCCGAAATTTGTCTTGGAAGAGTTGCAGTATGTGGCCGATTCCTCTGACGATCTCAGGCGTACCCGCGGCCGCCGGGGCCTGGATATCCTGAAACGGCTCCAGCAGAAGAATCCTCTCCGGGTGGAGTTCGTCGATGATGATTTTCCCGGGGCCGCCGGGGTGGACTCCAAACTGGTGGCCCTGGCCCTAAAATTGCGCGCCAAGGTGATGACCAATGATTTTAATCTGCACAAGGTGGCGGAATTGCAGGGGATCGAGGTTCTGAACATCAACCAGCTGGCCAACGCCATGAAGCCCGCGGTCCTGCCCGGCGAGTGCCTGCAGGTCCAAATTCTCCGGGAGGGGAAATCCCAGGGTCAGGGGATTGCCTATCTCGACGACGGCACCATGGTGGTGATCGAAAACGCCCGGCGATTCATCGGCCGGGAAGTGGAGGTCGCGGTCACCAGCGTCTTGCAGACCACCGCCGGGCGTATGATCTTCAGCGAAATCAAGAACGGCGGCGTCCTGAGAAAAGTCTGACTTGGGGAGCGGGTTCATAAGGGCGCACCTGTGAGTGCGCCCTCAATTCAGGGCAGACATATGGGTCCGCCCCTACAGGTAAATTGCCGTTTGTTTGCAAACTGATGATAGGTGCGCCGTTGCCCCATGACAATATCTCGGATTGTGATACCTCTTGGCGCTCAATTGGCAAGGGGGGGACCTGCGTGTCCCCCCTGAGGGCTCACACACAAATGCGCCCCGTTTCGTCGGTAAATTTTTCACCCCAACCCGCTATGAGACCCAGGCGCGTACAGTCACTTCATGGAAGCCTCTGAAACCCTGGCCCTGGCGGTGGCCCCGCCGGATGCCGGCACCCGTCTGGATCAATGTCTGGCCCAGTCCCTGGGGTGGTCCCGGGCCCGGCTGCAAAAGCTGGTGAAATCCGGGCTGGTCCTGGTCAACGGCGAGGTGCGGCCGGCTTCCTACCGGGTGCGGCCGGGCGATACCGTAACGGTCCGCGTGCCGGAGCCGGCCCCCAGCCACCTAGCCCCCGAAGCTCTGCCCCTGGATATCCTCTTTGAAGACCGGGACCTGTTGGTGGTGAACAAGCCGCCGGGCCTGGTGGTTCATCCCGGGGCCGGGCACCGCGCCGGCACCCTGCTCAATGCCCTGGTGCACCACTGCCCGGATCTCAAGGACATCGGAGAGGTGAGCCGCCCCGGTCTGGTGCACCGCCTGGATAAAGACACCAGCGGTCTCATCGTGGTGGCCAAGACCTCCCTGGCGCACGCCTCCCTGGTGGCCCAGTTCCAGGCCCATGCCATCACCAAGCGTTACCTGGCCCTGGTCTGGGGGCGCCTGCCGGAAATCGAGGGCGAAATCGATAAAGAGGTGGGCCGCCACCCCACGGCGCGCCAGAAGATGAGCGTCCACGCCCGGCGGGGCAAGCGCGCCCTGACCTTCTGGCGGGTCATAAAGGAATTTCCCGGTCCCCTGACCCTGGTGGAACTGACTCCCCAGACGGGGCGCACCCATCAACTCCGGGTGCACCTGGCCTCGGAGGGCCACCCGGTCCTGGGGGACCCCGCCTACGGCGGCGGCGTGAGCCGTCTGGCGGGCCACCCAAAGCTCTTGGGCCTTAAATCCCTGGTGCGCCGCCAGTTCCTCCACGCCTGGAGATTAGGGGTGACCCACCCCCGCACCAATGAGCCCCTCTCCTGGGAGACGCCGCTCCCGGAGGATTTTCAGGCGGTGGTGGATTTTTTGGAAGAGTTAAGCTTATGATAAGGGTATGGCTTCTCCGGGTTAGAAAAGTTCACAGTTCAAAATCGAAAGCATTAGGGTAGGGTGCGCACTGCGCACCAAAATTCATCACGACCTCATTGAATGGTGCGCAGTGCGCACCCTACATAACTTTATCTCTGAGAAAATTAGGGGGCGGCTTTCATCATGAATATCGTCTTGGCGACTTCTCCTTCGGAGGAAGATAAACACGGCGTCCGGTCCATGGCTCCCCTGAGCCTGGGTTACCTGGCCGCGTGCGTGAAAAAGTATCCGGAGGCGAACGTGCGGATTGTGGACGCCTATGGAGAAGGTCTCACGGTCAACCAGGCATATGACCGGGTCATGGCCCTGTCTCCCGACCTGCTGGGGGTATCCTCCACCAGTTTCTGTTTTCCCAGCGGCGTACGGCTCATATCCCGCATCAAGTCGGCCAGAAGTGACGTGGTCACGGTCATGGGCGGCTACCACCCGACCATGTTTGATAACCTGCTCCTCAAAGATATCCCGGAACTGGACCTGGTGATCCGGGGTGAAGGAGACGAGAGTTTTCCGGAACTCTGCCGGCGGCTGCTCAGGTCTGAATCCTTTGAAGGTTTGCCGGGTTTGTCCTATCGCGCCAACGGTGAGGTGGTGAGGGGAATCCCGCAGCAGATCGAGGACCTGGACGCCATCCCCTTCCCCAGCCGGGAATTATTTGATTATGATGGCTACTTCCACCAATTCGGGGGTTTCCCCATTCCCGAAGTTCCCCTCACCGCCAATGTGGCCTCCTCCCGAGGTTGTCCCTACCACTGCACTTTTTGTCCGAAACTCTTTCCCCAGTGGCGTTACCGGATGCGGAGTGCGGACAACGTCTTTCAGGAAATCCTGGAGCTTTACCGCGCCGGGTTCAAAATGGCCTTCTTCCAGGATGAGAATTTTTCCTACGACATCCCGAGGGTCGAGAAAATTTGTCACCTGATCCTGAAGCATAACCTCAAAATGCGATTCGCCTTTCAGGGCACGATTCACCATCTCCCGGAATCCGTGTTTCAGTTAATGCACCGGGCGGGCTTTGACGCCCTGTTCGTGGGGGTGGAAAGCGGCAGCGATGCCCAACTCCGACGGTATGGGAAGCCGGGGACCACCAAGACCCTGGCGGAGGGCATCCGCCGGGCCAAAAGGGCTCACATGCTGGTAGTGGGTTTCTTCGTTTACGGCGGGCCGGGGGAAACGGACCAGGACTTCGAGGCCACCCAAAAATTTATCCAGGAAGTCAGGCCGCATATCTGCGGCGGCAGCGCCCTGTCCATCCAGCCCCACGCCATCTTATGGGAGAAACTCATCGGCGACGCCGAACCCCTGAGTCTGGCGGATTCCCACCCGCGCCAGATGTATACTATTCCCGGGCAACATAATAATGACTCGATCCGCCGGTGGCGGCGGGGATTAAGGCAGGCTTTCTCCAAATCGTGGCGGCACTGGCGTCGCCTCATCGACATCCTCGACCTCCTCAGGTTCAATCGTTCCGCCCAGCAAGTAGTAAAAACCGCCTTAAAAGACCTCAAATTACCCCTGGGCAAAGGGAAGTCGAAGCCTTGCGGGTGAAGGGCGGCTCCACCGGCTTTAAGCAGCAGCAGGGCGGGCATTGCCCGCCGGGAATCGCAAAATATCTAGAGCAGGTGAACAAGCCATGGAAGATCTCACCGACGACCTCATTATCAAAATCAAGGCCATATCCCAGGGTCCTAACGCTGAGCTGCTCCGGAAACTCGTTGAGGTTCTTTATGAGCAGGCAGAGCGGCGGGAGGAGTATGACGAAGAGCCCTTCTCGGCGGAAGACCTGGCTGCCATACAAGAAGGCGAAGAGGCCTTCCAGCGGGGCGAATTTATCAGCCTGGAAGATTATGAAAAGGAACGCGGCCTGTGAGCTACCGCGTTCAATTATCGCAGCCGGCGAAAAAGCAATTAGACCGATTAGACCAGGTGACTGCAAGGAGGTTAAACGATCGTCTTAAGGAATTGGCCTTCGACCCTTATGCCGCCAGAATCTCCAAGGCAGTAGAAATGGAGCCGGGACAAACGCACTTCCCGGGTCGGAGATTGGCGCATCATTTACCGAGTCAACGAACTAAACCAAGAGATCATGGTTATGGCCTTTCGCCCTCGGGGAAAGGCCTATCGGTAGGCTGCCCCAATAAACGTTGGCCGGGCAATGCCCGCCATAAATAACCTGAATGAGAAGGTGGGCGGTGCCCACCCTACATAAAATTGAGTCATTTTTTGCTAAAAATCGCCATCACCGGGGGGGCCGGGACGGGGAAGAGCACCGTGGCCCGGATGTTTGCCGAGCTGGGGGCCGAGGTCTTGGATGCCGACCAGGTCGCCCGGGAGGCGGTGGCGGTGGGAGAGCCGGCCTGGGCCGAGCTGCGCCGCCTCTATGGACCGGAATATTTTCATGAAAATGGGGAGTTGAACCGATCTAGGCTGGCACAGCTGGTGTTCGCCGACCCGGAGGAACGCCGCCGCCTGGACGGGCTCATTCACCCCCGGGTGGCCCAAAAGCTTCAGGCCCAATACGCCGACCTGGAGCGCCGGGGTGTGGAGTTGGTAATGGTGGAGGTGCCGCTGTTGTTCGAAACCGGCCGGGAGCGGGGCTTTGACCGGGTTATCGTGGTGGCGGCTCCGGAAGCGGTGCAAATCCGGCGTCTCCGGGGGCGGGACCGCCGCGGGGCGGCTGAAATTCGGGGCATGCTCAAGGCCCAGTGGCCTCTGGCCGACAAGGTGGCCCGGGCCGACTACGTGGTGAACAATGGAGGGAGGCGCCGCCTGACGGCGCGACAGGTGAAAAACATCTGGGCTGACCTGAAAAATCAGCTTGACAGCGGCAGCTAAAAAGGTTAGCGTCCTCCATATCCTGCCTTAAAGCAATCTACTGGCCCGATACAAGCAACGATTAAGGAAAAAGCCCGTAAATCCCCTTAGTTTGAATTAGAACTTGTCCGCACCCATATTCTGCATTACGGCTCCGGGGCCCTGGCGGCCGCCGGGCAGCCATGGATCATACAACATCATAGTTGGTAACCTATCAGACTATCGACAACTTACTATCTCGCACTATTAGGAATTATCGGTATGCAAGATCAAGAGGTAATCATGAATTTATCGGAATTGAAACACAAGAAGATCAACGATCTGACCTCCCTGGCCCGAGACCTGAGCGTAGAAGGCGCGGCCGGGATGCGCAAGCAGGACCTCATCTTCGCCATCCTCCAGGCCCAGGTGGAGAAGAACGGGGTCATCTCCGGCGGGGGGGTGTTGGAAATCTTGCCGGACGGCTTCGGGTTCCTCCGGGCCCAGGACTACAATTATCTCCCCGGTCCCGACGACATCTATGTTTCGCCTTCCCAGATCCGCCGCTTCAATCTGCGCACCGGCGACACCATTGCCGGGCAGATTCGCCCGCCCAAAGAGGGGGAGCGCTATTTCGCCCTTCTCAAGGTGGAGACGGTCAACTTCGAAGACCCCGCGGTGGCCCGGGACAAGATTCTCTTCGACAACCTAACGCCCCTCTATCCCGACCAGCGTCTGAAGCTGGAGGCGGACCCGGACAACTACTCCGCCCGGATCATGGACCTGATGACCCCGGTGGGCATGGGCCAGCGGGGTCTCATCGTCGCCGCCCCCCGCACCGGCAAGACCATGCTCCTCCAGAACCTGGCCAACAGCATCGCCCGGAACCACCCCGAGGTGGTGCTCATCGTGCTGCTCATCGACGAGCGGCCCGAAGAAGTGACGGACATGCAGCGCAGCGTCAAGGCCGAGGTGGTCAGTTCCACCTTTGACGAGCCGGCTCAGCGCCACATCCAGGTGGCCGAAATGGTCCTGGAAAAGGCCAAACGCCTGGTGGAGCACAAGCGGGATGTGGTCATCCTGCTGGATTCCATCACCCGACTGGCCCGGGCCTACAATACGGTGGTGCCGGCCAGCGGCAAGATCCTCTCCGGCGGGCTGGACGCCAACGCCCTCCAGCGCCCCAAACGCTTTTTCGGCGCCGCCCGCAACATCGAGGAAGGAGGCAGCCTCACCATCATCGCCTCCGCCCTGATTGATACCGGCAGCCGCATGGACGAGGTCATCTTCGAGGAATTCAAAGGCACCGGCAACATGGAAATTCACCTGGAACGGAAGCTGGTCGAGAAGCGCATCTTTCCGTCCATCGACATCAACCGCTCCGGTACCCGGAAGGAAGAGCTGCTGCTGCCGCCGGAGGACCTCAATCGCATCTGGATCCTGCGCAAGCTCCTGTCGCCTCTGAGCCCGGTGGACAGCATGGAATTCTTGCTGGAAAAACTGCGGGGGACCAAGACCAACGCCGAATTTATGGCGGCCATGAACCGCTGATTATCGGCAGGCGTTGGGCAGTTGATAAAAAAGGCGCACCGCGGTGCGCCTTTTTTTGTCAACGTTAAAAGCTGACTCAAGTACTCCTTTTGAGCCCCGCCTCTTCCACCCATTGCGGTAAAGGTTCCTGAGTGGCTTCGCTATAGAGGGTTTCGGGAGCGATATCTATTTCCCCATACCAGGTTATTACCCCTAATTCTTGGTTTATCGTAAACCGCTTAAAATTTTCCAACTTGGCCAACTTGTCGAAAATTCCGCCCTTCCTGATGTAATTTGTGAAGTCAACAACCCCTGATTTGCCATCGGCAAACCAGATCTTTAATTTATAATCCTCTAAATATTCGGCTGACACCACATCATAATACATCGGTAATAATGCCATAAAATCGGCTAATTTCAGGCATTACCGCCTAATTGGTTCTCTTATACCCAGGTATTGGGCTTTTTGTTCCAGTTTTTCCGGATTTCTTCTTTGTCCTTCTTGTTGGCCCCAAACGCGGACTCGCACGTGGCCTCCCACTTATGGGGATCCGAGCGAAAGTCCTTCTTATAAGCACTGGTGGCCGAATCCTTGCAAAAAATGGTGGGCATGCCGATAAGGCGCTCCACCTCGGCGCCGCAGATTTCGCAACTCGTGAGGGGCGGGTCGCTCATTTTCTGCTCAACCTCAAAAATATGACCGTGTTCCTTACACTTATACTCGTAGGTGGGCATGCCTCACTCCTTTCAGGTCGTACCTAATTGCTTGACAGATACTCCCGGGGACGCTAATTTTAGGGAATCTTAGCTAATTATTAACAGATTTTTCCCCAAAGGCCAAGCGCGGATTCTTCGCCCGCAGGCTGGTCGGGACGTTCCGCCAGCCGCAGCCACCCCATGGCCCTGCCACTTCGGGTCCTGGCCGGCGGCGCCGGGGTAGAGTCCGGGCGGCCGGGTCAGCCAATTCTCTCCATCGCCACAGGAGGCTCCTATGAAAATTCCTGCCCTGCAGTCGGTTACCGTTGAAATCCTGGTAGACAACTTTTTTGACGTCTTCGAGCCGTCCCGGCCCGGCATCGTGGAACGGGTGGTCCCCGGCCGTCTCAAGAAACCGCTGGTGGCGGCCCACGGCCTGGCTTACCTCATTACCCTGAACCACCAGGGCAAGCTCAGCCGCATCCTGATGGACGCCGCCAATGCCCCCCTGCCCCTGTTCAACAATCTGGAGGCGCTGGAACACAACATCAATGACATTGACGCGGTGGCCCTCAGCCACGGCCACCCGGACCACTACGGCGGATTGCTCGAATTCCTGGCCAGACGCACCGGCGGCCCCATCCCGGTCTATCTCCATAAGGACGTCTTTCTTCCCAAGGTTCTGATTACGCCCCGGGGCCGCATCGGCCCCTGGGTTTTGGAGCTGGACCAGTTAGTGGCTGCGGGCGTGGAGCTTTATGAGAACCAGGGGCCCCAGTTGGTCCTGGGCCAGGCGCTGCTCACCGGCACGGTGGAGGCCACCACCGACTATGAAAAGCCGTTGCCCGGCTTCCGGCGCAAGGTGGCCGGCCAGGAGGAACAAGACCTCTTTCCCGACGAGCAGGCCCTGGTGGCCGTGGTGGAAGGCCGGGGCCTGGTGGTCATCGGCGGCTGCAGCCACCCCGGCATCGTCAACATGGTAAAATACGCCCAGAAACTCACCGGAGTCCAAAAAGTCTCCCTGATCCTGGGGGGCTTCCATCTCACCCCCCACGGCGACGACATGATCCGCGACACCATCGCCGGGCTGAAGGAACTGGACCCGGAACTGATCATCGCCGGCCACTGCACCGGCTTCAGAGCCCTGACCAAACTGGCCGCCGCCTTCCCGGACAATTTTATGGTGAGCTGCGTGGGCACCAAGGTGATGGTAGTGGGAGGGTAAGAGCAGGTTCTGGGTTTCAGGTTTTAGGTTTCAGGTGAGGTAGAACCGCGGCCCTCGGTTGTTCAGTAGTGGCATCGGCTTCCGGCCATGTAGGGTGCGCACTGCGCACCGATACCTTTCCGAATGCAGCTCCAGATGGTGCGTAGTGCGCACCCTGTGGCAGAGTGATATAATTTTTACCAAAAACGAAAAACCCAAAACTATCTATGAATTCCCTGACCCCCGGCGAAGAGATCATGATCGGCGCCCTGGCCCGCCAAGTGAAAGACGGCGATTGGGCCGCCTGCGGGACACTGTCGCCCATGCCGGCGGCGGCCTTGTGGCTGGCGAGGCTCACCCACGCGCCTCGCGCGGAGGTCTTTGTGGCCGGGAGTCCCGACTGGCCCTTTGAGGGGGAGTGGCAGGAGTTTTTCGACCTGGCCCAGACCGGCCGGCTGAACGTCTTTTTCCTGAGCGGGGCCCAAATTGATGGTCAAGGGAACATCAACCTCATGGCCATCGGCCCTTACGACCGACCCAAGGTGCGCCTTCCCGGGGGGGCCGGTTCCGCCATCCTGGCTTATGTGGTAGAGCGGGTAGTGTTGTTCAAGACGGATCATGTACCCCGGGGGCTGGTGGAGGCCGTGGACACGGTCACGGCGCCGGGCTATACGCCGGAGTTGAGCCCCCGGCAGCGCCCCGGCCGGATCACCGGGCTCATCACCCCCAAGTGCGTCTTTAATTTTTCGCCGCCGGCGCTGCCGCATTTGTCCAGCCTCCACCCCGGGGTGAGCCTGAAGGAGGTGCGGGCGGCCACGGGCTTCAGGTTCGAAGCCCCCGCCGGCCTGCCAGAGACTCCGGCCCTGGATGTACCGACGCGGAGCCTCCTCTACGGCCCGGTCAGAGAGAAGCTGGCCCAAGCCTACCCCCAATTTGCGGCGCGGCTGCACATTAGGTAAGATCTCACTTTTCGTTACAAGTAACGGCGAAATAAAACCCATAGCATATTTTAGCAGGGAGGAGTGGTTAAGCTTCTGCCCAGGTTCCTATGTTAAATATTCTTAAAACCCACTTCGGCTTTGATCAATTCCGTCCTTTGCAGGAGGAGATTATCGGCTGCGTGATGGCGCCAAGGGATGCCTTTGTCTTGATGCCCACCGGGGCCGGAAAGTCGCTGTGCTTTCAATTGCCGGCCCTCAAGCTGCCGGGAGTGACCCTGGTGATTTCGCCGCTCATCGCCCTGATGAAAGACCAGGTGGATGCGCTCAAGGCTGATGGGATTCCGGCTGAATTCATCAACAGCAGCTTAACTCGGGCTGAAATTGACCAGATCCAGGGGGAGGCGCTCAGGGGGGAGATAAAAATCCTCTACGCGGCGCCGGAACGGCTCACGTTGCCTGAGTTTCAGCATTTCTTGCAGAAAATTGTCGTCAGTCTCATCGCGATTGACGAGTCTCACTGCATCAGTGAATGGGGGCATGATTTTCGTCCTGATTACCGCAATCTAAAAATGCTGCGAACTAAATTTCCCCAGGTTCCGGTGATGGCCCTGACCGCCACCGCCACCCGGAAGGTGCGGGAAGATATCATCTGCCAGCTGTCACTGGAAAAGGCGAAGATATTTACCTCCAGCTTCAACCGCCCCAATCTTTCCTATACGGTGCTGCCCAAAAAAAATTCTTACGGCCACCTGATTAATCTCTTGCGGGAACACCGGCATGAAGCCGCGATCATTTATTGTT
>Ga0366818_10196_pt1 | contig 19506 bp, 15 predicted proteins | sample TotcelFGM3001N14_FD_207090 | JGI IMG/M metagenome (GOLD analysis project Ga0366818, IMG submission 207090) | Enriched cells from coal bed in the Powder River Basin, Montana, United States - Total cells FGM rep3 HSBNCT.FGM.300.1.N14 ...
CACCTGAGGCTTTCGGCCGTTGCCTTTCTGAGCCATGGGACGGAAATAAAGGGCAATGGCCCTTAAGGACTCATATTTGTAAGAGGTTTTGCAAGGCATTATAGAAATCCATGAGGGAAAGAGGCATAATAGTAAGGACAGTTACTCTGGTAAGGCGTAAAAAAGCAGTAGAATGGTCAGATTAGTCATTAAGCAGGCACAAAATAATGTTGATTTTTATTAAAAATATCTGGAACGATCATGGTGAAAAATATAATGGACCCCAAAATTTGGACAGTATGTTAAGACACAGTTGAGGTCAAAACAGGAGGTCCAATATGAAGACTTTGAGGTCGAAACATTCCCCGGCATTTAAGGCCAAGGTGGCTATAGAGGCGCTTAAAGAGGATAAGACCTCGGCTGAATTAGCCAGCCATTATCAGGTTCATCCAACTCAGATAAGACATTGGAAATCCACACTTAATCAAGGAGTAGTGGAATTATTTACGGATAACAGACAACGGCAGGATAGAGATAAGGATAAGCTTATTGAAGAGCTATATCGGCAGATTGGTCAATTAAAGGTTGAATTAGACTGGCTTAAAAAAAAATCTGGTCTTATCCCCTAGAGACAGGATTCTACTAATTGACCGGGCAAGTGGGGCGATATCGATAACCAGGCAGGCGGACCTTTTAGGGATCAGCAGGTCTGCCATATATTATCAACCCAGGATAGATTTATATGATTTGCAACTTATGCATTTGCTTGATGAGTTGTATACTGAAACGCCTTTCTACGGCTCCAGACGCATGCGAGCCATGCTGCTCAAAATGGGCTATAGTGTAAACCGTAAAAGAATACAACGGCTTATGAGGCTCATGGGCTTAGAAGCGATCTATCCTAAACCTAACTTAAACAAACCTCATCCAGACCATCAGATTTTTCCATATCTGCTGAGAGGGTTAAAAATTAGAAAGAATAACCAAGTCTGGGGGACGGATATAACCTATATCAGATTAAGCCGGGGGTGGCTCTATTTAGTTGCTATTATGGACTGGTTCAGCCGTTATGTTCTTTCTTGGGCGCTCTCAACAAGTCTGGAAGCTGATTTCTGTATTCTGGCTTTAGAAAAGGCCTTGACCCATGGATTACCGGAAATCTTTAATTCCGATCAAGGTTCCCAATTTACCAGTGGGGAATTTATTAAAGCCTTAAGACAACATCCTATTCAGATTAGCATGGATGGCAAAGGTCGGGCCATAGATAATATTTTCACTGAGAGGCTATGGAGATCTCTGAAATACGAGGAAGTATACCTCAAAGATTATAAAAGTGTTGCTGAGGCGAGGCAGGGAATCCAAGACTACCTGAAGTTTTATAATGAGGAACGTCTTCATCAGTCTTTGAGCTATAGAACTCCAGCAGAGGTATATTTTGCAGGATGAATAACCAAAACCGCCGGAGGCAAGCCTTGGCCGGGAGAAGATTGTTATGTGCCATGGGGGGCGGATTCGGCCTGCCCTGCATGCACGTTGTGCCGGCAGACCGAATCCGCGTTCGCCGGCCGGCGGCTTGCATGGCCGCCTCCATTGGAAATGCTCATCTCATTCAACTGAAAGGTATTTTAAATAGTTAAAGGAGGGCTGAAGAACAATTAAGTATATCGCGAGGGCAAAAATTCTTTGTCAGTCTCTGGCAGGTAAGAAAAAAGAAATTTAATCTTATGACCAAAACTGTGTCATAAAGATGCCATTTATTTGTCTTGACAATGGGGTCCACCTTAAAATACGGGATAAAAACACACCGGTGACGAGCAAGCTGAGAGATAATCGGCTGATTGTGACCTTACTTCAACCTTACTCGACCAAAGAAAAAAGCCGAGCATCCGTGAGACGATGGACTTTCACTCCTGAATGGATGCGGCGGTCATGACCAAAAAAGTGTGCATGAATACACATCAATCTACTACATATAGTATCTATCAACCAAACGACTCGTCAAGCTGTTTTGTAGCAAGCACTAAAGAACAGAAGCCACCGCCGGCCCACTACATATAGTATTTATCACACCAAAAATAAGAAAGATAATAGGCTACAGCCTGCCGAGAGGTCGCTACCAGATCATGGTAAGAGAACAACTCTACGACCTCCATTTGCCACCAGGAATGAATTTTCAGGGGGATGGCAAGGGTAACATGCCACCCCAACACGCTCTAAAGATTGATTTTTATAAAATATATTCGCCCTGGTCATGGTGAAAATTGGTTTTCAACTTTCTCTCACCTTGCATTACTGCGCAAAATAACAGCCCCTTAATATGTCATTTTAAGTATATTAAAGTTTGATTCTCTCAGGAGCAGCATGAATACTCAACAAGAACAGCCTACGCCAGGGCAGATTGAGGAGCAACCCTACCCCCTCCATTTGGAGAAAAAACGCAAACCTGGGGGCAGGCCCTTCAAGCCTGGGCAAAGCGGCAACCCCAAGGGTAGACCTCGTGGGCGGTTGAATGATTTTTCCCTGGCGGTCTATTCCGCCACAGGCCGCCTGAAACCGCTTCCCGAGAAGCGCCGGTATCGCAAAAAAAGCCAGCCCACCAGCCCTAAAGATGGCCCCCAGGAAAATATGCTGGATAAGTCTCTTCCTTTCGAAGTTTGGGGGCAGTTTTATATCCAACAGGGCCGGAAGTTTCGTAAAGATTCACTTGCAGAGATGAATTCCGGCGACCCTCCAATTGAACAGCCGGAGAGGTTAACAACTCGGAAGCCCAGAATGGTGATCACGTGGAAAGGCAAGGAATATTATAGCCAGGACGGCTGGTTATTTGATCGGCGGACATGGGAGGCAGTGGATTATTCATTCATGAATCCTTAAATGTAGAGGCCAAGGCTTGAGCCGCCTATGGAAAGATTATCATAATATATTTGAGATATTAGCGTGTTGCGATATATAGTAGTTATCTTGAGTCCATTAGAACTCATAGCGCAGTCCGGCGTTAACGTATTGCACGGAAGAGTTGCTCCGGCCCACCTCAGCGTTATAGTTGACCTGGGCTACTAGATTTTTCGTTAGCCCCACGGCAACGTTGCCACCTACCAGAGCAAAATTCCGCTTGGCGGCATCAGTCTGAAAATTGAAGGTACTGCTACCCTGGCTCAGACTGGTGTTGAGCCCCCGGCTACCGTTGGAAAATTCGTGCTGGTAAAAGGCATAGGCCTGGGGAACTACTTTCACTGAACCCACTTTAAGAGGAACAGTAACCCTGCCGCCGATACCGGTTTGGAGAGAATCTGCATTCTGGGAACCCACCTTCAGGTTGAGGGCTCCCGCTCCTTGTTCGGTAAAACCTCCAACCGACAGGGCAGAGTAAGCCAGGGCGGTAGAAGGAGTCAGGATTACCCTACTTAGTTTGAGGTCATATCCTGTCTCTCCATATAGGTTGAATTGGTTGCCGGTAGTTGAACTTGAGGCCGTACGGGCAATGCCGTTAAAATTTATGCCTCGGTTCAGGTCATAGAGGTTGAGGGCATAGCCTACAGAGCCATAGGCGTAGATGGCCCCTGGAAAATAGGCGACGTAGGCATTAAAAGGTATAGTATTAGTGTTGGCGGTCCCTCCGGAACCGAAGAAACTGGAACTGCTGTTGCTGTAGCCCGTAGCCAGACCCACCAGAAGGTTGTCTTTTAGCCGGTAGTCGGCTCCGGCAGTAAAGCCGCCCAGAGTAAAGTTATAACCAGTCTGGTTGATCGAAGAACTCTGCTTGCCGAAGGCGGCACCCCCATCCACAAAAAGCCCCCAACGGCTTTCCGGCATCTGAATTTCTTTTTGGCTGCTGAAGAGGTCGGAGACACTGGCGCCGTTGTAAGCCAACATCAAACCATCCATCTTTGAATAGTTGAGTCTGAGACCGCCAGGATTAAAACTGTTGCCGCCAGTATTCTCGCTCTGCAAAAAACGTAGGTTGATAGTCCGGGTGGCCAGATTGCGCATATGGAAATTGGCTGCGACAAAACCCAGATCGGTTAAGGCTCCGGCCTTCTCTGGGGAAGTCTGCTTGAAGGCATCGCGCACGCCGGCACCGTCGGGCAGGTAGTCAATGGCGTTCAGGACCGTATCCAAATCCCCGGTGGTCACACCGGAGACAGCGTTTAGCATTGCTCCCACCGCCTGCTGATTGGAGTTCAGGTTTAGGCCTGAGTTGGAGTAGTTGCGCTGGACCCAGAGGTCGACGCGGGTAGGATTGTAACGCGTCTGCCAGAACAGGGTGGGTGAGATTTGCGGATTAAGAATAGTGCTGAAGTTACCGGTTATGCTGGTAGCGGTGAGGACCCCGGGAAAGACTTGGTTCCCTCGGGGCCGGTACCCATCCAACAATGTCGGAGCGATGGCACCGGCCAGGGTGGCGGTGCCGGGAGCGCCGGTGACGACGATCTTATCGTAATTGCCGGGAGAGGCGACTTCCACTTTATAATTGCCGGCTGCGGACTGGGTGTAGCCGCCCACCACGGACAAAGTGCCCGGGGAATTGCCAGGGTTGACCGTGCCACTGTTGCTCAGGCTTCCCACCAAGGGTCCGATTCCGCCCAACGCGCCCCCGGTGTTAACCACCACACTGCAGGGGGTGCCGGCGGCCCCCAAAGTATTGGATAGGTTCACGGTGCCGGCATCAACGGTATAGGTTCCCGAGAAGGCGGAGCCGTCGCCTTGATGAATCGTAGCTCCCGCTCCCGTATGTATAAGGTTACCACTGCCGCTGAGAGTCCCAATATGGGTTAATGAATTACCGCCGTTATCTAAAGTGGAGGTCACTGTGGCCGTGATACTGAAGCCATTACCCCATTGAGTCTGAGGGTCGACGATGAGCAGAGTGCCACCGTTGAAAGCCAAACTTCCGTAGGGTGAATCATTACCCAGCAACAAGACGGTGCCCGAGTTGACCGCAGGCAGTTGCCCCAAGGTCCATTTGGCTACATTGGCCGAGGTATAGAGGCCCCAGTGAGGACCGACACCACCCGGTTCTCCTACTTTCCACCCTTCATCAATGCCCGCAAAGAGATAGGTAAATATCTGATGGGGGGCGGTGCTCGCCCAGGCGGCATATTGCTCAACATAGGTCTGTTCGTTAGGGAGGGCGCCAGTCTGGCTGGGGATACCGGTGTAGTGGCCGTCAATTGTTACTTGCGTCCCTCCGCTGGGCCACCCGGTCTCGCCTATGCGGATTTTGGCCGCGCCGTATTTATTGGTTAAGGTTTTATAGTCCTTTAAGAACTGGGTTTGCCAATTTTTCAGGGCATCCGCCCCAGCTTTAGCCGGAGTCCCGCCTTGGTAACCCGGTCCGTCCCAGTAAGGGTAGATATTCGCCAAGACATAGTCGGCGGCATTGACCAGGGCGGCATTACCAGCCAATACTCCCCAGGTCTGGCAGGTAGTTACCTTCACCGCGGTACCACTGAGTTTAGTTTTGGCGTAGTTAATATAGTCGATCAGTTGCTGTTCAGTAAAACCGCCTAGATTTTCGTTGCCCACGACCACGGCGTTGACGGCATTGGGATAAGTCTTGGCATTCAGAATGGCCTGGTCCAATTCGGCTTTGGATGCCGTCGGGTTACCGGGGGTCAAGGCCACGCCAATGGCGACCTTCATGGTGGTCCTCGGGTGGGCCAGGTTAAAGGCATTCACCAGGCGGGGCACCTGGTTTTCCGGACTAGCAGGGCCGAAAAGACTGTTATACGTGCGGATATACCCGAAGCGCGGGGCCAGCAGGGCTAAATCGGTGTTAATCTCCGAGACACTTTGTGGAAAACCTAAGAAATTGACCCCGATATAGTTTCGGTCCCAAGCGGCCAGGGATAGGTTGGCATAACAAAAGAGGCAGATGATCAACGCGAACCAAATTTTTTTCATAATATCTCCTTCTCAGGATAATCTAATTTTTTCGCTTGTATGATATTGATAATCCAATGGGTATTGCATGACTATCCCTTTGTTTGGGTAGATTAGAGAGGGAACAAGCATTGCTTAGGGCACTAACCTCCATATTACAGCCCTTGGGGGTGGCGCAGTACTCTAAGAGCCCGCCTCCAATCCCCGCGATGTCAAACCCGGCGTGCGGTTTTCCCGCATCCGGCTTACCGATGATCACTCAGCCGTATGCATTCGCATGGAGTTGAAGGCATTTAATCAACAGGTATTAGCACCAGTGGCTCTCATGCTTGGCCATACAGCCCAGTCTTCATCCCAAAAGCGAGATATTTTTTCCGTAGGGGGACATTTGTCCAAGCGGTTCTCACTCTATCGATGAAAACAAGATCAAAGTCCTGCCCCTTGGCTCCACGGGGATTAGCCGCTTCATCGCTACTATGGGCAGGTCCGACTCCCGGCCAGAACAGGGTAGCAAGTTATGGATTCCTTGCTCCCTTTGGGCTTGAGCTACCTGTTGCCCTGCCCATTATGCCGGGTCTCCCAGGTTCCCTGGCAGTTCTTTGGATACATGCCGCCTCCAAACACCCCGGACGGCCCAGCATCACGCTCCTGTTATCTAATGATGCCGGTGGCAGGCTTCCCCAGCCGTTCGAAGGGTCGCCGTCCGCCAGTAAGTATAACGAGGCCAAATCGAGTTCGCAGTCGCTGCGGCCTGCATCCCGTCTCGGTCTTATGACCTTGGCCAGCTCGCTTAACACTTCGGGTTACCCCTAGTGTCGAGCTGTGACTTTATAGTGAACAGGCAACTACTATGGATAGAACTTTTCATCTATCTAGAACCGCCAGAACTTAGCCTGGCGCACGAGCGATTACGGCAAGCCTGATTACCACATAGCAACCCTCGAAATGTTTCCTTTCGAATCGCAAGGGAGCTGTTATATGCAGATGGGGCGCGATTCCATAAGGTCTCATTGCGAGAGCTAAATCCTATCACCCCTACTCCTGTGCAGCCGGAAAAATTAAACAGCCGACTCCCTCGTGTGGATTTTCTTTGGCAAGGGAAACGTTACTGGCTTTCAGATGGCTGGTTATTTTTCAAGCATGATTGGACTGCTGTTGATTATGAAGCTGAATCAATCGGCTATAAGAAAAGGCCAAAAGATTGAAAAATGTCCGTGCCCTTCATGATGATAAGGGGGGGAGTAGGAGTCCCTCCTCCGGTTTGTGTTTACCGGTGTTAATCGTGCATTCAAAAGAAGTGAGTCCACATTGGGTTCGTCATGCTAATGTTTCGCATGCCCAGGGTCGGGGAGCGTCGCTGGCAGTAGTTCGAGATACTCTGGGGCATAGCTCTATTGCCATCACCTCCCGATATGTGCATACCCGGCCTAATGATTATTCTGGGCTGTATTTGTCGATTTAGTTGGATATCACCCGTCTCTACTTTGCGCTTGGCAGTGCGAATGTTGGGTTTACCCATACCTGGGTTGAATAAAGAACTTAAAATTCCAATCTCAGGCCGGCGCTAACAAAATGAGAGGTATATTTCCCTCTCCCAACTTCTGCATTGTAATTGGTTCTGATAAATAGGTTCTTCTTCAAACCCACCGCCACTCCGGCACCTACTATAGCATAATCCCGCTGAGGCGAGTCTGTCCGAAAGGTGAAATTACTGCCGCTTTGAGCGAAGCGGGCATCAAGTCCCCGGCTGTCGTTGGAGAACTCATGCTGATAGAAGGCCGAGACTTCAGGTATTACTAGCTTTTTTCCGGCTTTAAAGGGCCGGGCCAGGCGCGCCCCGACTCCGGTTTGGAGTGATGTAGCATTCTGGGATTTTACCTGGAGGTTTAAAGAATCGGCGCCACTTTCGGTAAATCCCCCTACCCAACTCTGAGCATAGAAGAGGGAAACAGCCGGGTTCAGGTTAAAGCCTCGTAAATCAAAGTCAAACCCTATTTCCCCAGAGACGTTGAGCTGACCGCCGTCCACCGAGCTTTCGGCCTTGCGGTTGATGCCGCCAAAATTGATATTCCGTTCCAGGCTGTAAAGGTTCAGAGTATAACCCAAGGTCCCCAGAACGTAAAAAGGTCCGGGGCAGTAAGTGCCGTAAAGATAAAAGGGGATACTGTTCACCTCCCCACTGCCGCCGGATCCCTTATAGGTGGTGGCGGTATGGTAATAGCCGGTTCCCACCCCCAGTATCAGGTTATCCCGGAAGCGATAATCAATGCCGCTGTTAAAGCCGGAGATATTGAAATCATAGCCAGTTTGATTCACCGAAGAATTTTGGCTGCCGAAGTTACCCACATAATCGGTGTAAATACCCCAGGGGTTTTCCTTGCTTTTCTCTTTCCGATCCCCACTGAACAATCCCCCCAAATCGCCGCCGTTATAGGCCAGCATCAATCCAGCCAGACGGGAGTAGGATAGATTTAGAGAACCAGCGCGTCCGCCACCGGACGCCGAACTGCCGCCGCTGCTCCAACGGATATCGTTCAATCGATTGGTTAAACTGCGCCACTGCATCATGGAACCAGCCAAAGTCACGGCCGTCATGGCATTAGCCTTTTCCGGAGATAGTTGTTGATAGGCACCAGGTATAGAAGATGTGGGCAATTGGGCTAAGGTGTTTAAGACATATGTCTGGTCGCCGTAGGCGCCGTTTCTGACATCATTCAGCATCAGGCCGACGTTCCGTTGATTAGGCGGCAAGGGGATACCTGGATTTGCGAAGTTAAACATGGCAGTTTGACTGGGGAGGTAATATTGCAGGTCAATGTTATTTAAAGAGTAAAGGAGTCTCCAGGAGGGGATGGTATTGAAAGTGCCGGTTATGCCCCCGGTGGCGGTAACGACGCCCGGAAACAACTGGTTGGGGGTGGGCTTATAACCTCCCAGCAGGGTGGGAGTCAAGGTGCCGCCGACATTGGCTGTTCCCGGCGCTCCGGTAACAACGATCTTATCATAATTGGTGGCAGAGGAGATTTCCACCACATAGTTCCCGGTAGCAGGTTGAGTATAAGAACCCGCTACATTTAAAGTGCCGGGGGAATTGCCGGGGTTTACTGTCCCACGGTTAACATAATTACCCTGAATGGTGCCGTTTCCCATAACAGTGCCGAAGCTATCCAGGTTGCCGACATAATTAGCGCCTGCCGCAATATTTAAGGTGCTGAAGTTAAGAGTACCAGCAGCTAACCTGTTAAAAACACTATTGGCCTGCAAATTAATGCTCCCAGCAGAAAGAGTGCCGCCGTTGAGATTGCAAGTACCTTCGTTTATAAATACGGTATTACTGGTTCCATCCACAATGCCACCGATTTGGGTGAAGGTGCCACCGGCTCCAACCCTGAATTGGTTGCCAGGTCGCAGGGTTCCACCATTGAGGTTGCAGACACCTTCATTGGAAAATATGGTATTGCTGGTACCGTCGACAATGCCGCCATTCTGAGTGAAGGTTCCGCCCGTTCCCACATTTAGGTTATTGATATTTTGTATTAATGAGCCGTTGCCAAGAGTAAAGTTACCACCAGTGATATCTACCCTCCCCGAGTACAGAGTGGCATTGTTTATATTAGTTGTGCCCTCAGAAATAAATACCGTGTTACTGGTACCATCCACAATACCGCCACTTTGATTAAATACCCCGCCGGCGCGGACATTGAATTGATTACCGGGTCGCAGAGTACCGCCGGTCTGATTGTAGATTCCATTCAGGCCCACCTCAAAACCCGGACCGCTACAAATTATGGTTTGTCCAGGGTTCAGAGTATAGTTGGAATAAAAGGCTAGGCCGTTGCCTGCGGTAAAGGTGTTGCCGTTGATAAATAAGTTGGCGATGCCATAATTCAGCAGGCGGCCGGTAAAAGTGCCGTTAAAATAGTTGTAGGTACCTCCTAATGGATTCACAAGGCTGCCTTGCACCTCGCCTCCCTGATGGTTGAAGGTAGTAAAATTCAGGGTTCCGGTGGTCCGGTTAAAGATGCCTCCGCCATTGAGGTTGATAGTATTGGCGTTTAAAGTACCCCCCGTTTGGTTAAAAATACCGCGGTCAATGTTAGCATCAGAGGCATTGAGGATTCCGCCCTGCATATTATAGGTGCCGCTGCCTGTGGCTGCCAACCCAAGGTAAAGAGCCCCGGTGGTATGAGTACCGCCGGTTTGGTTGAAGGTGCCGGTTCCTTGGTCACCCACAGCGGTACCATCACCGGCATTGAGGCTTCCTCCTTCCAACCTATAAGCTCCGCTGGCATTAGGATCGACTCCTAACCCTAACCAATTAGTTATACTAGTGGTGCCTCCCAGTTGGGTAAAGGTGCTAGTTCCACTCGGGTTATTAATATGAAAAGATCCATTGATATTAATAGTAGTTCCGCTACTCTGAGTAAAGGCGCCAACGCCGATATCAAGACCAGTGGCAGCGAGGGTTCCAGCCTGCAAATTATAGGTGCCGTTGCCGGTTCCCCCAGCCCCCAAAAAGAGACCCCCCGTTATGGTATGAGAGCCGCCGGTTTGGTTGAAGGTGCCGGTTCCTCTATCTCCTACAGCAACCCCCGCGCCAACGTTAAGAGCTCCGGCTCTTAAGTTGTATTCTCCCCGGCGGTTGGCCTCACTGCCAACTCCCAACCAGCCGCTAACATTAGTAGTTCCGCCATCTTGATTAAAGATGCTGGTTCCTGTCTGGCTGTTAATGTGCAGATTATTATTGATCGTAAGGGTAGTGCCGTTGCTCTGGTTAAAGGTGCCGATGCCTAACATGCCCACATTGAGTTCCGCCGCGGTAAGATTCCCTTGCTGCAGGTTATAGGTGGCAATACCTGTAGCCGTTTCCGCCATGGAAATGTATCCGTTTACGGTGGGATTGGTGGTGGGGCTGTTCTGAGTGAATATCCCGGTACCACCATAGCCGACGTAAAAATTAAGCGTGGTAAAATCGCCGCCGGTAAAGTTGTAATCCCCATGGCTACCAACGCCCCTAGCTACTCCAATGTGATCCCCTATTGTGATGGTACCACCGGTTTGGTTGAAGGTGCCGGTTCCATTTTCCCCTACAAATATAAATTGAGTATTCAAGCTACCAGCGTTCAGGTTATAGGTGCCGTTGCCAGTAGCACCATTCCCCAGGTACAATGTTGACCCAATATTGTTGGTAGCCCCATTCTGAGCTAAAGTACCAATCCCATCGACGCCTATATATGCGTTCGGGGCTGTTACTGTACCGCCGCTTAGATTGTAGGCTCCATTGCTGCCGCTGTTAACTCCTAACGTGTAGTAATTTATCAACGAAAGAGAACCTGCTGATTGAGTTAATAGTCCAGTATTATTAATACCAACCTGGATATCGTTTGCTTGTAATTCGCCGTTATGACCAGCTGTCCCGAAATTTAAAGTCATGGTTCCGACACCACTGGCGTTTAATAGTACACTCCCTATTGTTGGTGTGACTGGATAGATATTGCGGTAGTCAACGGTACGGTTGGTAGCATCATTCTGTTCCAGGTGGGAATTGTCAGTTGTATTAGGCACACCATTGGGATTCCAGTTTGTTGGGTTACCCCAATCAGTAGAAGCACCCCCTGTATTCCAGTAAAAATCTACCTGAGCTAATCCTGGATTTACTATACAAATAACCAGTAATATTCCGGTTAACAGGCAAACCCGAGACCACTTCCTGACAGATGTTTCCGAAATCTCCATAGCTCCCCCTATATTAACTAATCAACTTTTTGTTCAGCTAAACTGATGGCTGCAAGACTACCGACGGCAGTTTACTTGTTATCTGTCACCCCACTTTCTTTTTCCATCACACCGTTGGAAGACATGCCGGGAGATAAAGAGATCAACCAGTTCCTGATCAATACCCCTATCTTGAGGTGTTCAGCGACAGTGGTCAGGGATACTCTTGGCCACAGCTCTATTGCACTCACTTCGAGATATATCCACGCCCGGCCTAATGATAGTTCTGGGCTGTATCTTATCTGTCGATTTAGTTTGGATATCACCCGTCGCTACTTTGCACTTGGCAGTGCGAATGTTGATTCATTCGTAAAAACCCCTTTTTAGCCAAATCGCACCTAATAAAAACAAGCAGTTGCTGAGGCAAAAATCGTTTTTTGGGGGTTTTTACGAGACCATCAATGTTTGGAGTACCCCTTCACCTTAATTTTTTGCGATTTAGCTGGGATCAGCGGTGCCACCACCACCTTATAATAGCATATTAAATGGGGGCATAGTCGTTCCTACTGGTGCCAGGAGGCCGACTATTCTACATTAACTGTCCTAATTTTTACACGAAACCGTTCTCATACCCCAGCTTAGCGTACGATTTTTTCCGTTTCGTGAGCTGACCCCATGATAACCAGATCATCGGCATGTGGTTACATGGCCGGCCCTCGACGGAGGTCATTACGCAACTCCGCCGACGACACAGATGGTTAACAGGGTTTTACGTTCCATTGCTCCCTAACCCCCAATTATCTGCCGATAATCCTTCTCCTGCTTCTTTTTTCTGGACGGTATGGTGGCAGCAAGAGTTTGTGCAGCAAAAAAGCCGGGAGCGCCGGAATAGTTACCTTACCGATATCACGAATAGTAACCATAGTCTTATGATCCAGCAGTATATGTTTTCATTAGACACGTTACCGGACATTGGCGGAATTTGACGAATTTACAATCCTATTAACATTTGTAACTTGCCCAGTAGCAGGGTTAAGTTGAACTGCCTGCCAGGTATTGCCCGCCTGCCCCGATGGGGGGTTTACTGTAGAGACAACTGTCCCTCCCGAAACAATACTACCTGTAGATCCACTAGGTGTTATTCCGTTAACCACAGTCCCACCCCGAATGACTTGCACCTGGGCATTGGCTGCCGTTGATAAATTGGTACTGGTAGTTGATTGATTGCCAAAGTTGAAGACTGAAGCTAGGTATGTACCTCCTTGATTAAACTGCTGGACCGTAATTACCTCACTGCCGCTGGTACCAAGAATATCCTGGTTCAATTTTGCATAAGGCTGTGAAGTCAAACTTCCGGTATTAGCATAATATATATGAAAGGTTGAAGTGCCCTGTGGTCCGGTCAGATGCAGATCTAGATCAATTGCGCCTGGTCCCCATGTAGCTTGAATATTGAACGGGGTAGTGACGATACCCGGCGTGACTGGCGACGGAACCTGTGCTTGGGCAATTGCCGCGGTTGCATGTGTGCTTGTTGTCATAGGTGGAACATACAAAGCACTATTTAGATTCTGCATCATAGAATTCTGGTTAGCAATTTGGTTTAGGTTGGTTACAGTATTTATTGCTTCCGTCGTGGCATCATTAGTAACAGTTAGACCTTTAGAAATTAAAGCTGCTGGCTTGTTATCTGTAGGTTGGCAAGAATTGACTCCCGCAGGGGGGCACATTGCTTTTCCCTTCGGTTGTGGTGAGAGCTGATTCTTCAGTATCTGTAGATCTTGGATTTCGATGGGCATGGGTAGGGTTGGAGGAAGATTGGCGGCCACCCTTGATACTGCCATTCCTTTCAGAGTTACAGTTCCTGGAACTTCCGCAAAACTATTTCTAACTTCGGTCTCCCCAGTGCCGTTATAGACATCGGTAACCGCGGGCATAACGTAAGGTGGGCCTAATGTATACCAATCGGTACCTCGGACGCCTATGATGGCAGTGTGAGTCTTGATGGTAAAATCTGGTTCTTTAACCTGATGGATTTTTTTAACCACGGTATGCACCATGCCCATGAACATCTGGAGCGTAGCCGATCGTTGCCCTTTGGCGGCATCATAGGTATATTCCTCGATAGCCACCCGGCTGCCTGGAGCAATAGTGATGGAGGAGTCGTCGATAAACTTGATCTCGGCGGAGGATGTGGACTTGGTGCGGATGATATCAGTAGAGTTAATAATATCATTCATCTTGGCTGGAATGGCCGGAAGCTTACCGCCCCGTAGAATATCCACCCCACCTTCTACCTGCGCCACCCAGCCAACTTCAGCGGCTAGTGAGGGGGAGACCAGAACCAGGTTCCATAGTAGAAAGAAAAAAATCGTAATTTTTTGCTGTCGTTGCATATTTACCTCCATGTTCCTGACAATCAATACTTGCATTACATCACAGATAACTTATTGCTTTCATTATACTAATAACAGTAGCAGATATGGCGGTCGTAATCGTAGATAGACAGATGTCTCTAATTCTGTGTCCTCTGAATAAAACAAAAACCGGATTATCTAATTCAGGCAACCCGGCTATCTCTATTAAAAAGACCCGTAGTTTTCTGTCCCTATTTCGCAATAGGTTTAGCTTTTTCTGTCCCAAAAAATCAAAAAACCGCCCAATGAACAAAGTGATTCATTAGGTGATCGGCGAAAGCCATTTACAGAAATATTTATTCATTCTCCGGCCCAGTAAAAATCTTATCTATATCGGTAAGGTTATCTGAAGAATTATTGAGAACATTACATAAATAGATTAAGATAGCAAGCAATTTTACTAACATATTGATTTTGTTACAGCCGAAACAGTTAGGCAGTTCTCATTTCGGTTTGCTCATCAACGCCTACCCCAGGCAGAGTCAACAATGGCTCTGCCTGGGGTAGGCGTTGAATCAATCATCGTAGAAAACCGGGAAACCGGGTTGCCAGCTAACAGGATGTGGCTTTATCTTTGATCGGCCTTGCAGTAGCACCGACCACACCCGACCGTTAAACCGTTATGTAGGAGCGTCCCCAATCCAGGAGTGCCATTACATCCGTCCCCGCTATGTTAATGATAAACTTACAAAAATGTAGTGACGGTTTTTGGGTTTGGTCTCCGCCAGGATCATGATGATAGGGGGGGACGGGACTCCGGTCCCCCGGTTTTCCCTCTCTGGCCTATCCCCCTGATGTATGGCGCTCTTTCCTCAAGCGCAGGTGGCTGGGGCTGGCACCTGACCACAACCCCGCCCGATAGCAGCGGATGAGCAGGCGGGGTGGTGAGAGACGCTAAAGCCTTCTGAAGGGTGATAGGCAACCTCCCCTTGTCTACCCCTTCCCCTCTTGCTCATTGTCCAGCCTGGACGATTCTGACAAGCCATTTTCAACTATCGGTTAGATTAGGAGCACGATGGCCGTTAGCAGAGCAGGGGCATGGCAGGCGGTGGGGACGCTACAGGCCCCTGAGAGGTGATAGACAATCACCCCTAACTTATCCCTTCCTATCTATCGGTTACCCTGAGCGATTACGGCAAGCCTGATTAAAGCATAGCAACCCTCAAAATGCTACCCCAAACGCTACCCCAAAGCAAAAAGGGGTTAACCAATTCTGGCTAACCCCTTGATATTCTTGGTGGGCCGTCGGGGGCTCGAACCCCAAACCTACTGATTAAGAGTCAGTTGCTCTACCAATTGAGCTAACGGCCCGTTTGCGGATGGTTAATGCATTAACAGAATGATTATCGCCAACTTTGGGGAAATAGTCAATAACAAAACTATAACTCCGCTATAAGAATTGCACAAAAACAGGACAAACCGAAAAAGTAGGAGGTCTAAGGATTAATCAGGAAGAATCAGGTGGAGGTTTGTCAGTGATGCAATTGCATCAGTTAAACGGAGTGTTACCTTGGTGGGGGTGAAAATCTGAACGCGGTTATTCTAGGCGTTAACCAGGAAATTTCGGGAGGTTGGTTGATGGGGATAACTTATTGTTTTTACTGGTGGGCGATGGGTGACTCGAACACCCGGCCTTTGGTTCCGGAGACCAACGCTCTATCCACCTGAGCTAATCGCCCTTATGTAGTTATAATGATTAATTATCGGATATATGATGCAGATATTCTTTCAAAAGACAGCCTAAGGTTATATTACTATGGGGCTATTGGGGATCCCATTGAAGTCTCATAGTTTATTTAAGGATACCAGATAAATCCCCTCTGTCAAGCAGGTACCTTAAGGCAATATTCCAGGGAAACCTGGCAATTTTTAATCTTTTCAAGAATTATTAAACAATTATAGGGGCAACTAAGTCGCCCCTATAAAGTTAATAAATATGCCTTCCGATGGATGGATCGAGGCCGGATTAGAGACAATTAATCTACGTCGGCCATCTTCTTACCGCAACACTCCGGACGGGCTTCACCTTTTTTGGCGGTCTTCAAAGCATTGCATTGCTGGCAGTAATATTGGGTTTCTTCACTCTCGCTCTCTTTGGGAGCATTGGCAGAACATCCACATTTACACATATCATATCCTCCTTTAGGTTCGACTGCAAAATCAGAATTGATTTGATGATCTGATTATTAATCAATAATAATTATTATATTGTTTTAAGTCAAGTAAATTTTTTCCCTATTGATATTCTGTTAGGCAAGCAAAATAAATTTGACTTTATGATTAGTTATCTTCTGGGCTCCAAATTAAATACCCCTTCGGGAGTCATCACCGCCTTGAGGCCAAAATTGAGGATCAGCTCTGAAAGAGGTCTGCCTAACAGGAGTTCAATGGCCGCGGGGGGTATTTCCCATTCTTGCAGAAACATTTGCCGAAGATAGTGATCGAAATGCAACATGTCGAAAAGGGATTCCTGAGCCGATTCCTGCTCTTTATCCAATCGCCGCAAAATGTCCTTAAACTTGTCAGAAGCGCATCTTTGCTCATGGGCCTGAATCAGTTCCCAGATTTCCGGATGGCCGCCGAATAGATGCTTCCGGTTCAGGTAGCTCCGGCTAGCAGTGTCCCCTTCCTCATCGCCCGCCCAGCAAAGCTGATCACGGCATTGTTGGGGGCGATGGTTATAGATAAGGCAGCGGTTGGGATTGGTTGCATAAAACAGGCAATTTTTAGTCCCGGAATGCTCTTTGATCTTGATCCGTTCCTCAGTCAGGGTTTGGGGTTCCTCCGAACGGGGGGAAGAAACCTTCTCCCCCTTTCTTAAAACGTAGACGTCGGTCCAATCCAGAATATTCTCTTGAAAGAGACGCATGTCGGCCGGCATTAGAGTGGGACTGCCCAATTCGCAGCATTCCCCACAACGCAGGCACTGATCTTTGGCCAGTTCAATCTGTTCTTTGGCAACATTTATCAGTTTCCGCCAGCGGGCCGCCCGTTGCGGGGTGTCAAGCTCATTCCAATCTTCATAAAGCGTGGGGAAATCAGCAGTAGTTTCGATCCGCTCAATTAATAGTTGAAAACTGCCCGCCTTGGGATTGACTTGCAGGGCCTCAGCCAGATATTCCCGCCAGATCGCCGCCATTACTTCCCGACGACCTCTTTCCAAGGCAATCAATGGATTATCCCTAATCTTCCCCAGAAACTTCTTTTGGGTGGTCATATTATATCCTCATCAGCAATAATGACTGGAGCTGAACGCATGTTGGCTAGTCTTCCATCGCCGTTCTCCAGCCCTCTTACTAATATATCAAAAAAAACCTCTAGCGTCATCTTCCCGACCTTATGGACAAAGTAACTCATCGATGAGGTGGAAAAATTGGCACCGGAGGCAGTTAAGTATTCTAATCACCCCCAGCTGTCGGAGCCCGCCCCCGACGAAGGCGCTGGATGGCAACTCCGGCGGGACCGATACTTAAGGAAAATACTAACGGGATCAAAGAGGTAACTCCTTCCAACCGGTGTTTGACCTCCTGTCGGAGTTGCTCTTCAATTTCTCCCCGCAATTCTCGCAGGCGCTGCTCCATGTAACGTTGGCCTGCTTCCTCCCCCAACAGACGGATGGCAATGGCCAGACGTTTTTCGTACTCAGCCCACTTCACCCTTGCGGCTCAAACAAAGAATTCTTTTTACCAGCTTTAGTTGCTGCTTTTTGTTCGGATTGGGCCGCCTTAGACGTAACCCGGGGCTTTTCTCCGGAAAAGTGGATTCCGGTGGAATCAATACTGACCTTAAGGGTAATGGGTACTATAGAGTTCATACCCTCCAGGCGGCGGTTGACTTCAGCAATTATTTCCGCTTCAATCTCCACCTTCTTAGTTTGGAGCCACTTATCCAAGACATTCCGGGCGTATTCCGCGTCTCCCTGAAAAATTTCGGTCAGGCCGTGTAACTTATCATCATAGGAATTTTGATTCATTTCATTCCTCCTCGTTTTTCATAACTTTTCCATGCTCAAATTGACGCGCCAGGGGCAAGATCCAGGGGAAAAGAGCAAAAGCCGGCAACGCCGCCAAAAAAGTATAAAAAAAGAACGGGGCGTAGCCCCAACGGGCGGCTCCCCAAAAACCAAGATATCCCGCCCAGGCGCTGCTAAACGCAAAAAGCATGCTGAAGAAAGCGTAGTGGGTGGCACTGAACCGTTTATCGCAAAGACTCATGAGAAAGGCCATAAAGGCCGCCGCCCCCATTCCTCCGGTAAAGCTCTCCATCTGCGATGCTATATATGTGGTATAACGCCACATCCCCGGCCAGGCAGCAACCCAATAACCCAGATTGGATACCGCCTGCAGTGTTCCCAAGATCCATAGGCCAGGGGCAATTCCCCATCGACTGGTCACCCAACCGCCGATCATAGCCCCTAAGATGGTGGCCACGGGTCCCAAGGTACTGGAGATCAAACCAATTTCAGTCTGGCTAAATCCCTGGTCCACCCAAAAAGCGCTAAGGGTCTTGCCCATGAGAGCATCGCCAAATTTAAAGAACAAAGTGAATAAAATAATCGCCCAGAAATGAGGGAGCCGGACGAGTCCCTGGATGGCAGTACGAATCTGTCCCCGGGCTGATAAACTTTCTTGATTGGGGTGTTGCAAAGCCGGACGAGGCTGGTGAAATATTGCAAAGGTGATAATAGTCAGGGCCAAAGCAATCATTATTACCGCCACGGCAATAAAGGCTGCCGACCAGCTCATCCAGGCGCTGAGCATGATCAGGCCGCCCCCCGCCGCGATCAAGGCCACCCGATAGGCGCCATTACGCACCCCATTAGCCAGGCCTAACTCTGAGGTTTCGAGAATGTCGATGGTATAGGCGTCTATGGCAATATCTTGCGTGGCCGAGGCCAGGCACAATAACCCCATTAAGATCCAAAAGCCCAGGGGAGCCGGAGGGACCTGAAACCAGGTGATGGCAATCATGCCCAGGGCGCAAGCGATTTGCGACGGTACTATCCAGGCAGCCCGAGAGCCGAAACGATCCACCAGAGGCGCCCATAGGAGCTTAAGGCTCCAGGCGAATCCCAGCAGACTTAAAATACCGATCTGCTCCAGGGGCATGCCTTGCTTGCGCAGGTAGTTGGTCATGGTGGTATTGATAAAACCATAGGGCACCCCTTCGGCGAAATAGAGCACCGCCACCACCAGCAGCTTGGTACGAAGGGCCGCGTCTTTACCCTTCATTATGTCCAACTTGTTTAGTTTGTTTTGCATAGCCGCCATTAAGATAACATAAGATTTTAAAGCAAACCTTAATTTTTCGATTCCTTCGATTCTTTCCCGGCTTGGAAAGATAATTAAACGGTAAGAGGCAAGAAGAAACCCCTACAGAGGGTAGAGATGATTATTTTCTTGACAATTCTCGTAAGGGGTTATACAATTGCAAAATTGAATGTCGCGGGGTGGAGCAGTCTGGTAGCTCGTCGGGCTCATAACCCGAAGGTCGCAGGTTCAAATCCTGTCCC